>Ga0247713_1000798_pt1 | contig 17484 bp, 17 predicted proteins | sample 21E_NmetaG_FD_189936 | JGI IMG/M metagenome (GOLD analysis project Ga0247713, IMG submission 189936) | Soil microbial communities from hillslope of Landscape Evolution Observatory, University of Arizona, Oracle, AZ, United States - 2-1-E_N | ecosystem: Engineered > Artificial ecosystem >... | reverse complement strand
GTCCTCGTCGTCCCACACCTCGTCGACGTCGTAGAGGGCCGGCCCACCGCCCGAGCCCGAGCCGGCGCCGGCCCTCTACGACGTCGACGAGGTGTGGGACGACGAGGACTGGGCACCCGTCGCCACCGAGCCGGAGCCCGAGCCCGAGCCGGTCGCCCGCGCCGCCCCTGCAGCGGCGGACGAGCCGGATCCGGCGCCGTTGGATCCCGATGACATCGAAGTGTTCGAGATTGTCTCGTCCAACCGCCGGCGGCTGGCGCGCGCCGGCGCCCGCTGAGCACACGGCGCCACCGTTCGCTTTCGAGCTAGTCCCGGCCGCTTGCTAGCGTGGCGGGAGAGCAATCCCCTGGGAGGAACTGCATGGATCTCGGCTTGGACGTCGAGGAAAGAGACGGGTTCGCCGTGCTCAGCGTGCGCGGCGAGGTCGACGTCTACACCGCACCCCGCTTCCGCGAGCGCCTCATCGAGCTGGTGAGCGAGGGCAAGCACAAGATCATCGTCGACCTCGAAGGCGTCGACTTCCTCGACTCGACCGGTCTCGGCGTGCTGGTGGGGGGGCTCAAGCGCCTGCGCAGCCACGACGGTGACCTGCTGCTGGTCTGCACCCAGAGCCGGATCCTGAAGGTCTTCGAGATCACCGGCCTCACCAAGGTGTTCTCGATCCACGATTCCGTCGATGCAGCGGTCGGCGGCGGCTCCGACGGCGGCGCCGCGTCGTAGAGCCGTGACCGACGGGGGGCTGGCTGGGGAGGTCATCGAGCTGGAGATCCCAGCCCGGGCCGAGTTCGTCGCCCTCGCCCGTCTGGTGGTTTCCGCCCTCGCCTCCTCGGACAGCACGCTGGCCGACGAGCGCATCGACGACCTGAAGCTGGCCGTCTCCGAGGCGTGCACGAACGCCATCGAGGCCCACGACGCCGCCGGCAGCGCCGAGCGGGTGCTGGTCCGCTGCCACGCGGGCGCCGACGCGCTGGAGGTACGGGTGGAGGACCGCGGCCACGGGTTCGACCCCGCCGGCCTTCCGGACCACCCGCCGGTGACCGATCCCGACCGGCTGAAGTTCGAGCGCGGCCTCGGCATCCCCCTCATCCGCGCCCTGGTCGACGAGGTCGAGTTCAGCCCCACCGACGAGGGCACTTCGGTCCGGCTGGTGATGCGCCTCGGCGCCAACGGCGCCGGACCGGGCTGACTGGCGGGCGGGGTCGTGGCGTTCCGCAAGCTGCTGCACCGGCTCACCGCCTCCGACGCCGCCCTCGACCGTGAACGGCTCCGCCAGTTCTGCAGCGACGTGCCCGGCGTCCTCCCCATCGGCGACGCCCAGGCCCGGCAGGAGATCACCGTGGCCGGGGAGATCACCTCCCTGCGCATCGTTCCCCGAGCCGGCACCCCGTCGTTGGAGGCCACCGTCAACGACGGCAGCGGCTCGCTGGTCGTGGTCTGGACGGGCCGGCGCAACATCCCCGGCGTGGCGCCCGGCAAGCGCCTCGTCCTCAGTGGCCGGGGAGCACCGCAGGGCACCGCCGGGCGCCTGACCGTGTTCAATCCCCGGTACGAGCTCCTCTGACCTCCGGCGCCACCGCGGACCCCACGAAGAGGGTCTTGACGGCGTCCTCGGACTCCGGGGTGACCAGCACCAGCACCTCGTCGCCGGCCTCGAAGACCGTCTCACCACGGGGCACGATGACGTGCCGCTCGCGGATGACCGCCACGACGGTGGCATCGCGTGGCACACCCAGCTCCATGATCGCCCGGTTCTCCGCCGGCGAGTCGGGGGCCAAGGTCACCTCGACCAGGCGTGCGTCCTCGAACTGCAGCAGCCGCACGAGTGAGCCCACGGAGACGGCCTCCTCCACCAGTGCGGTGAGGAGATGGGGCGTCGACACGGCGATGTCCACGCCCCAGGTCTCGTTGAAGAGCCACTGGTTGTTGGGGTGGTTGACGCGGGCGACGACTCGGGCCACGGCGAAGACCTGCTTGGCGAGCAGCGAGATGACCAGGTTGTCCTCGTCGTCGCCGGTGACCGCCACCATGACGTCGCAGGTCTCCAGGCCGGCCTCGGTGAGCAGGCTCGGCTCGCAGGCGTCCGCCACCACCACCTTCACCCCGTCGACCAGGCGAAGGCGGGCAGCCACGTCGGGGTCCTGCTCGAGCAGGAGCACCTCGTGGCCGGCCTCGGCCAGGTCGTTGGCGATGTGGGTGCCCACGTTGCCGGCGCCGGCGATCGCCGCCTTCAACGGGACTCCGGTCCGGCGGACATGCGGGCATCCAACTCGGCCTGGGCGTCGTTGCGGACCATGACGTGCAGGATGTCGCCCTCCTGGCCGACCAGCTCGGGACCGGCGAGCCGGGCCTGACCGCCGCGGGACAGGGCGACGAGACGGAAGGCGCTGGCGTCCTCCAGCTGGGAGAGCTTGCGGCCGGCCCAGATGTCAGGAAGGGCCCGCTCGACCAGGCTCACGGCCCCGGACGCGTCGGTCCACTCCGAGACCGACTTCTCGGGGAAGAGCCGGCGCAGGACCTGGTCGGTCGTCCATGCCACTGCGGCCACGGTGGCGATGCCCAGCTGGCGGTAGATGACGGCTCGGCGAGGGTCGTAGATGCGGGCCACGACGTGGGGGACCTCGTAGGTCATCCGGGCGATACGGGCGGTGAGGATGTTGGAGTTGTCCCCGTTGGTGACCGCGGCCACGGCCCCGGCGTCCTGGATACCGGCCTGCTCCAGGTGGTCCCGGTCGAAGCCGAACCCCAGGATGGCCTTGCCGGAAAAGCCGTCGGGCAACTCGTGGAAGGCGTTGCGGTCCTTGTCGATGACGCTGACGCTGTGGCCGTCGCGATCGAGGGACATGGCCAGCTCGCGGCCCACTCGCCCGCATCCCACGACGATGACATGCATGCGCGCCATGCAACACCCGCGCGCTCTCGCGCACAAATCACCCGGTTGGCTTCGCTCCCCGGTGGCGGGATTACGGTTCCGCTGTGTATTCAGCCCTGAAGCGGCTTCTGGTCGGCCGGCCGATCGCCACCAGCGAGCTCGAGCACCAACGGCTGCGCAAGCTTGTCGCCCTTCCCACCTTCTCCTCCGACGCCCTCTCCTCCACCGCGTACGCCACCGAGGAGATCCTCTTCGTCGTCGCCGCCGGCAGCTCCAGCCTGGCACTCGGCCTGTCGCGGCTGGTCCCGATCTCGATCGTGGTCGCCATCCTGCTCACGATCGTCGTCCTGTCCTACCGGCAGACGATCTATGCCTACCCCCACGGCGGGAGCTCCTACGTCGTCAGCCGGGAGAACCTGGGTCGAGGGCCCTCCCTCGTCGCCGGCGCGTCCATCCTGGTCGACTACGTGCTCACCGTGGCCGTGTCCATCTCCGCCGGCGTGGCCGCCATCGTCTCACTGCCGGCGTTCCGGGGCTGGAGCGACCAGCGGGTCCTCATCGGCCTCATCCTCATCGGCATCATCACCCTGGCCAACCTGCGAGGGATGAAGGAGTCGGGGACCATCTTCGCCTTCCCGACCTACCTGTACATCCTCACCGTAGGCTCGATGGTCCTGTACGGGCTGTACAAGATCTATTTCGGCGAGATCGGCGAGATCGAGTTCGACCCGCAGAAGGCGGAGATCGCCCGGGAGGCCGGTGGGTCCCTTGGGCTCTTCCTCCTCCTGCGTGGCTTCTCATCCGGTGCCGTCGCCCTGACCGGCATCGAGGCCATCGCCGACGGCGTCCCGGCTTTCCGCAAACCCCAGTCGAGGAACGCGGCGAGGACCATGATGATCATGGCCAGCATCCTCGGCAGCCTGTTCTTCGGCATCTCGGTCCTCGCCCACCACACCAAGCCCATGCCGAGCCACGAGGAGACGGTGATCTCCCAGATCGGCCACATCGTCTTCGGCGGGGGGCCGATCTATGTGATCCTGCAGCTGGCCACCGTCGCCATCCTCATCCTCGCCGCCAACACCGCCTACGCCGACTTCCCCCGGCTCTCCTCGATCATCGCCCGCGACGGGTTCCTGCCCCGGTACCTGGGCAACCGGGGCGACCGCCTGGTGTTCTCGAACGGCATCATCATCCTCGCCGTCGCCGCCTCGGCGCTGATCATCGCCTTCGGCGGCATCACCACGGCGTTGATCCCCCTGTACGCGGTGGGGGTCTTCACGTCCTTCACGCTGAGCCAGACCGGCATGGTGGTGCACCACCGTCGCCTCCGCGAGCCGGGGTGGAAGCTCGCCCTCGCCATCAGTGCGGTGGGCGCCGCCAGCACCTTCATCGTCCTGTTGATCGTCGCCATCACCAAGTTCGCCGTCGGCGCGTGGCTGCCGATCGTCGTGGTGCCGTCGATCATCCTCCTGTTCACCGCCATCAAGCGCCACTACACCCGGGTGGCCAGCGCCCTGGAGATCAGCCCCGCGGAGGTCCGGCCCCAGCCCTTCAACCACACGGTGGTCGTGCTGGTCGGGCGCGTCCACCGGGGCGTCATCCAGGCCCTTGCCTATGCCAGGTCACTGCGCCCCCAGCACCTCGTCGCCCTCTACATCTCCAATGAGGACGACGACCGTGAGGAAATCCAGCGCCAGTGGCGGGAGTTCGGGATCAACGTCGACCTCGAGATCGTCCACTCGAGGTACCGGGAGCTGACCACGCCGGTTATCGAGTACCTCGAGGAGCTGGACCAGCGCTGGAACAACGACACCGTCACCGTGGTGGTGCCGGAGTTCGTGGTCGGTCGCTGGTACGAGCAGCTGCTGCACAACCAGAGCGCCCTCATGCTCAAAGCCCGGCTGCTCTTCCGGGAGGGGACCGTCGTCACGTCGGTGCCCTACCACGTGGAGGGCTACGGGATCACGCTGCCGAAGGCCGATGCGGACGGCCATGGAGGGCGACCGGAAGGCCCTTGACTTTTCGCGTCTCTAAAATTTAGATTCATTGGCAGCGAAACCATGGTTGCCGCTCTCTCGAAACTGGAACGCGAGACACTGAAAGCGCTGCACCGCCTGGCGCGGGACGGCAACGACGCCCACACCGGCGTCCTGGCCGAGGTGCTCGGCGTGTCGCCGGCCACGGCCACCACCACGGTGAAGCGGCTGGCCGAGCGGGGCCTGCTCGACCATCGGCCCTACCGCGGCGTCGAGCTGACCGCCGCCGGCCGGGCCGAGGCGGTGGCGGCCATCCGTCGGCACCGCATCGTCGAGCGCTTCCTGGCCGACATGCTGGGCTACGCCTGGAACGAGGCGGACCGGCTGGCCACCTCATTCGAGCACGAGCTGCCCCAGGAGGTGGAGGACCGCCTCTACGTCGCCCTCGACCGGCCGGCTTCATGCCCGCACGGGTTCCCCATCCCCGATCCGGAGGTGGCGGAGATCCCGGCTCTGCCCCCGCTCTACGACCTCGAGCCAGGCGATGTGGCGATCGTCGCCGTCCCGGGGTCGACGGATCCCGAGATCGTGAAGTTCCTCGAGACCCTCGGTCTCCGACCGGGCGTTCGGGTCGAGGTCCGCGAGAAGCACCCGTTCGACGGCCCGCTCGTGCTGCGGGTCGACGGGAAAGACCGCACCCTGGGCGAGAAGGTCGCCCACCACATCTACGTCAAGAAGGAGCTGTCGGCATGATGCAGATGGTCGCTGCCGAAGGCGGCTACCAGGTCTTCGACCTCAAGGGAGGCGAGTTCGCCTGGCTCTTCTTCTCGGTTGCCACCGCCCTGCTGGCCCTCGGGGTCGGGTTCTCGCTCATGCGGGGCGTGCTGGCCGCCGACCAGGGAACGCCGAAGATGCAGGAGATCGCCACGGCCATCCAAGAGGGGGCAATGGCGTACCTCAAGCGCCAGTTCCGCACGATCGGGTTCATCCTGATCCCCCTCGCCGTCATCGTGTTCGTCACGTCGACGGAAGTATCGGGGCCGGACGCCACAACGGCGCTGTCCTTCGCCGAGTCGGGCATCTTCCGCACGCTCGCGTTCCTGGCCGGCTGCCTGATGTCTGGCCTCACCGGCTTCATCGGCATGAGCCTGGCCGTACGGGGCAACGTGCGGACCGCGGCCGCCGCCCGATCTGGGTCCCTGCCCGCGGCCCTCAAGGTGGCCTTCCGCACGGGTGGCGTGGCCGGCATGTTCACCGTCGGACTCGGCCTGCTGGGCGCCACGGTCATCATCCTCGTCTTCCAGAACACCAGCTCGGCCATCCTGGTCGGCTTCGGCTTCGGCGGTTCGCTCCTGGCGCTCTTCCTCCGGGTCGGCGGCGGCATCTTCACCAAGGCGGCCGACGTCGGCGCCGACCTCGTCGGCAAGGTCGAGGCCGGCATCCCCGAGGACGACCCCCGCAACCCGGCCACAATCGCCGACAACGTGGGCGACAACGTGGGCGACTGCGCCGGCATGGCCGCCGACCTGTTCGAGAGCTACGAGGTCACCCTCGTCGCCTCCATCATCCTCGGCGTCGCCGCCTTCGCGTCCATCGGCCGCAACCCCGCGCTGGGCCTGGTCTTCCCGGTGGTCGCCCGGGCCATCGGCGTGCTGGCGTCGATCGTCGGCGTCTACGCGGTCCGGGCCACCGACAAGGACAAGTCGGCCATGGCCCCGATCAACCGGGGCTTCCTCACCGCCGGCGTCCTGACCGTGATCGGGACGTTCCTGGTGGCCCAGTTCTACGTTCAGAACCTCAAGGTGTTCTGGGCCGTGGTCATCGGGCTCGTGCTCGCCCAGGTGGCCAGCCGCCTCACCGAGTACTTCACCTCCACCGAGGCCGCACCCGTGCGTGACATCGCCGAAGCGGCCCGCACCGGCCCGGCCACCACCGTGCTGTCGGGGATCTCCTCGGGGCTGGAGAGCTCGGTGTGGGCCATCGTCGCCATCGCCGGCGCCCTGGGCACGGCGATCGCCCTCGGTGAGGGCAACATCCAGTTCACCTTCTACCTGGTGGCCCTCACGGGCATGGGCATGCTGGCCACTACCGGCGTCGTGGTGTCCGAGGACACCTTCGGCCCCGTCGCCGACAACGCCGCCGGCATTGCCGAGATGTCGGGCGAGTTCAGCGGCGAGCCCGAGCGGATCATGGTGAGCCTCGACGCGGTAGGCAACACCACCAAGGCCGTGACCAAGGGCTTCGCCATCGGCTCGGCCGTCATCGCAGCCGTCGCCCTCTTCGCCAGCTTCATCGAGACGATCGGCGCCGAGCTGGGAATCGCGGAGACGGGCTCGGCCCTGTTCGAGAGCCCGCTCACCCAGATCAACGTGGCCGACCCCAAGACGTTCATCGGCCTGCTGGTCGGTGGCTCGATCGCCTTCCTGTTCAGCGCCCTTGCCATCCGGGCCGTCGGTCGCACCGCCGCTGTCGTCGTGCAGGAGGTCCGCCGGCAGTTCGCCGACGGCAGGATCATGTCCGGTACCAAGCGCCCGGACTACGGCCCGGTGATCGACATCTGCACCGCCGCGTCGCTGCGGGAGCTGGCCACGCCGGCCCTGCTGGCCGTGCTCACGCCGGTCATCATCGGCTTCGGCATCAACTACATGGCCCTCGGTGCCTTCCTCGCCGCGGTCATCCTCACCGGTCAGCTCATGGCCAACTTCCTGTCCAACGCCGGCGGCGCGTGGGACAACGCCAAGAAGTACATCGAGGACGGCCACGAGGGCGGCAAGGGCTCCGAGGCCCACAAGGCCGCGGTCATCGGCGACACCGTCGGCGACCCGTTCAAAGACACCGCCGGGCCGGCGCTGAACCCGCTGATCAAGGTCATGAACCTGATCTCGCTGCTGATCCTCCCCGCGGTGATCAACCTCCAGGACAACGACGGCGCACGCTTGACCGTCGCCGCCCTCGCCCTCATCGTGCTCATCGGCGCCATCGCCTTCTCCAAGCGCAAGGCGGCGCCGATGGACGCGGACACCGGCGGCGAGCAGTCGTTCGTCCTGCCCGACTCGGGGGCGGCGGTCGCCTAGGGTCGCGGCGCGCCGTGGGTGGCGGCGCACAAGTCGGCGGTGAGCTCGGTGGAGATGCCGAGCGTCGTGTACTCGATGGCGTGGCAGATCTCGTGGGCGATCACGTAGCGCAGCGCTTTGTCGGAATGACCGATGCGACCGATGTCGACGGCAATCCAGCTCTGCCCGTCACCGTTGCAGTTCCAGCAGGCGATGCCCCACCGGGCGGCGCCGTTCTCCAGCGCCTGCCCGGGGCAGCGGTAACCCCAGCCGGCGGGGAGCACCAAGCCATGTTGGGCCACCCACTGGCGGGCGTTGGCGCAGCGCTCTTCCGGCGTGAAGTTGCCGGGAAGGACCTCGGCCGCCGGCTTGGTGGTGGGCGGTGCGGTGGCCGGCGCCGGCGCCGTCGCCGGCACCGTCGCCCGGGGCTTGGCCGTGGTGGTCATCTTGGGCTCGACCGTGGTCGACGTCGACGTCGACGTCGACGTGGATGTGGTGGTCGACGGCGTCGTGCTGGAGGTGGACGAGGGCGGCGCGACGGTGGTCTCCGGCGCGGGGTCGGCCGGCGCCGACGCCGAGGCGTCGGCAGTGGTCCACCCGATGGTGACGCCGGCGACGGCGACGACGGTCAGCACCGCGGCCACGCCGTAGAGCTTGTGGCGAGCTGTTCCGGCCAGGCGCATACCCACCTGTCGGCGGGATGCACCGGAACCTTGATGACCCACTTGCGTCCCCCCCCGGGCGACCGCACGCCGGCGCCGACGGTGAGCGTCGTGCCGCCCTGGGACCGTGTCGACGACCTCGCCGCCCGGCGTGCGGGCTGGCCAAGCGACCGAGGGTGCCGAACGCCTCGACCACGTGTCGGGGTGCATTCGCGCACCGCGGGCGGGGCACGACGTTTGACAGGGGCCCTGCGGCCTGTCAATTGTCGTGTAGCCATGGCCAAGCCTCTCGTCATCGTCGAATCCCCAGCCAAGGCCCGGACGATCGCCCGATTCCTCGGTAGCGACTTCGTGGTCGAGAGCTCTGTCGGCCACATCCGCGACCTGCCCAAGGACGCCAAGGAGATCCCTGCCGCCCAGAAGGGCGAGAGTTGGGCCCGGCTCGGCGTCGACGTCGAGAACGGGTTCAAGCCGCTGTATGTCGTCAACAGCGAGAAGAAGCACGTCGTCACCAAGTTGAAGTCGCTGCTGAAGGAAGCCACCGAGTTGTACCTGGCCACGGATGAGGACCGGGAGGGCGAGTCCATCGCCTGGCACCTGATGGAGGTCCTCAACCCGCCGCAGGGCATGCCGGTGCGGCGGATGGTCTTCCACGAGATCACCCCTGCCGCCATCCGGGAAGCGGTGGAGAACTGGCGCCAGCTCGACCGCCGCCTGGTTGACGCCCAGGAGGCCCGGCGCATCCTCGACCGCCTCTACGGCTACGAGGTCTCCCCCGTGCTGTGGCGCAAGGTCCTCCCCCGACTGTCCGCCGGGCGCGTCCAGAGCGTCGCCACCCGGATCCTGGTCGAACGGGAAAGGGCGCGCATGCGGTTCCGCAGCGCGTCGTTCTCCGGCATCGAAGGCCGGTTCTCCAGACAGAGCCCGCCGTTCGGCGCCACCCTCGTCGCCCTCGACGGCACCCGCCTGGCCACGGGCAAGGACTTCGACGACACCGGTGCCCGCACCGCGTCCGACGTCGTGGTGCTCGACTCTGAAGGTGCCCGTGCCCTTGTCGACCGGTTGTCGGATGCCACCTTCACGGTGAAGTCGGTCGACGAGAAGCCCTACAAGCGCACGCCGTACCCGCCGTTCATGACGTCCACCCTCCAGCAGGAAGCGGGCCGCAAGCTGCGGTTCACCACCCAGCGAGCCATGAGCGTGGCCCAGCGCCTGTACGAGAACGGTTTCATCACCTACATGCGCACCGACAGCACCAACCTGTCGGACACGGCGCTCAACGCCGCCCGCACCCAGGCCCGCCAGCTGTACGGCGCCGAGTACGTGCCCGACCAACCCCGCCGGTACGCCAAGAAGGTCAAGAACGCCCAGGAGGCCCACGAGGCCATCCGGCCGGCAGGTGACAGCTTCCGCATGCCCGAACAGGTGGCCCGCGAGGTGGCGCCCGACGAGGCCGCCCTCTACGAGCTGATCTGGAAGCGCACGATCGCCTCCCAGATGTCCGACGTGCGGGGCAAGAGCGTGCAGGTGCGCATCACCGGCCGGTCGTCGTCCGAAGAGGAAGCGGAGTTCTCCGCCGGGGGCAAGGTCATCGAGTTCCCGGGCTTCCTGCGCGCCTACGTCGAGGGCTCCGACGACCCCGACGCCGAGCTGGAGGACCGCGAGGTCCGGCTGCCGGCGCTGGCCGTCGGCGACACGGTCACCGCCGAGGCGCTGGAGCCCAAGGACCACGCCACCCAGCCGCCGGCCCGCTATACCGAGGCGTCGCTGGTCAAGGCCCTGGAGGAGATGGGCGTGGGGCGCCCGTCGACGTACGCCTCGATCATCGCCACCATCCAGGACCGGGGCTACGTGTGGAAGAAGGGCTCGGCGCTGGTCCCGTCCTACACCGCCTTCGCCGTCGTGAACCTGCTGGAGAGCCACTTCGGCAACCTCGTCGACTACGCCTTCACCGCCCGCATGGAGGACGACCTCGACGGCATCGCCGGCGGCACCCAGGAGGCCCAGCCGTGGCTGTCGAAGTTCTATTTCGGGAACGGGGAGAGCGGCCTGCGGGACATGGTCAAGGAGCGGCTGGAGGCCATCGACCCCCGGGCCATCAACTCCATCCCGCTGGGGACCGACGCCGACGGCAAGGAGGTCGTCGTCCGGGTCGGCCGGTACGGGCCCTACCTTGCCCGTGACGGCGAGACGGCGGCGGTCCCCGAGGGGCTGGCGCCGGACGAGCTGACGGTCGAGAAGGCCCTGGAGCTGCTGGCGACACCCAGCGGCGACCGGGCCCTTGGAGAGGACCCGGCGACCGGCCTGCCGGTCATCGCCCGTGCCGGCCGCTTCGGGCCCTACGTGCAGCTCGGCGAGGCCGACTCGTCGTCGAAGAAGAAGCCGCACACCGCATCGCTGCTGAAGGACATGAACCTCGAGGCCGTCACCCTCGACGACGCCCTGCGCCTGCTCAGCCTGCCCCGCACCCTGGGCAAGGATCCGGTCGACGGGGCCGAGATCACCGTCCAGAACGGGCGCTACGGGCCGTACGTCAAGAAGGGCACCGACAGCCGCAGCCTCGAGCACGAGGACCAGATGTTCAGCCTCACCCTCGACGAGGCCCTGGCCATCCTGGCCCAGCCCAAGCAGCGGGGCCGGCGCGGCGCGGCGGCGCCGCCGCTCAAGGAGCTGGGCGAGGACCCGGTCTCCAAGAAGCCGATGGTGGTCAAGGAGGGCCGGTTCGGGCCCTACGTGACCGACGGCGAGACCAATGCGTCGCTGCGCAGCGGGGACGACGTCGACGCCCTCACGCCGGAGCGGGGAGCACAGCTCCTCCAGGAGAAGCGGGACAAGGGGCCGGTGCCGAAGAAGCGGAAGGCGGTCGCAAAGCGGAAGAAATAGCCGGCGCTCCCGTACGCTGACCGAGTGGCCGAACGCGTCTCCGATACGCCCGACGGTGACGCCACCGAGCGGCTGCCGAGGGTCCACCCCCGGGAGCCCTCGGGGCCGAAGCTGCTCGGGTCGGCGTCGTTCTTCCGCCTCTGGCTGGCCCAGGTTGTCTCGTCGCTCGGGGACTGGATCGGCCTCTTCGCCATCCTGACCCTCACGGCACGGGTCGGCGGTGGGTCGCCGGAGGCCGCCATCGCCCTGGTCATGAGCGCCCGGATGATTCCCGGGTTCTTCCTGGCGTCGGTGGGCGGCGTCCTGGTCGACCGGTGGGACCGGCGCAAGGTCATGATCTCCTGCGACGTGGGCCGGGGGCTGGTCCTGGCCACGCTGCCCTTCGTCGACTCGGTGTGGCAGCTGTTCCTGGCCTCGCTGGTGATGGAGGTCCTGACCCTCCTCTGGTCGCCGGCCAAGGAGGCGTCGGTGCCCAACCTGGTGCCGGCGGAGAAGCTGGCGTCGGCCAACTCGTTCTCGCTGGCGGCGGCGTACGGCACGTTCCCGATCGCGTCGGCCCTGTTCGCCTCCCTGACCAAGGTGTCGGAGATCCTCGGCCGCCACGCCGGCGCCCTCGACTTCCTGCGGCTCAACCAGGAGACGCTGGCCTTCTACTTCGACGTCGGCACGTTCCTCCTCTCGGCCACGCTGATCTGGTCGCTGACACTTCCCCGCACCCGGCCGGCGGAGCGGGCGCCGATCGCCCTCACCCGCACCTTCACCGAGATCAAGGAGGGCTGGAAGTTCATCGGCACCAACCCCACGGTGCGGTCGGTCATGGTGGGTCTGGGTACCGGCCTCATCGGCGGCGGCATGGTCGCCCCCCTCGGCCCCATCTACGCCACCCAGGTGCTCCACGCCGGCGCCGCCGGGTTCGGGCTGCTGTTGACCGCACTGGGCATGGGGCTGGCAGTGGGCGTCGTCGGGCTGTCGACGGTCCAGAACCGGGTGCCTCACACCCGGCTGTTCCCGTGGGCGGTGGTGGGGGCCGGCGTGTCGATGTTGGTGGCGGTGTCCATGGGCAGCCTCGGGCTGACGATGGCGTTCATCGCCGTCATGGGGATCTGCGCCGGCTCGGTGTACGTCCTGGGGTTCACGATCCTCCAGGAGGGCGTCTCGGACGAACTGCGGGGTCGGACGTTCGCCACCCTCTACACCCTGTCCCGACTGTGCATGCTGATCTCGCTGTCATTGGCGCCCCTGGTGTCCCGCGTGCTCGACGACCTGTCGAATGCCCTGGTCGACGGAGAACTGAGCCTCGGGTCGGCCGACTTCAGCGTGCCCGGCGTGCGGCTGACGCTCTGGATCGGGGCGGCGATCATCCTCGCCGCCGGCGGCCTGGCCCTGCGGGCCCAGAAGTCGTCGTCGAAGGCGGACACCTGAGCCGGTTCATCGTCTTCGAGGGGGGTGAAGGGAGCGGCAAGTCGACCCAGGCCGCGCTGCTCGCCGCCCGCCTGGGGGCGGTGTTGACCCGGGAGCCCGGCGGGACCGAGTGGGGGCGCCGCATCCGCTCGCTCGTGCTGGACTCCGACGTCGGCACCCCGCTGGACGCGCGGGCCGAGGCACTGCTGATGGCCGCCGACCGGGCCCAGCACGTGGCCGAGGTCATCCGGCCGGCGCTCGATCGGGGCCTCGACGTCGTCAGCGACCGGTTCACCGGCTCGACCCTGGCCTACCAGGGGTTCGCACGGGGTTTGCCCGTCCCGGAGCTGGCCCGGCTCTGTGCGTGGGCCACGGGCGGCCTGGAGCCCGACGTGGTGATCCTCCTCGACGTGCCCGCCGGCGTGGCGGCCAGCCGCATGAAGCCCGAGGCCGACCGCATGGAAGCTGCCGGGGACGACTTCCACCGGCGGGTGGCCGACGGGTACCGGACCCTCGCCGCGGCGGACCGGGGGCGCTGGCGGGTCGTCGACGGGTCGGGCACCGTGGAGGAGGTGGAGGCCATGGTGACGGCTGCCCTGTCGTGAGCGCGGTGTTCGAAGACATCGTCGGCCAGGAGCCGGCCGTCTCCCACCTGCAGGCGGCGGCGGCTGCCCCGGTGCACGCCTACCTGCTCGTGGGGCCGCCGGGATCGGGCAAGCGGACCGCGGCGGTGGCGTTCGCGGCCGCCCTGCTGTGCCCCAGGGGCGGATGCGGGGATTGTGACGTCTGCCGGCGGACCCTGGCCGGCGGGCATCCGGATCTCATCGTCGTCGAACGGGCGGGGCCCTCGATCACCGTCGATCAGGCCCGCGAGGTGCGCCGCCTGGCCATGCGCTCGCCCAACGAGGGGTCGCGCAAGGTCCTGCTCCTCGTCGACTTCCACCTGGTCCGGGAGGCCGCCTCCGTGCTGCTCAAGGTGCTGGAGGAGCCGCCGGCCAGCACGGTGTTCGTCATCCTGGCCGAGCAGCTCCCGCCCGAACTGATCACCATCGCCTCCCGTTGCGTCAAGATCGACTTCGGCCCCCTCAGCGTCGAGCAGGTGGCGACGGCGCTGGTGGCCGAGGGCGTGTCGGCGGAGGTGGCCCGTGAGGTGGCGGCCGGCGCCGCCGGGCGGCTCGACCGGGCCCGCCTGCTGGCCGGCGATCCCGGCTTCGCCGCCCGGCGCGACACCTGGCGGTCGGTTCCGGCCCGCCTGGACGGCACGGGGGCCACAGTGGCGGTGGTCGCTTCGGACCTGGCCGCGCTGCTAGGAGAGGCCGGCGTGGCCACTCTGGAGGCCCGCCAGGCCACCGAGCTGGCCGACTTGGACGAACGGGTCAAGCGCACCGGCGAGCGGGGCGCCGGCCGCAAGGTGCTGGCCGAGCGCCACAAACGTGAGCTGCGCCGGCTGCGCCACGACGAGCTCCGCTTCGGCCTGGCCACCCTGGCCGGCGCCTACCGCGACGCCCTCGCAGCGGGCGCCGGCGACGACCGGGCCAACATCGACGCCGTGGCCGCCATCCAGGCCGCCGCCGAGGCCATGGTCCGCAATCCCACGGAGTCCCTCCTCCTCCAGAGCCTCCTGCTGAAGTTGCCGCCGCTACGAGGCCGGCGTGCAATACTCGACAGCCCGCCCGGGTAGCTCAGTCCGGCAGAGCAGCTCACTCGTAATGAGCAGGTCGTCGGTTCGAATCCGACCTCGGGCTCGAAGGTCCCCTGACCAGCACTCTTGCCGGCTGGACACCGGAAAACAGCAATCGCACACCGCTCCACCACCTGCGAATTCTGCTGCTGGATCGGGCCGGTGAGTGAGGGCGCGCGGGCTGTCAGGCGGTCCACGAAGGGGTCGGCAGCCGCCCGTGCCGCAGCTGCCGCCGTGGCCGGGATCGGCCCGATGGCGGTGTCGTTCGAGCTGGCCCTCCGCCCTCGCGGTCGGCAACGTGCCGGCGGGCGTTCCGGGGAACGAGCTCGTCAAGGAAAGTGCCTGTCAGGAGGTGTTCGAGGGTGCTCATCATGACCGCCGGCTCAATTCCGTTCATCGAGACAGTCGGGTGGCCTTCGACCGTGGTGTTGCGCAGTAGACCCCGCTTCGTCGGTGGATCGCTTGGACCGCCAACCCAGTCGATCGTTGCCGCCGCCCGCTCGTCGGATTCAGCGAGGAAATAGTTTCGCAAAGCAGTCCCATCGAGACATCCTGGCCCATCGGCAGACCGTCTGGTATTGCCGGGGCGCCGCTACCGCTGGCGCCCGCCCGACCCGTCCGGTATCACCCACCGCCGGCGATCGGGGTCGCGCTGATTGCCCAAACGACTCGTCGATAGGGGGCACTTTCCTCGATGCAGGGGAACCGATCAGGCACTTGTTCTGAAACTCCGCCCCACTGGCCGGCGCACGGTCGTCCCTTGTCAATGGAGGTTCGGGCCGCCTCGGTCGACGATGCGGAGCCGGTGTCCCGTGCGGCGATGAGTTCGGGACCGTCCAGCCGTCTCACTGCTATGGAGACGGAGCGCGTCACCGCATCCACGACGATCGAGGCCGCCCCTGAGGCGGTGTTCACGGTACTGGCCGACCCGACGGCGCACGCCCACATCGACGGCACCGGCTGGGTGCGCGGGTCCCTGGACGGCGATCGCATCACCGCCCTCGGCCAGGTGTTCCTGGTCGCGATGTACCACCCGAACCACTCGGACAAGGACTACGAGATCGCCAACCGGGTCGAGGTGTTCGATGAGCCGTGGGCCATCGCATGGAAGCCCGGGACGGTGTCGCCCGAGACCGGGGCACTCAGCTTTGGCGGCTGGATCTGGCGCTACGACCTCGAGGCGACCGGCCCGTCGCGGACGACGGTGACACTGACCTACGACTGGTCAGCGGTCCCGCCCCAGGTGCGCGAGTATCTCCAGTTCCCGCCGTTCGGGCCGGACCACCTCGACAACTCGCTGCAGCACCTCTCCGACCTCGTCGCCCAGGCCTGGCAGCCCTGATGAGCGGTCACCCCCCGCATCGGTAGGTGATGACAAGGCGTGCGATGACTTTCGCGATCGCTGCACGTCTGATCCATGTTGAGGCCATAGGGCAGGATGGCCGGGGCAGCGGAAGGAGACTCCTGTGGAGATCATCAATCTCGGTGCGGCTGACGGGCTGCCGCCGGTCGACTGGGCTGCTGTTGTCGACAAGCTCGAGTCGGGCTCGGCGCCGGCTCCAGACGCGATGAACTCTCGTACGACCTGGCTGTGCACCGTCAACGGGGACGGCAGCCCGCACGTGACCGCTGTGGGTGCGCTCTGGCTGGACGGCGCCTTCTGGTTCCAGACCGGGGCACGTACGCGGAAGGGACGAAATGTCGCCCGCAATCAGCGGTGTTCGATCGCGCTATCGGTTCAGGATGCCGACGTCGTGGTCGAGGGTGACGCCGCCCGGGTGACCGAGCCAAGCGCAGTGGCACGCGTCGCAAGGGCGTGGGCGGACAACGGTTGGCCGGCGGAACCAGACGACAGCGGCTCGGGCATCACTGCGCCTTTCAACGCACCGTCGCAAGGTCCACCGCCGTGGAACGTGTACCGCGTCGAGCCGCGCTCGGCGATCGTGACGTTGGGGACGGAGCCCGGCGGTCTGACCCGCTTCCGATTCTGACGAGCCCGACCGGCACGGACTCCGACGTCCGACGCCGGCAGGTCACTACTACGCCCGGGAGGCAGCCATGTCCGAGGTCCGTGTCCACAACTTCTCGATTTCCCTGGACGGGTTCGGGACCGGCGACGGCATCACGTACGATGCGCCGTTCGGTCACGCTGGGGAACGCCTGCACGAGTGGATGTTCGCCACCCGATACTGGCGTTCGATGGTCGGCCATACCGGTGGCACCGCGGGTGTCGACCACTCGTTCGCCGAGCGCCATGGCCTCGGCTTCGGTGCAGAGATCATGGGCCGGGGCAAGTTCGGCGTGCAGACCGGGCCGTGGACCGATGTCGGCACCGAGGACGAGTGGCGCGGCTGGTGGGGGCCGAACCCGCCGTTCCACACCCCGGTGTTCGTGGTCACGCATCATCCGCGCCCGTCGATCGAGATGGAGGGCGGCACGGTCTTCCACTTCGTCGACGCAAGGCCGCAGGAGGCGCTCGACCTCGCCCGGAAGGCAGCCGGCGACCTCGACGTGCGCATCGGCGGTGGCCCGACCGTCGTCCGCGATTTCCTCGCCGCCGGCCTCATCGACACGCTCCACGTCGTGCAGGTGCCGATCCTGCTCGGCCGCGGCGTGCGCCTGTGGGACGGCGTCGAGGGCGTCGAGGAGCGCTACGACATCGAGGCGGTCTCCTCACCGAGCGGCGTCACCCACCTCACCTTCACACGTCGATAGCCACCTCGGGAACGCATTATCCCCGGTGATACGGACGCGCCGGTCGTGCAAGGCGTATAACCGGCGACCAGGTGACGGCAGGCCGGGGCACCGGGTGCTTGTTCTTGTGGGGCACTGCTGTCAGCGGCACGTGAAAACTGACCCCCTATCGGCACCCGAAAACTGACCCCCCTTCCCCTGGGTCCACCACTGACGGTGATGGAACTCGGACTCTGGCCCCATGCGAGCCAGGGAGAAGGAAGGG
>Ga0247713_1000796_pt1 | contig 17542 bp, 11 predicted proteins | sample 21E_NmetaG_FD_189936 | JGI IMG/M metagenome (GOLD analysis project Ga0247713, IMG submission 189936) | Soil microbial communities from hillslope of Landscape Evolution Observatory, University of Arizona, Oracle, AZ, United States - 2-1-E_N | ecosystem: Engineered > Artificial ecosystem >... | reverse complement strand
CTCGGGCATCGCCGCCTTGACCAGGGCGATCTCCAGGGGCAGCCGCACGGACCCACGGCGCATCTCGGCCTGGGCTTCGGCGAGGAGCTCGACGGCCCGCAGCAGCTCGACCTGGCGGAGCCGGCCCGCCTGGGCGCGCAGCCGGGCCAGGCGTTCGGGTGTGGTGTCCACCAGGCCGGCGTCGGGTGCGGTCTGCAGCAGGAACAGCGCGCGCAGATGGTCCACCGCCTCACGGGCGAACTGGCGCAGGTCCTGACCGGCGTCGGCCAGCCGCCCGACGAGCACGCACAGGCCGGCGACGTCTCCCGCGGCGATCAGGTCGGCGGCCTCGACGAGCAGCTCGTCGGGGACCGCCCCGAGCACATCGGCCACGCCCGCCAGGTCGACGTGCGGGCCGGTGAACGCCACCACCTGATCGAGCACGCTCAAGGTGTCACGGACGCTGCCGTCACCGGCCCGCACGACGAGCTCGACGGCGCCCGGCTCGAACTCGATGCCCTCCGCGTCGCCGATCGTGCGGACGTGGTCGGTGAGTGCGCCGGCGCCCACCCGTTTGAAGTCGAAGCGCTGGGTGCGCGACAGGATGGTGTCGAGGACCTTGTGCGGCTCGGTGGTGGCGAAGACGAACACGACGTGACCGGGGGGTTCCTCGACGGTCTTCAGGAAGGCGTTCCACCCGGCGGTCGACAGCATGTGGCACTCGTCGACGATGTAGACCTTCATGCGCGCCGAGGCCGGCGCGAACGCGACCCGGTCGCGCAGGTCGCGCACGTCGTCGACGCCGCCGTGGCTGGCCGCGTCGATCTCGATGACGTCGACCGACGACCCGGCGGTGATGGCCAGGCAGTGCGTGCACGCGTTGCAAGGTTCGGCCGTGGGTCCGGTCTCGCAGTTCAGCGCCTTGGCGAGGATGCGCGCGGTGGAGGTCTTGCCGGTGCCGCGGGGGCCGGTGAACAGGTAGGCGTGGTGGACGCGGTCCTCGGCCACCGCCTGGGCCAGCGTCGTGGTGACATGGGCCTGGCCGACGATCTCGGCAAAGGTCTGCGGCCGGTACTTGCGGTAGAGCGACACGTAGGCCACGCGGAATCCTCCACACCCCGACGGCAGGACTGACTGAGGGACTGAGCCGGGGAAGGTCGTGGTCACCACCGGGCGGGCGATGCGGCGCGGCTTGTCCGCGGCGCCCGCCACGAGCCGCTTATGGCTGCTGCCTTCCGGCCCTGACCAGGTTCACGGTGTGGCGTCGCGCGGGACCGCGCCTCTCACCCGCCCGATGCTGACCACGGCGGGACGGTCGAGTGTACCAACCCGCCGCGACCGGCTGCGGCGGCGTGTGCTCACGCCGCCGCCTCGAGGCCGGCGAGCACCGCCTGGTCGCCGGCGCCGCGCAGCGCGTCGAGGGCGTCGTCGAACCGCCGCACGCCCATGATCGTCACGCCGCTATCGGGTGGCAGCGCCGCTCTGGCGTCGGCGGCCTGGCTGTGGGGCACGAGGAACACGTCGGCGCCCTCGCGATCGGCCGCCAGCGCCTTCAACCCGATCCCGCCGATGGGCGTCACGGTTCCGTCCCGGGTGATGCCGCCCGTACCGGCGACCTGCCGTCCGTCGGCGAGGGCCTCGGGGGACACCTTGTCGAACACGGTCAGCGCGATCATCAGCCCGGCGCTGGGCCCGCCGATCCGACCGGTGTCCACCGTGACGGGCAGCGGCAGCTCGATCGGCGGCAGCATGTCCTCGATGCGCACACCGAGTCCGGGCTCGTCGAGGCCCGGGACCTCGCCCGGCGCCACCTCGACCCGCCGCCGTCGGTCCGCACGGACGAACTCGATCGCCATCGCCGCTCCGCCGGCGCGACGGACCGCCGCGACGAGCTCCTGCGCGCTGCGAACCTCCGAATCGCCGACCGCGGTCACCACGTCACCGGGCTGAAGGACGCCCTCCACCGGCCCCCCCGGCAGCACACCGACGACCAGCGCGCCGCGGGGCTCTCCCATCTCCACGGGGTATCCCGCCGCCTCCAGGGCGACGGCGGCGGCCACGTCGGCCGTCGACGCGAAGACCTCTCGCTGGCGGTCGAAGTACAGGTCGTCGTCCACGCCTCCGGTCAGCTGTGCCGCAGGCAGGAAGAAGAGGTCGGGCTCGACCAACCCCCGCACGAGCCAGAACACCGTGGCCCGTCGCAGGTTGACCAGCGTGAGCAGGAAGTCGCCGTCGACCTCCGCCCCTTCATCCTCCACCTCCACCTCGACGTGCTCGGGCAGGCTCACGAGGTGGCCGGGCCGCTCGACGAACACCGGCAGCGGCACGGTGAACGCAGCCATCAGCAGTATGGCGATGCAGCCCGGCAGGAACGCCGCTCGCGCCGCGCGCATCACCGCAGCAGGTCGGAGACCAGACTGGGGGTCAGCAGCCCAACCGCGCGGCCGGCGTCGGTGACGAGCAGCATGCTACCCGGCGCGGCGATGATGCGGTCGAGCGCGACATCCATGCCGGCGTGCACGTCGACGGTGACGTCCTCGGCGCGGTCGGCGACGTCACGCACGGCGGTGGTGGCCCAGTCCTGGCGGGGGACGGTGTCGAGTGCCTCCAACGTCACCCCGCCGGTGACGGGGGTTCCCACCGGCCACAGCAGCGAGGGGCGCTCCTGGAGCTGCACGACCGCGTCGGACAGGGCGAGCCCCGGCTCGAGCGTCGGGGGCACCGATCCCATCACGTCGCGCACGGTGCGGCCGGCCAGGCGCTCACGGCTGCGCGCCCGGGCGTGGGACTGCGCCGCGCCGCGGTAGAGGAACACGGCGATGAGGATCTCCCAGAGGCCGGCACCGGTGAAGCCCTGCTCCGCCGTCCGCGTGAACATCCAGACGCCGTACCCGCCGAGCAGCAGCGCGAAGGCCTGCCCGACGCGCGCGGCCATGCGCGTCGAGCGGTGCGGCTTGCCCGTCACCGCCCAGATGATGGAGCGCAGCAGCCGCCCACCGTCCAGGGGATAGCCCGGCACGAGGTTGAAGACCGCCAGCAGCACGTTGATCCAGGCGAGGTAGCCGGCGATCGCGGCGAGCACCGGCTGTCCCGCGACCACGGTGTAGATCAGGCCGAACAATGCGCCGAGCACGAGAGAGATGAACGGGCCGATGCCGACGATGACGAACTCGTCCTTCGCCGTCTTGGCCTCACGCGTGGACTCGGTGACGCCACCGAGCATGAACAGCGTGACCGCCACCACGGGGATGTCACGGTCGAGGCTCGTGAGGGCATGCCCGAGCTCGTGCGCGAGCAGGCTCGCGAAGAACAGGAGTGCCGCCACGACCGACGCGCCGACCACGGCGGCGCCGCCATACGGGCCGAGGAGCACGGAGAAGCGCGTGAAGAGCATCCACACGACAAGCCCGGCGATCACCAGCCATGACACGTCGACGCGGATGGGCACCCCCCGAACGTGCGTCACCGTCCAGGCATTGGAGAAGCTGCCACGCCGTGCGGCGCGGCGGGGCTCGGAACTCTGGTCGGTGTCGGTCAAAGGGACCTCGACGCCGCGCACGCGAGCGGCTCATAGGTGGTGGGTGCTCTCGGGTGACCGCGGAACGCCACGGCTATACTGCCTTCCGACAACCCGTCACGCTGGAGCTGTCGCCTAGTCTGGCCTATGGCGCGGTCTTGGAATGGCCGTAGGGTGGCAACACCCTCGAGGGTTCGAATCCCTCCGGCTCCGCTCCTCTCACCTGAGAACCCCATCCCACCTGAGAATCCGCCCGTCACGGATCCATGATCACGCAGCCCGTGGTGGTGGGGGTGGGATTCGAACCCACGAACCCTTGCGGGTTACCCGCTTTCGAGGCGGGCGCACTAGGCCGGACTATGCGACCCCACCGGATTCGCCGGCCAGCGTACCAACGCCCTCGGGGGGCTGCGACCGAGCCTTCGCCCTCCTGGCACGGAAGAAGACGGTGAGCAACCTGCCGCAGTCGTCGGCCATCACCCCGCCGGTGACGTCGACCCGGTGGTTCAACCGGGGGTCGCGGGCTATGTCGAACAGCGAGCCGACGGCCCCGGCCTTGGCGTCCGAGGCGCCGTACACGAGGGCGGGCAAACGGGCCAGCACGATCGCCCCGGCGCACATGGCGCACGGCTCCAGGGTGACGTAGAGAGTGCAGCCGTCCAGCCGCCACGAGCCGAGCGCCGCGGCCGCCTCGCGCAGGACCAGCATCTCGGCGTGGGCCGTGGGATCCTGGTCGGCCTCCCGCCGGTTGTGCGCGGACGCGATGACCTCCCCGCCCCGCACGACGACCGCGCCGACCGGCACCTCGTCGGCGCGGGCCGCCCGCTTCGCCTCCGCCAGCGCTCGATCCATCCACACCTTGTGCGTCAGCTGCGCCACAGATCACCCCTGGGTCACGGCACACGCTAGCCGAGCGCCATGCGCCTCGCCGACCGCCGACCGCCGACCGCAAAAGCGACCGACGAGCGGAGACCGCTCGTCGGTCGGGGGAAGGGGCCGATCAGGACGATGCGCCCGCCGACTGCCTGTCCTCGACGTCGACCGTCTGTGACTTCGCGCCGTTCGCCGAGCCGATGTCCACCCGGTGGGGCCGGCGCTCGGGGGGATGGGGGATGTGCAGCTCCAGAATCCCGTTGTCGAACGACGCCGTGATCCTCTGCGGGTCGGTGCCCTCGGGCAGCGAGAAGCTGCGCTCGAACGCACCGGTCGGACGCTCGCGCCGCAACCAGGCGTCCTCGGGCACGTCGGCGTCCATACGCCGCTCCCCGGCGAGGGTCAGCATCCCGTCGTCGACCGACACGTCGACGTCGTCCGGGGCCATGCCGGGAAGCTCCACCCGCACCACCAGGTCCTCGTCCGTCCGGTAGGCGTCGATCGGCGGCACGAGCCCGGTCGACTGGCGCGTGCCCGACTGGGGGCCGGTGCGCTGGAACAGCTCACCGACGTCCCGCTGCAGAGCGGCCAGCTCACCCCAGGGATCCCACCGTACCACTGCCATTGCTGCCACCTCCTTGGCTTAGCCTTCCTCGCTAAGGTTTCCGCAGCGGCATTGTACCAGGGGGAACCGCCCGGCAAACCGCCCGCCGTGCCTTCCCGGCCCCTTTGGCGCGGCCCTGAGGTGCCGAAGGCGTCAGCTGGCCTGCCGCCGGGCGGGAGCGGCGGAGCGCGCGTCGACCGTCGCGTCGATCTCGGCTACCGCGCCGCAGGCGGCATCCGCCGCCTCCGGGTCACCGGTGTCCTCTACGAGCGCCAGCAGCTCGGCGCGGGTGTGCAGCAGCCGCTCGAGCGGCTGGGTGGCCACGCAGGTGTCCACGATCAGGTCGCGGATGCGCATCGCGTTTTCGTCCATCAGGCACTCCTCGGTGTGCTCGCCCTGTCTCGGCGTGCTCATGTCATCACCTCATGGCGCTCGCTGCGCGACCGCCACACCCAGCACAGCAGAGAATCGTCTCGCTGGCGCTCGGACGATTCACGTCTCATCGCGGCGACTGTGCCACAGGGGTGCGACATCCCGATGGAACCGGCCATCCGCGCGCCTGCCGGCAAGCGCCGCGACCGCCGACAGCCGACGGAACGCGGAGCACAGAAGGCGCTGCACGTGGCCGGAGCGCAACCTACCTTTGGCCCGGATCGTTAGATAACCTAGCCGGGCACCACAGCCGACCTTTGCCAGAGGTCGGGCTTCGCTGTGCCCGGACCGCTGCCGGCCTCTTCTTCGAGGTCCGGTGGATCGTGCCCGGGCGCTGAGCGCTCACGGACGACGAAAGGCTCGAGCGTTGATGCGTCCCTCCTCCCCCGGACCTCGGGAGCTGTTCGGCACGATATGGAAGGCCGTCGCCGTCGGGGGCTTCCTGGCTGGTCTGGCCGCCACCACGGTCGGTGGTTCCGCGGTGGCAACGCTGACCTTGAGCGGCCCGCCCCAGCCCTTTGCGCCGATCGCCAGCCTCGCGGGCGTTGCGGCAGGCGCCGCCGACGCCGTCGCCGTCTCCGTGGCCGTCGCGTTACCCGACGGATGGGGCCGCGCGGAGCCTGCGGCCAGCCGGACCGAAGGGCCCATGGCGTTGGCGCATCCCCAGGTCTTCGCCACGGCAGCCGGCGTGCCGCTCGTCACGCCGTCGGACCAGACCAGGGTGGTGGGATTCCACCAGGCCGGCTCCGGTGCCGCGTTGCCGTTGGAGCCGCAGGGAACGCCGTTCACGAATCGCAACGTCCCCCGCTACACGCCGCTCCCGCCGTCTGAAGGGCCCGACTACGCGGTGATGGCCAACCGCCGGCGGTCGACCCATCCCGCCTCGGCGGTCGACGTCGCCGTGCCCCACAACGTCACCCTGACCAGCCCCGTCAGCGGCACCGTGGACACCGTCACCCCGTATCTGCTCTACGGCCGCCACCCCGACCTCATCATCACCGTCGTCCCCGAGGGCCGTCCCGAGCTGCGACTGGTGATCATCCACGTCAACGGGGCGCTCGTCGCCCCCGGTCAGCGCCTGGTGGCCGGCGAGACCCCCATCGCCCGCACGGCGATGCCCTTCCCGTTCAGCTCCCAGATCGACGAGTGGGCCGGCCAGGGCCCCCACATGCACCTGGAGATGCGCCGCGTCGGCTAGAGCGTGCCGCTCTTTCATTCCAGCGCATCTCTGCCGTCGACAACGTCAACGACCGCACGCGACGGCGGAAGACCTGCCGCGACGGGGTCATGGGCGGTCAAGGACAGATCAGGCCGGCCCGAAGGCCGGCCTGATCGATCCCGTGAGGCTCGGCTACCGCACCCTATAGGTGAAGTAGGTGTAGCGGAGAGGGAAGCCGGCGGGGTGGTCGTGGGATGTGTCGAACAGCTCACCGTCGGCCCAGGCGCTCCTCGTCCGCATCCCTCGCCCGCGGGTTGGATGCTGGACATCCGCTTGGGCCGCCACGACGAGCTCGTCGCCCGCCGTCGCGTTGAGACCGGCGAGAGGGATGGTGTGGGTGAAGCTCGTCTCCGGCGGACGGTGCGGGGCGCGGTGGGCGAAGTCCCTGGCCCGGGGGTGACCGTGCCCGTTCCGGGGGACGCCGTCCACGTCGTGTGCGACGTGCAGACGGGTCGCTCTGAGCTGCCACTCACCGGTGGTGTGGTAGGTGACCATCAGATTGCCGGCGGCATTGCTGGCGCACACCTCACCGGTCGTCTGGCGCCCTCCTCTTCCTGCCCTGAGGTCCACGCACGTCATGCCGGTGGTGTCCCGCACCGTGTAGGTGAAGAACGTGGCGCCGTGGGATCTGGACCGGTGGCTGCTGGCCTGGACGTCTTGAGAGCCGAAGGGAGTGCCGTCACCCCAGGCGCTCACCGTCTGCATCCGTCCCCGGCGGGCACGGCGCTGGACGTCGGCCTGCGCCGCCACGATCAGCTGGTCGCCCGCGTCGGCGCCGAGGTCGGCAAGCGGGATCGTATGCGTGAAGCTCGTGACGGGGGGACGGTTCAGCGGTTGGTAGTGGTCGAAGCGCTGCGGATCCGCGTTGCCCCCGCCATCCCGGGGGACGTCATCGGCGTCATGCGCCACATGCAAGCGTGTGGCCCTGAGCCGCCAGTCACCGGTTGTCGTGTAGGTGACCAGCAGGTTCGTCACGGTGTTGGCCACACACACCTCACCGACCACCTGATCGTCGCCGGCCCTCAGATCCACGCACGGGGCGTCAGTGGGGGGAGGAGGTCCCGGCACGGTGGTGGTGGTCGTCGTCTCGGGCACGGTGGTGGTGGTCGTCGTCTCCGGCACGGTGGTGGTGGTCGTCGCATCCGGCAGCGTCGTCGTGGTCGTCCCATCCGGCAGCGTCGTCGTGGTCGTCCCATCCGGCAGCGTCGTCGTGGTCGTCCCATCCGGCAGCGTGGTGGTCGTCGCATCCGGCAGCGTCGTGGTCGTCGCATCCGGCAGCGTCGTGGTCGTGGTGGTGTCCGCGGTGACGCCACAGACCACCTGGCCGAGGATCATCGTGCCCTGCAGGGGGCCGGTCAGCGGTTCCATGCGCACGGCGTTGACGGTGATCGAGCCGTCGGGATTCTCGATCTGCTCGTTGAAGATGTAGTTGTAGCGGGCGAACTCGATGTCGACGGCGACCGTGTAGTTGACTGGGGGGTTCTCGGGTACGACCAAGTCCCCTATCGTGCCGTCAGGACGCTCAGCGTTGTGGACCACACCGCCGGTGATGGTCGTCGTGCCGCTGACCCCGGTTTCGTCCGCCGTGCACTCGCTGGACACATTCGCCGCGGTGAAGTTCTCGTTCCCGTCAGTGTTGACGGGGCCGAGGGTGGCCGTGCTGGTCACCGACCCGCCCGGACCGGTGGTGCCCTCGGTGGTGACGGTGAGCGGACCCGTGGAGACGACGGTGGGGCCACCCACGAACGCGCGATGGACACACACCTCCGCGGTGGCGGTGTCTGAACCACCCTGTGGTGGCAGCGTCACCTCGGGGAGCGGCCCCGTCTCCGTGGCGGGACCGGGGTTTGCAGGGTCAAAGCTGAAGGTGGTGTTGGCGTAGCACCCGTAGGCGCTGCCCTGCACTGCCGAGACATCAGCGTGCGAAGCAGACGGCAACGCGACAACCAGCGCGGCCAGGGCGACTGCCAACACCAGGGCGAGCGACGCCGGACGCATCCACTGGAGATTCAGGTGATCACGGTGCGACATTCGTGTCCCTATCTACCTCGTGCCCGTCGCCTCTGCGAAAGCTGCAGGCTCTCGAGCGCCACCGATGTCATGAGGCGCCACTTTGTCATAACGCGATGACACGACGCAAGTGAAAGTTTTGTGACTGGGCTCGTCCCGGCGACGGCCCGGGTTGCGTTGCATTGACCAGAGCTAGGCGTCGACCGATTGAAACTCCGGCCGGTGCTCGGCCACGTCACGAAGCTGCTGGCGGGAGCTGATATCCAGCTTGCGATAGATGCGCCCCAGGTGGGCGTCGACGGTGCGAGGGGAGACGAACAGGCGGTGTGCGACCTCCCGGCTGGTGAGCCCTTGCACCACCAGGCGCGCCACCTCCAGCTCCGCGTCGGTCAGTGCCCCCCGGCTGTTGCCAGAACGCCGCTTGCCGACGCTCGCGCGGAGGGCGGCGGCGACAGCCTTCTCGAGCGGTCGGTTTGCCCCCTCCTGCCACGCCCGGCGCAGCGTCTCCTCCCCGAGCGCCTCCCCAAGGCGAGTGAGGTCGCGGTCGTGGCGCTGCTGTTCCCGCGGCCAACGGCAGAAACGGCATCGGAGGTCTTGCAAGGCGGCGTCTGCGGCACCGAACAGCCTGGCGGCGAACATGAAGCGGTCCTGGTCCAGCGCAATGCCCGCGAGTCCCTCCAGGGACCGAACCATGGCCTCGGTGTCGCCCGCATCCACGTGCAGTTGCAGCGCCTCGGCATGCAGCGCCCCCGCCCGCTCCAAGTCGCCGTAGTCGCGCGCCATCGCCGCGCTCGCATACAACGCAGTGGCGGTGCCCTGGCTGTCGTCGTTGCGACGGGCGATATCCAACGCCTCCGTGAGCGCCGCCTCGGCCGACACGCGATCTCCGGTGGCCTGTGCGCATGCCACCGATCCCAGCAGCATGCGAGTCTGGACGTAGGGCAGCCCAACCTGGCGGGCGATAGCCAGGCCCTGGTCGAAGTGGACGCGGGCCGCCCGGCACTGCCGACGTGCCAGCGTCACCCGTCCCAAACCGCCCAACGAGCGCGCCTCCAGCAAGGGCGCGCGCAGCGCCTGAGCGAGCTGCCGGCACTCGCGGAACCGGGCTTCGGCCTCCTCCAGGTCGCCGCGGCGGCGGGTGAGCTCGCCCAGGAAGATGAGCGTCTCCCCGGTGCGGAAGCGGTCGCGCAACGACCGCCCGAGGTCCTCCGCCAAGCGGATGCGGGCCTCGCCCGTCTCATCGTCGCCCAGCTCCATGGCAGCCCAGCCCCGCCCTATGAGAGCGGATGCCTCGGCCTGACGATCGCCGATACCTCGGGCGAGCTCCAGGGCCTCGTCGAACAACGGCACTGCTCGCCTGGGATCGCCGTGCAGCATGTGTGCCTGGCCACAGCGGTCCAGCGCCTCGGACAGAGACCTGACCTCTTGCGCACGGCGGGCCATCGCCACGCTTTGCTCCAACAGGTCGGCGGCCGCGATGGGTCCGCCCCGATACATCGTCACCGCCCCGAGAAGGGTCAGGGCACGCGCACGCGCCCTGTCATCGGTCGCTTCCTCGGCGGCGCGCAGGCTCTCCTCGGCCCTCGCCTGCGCGGTGACAAGATCGCCGAGCATGGCCGCCAGCAGCCCCGCGCCCCACGCGGCCTTCGCCGTCAGCAGGGCATCGGCCTCCGATCCAGCGGCAGCAAGACAGCCCTCGAGCAGGTCAAGTCCCTCGCGAGAGTGAGAGCCGAGCCGCCAGAACGTCGCCATGGCGCCAGCGATGCGCAGGGCCCGCTCCGGCCAGCCCGACAGGCTGCCCTCTATGGCGGCCACCACGTTGTCGTGCTCGGCTTCGAGGCGGGCGCGCCAGCTCTGTTGTGTGGGACCTACGAGCTCAGGTTCTGCCTGCTCGACCAGCGCACCACACCAGTCCACGAAGCGGCGCCAGACGCTTTCCCACTCCCCGGACTCGTCGAGGCGCTCACGGGCGAAGTGCCCGATGCTCTCCAGCAGGCGGTAGCGCGCCTGGCGACCCGCCACCTCGGCGACCACGAGAGAACGCTCCACCAAGCCAGCGAGCAAAGGACAGAGGTCGTCGACCGGAAGGTCCTCATCAGCGCACACCTGCTCGGCGGCCTCAAGGGTGATCTGCCCCTCGAACACCGACAGCCGGCGTAGCAGCACACGCTGTGGCTCGGACAGCAGATCGAAGCTCCAGGCGATCGCCGCCTCGAGGGTGCGATGCCGGGCAGGCGCCGCCGCTGTATCGGAGGTCAGCAAGCGGAAGCGCTGCGCGAGACGACGCAGGACGGCCGTCGGGCCCATCGTTGCCGCCCGCGCCGCGGCGAGCTCGATCGCGAGAGGGTTTCCGTCCAGACGTCGACAGATCTCGGCGACGTCGGCGGCGGTGTCGTCGGTCAAGGAGAAGCTCTTCGACTGCGAGCGCGCCCGCTCGCAGAACAACCGGATCGCCTCGGACTCCTCCAGCGCAGACCGGTCGCCGGGAGCAGGCAGCGCCAGGGGTGGCGCCTGCCACACCCGCTCACCGGGGATGCCCAGTGGTTCCTGACTGGTTGCCAGCACGGTAAGCCCCCGGCACGAGCGCAGCAGGGTCATGGTCAGCTCGGCGCACCCCGCCAGGACGTGCTCGCAGTTGTCCAGCACCAGGAGGGCCCGGCGATCCCCGAGGTGGGCGGTCAAGATATCGGCAACGCTTTGGCCGCAGGCCTCACCGACACCAAGGGCCGAAGCGGCGGCGTGCGCCACCAGGTGCGGCTCAGCAACAGGGGAGAGTTCGACGAACCATGCCCCTCCGGAGTAGGCCGGCAGAAGGCGCGTCGCGGTCTCCAGAGCCAGGCGGCTCTTGCCGATGCCCGTGCACCCGGTCACGGTCAGAAGAGGGGACTCGGTGAGCAGGGCCTTGATCTCCGCCAGCTCCCGGCCGCGCCCCACAAAGGTGCTCAACGGCCTGGGGAGGTTGTGGTCGGCCCCCATGTCGGGCGCTGATGACGCCGAGGAAGGGGGAGTTGCATGGGCCGGGTCCACCGTGGGCTCGTCGCCCTCCCTCGCGGGGGCACTGCCTCCGAGCGGTCGGATCCCATGGTCCCGCCAGAGTCGCTGGACGGTATCGGGGCTCACGCCGGCCTGCGCGGCCATGGCCCGAACGGTCCACCGCTCCTTACCGGGTGGCGGCGGCCGGTGGGCAGCATCCAGGATCAAGCGGGTCTTCTCAGGGGGAAGCGTCGGCTTGCGCCCACGCCCCTCCTTGATCTTCGCAACCGCCTGAAGGCCTCCTTCGGCGAACCGCCGACGCCAAAGGCTCACGGTCGGCCGGCTGACGCCGAGCCGCTCGGCGATGTGAACGTTGGACAACCCCTCACTTGCCCCGAGCACGATCTGCGCTCGTCGGGCAAGGCTCTCATCGTCTGCCCGTGCCGCCCATTCTCTCAGCTGACGGCGCTGCTCGGCCGTCACCGAGAGGGTCGGCGGCCGTCCACCGTCGAATGTGTCCGCCACAAGTGCCCCTGTTCGCCAGGCGCTCCGTCGGTACCCGTCCGTTGAAACGCTCCCAAGGTATCCCGCGGTTCGGACTTGCACTAAGTGCGGTACGCATCGAGCAGGTAAGTGCAGAAAGCATCTAGTGACGGGATGTGCATAGCCGCCTAGTATGCGCGGCCGGACCAGGGCGGCGTCATCACCATTCCGCTATGCCGCCATGCACGAAGGGGCTGCGACTTTGGTACTTTCCACGGGCCGACCATACCGGAGGGCGGTCGCCGTCGCGGTCGTTTTCGTCGTCACAGCCGGGATGTTGCTCGGTGTCGGACCGTCGCCTGCGGTGGCCGACGTCACCATGGTCACGGGCAGCGCCTTCGGCTACCACTCCTTCGACATCACCCTCTTCGGCGGTGCCCAGGACGACGTCGGGCCGACCCCGACGGTTGAGCTGGCCTCGGACGCCTCGAACAGCCCCCAGACAGCCACCGAACCCGAAGGTGAGGTGATCCTCCAGGGCATCGCCCAACTGTTCACCTCGGGCCCCATCACCGTCAGCACCGAGGGCAGCGTGGGTCCGAGCGGGTCGGTGACCACCACCGCCACCATCGACGATGTCAACCGCGGCGGCAGCGAGGTCTTCGACGCCGACGACGTCACCAGCACCTGCACCGCGACCGAGGACGGGGTGACCGGCTCCACCACGGTCACCAACGGGACGCTTCGCACCCACGCCCAGGGCACCCCCGACGACCCCGACCACCCCGAGGACAATCCCGAGGGCGAAGTGGCCATACCGACCGACCCGGAGCCCAACCACGAGGTCGACGGCCACCTCCATGTGGGCGCCCTCACAGACACCTTCACCTACGTGTTCAACGAGCAGGTCGAGAACCCCGACGGCTCGCTCACCGTCAACGCCGTCCACGCGTACTTCCACGCGGACGACGGGGGGCCGCTCACCGGCGAGCTCATCATCGGCCAGGTCGTCTGCGGCGTCACGGCGGACACCACCACGACCACAACCACGGTGCCGGGCACGACCACGACGACGGTGCCGTCGACGACGCCCACCACGACCACCACCACCATCCCACCGGCGACGCCCATCACCACGATCGCACCGACGCCCACCACGACGCCCGGAGCAGACGACGGCGCCGATGACACGCCGGGCGGGGCAGGCGCCACGGAGGTCGGCGGCGGGGCTTTCGGCTACTTCACGGACGTCAGCCTCTTCGGCGGGCCCTCTGAGACACGGGGGCCAGAACCCACGGTGACGCTGGCAGCGGACGCCTCCAACAGCCCCCAGGACGCCTCCATCGCTTCGGCCGAGGCGGTCTACGGCCCTGCGGTGGTGTTCCGATCCGGGCAGATCGCCGTCCACACCGAAGGCGCGTTGGGAGCGGACGGCTCCGTCACGAGCTCCTCCAGCGTGCAGGGCGCTGCCGACCGCGCCCAGCGGCCGGGACCGTTCCTGTTCGACGCGGCGGAGAGCACGTGCACCGCCGACGAGGACGGCGTCACCGCCACCGCGACGATCGCCGGCGGGGTCGTCGAGACCAGCTACGATCCCGGTACCCAGGCGCCGCTGCAAACCGAGCCGGTGCCGACCAACCCGTCGCCCGGGCACACCGTCGAAGGCACGATTGACCACGTGGGCGACAGCTTCCGCATCGTGTTCAACGAGCAGATCACCAATGCCGACGGCTCGATCACCGTCAACGCCGCCCACATGTATCTCCTGGGACCCATTGCCGTGGGTGAGGTGATCATCGGCCAGTCCGAGTGCGCTTGGGGGACTGCCGCCACCGGCACCCGGGGAGGGACCCCGGATGGGGACACGGGAGGCTCCGGCACCGGAAGGGGAGCTGGCACAGGGTCGGGCACGGACGGCCGCCTGGCTCGAAGCGGCAGTGACCCGCTCCCGGCGGCGGCGCTGGGCTTCGGGCTGATGCTGGCGGGGATGTTCGCGCTGCAGGGAGGGCGGCGCGGGCGCGTGGTTGACGGCCGCCTCCGGTAGCAGCCCACAGGCGCCACACGCCCACGATGCAGCGGACGACGGGTGGCGCCGACGGCTCCCCGGTGCGGCCCCGAGTGATCGGGAAGGGACGGTGAGCGGGATCAGAAGCGAGGAGGGGGCGCAAGGTCGCGCCGCCGAGCCTCGACCGCAACCGCCTCCGAGCGGCGGGCTCGATCTGCGCTCGGCCGACGCGGAGGGCGGGAAGGCCCAGCTCCTCGACGATGCGGCGAACGAGCCCAGACGAGCCCGCTGGGTCCCGATCCTCTCGTACGTGATCACCGTTTTGGTGCTGGTGACGCTCAACTTCGCCGTCCCACGGCTGATGCCGGGGGGGCCCATCGATGCCTTACTGGCGCAGGGTTCGCCTGACTACGTCGCCGACACCGAGGTGCGGGAGAACCTCACCCGCTACTACAACCTCGACGCACCGGTGTGGGAGCAGTACGGCCGGTACCTGGCGAACCTCGCGACCGGCGACCTCGGCTACTCGATCAGCACCAACCGCCCGGTGAGCCAGGACCTGCGCGAGCGCCTGCCCTGGACCCTGCTCCTGATCACGCTCTCGATCGCCCTGTCCATCGCGATCGGCATCCCTGCGGGGATCCACTCCGCATGGAAGCGTGGGCGGAAGGTCGACCGCGGACTGCTCGGGTTCTTCCTGGCGGCGCAGAACCTGCCGATCTACTTCGTCGGCGCCATGGTGCTGCTGGTCTTCTCCGTCAAGCTGGGCCTGTTCCCCCTCGGCGGCGCGAGCGCCCCCTTCGCGGACCATGGTCCCCTCGCCGCCGTGCTCGATGTCGCCCACCACCTTGCGCTTCCGGTCCTGCTGATGGCGCTGCAGTTCGCGGCCTACCAGTACCTGGTGATGCGCTCCTCGATGGTGAGCGAGCTCGGTGCGGACTACCTGGTGGGGGGTCGGGCAAAAGGCCTGAAGGTGCGCCGGCTGCAGTACGCCTACGCGGGCCGCAACGCCCTCCTGCCGGTCGTCACCGTCGTCGGCATGCAGTTCAGCCTGGCCGTCACGAGCGTGATCTTCGTCGAGCAGATCTTCGCGTATCCCGGCGTCGGCCTGTACATGTTCCACGCGGTGTTCGTCCGTGACTACCCCGCGATGCAGGGAGCCTTCCTCGTACTGACGGTCATGGTCGTCACCGTGAACCTCTTCGTGGACCTGCTGTACCGGCGCCTTGACCCGAGAACGGCGGCATGAGCGGCCTTGCGGCCGAGCTGCGCCGGTCACCGCTGCTGGCCGCGGGACTGATCGTGGTCATCCTGCTGACAGCCGTCGCCACGCTGGCGCCGCACATCGCCCCTTTCGACCCAAAGGCGATCGTGGGCGACGCCCTCCAAGCGCCGTCGTCCCGCCACCTGCTCGGAACGAACGACGCGGGTGTCGACATCTTCTCCGAGCTCGTGTGGGGCGCACGCTCCACGCTGGTGGTGGCGTCGGCGGCCACGGCACTGGTGCTGGTCATCGGGGTGCTGCTCGGGTTGGTCGCCGGCCTCTACGGCGGGCTCGCCGAGACGGCGGTGATGCGCTCGGGCGACGTCGTGCTCGCGATACCGGCCATCCCGTTGCTGATCTTCATCGCGTCGCTCGCCGGCCCGAGCCGGATTGTCGCCATCGTGAGCATCGGCTTGCTGGGGTGGCCTCAAGTGGCCCGGGTGGTGCGAAGCCAGACACTGAGCCTCCGTTCCCGAGGCTTCGTGCACGCCACACGGGGATACGGCGCAGGCCCGCTCTACGTCATGCGCCGCCACCTTGTACCCGCCCTCGGGCCCATCATCGCCGCCAACCTCGCGTTCATGGCCGGCCTGGCGGTCACGATCGAGGCCGGGCTCGCCTTCATCGGGCTCGGCGACCCCACGACCGTGAGCTGGGGCGCCATGCTGGAGCGCGCACTGCGCCACCAGGCCATCTACGTCTCGTCCATGTGGCTGTGGTGGCTCCTGCCGGCGGGTCTGGCGATCACCACGGCCGTCCTGGGCTTCACCTTCGTGGGCGTCGGCCTGGAGCCCCGGTTCAATCCGCGCTGGACGAGGATCTCATGAGCGCGCTTCTCGAAATCGAAGACCTGCGTGTCGTGTACGAGGGCGGCGTGCACGCCCTTCGCGGTGTGGACGTGAGCCTCGACAAGGGGGAGTCGCTCGCCGTCGTCGGCGAGAGCGGCTCGGGAAAGTCCACCTTCGCGCTGTGCATGGCGGGTCTGCTGCAACCGCCAGAGGTGACCGGGAGTGTCCGGTTCGCCGGTCAGGAGCTCATGGGCGGACCGGAGGAGGTGCTGCGCTCTTTGCGGTGGGAGCGGGTGGCCCTCTGCCTGCAGAACGCGCCGTTCAACCCGGTCTCGACCGTCGGCGTCCAAGTGGCCGAGCCGCTCCGCGAACGTCGCGGTCTCTCGCGGGGCGATGCGCTGGCCCGAGCCGAGGAGCTCGCCGAGGCGATGTACCTGGAACCGGCGCTGCTGAGCCGCTACCCCCATCAGCTCTCCGGCGGCGAGCGACGGCGTGCGTACCTCGCCATGGCGCTCGTGCTCGATCCGGATCTCGTGGTGCTCGACGAGCCCACGGCCGGACTCGACCCCGCCACCCGCCACGAGCTGGTCGAGCGCATCGCCGCCCTGGCGACGGAGCGGGGGTTCGCGCTGGTGGTCATCTCCCACGACCTGCCCGACGCCACGCGTCTGGCGGATCGCACCATGGTGCTCTATGCCGGCGAGGCGATGGAGGTGGGGACCACCGACCGGGTGATCGAGGCACCAGCCCACCCGTACAGCTGGGCGCTGGTCAACACCTTCCCGGTGATGTCCACCACCAAGGACCTCCGCCCGATCCGCGGGCATGGCCCCGACCCGCGAGCGGTCCCTCCGGGGTGTCCGTTCCACACGCGCTGCACCCAGGTCGAGCCCCAGTGCTGGCAGGAGCACGCCGATCTGCGGGAGTCGCGGGGGCGCCAGGTGGCCTGCCACTTCGGGGGGCTAAAGACGCTGCTGCAAGCGACTGACGTGCACAAGACCTTCGGCGACGCGAAGCACGGGGTCGCGGCCCTGGCCGGGGTGTCCTTCACCCTCCAGGAGGGCGAGTCGGTCGGGGTGATCGGGCCGTCGGGGAGCGGTAAGTCGACGATGGCCCGCATCATCACCGGTCACCTGGCCCTGGACCGAGGCCGGGTGGAGTTGGAGGGCGAGTCGGTGACCGCCTCGTGGCGCAAGGACGCCCGCCGGCTGCGCCGCAAGATCCAGCTCGTGATGCAGGACCCGTGGGACGCCCTGTCGCCCCGGCTTCCGGTCGAGGAGCTGGTCGCCGAGCCGCTGCTGTTCGGGGAGGACGATCCCGGAACCAAGGGGCGCCGGGTCCTGGTCGAGGAGGCGCTCGAGAGCGTCGGCCTGCCCATCTCACCGGATTTCCTGC
>Ga0247713_1000795_pt1 | contig 17547 bp, 15 predicted proteins | sample 21E_NmetaG_FD_189936 | JGI IMG/M metagenome (GOLD analysis project Ga0247713, IMG submission 189936) | Soil microbial communities from hillslope of Landscape Evolution Observatory, University of Arizona, Oracle, AZ, United States - 2-1-E_N | ecosystem: Engineered > Artificial ecosystem >... | reverse complement strand
CCTGACGATCACCTTCGAGCGGATGAAGCGGAAGTTCGGGGTCGAGGTGGAGCAGATCCCCCTCCGGATCCCCTACCGGGAGACGATCTCGGGCCGGGCCACCTACGAGTCGCGCTACATCAAGCAGTCCGGAGGGCGCGGACAGTACGCGGTGGCGTCCCTCGAGGTGGAGCCCCTGCCCCACGGGGGCGGGTACGAGTTCGTCGACAAGATCGTGGGCGGCGCCATCCCCGGCAACTTCATCCCGTCGGTCGACAAGGGGGTCCAGGGGGCGATGAACGAGGGGGTCTTGGCCGGGTTCCCGGTCGTGGACGTCAGGGTCACCCTGTTCGACGGCAAGTTCCACTCCGTCGACTCCTCGGACATGGCCTTCCAGATCTGCGCCTCCATGGGGTTCAAGGAGGCGTGCCGCCAGGCGGGCCTCGCGCTGCTCGAGCCGATCATGGACGTCCACATCCGGGTGCCCGACTCGATGCTCGGGGACATCATGGGAGACATCAACTCCAAGCGCGGACGCATCATGGGCACCGAGCCCGACTCCCGCGGCTACCAGGTGGTGCACGCGCAGGCTCCCATGGCCGAGATGGCCCGCTACGCGATCGACCTCCGGTCCATCACCGGGGGCCGAGGCACGTTCACGATGGAGTTCTCACACTACGAACAGGTCCCCGCGCACCTCCAGGACAAGGTGGCCGAACAGGCCAGGGCGGACGCCGAAGCGGCGAAGCACTAGCCGCCGAGCGAGGGCGCGACCGCGCGCTCGGCGACGTCCTTCGCCGCGAGGGCGAGGAACTCGTCGACCGGGACGTCCTTGCGCTGCTCTCCCGTCCGCAGGCGGAGGGCCAGCGTCCCGGAGGCGAGCTCGCGGGGCCCGACCACGCAGATCCAGGGCACCTTCTCGAGCGTGGCCCGGCGGATCTTGTAGTTCATCGACTCGCCGGCCGTGTCGACGTCGGTGCGTAGCCCGGCCTCCCGGAAGCGGGCGGCCAGCGCCTCCGTGTCCCCCACGATGTCGTCCTTCAGCGGGACGAGGCGCGCCTGGACGGGCGCGAGCCAGGGCGGGAGGGCTCCCGCGGTGTGCTCGAGGTAGACACCGAAGAACCGCTCCACGGACCCGTACAGCGCCCGGTGGATCATGACCGGGCGGTGGGTCTGGTTGTCGGCGCCGACGTACTCGAGACCGAAACGCTCGGGGAGCCCGAAGTCGAGCTGGATCGTCGTCAGCTGCCAGAGGCGTCCGATCGCGTCCTCGTACTCGAAGTCGATCTTCGGTCCGTAGAACGCTCCCTCCCCGGGTGCCTCGTCGTAGGAGTAGGGAGAGCGGTCCAGAGCCTCGCGGAGCGCGGCCTCGGCCCGCTCCCACATCTCCGGGGTGCCGATGGTGACACCGGGGCGGGTCGACAGGTGCACGACGGGGTCGGACAGTCCGAACGCGCTGTAGTACTTGACCGTCATGTCCATCACACCGAGCAGCTCATCGACGATCTGGTCGGGCGTGCAGAAGATGTGCGCGTCGTCCTGCGTCATCCCGCGCACCCGGTCGAGGCCGTGCAGCGTGCCCGAGCGCTCGTGCCGGTAGACGGCTCCGAGCTCCGAGAACCGCAGCGGGAGCTCCCGGTAGGACCGGGTCCTGGAGCGGTAGATCAGGACGTGGAAGGGGCAGTTCATCGGCTTGAGGTAGTAGTCCCCCTCCTCGGCCTGGATGGCCGGGAACATGTTCTCGGCGAACTTCTCCAGGTGACCGGAGGTCTCCCATAGGATCGAGCGTCCGATGTGGGGGGTCGTCACGAGGTCGTACCCCCACCGGAGGTGCTCTTCGCGTGCGTAGTCCTCCAGGAGCTTGCGCACGATCCCGCCCTTCGGATGCCACACGAAGATCCCGGCTCCCACCTCGGGCGGCGACGAGAACAGGTCGAGCTCGCGACCGAGTCGTCGGTGGTCACGACGCTCCGCCTCCTGCAACCGGTGCAGGTATGCCTCCAGCGCCTCGGCGGTCGGCCAGGCGGTGCCGTAGATGCGCTGCAGCTGGGGGCGGCTCTCGTCGCGCCGCCAGTAGGCGCCGGAGACGTTGAGCAGCTTCACGTGCTTCACGTGTCCGGTGGTGGGCACGTGGGGGCCCAGGCAGAGATCGGTGAAGGCGTCGGCGTTGTGGTACAGGGTGGCCACGTCCCCCACCTTCACCTGGCCCTCCTCGTCCGTCCCGGTCAGGATCTCACGCTTGAACGGCTGGTCGAACTCGGTGAAGAGCGAGATCGCCTGCTCGCGCGGCACCTCCTCGCGTCGGAACGGCTGGTCCTCCGCGACGATCTCTCGAACACGCTCCTCTATCCGCGGCAGGTCGTCCTCGGTCAGCGGACGTGGCAGGTCGAAGTCGTAGTAGAAGCCGTTCTCGACGGGAGGACCGATCGCGTACCGCGCGTCCGGGAACTCACGCAGGACGGCTTGCGCGAGCACGTGGGCGGCGGAATGACGCAGGACGTGCAGCGAGCGGGGATCGTCGGGGGCCGGGAAGACGACCTCGGCTCCTTCCTCCTCGGCGCGGAGCTCCCGCGCCAGATCCACCGGCTCGCCGTCGAGCAGCGCGATCAGCGCGCCCTGCGGCGCGAGATCGCGGAGCGGGGTGCCCGGCTCCGTCTCGCGCGGGTGTCCATCCACGTTGACCTTCATCGTGGGGGGGAGTCTACACGCCGCACCCGGAAACCTCTGCGGTCAGAGGCGGTCGCGCCACGCCTTCGTCCACTCCTCGACCGACCATCCCAGCGCGCCCTCGACGACGCGCCGGACGTGGTACTCGCTGGTCCCGGCCGAGAAGCGGGTGGCGCCCAGCTGCTCGTAGAACCGCGCCATCGAGTCGCGCCCCCGCTGGGCGTCCAGGACCTCGAACGCGACCTGGGAGCGGGCGTACGTGCGCACGATATCGCCCACGCTGCCCACGTAGAACAGGTCGGAGGTGGGGAACTCCTCGGGGGTCCGGCCCCCACGCGCGGCCCGGACCCCGCTCTCCGGCTCCGACCCGTGCATGGCCAGACCCTCCTCCACCCACACCGGGACGAACGGTCCGGACGCGGGGGTCGTTATCGCGTGGATCAGCTCGTGCGCCATGATCCCTCTCTGGGCGGCGGCGTCGTAGCGAGCGAAACGCTCGAGGTTGATGAATACCCGGACGCCGGCCGGGGGGAAGTCCCCCTCGTAGCGGTGGGTCCGGCCGGCGAAGGCAACGAACTTGTCCAGGTCGATGGTCGCCTGGATCATCCGACCGAGCTCGGCGCTCGTGGACGGCACCACGATCACGTACCTGTCGCCGGCCGGTCGGGGCCAGAACCTCTTCGCCTCCTCGTACGCCTGCTCGGCGAGCTGGACCACCCCCCGGACCTGCTCGACCCGGTCAGGGTGGGCGAGGAGGACGAAGTTGCGCGAGGTGACCGCCCGGACCGGACCGCCCGCCCAGAGGGGGACGGGGGAGAACCCGCCCAGCGCCTCGAAGTCGGTGTCGGATGCGAGCCGCCACCCCTCGTACCGATCCCCACCGTCGGCCCCCGCGCGAACGAACGTGTAGAAGCCGCTCTCCGCGTAGGGCAGGCGCTCCACGCCGGAGACGGCTGTCTCCTCGACCACGTGGAACGCCGACACCTCCGACCCCGGGTAGAGCTCCCGGACGCGAGGCCACGCTATATCGCCGCTGAACCTCGTCAGCGCCGAGACCCGGTACGTGGAGAAGCGGACCTCGGCGGCGTTGTCGAAGGACCTCAGCTCCCGCTGAGCGAACGCGCCGGGCGCCATCGTCGCCTCGAGGAGGGCGCGGTCCCGCGTCTGCCAGGCCCGACCCCTGTCCTCCAGGAGCGCGACCACGCCGTTCGGGACCTGGGCGACCGCCGGGTTCCCGGCCTGCGTGGCCAGCGCCGGCTGGGCCGCCACGACGAGCGCGGCCAGGAGCAGGGAGAGGCGGGCGGGCGGACGTCGCACCTCCAGAGGCTACCCGCGGTCCAGGTCGGGGGTAACGTGGAGCGATGGGAGGGACCGAACGTTCTTCGGCCTGGGTGGTCCGCAACGGCCGGCGAGTGGGAGTGACGGTCGTAGGCGGCATCCTGGTCGCCGTGGGCGTCCTGCTGCTCGCCCTCCCGGGTCCCGGCCTGCTCCTGATCGCTGCCGGCCTCGCCGTCCTGGCCACCGAGTACCGCTGGGCCAGGCGCGCCCTGCGCCGGACCCGTGAGCTCGCTCGGTCGGCGAAGGACCGCTCCGGCGAGGCCGCCCGGCGCGGGTCCGGATAGCGGCCCCCGCGGGCGGGAAGGAGGTCGCCCTGTCCGGGGCGAACCCTGTCGGGGAAGGACCCGTCCGGACATGGGGGGACGCTTTGGGTGGCTTTCAGATCCCGGAAGAGCCGGACGCCAACGCGGTCCCGGACCGGGACCTCGCGCCGTTCGCGGACTTCGGCGAGGCGGCCCGGGCCGGCCTCGGTCATCTGGCCGGCACGAACCAGGCCCCCGTGCAGGAGCTGATCCTCCGTCTGCTCACCACCCTCGTCTCGGCCGAGGCGCGCTGCGAGGACGCCCTGCGACGAGCCGCCAAGGCGGAGTCCGACTCCCAGGTCGATCCGTTGACCGGGCTGGTCAACCGACGCGGCTGGGTCAGGGCCCTCGAGGTCGAGGACGCACGCTCGCGCCGGTTCGGGCTCCCCGCGTCCATCGCCGTCATCGACCTGGACGAGCTCAAGATGGTGAACGACACGCACGGCCACGCGGCGGGGGACGACGTGCTGAAGCGGGCCGCGCGCACGATCGTCGGGGAGACGAGGGCGCACGACGTCGTCGCCCGGCTCGGGGGAGACGAGTTCGGGCTCCTCGCCGTGGACTGCGACAGGGAACAGGCCGATGCGCTGGGCCTGCGGCTCTCCGCCCGGCTGAGGGCCGAGGGGATCGAGGCGTCGATCGGCCTGGCGACGCGCGAGGAGAGCACGGACCTGCGGGAGACCTGGGAGAAGGCCGATGTCGCGATGTACCGGGCGAAGCAGGTCAACAAGGTCGACCTGACCATCTCCGAGCGGAGTCCGGACCCGGAGTCCGCCGGATCCTGACCTCAGGCGAGGGCGGCCGCTATCCGGTCCGCCGTCCTCGTCGCCAGCGCCTGCGCGGTGAGGGTCGGGTTCGGACCCCCGAGCCCGTTCGGAAGGGCCGAGGTGTCCCCCACGTAGAGCCCGTCGACGTGGTGAGCCCGTCCATCGCCGTCGAAGACGCTCGTCGCCGGGTCGGGTCCGATCCTCATGGTCGACATGATGTGTGTCATGAAGACGGGCGAGATCTTCGTCCGGTGGACCTCACGGGCCCCCGCGGCGCGCAGGATCTCGGCCGCGCGGCGGGCGAGCCAGTCCTGACGCTCCTGGGAGGCGGCGGTCGGCCGGTACATCACCTTCGGGACGGGTCCGTGCTCGTCGGGCGGCCACTCGTCCGGGGGGGTGAGGGTGACCCGGTTGTCCGCGACCGCCTCGTCGTCCGTGGAGATGGCGACCGTCAGCGACCGGCTGTACCGGGCGATCCTGGCCTGTGCCTCGGGTCCGTACCAGCGTCCGGCCACGTCCCAAGGCTCGTCGCCCGTCGGCTCGTCCCACCACACCCCTCCCCCACCGGACATCACGATCGAGAACGCCTGGGGGCCGAACCCCTGGCTCCAGAGGGTGCCCTGGCCGGGGAAGTCCGCTCGGGCCATCGTGATCTGACCGACGTTGGGATGGACCTCCCGGTCGAAGAACCCGGTCACGAAGTCCTGCAGGTGCATCGTCAGGTAGCGCCCCACGACGTCATGGGGGTCGGGCAGGCCCGAGTTCATCCAGAGGCGGGGCGACTCGATCGACCCGCCCGCGAGCACGACGACCCGCGCCTCGGCCTCTCGGGTCTCCCCGGTCGTGGTCTCCCTCCACCGGACGCCGTGGACCGATACGCGGCCATGGACCTCGGCATGGAGGATCTCGGTCGCGAACGCGTCCGGGACGACCTCGCATCTCCCGGTGGCGACGGCGGCCGGGACGTAGGAGACGTTCGTGGCTCGTTTCGCCTTGCGTTCGAGCGGGGCGGCGACGGGGTGGGGGCAGCCCACGAGGCAGTTGCCGCACATGGTGCAGCCGTCGACGTCTGGCCACGAGAGCGACCCGCCCGGCTGCATATCGGCGATCGGGAGGATCGCGTTGTAGGCAGGGCGCCACACGGGAGCCGACACCTGCATCGAGTCGTCCCGGACCAGCCCCGTCGCCTCGCACCCCTTCGCGAACAGGGCGTCCTTCGTGGCCAGGTCCCTCACCTGCTGGACCGGGAGGAAAGCCTCCACCCGCTCGTAGTACGGGACGAGCTCCTCGTACGGGAAGGGCCAGTCGGCGTCGACGGCGGCCGGGTACATCCGGGGGGCGATCCCGTTGTAGTGCAGGGTCGTTCCGCCCACGCCGGAGGCCTGGAGGATGAGCCCGGCTCCCTCGCGCCGGCGGATCCAGGGGGGCTTCGACCGGTCCTTCGGACCCCAGCGCAGCCGCCCGTGCAGGATCCCTCCCATATCGTCCTCGAGGAGGCTGAAGTCGGTGTCGGGGTCCAGCCAGGGCCCGGCCTCGAGCATCAGGACACGCAGCCCGGCCTCGGCGAGCTCCTTCGCCACCACGGGTCCGCCGCCGCCGGCCCCGACGACTATGGCGTCGTAGGTCACACGTCCTCCCGGTAGACGGGGTGTCCGATGGCCGGACCGGGGTACCCCACGTCCTCCCACATGGCCGGGACACCGAGCTCGCGGGTGCCGGGGTCGTACCCCGTCCATTCGGAGTACATCGCGCCCAGCGAGAAGATCCAGAAGATGTCCGCCGCGTCCTTCGTATCCGGGTTGGGATCGGCCGACATCGTGCGCAGCACCGTCACCCGCTCCGGGGGGTCGAGGTCCGCGAACCTCGTATCGGGCCGGACCACGGCCGCGTAACCGTCGAGCAGGGCCGCGATCAGCTCGGGGAAGCCGGGTGGGAGACCGAGCTCGACCAGCTCGATCACGTGCTGGTGGGCGCGCAACTCGACCCCGCCCGGACGCTCACCGGAGGGGAAGAGCGCCTCGACGGCGGCACGGAACGTCTCGGTGGTGCTGGGGTCGGCCACTGCGCCGATCAGAACATATCGGCCGGGAGGGGCGCTAGCCGGCTCCCTCACGCACGGACGCTACCCACGCCAGGAGCTCCTCCACCGGCATCGTGTTGATCACCCGCTCGGGTCCGATGCCGGCCACGCAGAGCGCGGCGATCCCGTAGGTGATGAAGGTCAGCTCGTAGGGGGAGTGGGCGTCGGTCCCCAGCGAGACCCGGACCCCCGCGTCCGCAGCGATCCGGAGGATCTCGGGGCGGAGGTCCTGTCGGTTGGGGTTGCAGTCGAACTCCACCGCCTTGTCGAGCAGCGCGACGGCGCCCAGCACCTTCTCCCAGTCGGCGTTCAGGCCGCGCCGGCGTCCGTACATCCTGCCCTGGGGGTGGGCCAGCACCTGGATATCGGGGTTCAGAACCGCGGCGAGGTAGCGGGCGGTCTGGTCCTCCTTCTCCCGCAGCTTCGAGTGGAACGAGCCGAGGACGATGTCGAGACGGGCTAGGACCTCCGAGGGTGTGTCCCCTTCCCCGGTCGGGGTCAGGTTCATCTCGATGCCCTGGAGGATCCGGTATCGGCCCCCCGCCGCCTGGTTCGCCTCGTCGATCTCGACCCGCTGGGCTGCTATCGCCTCCACGTCCATCCCGGAGGGGATCCGCTGGCCGGCCGAGTGGTCGGTGATGGCGAGGTGCGTGTACCCGCCGTAGTCGTGCGCGGCCTCCGCCATCTCGACCACGCCCAGCACTCCGTCGCTGTAGGTGGTGTGCATCTGCAGGTCGGCCCGCAGGACGCCGCGCCACTGCGGGTTCGCCCTCACGGTCCGCAGGGCCTCGGCCATGGACATGAAGCCCGTGCGCTCGGGAGGCGGCTCCGGCACCTCGGGTGGGGAGTCGAACCAGTCGCGGAGCACGGCGCTGAGCTTCGGTCCTATGCCGGCGAGCTCGGTCAGGTCGCGATCCTGGGCCGCGAGGTCCGATGCCTCCTCCCGCCAAGCCATCGCCTCCCGGGAGGCCCTCTCGTAGGCCTTCCGGGAGTGACCCTCGGCCTCCATCGCCTTCAGGGCGAACAGCTCCGATACCTGCACGTTGGTGAGCGGCATGCGCTGAAGCCTAACCTGGGGGCCATGGCGCTCCCCGTCCAGCCCCCCGTCCGTCCGATGCTCGCGAAGCTGCGGACCGAGCTCCCGGTGGACGAGGGATGGCTCTACGAGCCGAAGTGGGACGGGTTCCGCGCCGTCGTCTTCCGAGACGGACACGAGGTCGAGATACGCAGCCGGGACCTCCGCCCGCTGGACCGCTACTTCCCGGAGCTCCCCGACCTGTTCCGGGCGTCGCTCCCCGAGCGGTGCGTGGTGGACGGCGAGATAGTGGTGCCGGTCGAGGGGGCGCTCGACTTCGACCAGCTCCAGCAGCGCATCCACCCGGCCGAGTCGCGCGTCGCCAAGCTGGCCGGAGAGACCCCGGCCGGGTTCGTGGCCTTCGACGTCCTCGCGCTCGACGACGCCGACCTGAGGAGTCGGACGACCCACGAGCGCAGGATCGTGCTCGAGAGCCTGCTCCCGCCGGCCAGGGAGCCCTCCGAGGCGGACGGGGTGCCGAGGGCCCTCCACGCCGTCGTGACCCCGCAGACGTCCAACCCGGCCGCCTGCGAGGTCTGGCTCGGCGGGATAGACCGCGCCGGGATAGAGGGCGTCATCGCCAAACGCGCCGACGAGCCGTACCGGGAGAACGAGCGCTCGATGGTGAAGGTGAAGCAGCGCAAGACCATCGACTGCGTCGTGGGTGGGTACCGGCTGTCGAAGGCGGGAGACGGAGTCGGGTCGCTCCTGCTGGGTCTGTACGACTCCGGGGTCCTGCACTACGTGGGACACACCTCGTCGTTCAAGGCGGCCGAGCGGCGGGAGCTGCTGGCCCGCCTGAAGGACCTGGAGGGCGGGTCAGGGTTCGGACCCGGCCGGGCTCCCGGCGGTCCGAGCCGGTGGGCGGCCGCCCGTGGGGAGTCCCCCTGGGTCCCGCTCGACCCCGTACTCGTCTGCGAGGTCGCCTACGACAAGATGCAGGGCGAACGGATACGGCACGCCGCCACCTTCCTGAGGTGGCGTCCCGAGCGGGAGCCCGCCGACTGCACCTTCGAGCAGCTCGGACCCGGACGCGGCTGACGCGCGCGGTTCGCGTCCCCGACCGGCGGGTACATCCCGGGCCGACCCGAAGGAGGCGGCGTGGGACGTCCGAGCAAGGCCGAGACCGAGGAAGCGTCCGAGGCGCTCGCGGCCGCGCTCTCGCAGACCCCCGACCGCGGAGACCCCCAGGGGTGCGCCGACGTCGTGGGCCTCAGGTACGTCACCGACGCCATGCCCGGCATCACCCGGCGCCGGAGCGGGAAGGGGTTCTCCTACAGAGGACCGGACGGCCGGCCCGTGCGCGAGCCCGGCGAGCTGGCCAGGTTCCGGGCGCTGGCCATACCTCCGGCATGGACGGAGGTCTGGATCTGTCCCGACCCGGACGGACACCTCCAGGCCACCGGGCGCGACCAGCGCGGGCGCAAGCAGTACCGCTACCACCCCCTGTGGCGGCAGGTCCGCGACCAGGCGAAGTACGGCGAGATGGTCGCCTTCGGGAGTGCGCTCCCTCGGATCCGAGCCCGGGTCCAGCGGGACCTGAGCCGGCCGGGACTGGGACGGGAGAAGGTGCTCGCCACGATCGTGCGCCTCCTGGACACGACCGGACTGCGGATCGGCAACGAGGAGTACGCGCGGGAGAACGACTCCTACGGTCTGACGACCCTGCGCGACTCGCACGCCCTGATCGGCCAGGGTCGTGTCACCTTCAGGTTCCGCGGCAAGTCGGGCCGCCAGGCATCGGTCCAGGTCGCCGACCGGCGGCTGGCGAGGATCGTGAAGGCATGTCGGGACATCCCGGGTCAGGAGCTGTTCCAGTACCTGGACGAAGCGGGCGAGGCGAAGGTGGTCGGGTCCGGGGACGTCAACGACTACCTGCGCGAGATCTCCGGCCAGGCCTTCACGGCGAAGGATTTCCGGACGTGGGCCGGGACGGTGTCCGCCGCGTGTGCCCTCCGCGAGATGGGCCATGCGGAGACTCAGACCGAGGCGAAGCGTCGGGTCGTCCGAGCGGTCGAGGCCGTGGCCGGCGACCTGGGCAACACGCCCGCGGTCGCCCGCAAGTGCTACGTCCACCCCGGCGTCATCGAGTCCTACCTGGCGGGGACCCTGGACGACGTCTGGGGCCGGCCGGCCGAGGGACGGAAGCAGCCTCGGAAGACGAAGGGTCTCAGCGCAGACGAGGAGTTCGTGCTCGCGCTGCTGAAGCGGGCCCGTCGGCAGGCTCGTCGCGCTGCCGCGTGATCAGACGCCGGCCCAGGCGACCAGCCCGAGCGAGGTCGCGGATGGCAGGTCGGGATGTGATGGGACGACCCGTATCGTGAAGCCGTACCGGCCCGCCCGCTGGACCGGGAACGTCGTCTCGTACACGTAGGTCCCGCCTGCCCTGGCGCCGCCCGCCGCGACCGACATGACCTCCACGCTGGACCGCGACATCTCCCCGTCTCCCTCCACGGGCCCGTGCAGGAGCTGGACCTCCACGTCCGAGGGCTCGAGGGAGCCGAGGTGCACCTGGGTCCTCACCTCGCGCTTCGTCCCCAGTTCGTAGAGCGCCTCGTCGGTCTCGCACACCCCGACCGACACCTGCGGCCACGCCTGCCGCACCCGCTCGATGTACGCAGCCAGCGCCCGGGCCCTCTCGTAGGAGCCGTGCGAGAGGGCGTCACAGCGCACGGCGGCCGGGACGTAGATCCTGTCCACGTAGTCGCGGATCATCCGGGCCGCGCTCACCTGGGGGCCGAGTATCCGGAGGGAGGCCTTGATCCGCTGCACCCACCGGTGCGGCGGGGCCTGCCACTCCCGCTCGTAGAAGAGCGGCACCACCCGGCGCTCCAGCAGGTCGAAGAGGGACTCGGCCTCCTGCGCGTCCCGCCTGGTCTCGTCCGGGAGCGCCTCCGCGGAGGGGATGGCCCATCCGGCGGACGGGTCGAACATCTCGTCCCACCACCCGTCCAGGATCGAGCAGTTGAGCCCGCCGTTCAGCGCCGCCTTCATCCCGCTCGTCCCGCACGCCTCCTGCGGACGCCGGGGGGTGTTGAGCCAGACGTCGGCCCCCGCGAACAGCTCCCGGGCCACCGCCATGTCGTAGTTCTCGATGAACGTCATGCGCGTACGGATGCCGGCCTCGGCGGAGAACGCGACTATCCGCTGGATCATCTCCTTGCCCCACTGGTCGGCGGGGTGGGCCTTGCCGGCGAAGATGAGCTGCACGGGCCTGTGCTGGTCCCCCAGGAGCCGGATGAGCCTCTCGGGCTGCGAGAGCAGCAGGGTGGCCCGCTTGTAGCCCGCGAACCGCCGGGCGAAACCGATCGTCAGGGCGTACGGGTCGAGCGTGTCGTCCGCCCAGTAGGCCTCCGGCTCCACCGCCCCGGGAGCCCCGGCCGTCCGTATCCGGCTGCGGACGAACTCGACGAGGCGCCGCCGTCCCCGCTCGCGCACCGCCCACAGCTCCTCGTCCGGACACTCTTCGATACGCGCCCACTCTTCAGGCCCCGCCTCCGGCCAGTTCGGGCCGACCCACCGGTCCAGCAGCTCCGCCATCTCCACGGAGACCCAGGTCCGGGCGTGGACCCCGTTGGTGACCGAGGTGATAGGGACCTCGTCCTCCGGTACGCCGGGCCACAGGGGGGCGAACATGCGCCTGCTGACGTTCCCGTGGAGCTCGGCCACCCCGTTGGCCAGGCCGGCCAGCCGCAGGCTCATCATGGCCATGTTGAACGGGGCATCCGCCGGGTCGTCGGGCGCGTGCCCGAGCGCCATCAGCTCATCGAACGGGACGCCGGACGATTCGCACCAGGACGAGAAGTACCGCTCCATGAGGTCACGCGGGAACCGGTCGATTCCGGCCGGGACCGGGGTGTGGGTGGTGAAGATGGTCTGGGCGCGGGTGGCCTGGACCGCCTCGGCCAAGGTGAGCCCCGCCGCCAGCTGGTCGCGGATCAGCTCGAGGGCGAGGAACCCCGCATGGCCCTCGTTCGTGTGGAAGATCTGAGGCTCCGCCCCGATCCCGGCCAGGGCGCGGACGCCGCCTATGCCCAGCAGGATCTCCTGACGGAGCCTGTGTTCCTGGCCGCCGCCGTACAGCCGGTCCGTGACCTGTCTACCGGCCTCGTCGTTGGAGGCCACGTTCGCGTCGAGCAGGTAGAGCTGGACGCGCCCCACCTCGCCCCGCCAGACCCGCGCGTGCAGGGGGACCCCGGCCAGGTCGACCTCCACCGCCACGTCGTCGACCGCGACGAGCGCCATCGCCTCCGGGTCCAGGGTCGGGTAGTCCTCCCGCTGCCACCCGTCCACGTCGAGGTCCTGACGGAAGTAGCCGTGCCGGTAGAGGAGGCCGACCGCTACGAGCGGGACGCCGAGGTCGCTGGCCGCCTTCAGGTGGTCCCCGGCCAGGACACCGAGACCCCCGCTGTACTGCGGCAGCGCCTCGCTGATCCCGAACTCGGGGGAGAAGTACGCCACGCGCCGGAGATCGGTGCCCTTGGACTGGAACCAACGCGGCTCAGAGAGGTACCGCTGCATCTCCTGGCGCATCCAGTGCATGTGGGCCAGGAAGTCCGCATCGGACGCCAGCTCGTCCATCCGCCCGCGGCTGAGCTGGTAGAGCAGCGAGACCGGGTTGTGCCCGGCCTCCTCCCACCCGGCAGGGTCCACCCGGCGGAAGAGCTCGCGGCAGCGGCCGTCCCACGACCACCACAGGTTCATGGCGATCTCGTGAAGCGGCAGCAGCGGCTCGGGGAGCCGGGCGCGGACGAGGAAGCTACGCAGTGCTCTCACGCGACCACCCTAAGGGCTCCGGCTCGCCTCCGGCCACGAGCGATGGTGGACGTCCCCGGGCGGTGGTACGGTCCGGCCGTGCAGCCCCTGGTCGCCACCCCCCCACCCCTGCTCCGGACCGTCCGTCTGCGCCTCCCGGTCGACCTGTCCCTTTCGCTGGGGGCGCTGCGGCACGGGCCCGCGGATCCGACCATCTCCATCCGGGGACGCACGGTCTGGCGGGCGACCCTGACCGAGGACGGGCCGGCCACCCTCCGGCTGACCGCGGACGGGGACCGGACGGTGGCCGTGGAGGCGTGGGGGCCCGGCGCACGGGCCGCGCTGGACCGCGCCCACGCGCTCTGCGGCGGCGAGGACGACCTACGGGACTGGGAGCCGGGCCGGCTCCCGCTGGTCGCCGACCTGGACCGCCGGTTCAGGGGTCTCCGGCTCGTCTCCACCGGACGCGTGATGGAGGCGGCCGTGCCCACCGTGCTCGAGCAGAAGGTGACCGCGGTGGAGGCGCACCGAGCATGGAGGTCTATCGTCCGGGCCTGGGGGTCCTCCGCACCGGGCCCCGCCGGGTTGATGCTCCCCCCGTCTCCCGAGGTCCTGGCCGTCCGGACCTACCACGAGTTCCATCGTCACGGGGTCGAGCGGCGACGGGCCGACGTCATCAGGTGCCTGGCCGGACGCGCGGCCCGCGTCGAGGAGGCCGCAGGGCTGCCTGGGGTCCTGCGCCGCGCGAGGCTGGAGGCCTTCCCCGGCGTCGGTCCCTGGACCTCCGCCGAGGTGGCCGCGGTCGCGTGGGGCGACCCCGACGCCGTACCGGTCGGCGACTATCACGCCCCGGGCATCGTCGTGTACTCGCTGACCGGGAAGCGCGGGGGCGACGACGACGCGATGATGGAGCTCCTCGAACCGCTGCGTCCGCATCGGGGACGGGCGGCTCGGCTCCTCGTCCTGGGGGGCGGTCGGCCGCGTCCGCGCGGCCCGAAGGCGCCGCTGCGCGACTTCCGCAGGATCTGACGGGGGCCGGGTCTCCCCGGCCCCCGTCCTTCAACCTCTAGGCCACGAAGTCGTTCTCCTCCAGCCAGTCCCGGGCGGCCTCGGCCGGGTCGGCGCGGTCCACGTCGACCTGGCGGTTCATCTCCACCAGGTCCTCGGTGGCGAGGGCGGCACTGATCGAGTCGAGCAGCTCGACCAGGTCGTCGCCGTGGGCCTCCACCAGGTCGGCGCGTACGACCGGGACGATCCGCTGGTCGCCGGAGATCCCCTTGTCGTCGTTGAGGACGACCAGCTCGCGAGCGGCGATCGCGCCGTCCGTCGTGAAGACCTGGATGATGTCCACCGTCCCCTCGGACACGGCCGCGTACCGGGCCTGACCGTCCAGGCCCTTGAACTCCTTGAACTCCAGTCCGTACACATCGCGGAGCCCCTGTAGGCAGGCGGGCCGCTCCCGGCACTCGGGGGGACCGGAGAAGATCATCTCGCCGGCGTGGGGGCCGAGGTCGCTCACGTTCCGCAGGTTGAGCCTCTGGGCGGTCTGTGCCGTGACTGCCTGGCCGTCGCGGTTCTCGGCCTCGGCCGGCTCCAGGGCCCTCAACCCCTTCGGCTCCAGCGCCTCGTTGAGCCGGGAGACGATCTGGTCGGGCTCACCGGGGCCGTCCTCGCCGGTCACGTGCCTATAGATGGCCTCGACGTACTCCGGCATGAGCGAGATGTCCCCCCGCTCGAGGGCCGGGGCGTAGATCTCGCGGGAGCCGATCTGGAACCGGCGCTCGACCTCGTACCCCTCGTGCTCCAGGGCCTGCGCGTAGATCTCGCCCAGGATCTCGCTCTCCGAGAAGTTGGCGGAACCGACCACGATCTTCGGTCCCTGTCGGGCCCCGGTCTCCCGAGGCGCCTGCTCGGTCGGCCCTCCGCACGCCGTCGCCCCGAGCGAGAACAGCAGAAGCAGGCTCCACAGGACCCGCCCGTGTCTCGTCTTGCTCGTCATCTCCACCTCCGTCCTCGGGGGCCAAGGTGGGCCCACGACCCGATGAGTCTAGGCGGGGGCAGGGGCCGTCCGTCGGGGAGCGACGACCCGCTCGACCACCCCGAACGCCAGCTCGGTGAGCACGGCGAGCACGGCCACCGAGACCGCACCCGCGAACACCATCGCGAAGTCCCGCAGGGCGATCCCGTCGATGATGTAGCGGCCGAGACCGCCGAACCCCACCAGCGGCCCGAGGGTCGCGGTGGCCACCACCTGCACGGCGGCGATCCTGATACCCGCCACGATCACCGGCACCCCGAGGGGGAGCTCGACCTTCGCGAGGACCTCGGCTCCCCGCATCCCCATCCCCCGGGCGCTCTCGACCACGTCGCGCGGCACGCCCCGTATCGCGGTGACGGTGCTCGTGAACATGGGCGGCACGGCCAGGATGAACAGGGCGCCCAGCGTCGGCCAGAACCCGAGCCCCAGACCCGCCCGCAGCGAGAGTGGGAGCAGCAGCGAGATCGCGGCGAAGGAGGGTATGGCCCTTCCGACGTTCGCCACGGCCGCCGCCAGGACGTCCCCCCGGCCCCGATGTCCGAACCAGAGCCCGGACGGGACGGCTACCAGCGCCGCCGTCAGCGTGGCCAGGGCGCAGAGCTCGAGATGCTCGAGGGTGCGCGACGGGAGACCGTCCGGACCCGTCCAGTTGGTCGGATCGGCGAACCAGGCGGCCACCTCCATCCCGAAGCTCATCGGCTCCGGGCCCGGGTCCAGGGGGTCAGCACGCGGCCCACGCCCACCAGGAGGATGTCCAGGACCGTCGCGAGCAGCACCGATAGGACGGACCCGACGACGATCGGCGTCGGGAAGTCGCGTCGGAGCCCGTCCAGGATCAGCGTCCCGAGACCGCCCTGCCCGATCAGCGCGGTGATCGTCACGAGTCCGATCAGGGTGACGGTCGCGATCCGGACCCCGGCGACGACGACAGGGAGGGCGAGCGGCAGCTCCACGGCCCAGAGCACCCTCCACCTCCCGTACCCCATCGCGGCCGCGGCCTCGCGCACGCCGGCCGGCACGCCTGCGAACCCGGCCAGGATGCTCCGGACGAGGATGAGGAGGGTGTAGCTCACCAGCGCGATCAGCGCGGTGGTCCTGGAGAGCCCCGTGAACGGGAGCAGCAGGGCGAGTAGAGCCAGGCTCGGGATCGTGTAGACGACCCCGGCCGTCCAGACGATCGGGTTGGCCGTCCGTCGCCACCTCATCGCCGCCAGGGACAGGATCGAGGCGACCACGAGACCGATACCCACCGACCAAGCGGTCAGCTGGAGATGCTCGATCGTGAGAGCCCATATGCGGTCGGTGCGCTGCAGGACCCAGTCCCACCGCACGAACGGCTCGCCGCTCATCGGACGTACGACGCCAGCTGGGAGACGAAGAGCATGCCGAGGTAACGGTCCTGCTCGTCGAATACGACCGCGACCGGGGTGTGGGAGCGGACGAGCGCGTCGAGCGCCTCCCGCAGGGTGGCGTCGGGGCGGGTCCAGACGCGGAAGGGGGTGAGCGCGGATCCGTCCAGCCTGGTGAGGCCGGCGAGGCCATCGACGGACGTCCACCCCAGGAGACGGTCCCCCTCCACGACCCCCACCCAGTCGACCCCGTGCGCGGCGGCGACCTCGCGCGCCTGCTCGGCGGAGGCACCGGGAGGGACGACCGGACCCGGCTCCGGCTCGAGGTCTCCGACGCGCACCAGCGAGAGCCGCTTCAGACCCCGCTCGCTGCCCAGGAATGCTTCGACGAACCCGTTCGCCGGCTCGGCCAGGACCTCGTCGGGGGATCCGTACTGCTCCAGGACCCCTCCCACGTTGAGGACGGCGACCCGGTCTCCCAATCGGATCGCCTCGTCGATGTCGTGGGTGACGAAGACGATCGTCTTCCGCAGCTGCGTCTGAAGGGCGAGGAGCTCGTCCTGAAGGCGCTGTCGCACGATCGGGTCGACGGCGCCGAACGGCTCGTCCATGAGCAGGACCGGAGGGTCGGCGGCCAGGGCGCGGGCCACCCCGACCCGCTGCTGCTGACCCCCACTCAGCTCCGACGGGTAGCGGGAGGCGAGATCGCGGTCGAGGCCGACCAGGTCCAGCAGGTCGGCGACCCGGGCGGAGATCCGCTCCTTCGACCAGCCGAGCAGGCCGGGGACGGTCCCGATGTTGGCCGCCACCGTGCGGTGGGGGAAGAGCCCGCCCTGCTGGATCACGTACCCGATCCCCCGGCGGAGCTCGGGGGCGGGGACGGACATCACGTCGCGGCCGTCCAGCAGTATCCGGCCCGAGGAAGGCTCGACGAGACGGTTGATCATCTTCAAGGTGGTCGTCTTCCCGCACCCCGATGGACCCACCAGGCACACCACCTCGCCTCGGTGGATCTCGAGGGACAGGTCGTCCACAGCCGGTCCTGCGCTGCCCGGCCACGTCTTCGAGACGCGGTCGAGGCGGATCATCGCCTCGGCCATCTCAGGGCTTCGCGCGGGCGGGCGCCCGTCGGGAGGAGTGGACATCGTCCCCCTGGTCGGGGAGGTCGCGCCGCGGCAGCTCGATGACGAAGACCCC
>Ga0247713_1000794_pt1 | contig 17550 bp, 16 predicted proteins | sample 21E_NmetaG_FD_189936 | JGI IMG/M metagenome (GOLD analysis project Ga0247713, IMG submission 189936) | Soil microbial communities from hillslope of Landscape Evolution Observatory, University of Arizona, Oracle, AZ, United States - 2-1-E_N | ecosystem: Engineered > Artificial ecosystem >... | reverse complement strand
GGTGTGGGCGATCGGCACCGGCCGGGTGGCGAGCGCAGCCGACGCCCAGGAGGTGTGCGGCGCGCTGCGGGGCGCGCTCGCCGCGGCCTACGACGACGGCCTCGCCGCCGGCGTGCGGATCCTGTACGGCGGCTCGGTCAAGGCGGGCAACGTCGGCGAGATCGTGGGCGAGACCGATGTCGACGGGGCGCTGGTGGGCGGGGCCAGCCTCGACGCCGAGGAGTTCGCCCGGCTCTGCGCGGTGGCCGCCGGCGGTCCGCTGCCGTGACGGGCAGCCGCCGCCGGGGCCCCGGCGGCGGCGGCAGCGGGCCGGGGTACCCTGGGCGACCCCGGCCCGCGAATACAGGGAAGCGTGGATGGAACTCCTCCTGCAGATCGTGCTGATCGTCTCCAGCGTCGTGCTGGTGCTGCTGATCCTGCTGCACAAGGGGCGCGGCGGCGGCCTGTCGAGCCTGTTCGGGGGCGGTGTGCAGTCGAACCTGTCGGGGTCGAGCGTGGTGGAGAAGAACCTCGACCGGATGACCCTGTTCACGGCGGCGATCTGGCTGATCGCCATCGTGGGCACGGGTCTGCTCGTCAAGGTCGGGGCGGCCTGACCGACAGGCACTGACCGATCCGGTTCAACAGGAGGCACGGCGATGGCCGGTGGCAACGCGATCCGGGGCACCCGGGTGGGTGCTGGTCCGATGGGCGAGTCGGAGCGGGGTGAGACGGCGCCCCGGGTCCGGGTGGCCTACTACTGCGCGAGCGGACACACCACCACCCCCTCGTTCGCCTCGGACGCCGACATCCCCGACTCGTGGGACTGCCCGCGCTGCGGGCTGCCGGCGGGCCAGGACCTCGAGCACCCGCCGGCGCCGCCCCGCACCGAGCCGTACAAGACCCACCTGGCGTACGTCAAGGAGCGGCGCAGCGACGCCGACGGCGCCGCCATCCTCGACGAGGCCCTGGGCAGGCTCCGGGCATCGCGCGAGCTGTAGCGGACGTGGGCCTGCGTGCGGCCGTACGGCGCCGCCTCGGGTGGGTCGTCGACGAGGTGGTCCTGCGGCACCGGCAGGCTCAGACCGCCGAGCTGCTGGCCGAGGTCGACGAGCGCATCCGCGCGGCCACCGACCGGATCGTCGCGGAGATCCGGGACGTCGAGGTGCGCGACCGCCGGGACCTCCGCGCCGCGGCCGAGCGCGACGCCGTCGCGTCGTCGGCCGCGTTCGTGCAGCGCGAGCTGGCCGACGCGGTGAGCTTCCCGCATCCGCACCGGACACTCGAGCACGCGCTCGCGCTCGCCCCCACCGGCGGCATGGCCCTGGAGTTCGGAGTCTGGACCGGCACCACGCTGAAGATCATTGCGGCGGCGCGGCCGGGCGAGGTCTACGGCTTCGACTCCTTCGCCGGGCTGCCCGAGAGCTGGCGCGCCGGCTTCCCCACGGGGGCCTTCGGCGGTGCGGAGCCACCGCAGGTGTCCGGCGCCGAGATCGTGGTCGGGCTGTTCGCCGAGACCCTGCCGTCGTTCCTCGCCACACATCCCGGGCCGGTGGACCTGCTGCACCTCGACGCCGACCTCTACAGCTCCACGGCCTGCGTCCTGGAGCACGTCGGGCCCCGTCTGCACCCGGGCAGCGTCGTGGTGTTCGACGAGTTCCTCAACTACCCCGGCTGGGAGCGGCACGAGGCGCGGGCGTGGCTGGAGTACACCGCGGCTCGCGACCTGGCGTTCCGCTACGAGGCCTACACGCACGACCACGAGCAGGTCGTCGTCCGGATCCTCTAGCCTTTCGCGGATGACGAGGTGGACGCTGCCCCAGGACCGGATCCCCAGCGCGTGGTTCAACGTGGTGCCGCACCTGCCGGCTCCTCCGCAACCGCCCCTGCACCCGGGCACCCGCGAGCCGGTGGGCCCGGACGATCTGGCGCCGCTGTTCCCGATGGCTCTCATCGGCCAGGAGGTGTCCACCGAGCCGTGGATCGACGTCCCGGGTGAGGTGCTCGACATCCTGCGGCTGTGGCGGCCCACCCCGCTGGTCCGGGCCACCCGCCTGGAGAAGGCGCTCGGCACCCCGGCGCGGATCTACTTCAAGGACGAGTCGGTGTCGCCCGCCGGCAGCCACAAGCCGAACACCGCGGTGCCCCAGGCGTTCTACAACGCGCGCGAGGGCATCGCCCGGCTGGCCACCGAGACGGGGGCGGGGCAGTGGGGCACGGCGCTGGCCTTCGCCTGCGCGCAGTTCGACCTCGACCTCAAGGTCTACATGGTGCGGGCGTCCTACGACCAGAAGCCGTACCGCCGGGTCGCGATCGAGACCTGGGGCGGGCAGGTGGTTCCCTCGCCGGTCGACGAGCCCGACCACCCGGGGTCGCTGGGCACGGCGATCTCCGACGCCGTGCGCGACTGCGCCGGCCGCGCCGACACCCACTACGCGCTGGGGTCGGTGCTCAACCACGTGCTGCTGCACCAGACGGTGATCGGCCTCGAGGCGCGCGAGCAGCTGGAGCTGGCCGGCGAGCGGCTCCCGGACGTCGTCATCGCCCCGTGCGGGGGCGGGTCCAACCTCGGCGGGATCGCGTTCCCGTTCGTGCCCGACGCCGGTGTGCGGCTGCTCGCCGTCGAACCGCTGTCGTGCCCGACGCTCACCCGGGGCCGGTTCGACTACGACTTCGGCGACACCGCCGGCCTCACGCCACTGCTGCCGATGTACACCCTCGGACACGACTTCGTGCCGCCGTCGATCCACGCCGGCGGGCTGCGCTACCACGGCGACTCGCCGCTGGTCTCGGCGCTGGTGCGGGACGGGCGGATGGAGGCGGTCGCGTACCCGCAGGGGAAGGTCTTCGAGGCCGCGGTGCAGTTCGCGCGCGTGGAGGGGAAGATCCCGGCGCCGGAGTGTGCGCACGCGATCCTGGCCGCGATCGACGAGGCGCTGGCCGCGAAGGAGACCGGCGAGGAGAAGGTCATCCTCTTCAACTACTGCGGGCACGGGTTCCTCGACCTGTCGGCCTACGACGACCACCTGCACGGCAGGCTGCCCGACGAGCAGGGGTGAGGTGCTCACCCGTCCGGCAGGGCGGCCAGCAGCGCGCCCGGGCCGGTGACGGCGGCGCCCACCGCCGTCACCCGGGCCCGCAGCGCGCGGTCCGCCGTCACCACGACGACGTCGCCGGGCAGGGTGACCGCGAGTTCCGCGACGGCCGCGTCACCGTCGGTCGGGGCGCGCACCACCGCAAGGGCGGGATGCCCCGGCAGGTCCACGGCTCGAGCCGCACCTTCCAGCACGAGGTGCGCCCGCAGGTCCGCGTCCGGCGCGCCGCCGAGCGCGGCGGCCAGTGCCGCGGGCTCGTCGAGCGCGGCCACCAGCCGGGCCGCGAGCCGCCGGGCCGCCCCGGCGCGGTCCCGCCACCACCCGTCCGGGCGGGAGCCGACGACGTTCGCCCCGTCGACCACCAGGTGCAGCACCGGTTTCAGGCGATCGGCGGCACGAGGTCGCGGGGGAGCTTGCCCGCTGCGGCGCGGTCGAGCAGCCAGCGGGTGCGCCGGCGTCCGTGGGCGCCCGCGACCGGGATCGCCACCTCGCCCGCGCCGCGCAACGCGAGCGCGACCGCACCGGCCTTCGCCGCGCCGGTCGCGATGATCCAGACCTCGGCGGCGCGCCGGATCGCGGGCAGGGTCAGCGAGACCCTGGTCGGCGGCGGCTTCGGGCAACCGTGCACGGCGACGACGCTGCGCTCGGTCTCGTACACGGCGGGGGAGTGCGGGAACACCGACGCCGTGTGGCCCTCCGCACCCATCCCGAGCAGCACGATGTCGAACGACGGCACGGGGCCGTGGTCCTCGGGGCGGGCCCGGCGGGCCAGCAGCTCCGCGTACTCGGCGGCCGCCGCGTCGGCACCGGCGAGGCCGGTGCCCTCGTCGGCCCCCATCGCGAAGACCCGGCCCGGGTCGATCCGCAGGTGGTCGAGCAGGGCGGCGCGCGCCTGCGTCTCGTTGCGCTCCGGATCACCGGGGGGCAGGAACCGCTCGTCGCCCCAGTAGAACTCGACCTGCCGCCAGTCCACGGCGTCGCGGGCGACGGACGCGCGGACGCGTTCCAGCAGCGCGATACCGATCCCGCCGCCGGTGAGCACCAGCTTCGGCACGTTGCCGGCCGCCTGCAGGTCCACCAGCCGGGTGATCAGGCGGGCCGCGGCGGCCGCGGCGAGGATGTCGGGATCGGCGTGGACGGCGATGTCCGGCGCGGTCATGCGGGCGAGCCTACGGTGACCGCGTCACGGGACACTGCGGACGGGGGTGCGGCCGCGCGCCACGCTGCCGACCCCGCGCAGCGCGGCGGCGTAGATCTCGTCCGGGTCGAGCCGGCGGAGCTCCTCGGCGAGGCAGTCGGGGACGGTGCGGCGGGTCAGGGCCACCCGCCGCTCGGGCTGCCCGGGCTGGCGCAGCGTCGCCACCCGCCCGTCCGGCCGGACGATCTCCACCGGGCCGGACGGGCGGTCGACCCGGACCGAGACCAGGCCCTGGCCGCCCTCGGCGCGCGAGCGCTTCACCCGGACCCCCAGGCGCGCGCCCAGCCAGCCGGCGACGAGGTCCGTGGACGGCGAGACGGCCTCGCCCACCACCGACGCGCCCGTGACCGCCTCGTGCGGCGGGTGGTCGAGCGCGGCCGCCAGCAGGGCGCGCCACGGGGTGAGGCGGGTCCATGTCAGGTCGGTGTCGCCGGCGACGTGGTGGGCGCGACGGTGCTCGAACGCGCGCAGCGGGTTGCGCGCGGCCAGCGCGTCGGTGATGCGACGCTGCGCGAGCCGGCCGATGGCGTCCTCGGCGGGGACGACCGGGGCCTCGCCCGGCCACCACGCGACCACGGGCGCGTCCGGCAGCAGCAGCGGCACCACCATCCCGGCGGCGGCGTCGTCGCCGGCGAGGGGACCGTAGCCGCGCAGCACGACGACCTCGCTCGCCCCGGCGTCGCCGCCGACGCGGATCTGCGCGTCGAGCCGCGGGGCGGCCCGGCGCTGCCCGCGGGCCAGCACGAGGACCCGGCACGGGTGCTCCCGGCTGGCCGAGTTCGCGGCCGCGACGGCGTCCTCGATCGCCCCGCCGTCGTCGGTGACGATCACCAGCGTCAGCACCCGGCCGAGGGCCAGCACGCCCCCGCTCTCGCGCAGCTGGACGAGCTTGCGGTTCACCGCGGAGCTGGAGCTCGACGGCAGGTCGACGATCACCGTGCACCCCCCACCCCACCGTCGACAACGACGTTGCCGTCGTCGCGGGGCCCGGAAAACAGCAACAACGTCGTTGTCGACGGGGTCACGGGCGCCTCCAGACGCGGCCGGTGCGGGCCAGCACGGCGTTGGCGGCTGCGGGACCCCAGCTCCCCGCGGGGTACGGGTCGGGGCCCTCGTCCTGCTCCGCCCAGTGCTCGATCACCGGGTCCAGGATGCGCCAGGACCGTTCGACCTCGTCGTTCACCGGGAACAGGGACGGCTCGCCGAGCAGCACGTCGAGGATCAGCCTCTCGTACGCCTCCGGGGAGGCCTCGGTGAACGCGGTGCCGTAGCCGAAGTCCATCGTGACGTCGCGGACCTCCATCTGGCTGCCCGGCACCTTGGACCCGAACCGCATCGTGACACCCTCGTCCGGCTGCACCCGTACCACCAGAGCGTTCTGGCCGAGCTCCTCGGTCATGGTGGCGTCGAACGGCAGGTGCGGGGCGCGCTTGAAGATCACCGCCACCTCCGTCACGCGCCGGCCGAGGCGCTTGCCGGTGCGCAGGTAGAACGGCACGCCGGCCCAGCGCCGGGTCGCCACCTCGCAGGTGATCGCGGCGTAGGTCTCGGTGCGCGACCGCGGGTCGAAACCCTCCTCCTCCAGCAGCCCGGGCACGAGCTCCCCGCCCTGCCAGCCGCCGGTGTACTGCCCCCGCGCGGTGGTCTCGGCCAGCGGCCCGACCAGCCTCGTGGCGTTCAGCACCTTGATCTTCTCGGCCCGCAGCTCGGCCGAGGAGAACGAGGTCGGCTCCTCCATCGCGGTGAGCGCCAGCAGCTGCAGCAGGTGGTTCTGGATGACGTCCCGGGCCGCGCCGATGCCGTCGTAGTAGCCCGCGCGTCCGCCCAGCCCGATGTCCTCGGCCATCGTGATCTGCACGTGGTCGACGTAGTGGCTGTTCCAGATCGGCTCGTAGAGCTGGTTGGCGAAGCGCAGCGCGAGGATGTTCTGCACCGTCTCCTTGCCGAGGTAGTGGTCGATGCGGAACACCGAGTCCTCGGGGAAGACGTCGTTGACGACGGCGTTGAGCTCGCGGGCCGAGGTCAGGTCGTGGCCGAACGGCTTCTCGATCACCACCCGGCGCCACTGGTCGCCGCCCTGCGCGGACAGCCCGGAGCGGGCCAGCTGCTTGAGCACGACCGGGAACGCCCCGGGCGGGATCGAGAGGTAGAAGGCGTGGTTGCCGCCGGTGCCCCGGACCCGGTCCAGGTCCGCGACCGTGCTCTCCAGCCGGTCGAACGCGTCGTCGTCGTCGAAGCTGCCGGGGACGAACCGGAAGCCCTCGGCGAGGCGGTCCCAGACGTCCCGCCGGAACGGGGTGCGCGCGTGCGCCTTGACCGCGTCGTGGACGACCTGCCCGAAGTCCTGGTCCGCCCAGTCGCGCCGGGCGAACCCGGTCAGCGCGAAGCCGGGCGGCAGCAGCCCGCGGTTGGCCAGGTCGTAGATCGCGGGCATGAGCTTCTTGCGCGACAGGTCGCCGGTCACGCCGAAGATCACCAACCCGCACGGCCCCGCGATCCGGGGGAGCCGCTTGTCCCGCGGATCGCGCAGCGGGTTGACCCACCCGCCCGGGTCGTCCCGACCGGTGGCCATCAGGCGTCGCGGGCGGCGTCCAGCTGGCCCTGCACGGTGTCCCCCAGTTCGGACCACGACATCTCGAACTTCTCGACACCCTCGGCCTCGAGGGTGAGGAAGACGTCGCGCAGGTCGACCCCGGCGGCGTCCAGCGCGTCGAACATCGCCTGCGCCTGCTCCGCGGTGCCGGTCACCCGGTCGCCGAGGACCTCACCGTGGTCGGCGAACGCGTCGAGCGTCTTCTCCGGCATCGTGTTGACGGTGCCGGCGACGACCAGTTCGGTGACGTACAGGGTGTCCGGGTAGGCCGGGTCCTTCACGCCGGTCGACGCCCACAGCGGGCGCTGGACGCGCGCGCCGCGTGCGGCCAGGTCCTCCCAGCGCCGGCCGGCGAAGGTCTCCTCGAACGCCGCGTAGGCCAGCCGCGAGTTGGCGACGGCCGCCTTGCCGCGCAGGGCGAGCGCCTCCTCGGTGCCGATCTCCGCCAGCCGCCGGTCGATCTCGGTGTCGACGCGTGAGACGAAGAACGACGCGACCGACGCGATCCGGGAGATCTCCTGCCCGTTCGCCGCGGCCTGCTCGAGACCGTCGAGGTAGGCGGCCATCACCGCGCGGTAGCGCTCTACGGAGAAGATCAGCGTGACGTTGACGCTGACGCCCTCGGCCAGCGCGCGGGTGATCGCCGGCAGCCCCGCCTCGGTGGCCGGGATCTTCACCATCAGGTTCGGCCGGTCGACGGCCTTCCACAGGTCGAGCGCCTGCGCCGTCGTCTGGTCGGTGTCGTGGGCCAGGCCGGGGTCCACCTCCAGCGACACCCGCCCGTCCACCCCGCCGGTGGTCTCCCAGGTGCCGCTGAACACGTCGCAGGCCTGCTGGACGTCGGCGACGGTGATCTCCCGCACGGCGTCCGGCACCGACGCGCCACGGGCGGCCAGCGTGCGGACCTGCTCGTCGTAGGCCTCGCCCGCCGCCAGGGCGCCGGCGAAGATCGTCGGGTTCGTGGTGACGCCGACCACGTGCCGCTCGCGGATCAGCTCCAGCAGGTTGCCGCTGCGCAGCCGCTCGCGGGAGAGGTCGTCGAGCCAGATGGACACGCCGGCGGTGGACAGGGCGGCGAGCCGGTCGTGGTCGGTCATGTGAGCCTCCCGAGACTCCGGTGGGCGGCCGCGACGACGGCCTCGGTGGTGAAGCCGAACTCGCGGAACAGGGTCTGTTGGTCGGCGCTGGCGCCGAAGTGCTCGATCGAGACGTTCTCCCCGGCGTCACCGGTGAGCCGGTGCCACGGCTGCGCGATGCCGGCCTCGACGCTGACCCGGGCCCGGACGCCGGCGGGCAGCACCGACTCGCGGTAGGCCTCGTCCTGCTCGTCGAACCACTCGACGCAGGGCATCGAGACGACCCGGGTCGGCACGCCCTCGGCCTGCAGGACCTCGCGTGCCTCGACGGCGATCTGCACCTCGGAGCCGGTGGCGACCAGCAGCACGGCCGGCTCCCCGCCGTCGGCGTCGGCCAGCACGTAACCGCCGCGGGCGACGCCGTCAGCGGACGTTCCGGCGAGCACCGGCAGGTTCTGCCGGGAAAGGGCCAGCCCGGCCGGGCCCTGCGGCCGCTCCAGCACCGCCTTCCAGGCCGCCGCGGTCTCGTTGGCGTCGGCGGGCCGGACCACCGACAGGCCGGGGATTGCGCGCAGCGCCGCGAGGTGCTCGATCGGCTGGTGGGTGGGGCCGTCCTCGCCGAGCCCGATCGAGTCGTGGGTCCAGACGTAGACGACGGCGCTGCGCATCAGCGCCGCCAGCCGCACGGCCGGGCGCATGTAGTCGGAGAACACCAGGAAGGTGCCGCCGTACGGGCGGGTCGGCCCGTGCAGCGCGATCCCGTTCAGGATCGAGCCCATCGCGTGCTCCCGGACGCCGAAGTGCAGCGTGCGCCCGTAGGGGTGGGCCGGGAACATGCTCGTGGAGATCGACTCGGGCCCGAACGACTCCGCGCCGGGCATCGTCGTGTTGTTGCTCTCGGCGAGGTCGGCCGAGCCGCCCCACAGCTCCGGCAGCACGTCGGCGAGCGCCCCGAGCACCTCGCCGGAGGCCTTGCGGGTGGCGATCGACTTCCCCTCGTCGAAGGTGGGCAGGTGCTTCTCCCACCCGTCCGGCAGGGTCCGCCCGAGCATGCGGTCGAGCAGGGCGCGCCGCTCGGGCTCGCGCTCGGCCCAGGCGTCGTAGGTCGCGGTCCAGCGCTCGTGCGCGGCGCGGCCACGGTCGACCACCTTCCGGGCGTGCGCGAGCACCTCGTCCTCCACCACGAAGCTGCGTGCCGGGTCGAAGCCGAGGATCCGCTTGACCTCGGCCACCTCGTCCTCGCCCAGGGCCGCGCCGTGCGCCTTGCCGGTGTTCATCTTGTTCGGCGCCGGGAAGCCGATCACGGTGCGCAGCACGACCAGGGACGGGCGGGCGGTCTCGGCGCGCGCGGCCTCCAGCGCGGCGAGGATGCCCGTCACGTCCTCCCCGCCCTCGACGACCTGCACGTGCCAGCCGTAGGTCTCGTAGCGGGCCGCGGTGTCCTCCGAGAGCGCGATCGCGGTGTCGTCCTCGATCGAGATCTCGTTGTCGTCGTAGACGACGGTGAGGTTGCCCAGCTGCTGGTGCCCCGCGATCGAGCTCGCCTCGCTCGTCACGCCCTCCTGGATGTCGCCGTCGGAGGCGATGACGTAGATCTGGTGGTCGAACGGGCTCTCCCCCGGGGCGGCGTCGGGGTCGAAGAGGCCGCGCTCGCGGCGGGCGGCCATCGCCATCCCGACCGCCGAGGCCAGGCCCTGGCCGAGCGGCCCGGTGGTGATCTCGATGCCGGGCGTGTGCCGGTGCTCGGGGTGGCCCGGGGTGCGGGATCCCCAGCGGCGCAGCTGCTTCAGGTCCTCGACCTCCAAGCCGTAGCCGGCGAGGAACAGCTGCAGGTAGAGGGTGAGGCTCGAGTGCCCGGCGGACAGGACGAAGCGGTCGCGGCCGATCCAGTCGGCATCGGTGGGATCGTGCCGCATGACCCGCTGGAACAGGGTGTATGCCAGCGGTGCGAGGCTCATCGCGGTGCCCGGGTGCCCGCTGCCGCAGTGCTGCACCGCGTCGGCGGCCAGCACCCGCACGGTGTCGACGGCGCGGGTGTCGAGGTCGCTCCAGTCGGCCGGCACCTCGGGCCGGGTGAGCCGGGCGAGATCGGTCGGTGTGGACACGGAGATGCTCCTGGGGCTCGGGTACCGGTCGCCTTGCGGACGGGTCGGGGCGAGCGTAGTCGCGCCGGCGGGGCGGTCTGATCACCGCACGGGGGATCGCAGGGGGGAGATACCCCGGCACCCGCCGCGGCATGCGCCGGGCTACCATCGACACGCTGTAGAACGCCCCACGCGGATCCCTCCATACGCGGATCGAGGTAGCCGGTGCCCGTGCCCCCTCCCGGAGTGGCGCACGCCCTTCCGGGACCGCCGCGGGTCGCGCGCGGTCCGGGCGCCGTGCGGGGGCGGGTGCAGGACACCGTGCGGGCCTATCTCGGGCTGACGAAGACCCGCATCATCGAGCAGCTGCTGGTCGTCACGGTGCCGGCGATGTTCCTCGCGGCCCGCACGGGCGGCGGCTGGGACCGGGTCGGCGGGGTCGGGGCGATGGCCTTGCTGGTGGCGGCCACGCTGGTCGGTGGCGCGATGGCCGCCGCGAGCGCGCACGCCCTCAACTGCGTCGTCGACGCGGACATCGATGCGGTGATGAAACGCACCGCCCGGCGGCCCCTTGCGAAGGGGCAGGTGCCGCCGCGCAACGCGCTGGTGTTCGGGCTGGTCCTCGGTGTGCTCAGCGCCGTGTGGCTGGGGTTCACCACGAACTGGCTGGCCGCGGGCCTCGCGGTCGCGGCGATCGCGTTCTACGTGCTGGTGTACACGCTGGTCCTCAAGCGCCGGACGGCACAGAACATCGTGTGGGGCGGAGCGGCCGGCTGCATGCCGGTGGTGATCGGCTGGGCGGCGGTCACCGGCTCGGTCGGGTGGCCCGCGCTGGTGATGTTCGGCGTGATCTTCTTCTGGACGCCGCCGCACTTCTGGGCGCTCGCGATGCGCTACCGCGACGACTACGCCGCCGCCGGGGTGCCGATGCTGCCCGTGGTCGCCACCCCGGTGCAGGTCTCGCGGCGGATCGTCGCGTACTCGTGGGTCATGGCGCTGTGGTCCCTGCTGCTCGTGCCGGTCACGTCGTGGGTGTACGCCGTGGTCGCAGCGCTCGCCGGCGCGTGGTTCGTGGCGATGGCCCACCGGCTGCACGCCGGCGTGGCCGCGGGCCGCGACGTCTCCCCGATGCGGCTGTTCCACCTGTCGAACGCGTACCTCTGCGGGCTGTTCGCGGCGATCGCGGTGGACGCGGTGATCGGGCTGCCCGTGCTCGGCTGGCCGGCCTGAGCCACTCGTTCGAGGCCGCTCGGCTCACTCCGCGGGGCGGATCGTGACCTCTCTGTGACCGCAGGCCCACCTCATGGAAGGTTACCCTGCCTTCGCTTCGGTGAGGGAAAGGGACCACAGTGCACAGATCAGCGTTCCGGCGTCCGCTCGCGGTCGTCGTCGCCGCCGCGTCGGTCCTCGTGGTCGCCGCCTGCGGGGGAGAAGCGGCCGAGGACGGTGTCACCGGTGGCGACGGCATCCTGACGATCTACTCGGGGCGCAACGAGAACCTCGTCGGTGGCATCCTCGAGCAGCTGCGGGCCGCCGCCGGCGTCGACGTGGAGGTGCGCTACGGCGACACCGCCGAGCTGGCCGCGCAGATCCTCGAGGAGGGCGAGGCCACCCCGGCGGACCTGTTCTTCAGCCAGGACGCCGGCGCGCTCGGCGCGCTGCAGGGCGCGGGCCGGCTGGTCCCGCTGGCGCCGGAGACGCTCGAGATCGTGCCCGAGGAGTTCCGGGCCGCCGACGGCACCTGGGTCGCCACGTCCGCCCGCTCGCGCGTCGTCGCCTACGACCCGCGCCAGGTGACCGAGGCCGAGCTGCCGCAGAACCTCGAGGACCTCACCGACCCGAAGTGGCGGGGCAGGATCGGCTACCCGCCGAGCAACGCGTCGTGGCAGGCGTTCGTGACCGGGGTCCGACTGGCCCTCGGCGAGCAGGGCGCCCGGGACTGGCTCACCCGGTTCGCCGCGAACGAGCCCGTCCGCTTCGAGAACAACATCGCGACCCTCGACGCCGTGGACGGCGGGCAGATCGCGCTGGGCCTGATCAACCACTACTACTACTACCCGCGGATCGCCGAGCTCGGCGCCGACGGTGTCACCGCGCGGATCCACTACGTCGGCGGGGGCGACCCGCTGGGACTGATCAACGTGGCCGGCGTCGGCGTGATCGCCGGCAGCGACGACGAGGCGGAGGCCCAGCAGGCCGCCGCCTTCCTGCTCTCGCCGCAGGCCCAGCAGTACTTCGCCGACGAGACGGCGGAGTACCCGGTCCGGGAGGGCGTCACCTCGACGGTGCACGACCTCCCACCGCTGGACTCGCTGCAGCAGCCCGACATCGAGCTGGCCGACCTGGCCTCACTGGAGCAGACCCAGGCGCTGCTCCAGGAGACCGGGCTGGCGTAGCGACCGTCAGGCCGCGGGGACCATCCCGTGCGGGTCGAGGACGTACTTGCGGGCGGCCCCGGAGTCGAACTCCTGGTACCCCCGCGGTGCGTCCTCCAGCGGGACGACCTGCGCGTTCACCGCGTCGGCGATGTGCGCCTTGTCGTGCAGGATGCTCATCATCAGGCCGCGGTTGTACTTCAGCACCGGGCACTGGCCGGTGTGCAAGCTGTGGCTCTTGGCCCAGCCGAGCCCGAGGCGCACCTTCAGCGTGCCCTGCTTGGCGTCCTCGTCCGCCGCGCCGGGGTCGCCGGTGACGTAGAGGCCGGGGATGCCCAGCCCACCGCCGGCCCGGGTGATGCCCATGATCGAGTTGAGCACCGCCGCGGGCTGCTCGCCGGCGTCCTTGCCGTGCCCGCTGGCCTCGAAGCCGACCGCGTCCACGGCGCAGTCCACCTCGTTCGTGCCGAGGATCTGCGCGACCTGGTCCTCCAGCGTGGCGTCGACGGAGACGTCGACGGTCTCGCAACCGAAGGACCGGGCCTGGGCGAGCCGGTCGGCGTTGAGGTCGCCGACGATGACGACCGCGGCCCCGAGCAGCTGCGCCGAGTACGCCGCGGCGAGGCCGACCGGCCCGGCGCCCGCGACGTAGACCGTGGAGCCGGTGGTCACCCCGGCCGTGTACGCGCCGTGGTAGCCGGTCGGGAAGATGTCCGACAGCATCGTCAGGTCGCGGATCTTGGCCAGCGCCTGGTCGCGGTCCGGGAACCTCAACAGGTTGAAGTCCGCGAACGGGACCATGACGTAGTCCGCCTGGCCGCCCGCCCAGCCGCCCATGTCGACGTAGCCGTAGGCCGAGCCGGCGCGGCCCGGATTGACGTTGAGGCAGATGCCGGTCTGCTGCTCGCGGCAGTTGCGGCAGCGCCCGCACGCGATGTTGAACGGCACCGAGCAGATGTCACCGACCTCGACGAACTGCACGTCGCTGCCCTTCTCCACCACCTCGCCGGTGATCTCGTGGCCCAGCGTCTGTCCCGGCGGGGCATCCGTCCGGCCACGCACCATGTGCTGGTCGGAGCCGCAGATGTTGGTGGAGACGCACTTGAGGATCACGGCGTGCTCGGCCTTGCGCGTCATGCCCATGGCGTCGGCGACCTCGGCCGGTACCTCGAGCGTGGGGTAGTCGACGCTCTCGACCTCGACCCGTCCCGGCTCCTTGTACACGACGATCCGGTTGCCCGTCACTGCTCTCCTCCCCGGACCGGTGCCCTGGTCGTCCGGACGGTCCGGGCCGGCTCCGGTCCTGGTACCGGCGGCTACCCGGGTGCGAGATACCGAAAACCGCATGGGTCAGGAGTGCCATCGCGGAGGTTATGCTCACCTGGCCGTGTAGTGCCGGGGTCAGCCGGCCGATCCGCTCCGGAGCCGCCGTGACCACCCTGCAGGACCGCCCGACCGTGCCCGCCCCGGCCCGTCCGGAGCCGGTCCGCGCGCGCCGGGCCCGTGCGGGTGCGCCGCCGCCGGTGCTCGTCGCCGGAGCCGTGGTGGCGGCGCTGCTCGCCCTCGCGCCGCTGGTCTACCTGGGTGTCCGGGCCCTCGAGTCGGGGGTCGGCACGTTCCTGGACGTCCTGGCCCGGCCCCGCACCGGGGAGCTGCTCGCGCGCAGCGCGGCGCTGGCCGGGGCGGTCACGGTGGCGTGTGTCGTGCTCGGCACCACCGCGGCCTGGCTCGTGGTCCGCACGGACCTGCCCGCGCGCCGCACCTGGGCCGTGCTGCTCGCGCTGCCGCTCGCCATCCCGTCGTACGTCGCCGGCTTCACCTGGATCTCCGAGTGGCCCTCGCTGGCAGGGTTCGCCGGTGCCTTCGCCGTGCTGACCGCCGTGAGCTTCCCGTACGTGCTCCTGCCGGTCGCGGCGGCGCTGCGCAGCGCGGACGGCACCCTCGAGGAGGTGGCCCGCTCGCTCGGGCACCGCCCGGTGCGGGTGCTGTTCGGGGTGACCCTGCGGCGGGTCTGGCCGGCGGCCGCCGCGGGCGGGCTGCTGGTGGCGCTGTACGTGCTGAGCGACTTCGGCGCGGTGTCGCTGATGCGCTACGACGCCTTCACCCTCGGCATCTACACCAGCTACCGAGGCACCTTCGACCGGACCCCCGCCGCGGTGCTCGGCTGCGTGCTCGTCGCGCTCGCGGCCGTGGTCACCTGGGGGGAAGCGCGCGCCCGCGGGCGGGCCGCGTCCCTGGTGGGCCGCGGGACCGCGCGCGCCGCCGCGCCGGTGCGGCTCGGGCGGTGGCGCTTCGCCGGGCTGGGTTTCGTCACCGCCGTGCTCGCGGTGGCGCTGGGCATCCCCGTCTACAGCCTGGTGCACTGGATCGCCGTCGGGTCCTCGGCCGGGGTGGACTGGCCGGTGCTCGGCTCGGCGGCGCTGGTCACGGTGCAGGTCGCGGGTCTCGGCGCGCTCGCCACGACGCTCGTCGCGATCCCGGTGGCGGTGCTCTCGGCCCGGCACCGGGGGCGGCTCACCGGTGCGCTGGAGACGGCGGCGTACGCCGGGCACGCGCTGCCGGGCGTCACCGTCGGCCTCGCACTGGTGTTCCTCGGGATCCGGCTGTTCCCGGGGCTCTACCAGGAGGTCCCACTGCTGGTCGTCGGCTACGCGGTGCTGTTCCTGCCGCTGGCGATCGGCGCCGTGCGCACGGCGGTGGCCGGGGCGCCGCCGAGCCTGGAGGAGGTGTCGCGCTCCCTGGGCCACGGGCGGGTCGCCACCCTCCGCCGCGTGACCCTGCCGCTCGCCGGCCCCGGCATCGCCGCGGGCGCGGCTCTGGTGTTCCTCACCTGCGCCAAGGAGCTGCCCGCCACGCTGATGCTGCGACCGACCGGCGCCGACACCCTGGCCGTGCGGCTGTGGAGCCACACGGGCGCCGGGGAGTTCGCCGCGGCCGCCCCGTACGCCGCGGTGCTGGTCCTGGTGGCCGCCGTGCCGACGCTGCTGCTCCAGCGGGTGCTCGGTGCCGGGCGAGGGTCGGGCGCGGCGCGGTGACCGCAGGGCCCGAGGCCGCCGGGCCGGCACCGGCGCTGCAGGTGGACCGGGTGCACGCGGGCTACCCGGGCAACCCCGTGCTGGACGGCGTCGACCTGGAGGTTCCGGCCGGCGCGCTGGTGGCGGTGCTCGGCGGGTCGGGATGCGGCAAGACCACGCTGCTGCGGGCGATCGCGGGCTTCCACCCCGTCGACGGCGGCACCATCCGGCTGGCCGGCCGGCTCGTCGCGGGCGACGGTGTCGACGTGCCGCCGGAGCGCCGCCGCGTGGGCCTGGTGCCGCAGGAGGGGGCGCTGTTCGGGCACCTCGACGTGGCGCGCAACGTCGGGTTCGGGCTGGACCGGGCGGCCCGGCGGGGCGGCCGGGTGGAGGAGATGCTCGAGCTGGTCGGGCTCGGCGGGTTCGGTCGGCGGCTGCCCGGCGAGCTCTCGGGCGGGCAGCAGCAGCGGGTGGCGCTGGCCAGGGCGCTCGCCCCGGCCCCCGCGCTGGTGCTGCTCGACGAGCCCTTCACCGCGCTCGACGCCGGCCTGCGCGCCGAGGTGCGCGAGCAGGTGCGGGCGGCGCTGCGGGCGGCCGGCACGGCCGCCGTCCTGGTCACCCACGACCAGCAGGAGGCGCTGGGCGCCGCCGACCTGGTCGCGGTGCTGCGCGACGGGCGGGTGGTGCAGTCCGCGGCGCCTCGCGAGCTCTACGGCGAGCCGGCCGACCTGGGTGTCGGCGCCTTCGTCGGCGAGGCGGTGGTGCTGGCGGCGAGCGTGCGCGGTGGACGCGCCGAGACCGCGCTCGGTCCGGTCGCGGTGCCACCCGGGGTGCCCGACGGCGACGGGAACGTGCTGCTGCGTCCCGAGCAGCTGCGCCTCGCTCCGCCGAACGGCTCGCCGGTGCGCGCGACCGTCACCGATGTGGTGTTCCACGGCCACGACACCACGGTCCTGCTCGACGTCGACGGGCTGGCCGTGCGGTGCCGCACCGCCGGACCGGTTGCCGCCGCCGTCGGAGCCCGCGTCGACGTCGCGGTGACCGGGACCGCGCGGTTCTTCCCGGCCTGACCGGCTACGGCAGCAGCAGCAGCTTGCCCGTCGTGCGCCGGGCCTGCAGGTCCTCGTGCGCGGCGCGCGCCTCGTCGAGCGGGTAGCGGTGCCCGATCCGCACCCGCAGCGACCCGTCCGCGACGGCGCCGTACACGGCGGCGGCGCGGGCGGTCAGCTCGTCGCGGGTGTCGACGTGGTCGAACAGCTTCGGGCGGGTGAGGAACACCGATCCGGCGGCGTTGAGGCGTTGCGGGTCCACCGGGGGCACGGGCCCGCTGGCGGCTCCGAAGAGCACGAGCATTCCGCGCTTGCGCAGGCTGGCGAGGCTCGCGTCGAAGGTGTCCCGGCCGACGCTGTCGTAGGCCACGGCGACGCCCCGGTCGCCGGTGAGCCCGCGGACCGCGGCGGCGAGGTCGTCCACCTCGGTGTAGCGGATCACCTCGGCGGCGCCGGCACCGCGGGCCAGCTCCTCCTTCTCCCGAGTCGACACCGTGGCGATCACCCGACCGCCGCGGGCGGTGACGAGCTGGGTCAGCAGCAACCCGACGCCCCCGGCGGCGGCGTGCACGAGGACGTCGTCGCCGGGCTGCACCGGGTAGGTGTCGTGCACGAGGAAGTGCGCGGTCATCCCCTGCAGCAGGGCACCCACCGCGATCTCGTCGTCCACCCCGTCCGGGACGGCGACGGCTTTCGCCGCGGGCACCGCCACCAGCTCGGCGTAGCTGCCGAGCGTCTCCGACCACGCCACGCGGTCGTCGACGGCGAACTCCGTCACCCCCGAGCCGAGCGCGCGCACGCGACCGGCGCCCTCCAGGCCGAGGACGAACGGTGGGGAGACCGGATAGATGCCCTGGCGCTGGTAGGTGTCGATGTAGTTGACGCCGGCGACGGCGACCTCGACGAGGATCTCGCCGGGCCCCGCTTCCGGATCGGCGAGCTCGGCCGGCGTGAGGACCTCGGGCCCGCCCGTCTCGGGCACCTGTACCGCGCGCATCGCCAGATCATGCCCGCCGGGCGGCGGCAGCGCAGGAGCGGGTCAGACGCGGGCGGCCGGCACCGGTGCCGGCCGCCCGCGTCTGACCCG
>Ga0247713_1000792_pt1 | contig 17603 bp, 13 predicted proteins | sample 21E_NmetaG_FD_189936 | JGI IMG/M metagenome (GOLD analysis project Ga0247713, IMG submission 189936) | Soil microbial communities from hillslope of Landscape Evolution Observatory, University of Arizona, Oracle, AZ, United States - 2-1-E_N | ecosystem: Engineered > Artificial ecosystem >... | reverse complement strand
GCACGGTCGGCCCGGCCGCGCCGTACGGTCCGACCGTGTCGTCCGGTCCGACTGCGCCGCCCGGCCCGACCGTGCCGTCCGGTCCGACCACACCGGGCCCCACCACCGGCTCCGCCGCGCCGTCGGCGATCCGCCCGTCACGCATCCGCAGGATCCGCTGCGCGCCGGCCGCGACCTCCGGGCCGTGGGTGACCATCAGGATCGTCTGCCCGGCCCGGTGCAGCCGCCCGAACAGGTCGAGCACCTCGGCCGCGCCGGCGGAGTCCAGCGCGCCGGTGGGCTCGTCGGCGAGCAGGACGGTGGGCCTGTTCGCGAGCGCCCGCGCGATCGCCACCCGCTGTCGCTGCCCGCCGGACAGCGCCGCGGGCGGCTCGCTCGACTTGTCGAGCAGGCCGAGCATGTCGAGCAGGTCGCGCGCGCGCCGCGTCGCCTCGCTCGGCCGGGCCCCGGCGACGAGGGCGGGCAGCGCGACGTTCTCCAGCGCCGACATGGCCTCCAGCAGGTGGAAGAACTGGAAGACCAGCCCGACGTGCCGGCGCCGCAGCCGCGCGAGCCCCGTCGGCGACAGGTCCTCCAGCCGGATGCCGGCGAGCTCGACGCTGCCCTCGTCGGCGCGGTCGAGCCCGGCCAGCAGGTGCAGCAAGGTGGACTTCCCCGATCCGGACGGGCCCATCAGCGCCACGAACTCGCCGTGACCGACGGTCAGGTCGACCCCGCGCAGCGCCCGCACGGGTGCGGTGTCAGCCTCGTAGGTGCGCCGCAGCCCCCGCACATGAAGGGCCGGTGCGTCGGGAAGTTGGTCGGACACGGGCTTCCATCCTGGGCACTGCGGCGGTCATCCGGCGGACTCCCCCCGCGGCGAGCCGGGAGGATCCGGGGCGGACGTCGCGGGCGCCCGCAGCAGCGTTACCCCGCACCCTCACCGGCCCGGGCTCACCCCAGCAGCGCGGGCTCCGACGCCAGCGCGACCAACCGGTCCCGCGGCCCGGTGACGAGCCGGCGACCTGGTCGAACACGCCCGTTCGGCAGCTGGACCCGCACCCCGCGGCGCTCAGGTGCTCGGTGCGCGCGTGCTCGTCGTAATCCGGCCCGCCCGGGCGGTGCTGTCCGGGCTCAGCGGGGGGTGCCGGGAGTACCCGCGCCGGGGCGCGCGTGCCGCACGGCCGACTGCTGGCGGTACCCGAAGCGGCCGCTCACGGCCGGGGCGAGCCCGAGGGCGGCGAGCACCGCACCGAGGTCGGCGTAGCTGCCCGGCGGCAGCGACCACAACTGCTCCCGGGTGGTGATGTCGGCGCCGTATTCCTCGGCGAACACGACCAGCTGCCACTTGGCGGCGGGGAAGGGCAGGTCCGCCAGCACCTGGCCGAGCCGCTGCACGTCCGTACGGATGCTCCTGCGGTTCAAGACGCCTCCCTCGCGCCCGGCCGAAGGCCGTCGGGCTGACATACCCCTGGTCATCGGGGACGAAACCCCGCTCGGAGGGGTCTTGTTGTGCCCGCCGGGGCACCGCCGTAGGGTTGGACGGCGGTTGGGACCCCACAGTCCGCGCCGCCTGGGCCGCCCGTCCCCCGGCGGAAGCCCAGATTGTGTAATCGCCGACCTCGCGAGGAGCCGTTGCGCATGAGCGCCGAACGACCCGTCGACGCCGAACAGGCCTCCGTCGAATCCGGGGACGTCGGCGAGATCGTGCGCTTCGACGTGGTCCCGCACGGCGAGGACGCGCGGGTCGTGCACGTCGTGGGCGAGATCGACACGTTGACGGCGCCGGTGCTGCGCAACCAGGTCGACGAGCACCTGCCTGCCGCGCCCCTGCTGGTCCTGGACCTCTCCCAGGTGACGTTCCTCGGCTCGGCCGGCCTCGCCGTGCTCGTCGCGGCGAAGGACGACGCCGACCGGCGCGGCCACCACCTGCGCCTGGTCTGCGGCTCCCGCATCGTCACCCGGGCGCTGGAGGCCACCGGCCTGATGACCCTGTTCGAGGTCGCCGACACGGTGCCGGAGGCCCTGGCCCCCGCGTGACCGGCGGCCCCGCCTAGGCTCGTGCCTGGAGGCGTCAGGGTGCCTGGTGGCCCTCGCGGTCTTCAAAACCGACGTGGTCGAGCAACTCGGCCAGGCGGGTTCGATTCCCGTCCGCCTCCGCCATACGTTTAGCCCGGTTCGGGCGAGGGAACCGGCGCTCGTGACCCTTCGCGAGTGGATCGAGAGCTGGCCGGTGCTCCGGCAGGTCCGGGAGCCGGACCACACCGCGCGCGGCGACGCGGCCCGCTCGGCCCGCAGCGACCGGCTCCGCCCGCGGACCGCGGAGGCCGACCGGGTCGTGCGGTCGATCTGCCCGTTCTGCGCGGTCGGCTGCGGCCAGAAGGTCTTCGTGAAGGACGAGCAGGTCACCCAGATCGAAGGCGACCCGGACTCGCCGATCTCGCTGGGCAAGCTCTGCCCCAAGGGGGCCGCCTCCAAGCAGTTGGTCACCCGCCCGGACCGGATCACCACGGTCCGCTACCGCCGCCCCGGGGGCACCGAGTGGGAGGACCTCGACCTCGACACGGCGATGCAGATGATCGCCGACCGGGTGCTCGAGACGCGGCGGCGCACCTGGCAGGACACCGACGACGAGGGCCGGCTGCTGCGCCGCACGATGGGAATCGCCCACCTCGGCGGCGCGACGTTGGACAACGAGGAGAACTACCTCATCAAGAAGCTCTACACCGCGCTCGGTGCGATCCAGGTGGAGAACCAGGCCCGCCTTTGACACAGCTCCACCGTCCCCGGTCTGGGGGCCACCTTCGGTCGCGGCGGCGCGACCACGTTCCAGCAGGACCTGGCGAAGAGCGACTGCATCGTCATCCAGGGCTCGAACTTCGCGGAGTGCCATCCCGTCGGCTTCCAGTTCGTGATGGACGCGAAGCTGCGCGGGGCTAAGGTCATCCACATCGACCCGCGGTTCACCCGCACCAGCGCGCTCGTCGATCTGCACGTGCCGCTTCGCGCGGGCACCGACATCGCCCTGCTCGGCGGCTTGATCAACTATGTGCTGGGCGAGGGCAGGGAGTTCCGCGAGTACGTCGTCGCGTACACGAACGCGGCGGCGATCGTCAACGAGGACTACCGCGACACCGAGGACCTCGGCGGGCTGTTCAGCGGGTGGGACCCCGAGCAGAACGCGTACGAGATCGACACCTGGGCCTACGACGGCGCCGCGGTCGGCGCGGCGGCGGGCGACCGCGACCCGCCGCCCCCGCCGCCCGGCTCCGGGGACTCCGGGGGCGAGTCGTCCGGCGAGCAGGAGCGCCGCGAGGAGCAGCACGGCGAGTCCCCGCAGCGTGAGACCGCGGGCGGGGACCAGTACGGCAGCGGCGGTGCGTCGATCGGCGCGAAGCCGCGGCGCGACGAGACGCTCGAGCACCCGCGCTGCGTGTTCCAGATCCTCAAGCGACACTTCGCGCGCTACACCCCGGAGTTCGTCGAGGATGTCTGCGGGATCCCCCAGGACACCTTCCTGGAGCTGGCGCAGGCGATCACCGAGAACAGCGGGCGCGAGCGCACGACGAACTGGTCCTACGCGGTCGGCTGGACCCAGCACAGCGTCGGCGTGCAGTACATCCGCGCCGCGTCGATCCTGCAGGCGCTGCTGGGCAACATCGGGCGCCCCGGCGGGGGGATCCTGGCGCTGCGCGGGCACGCCAGCATCCAGGGCTCCACGGACATCCCGACGTTGTTCAACATCCTGCCCGGCTACCTCCCGATGCCAGCGAACGAGCGCGGCACGTCGCTGGCGAGCTACGTCGAGCCCGACGCCGGCAAGCCCGGCTTCTGGGGCGACATGCCCCACTACCTGGTCAGCCTGCTCAAGGCCTGGTTCGGCGACGCCGCGACCGCCGGGAACGACTTCGGGTTCGACTGGCTGCCGCGGCTGACCGGCGACCACAACAACTTCCGCACCGTCCTCGACATGCTGGAGGGCGAGGTCCCGGGCTACATCGTCGCCGGGGAGAACCCCGCCGTCGGCGGGGCGAACGCGCGCCTGCAGCGGCTCGCGCTGGCGAAGACCGAGTGGCTGGTCGTACGTGACATGTCGATGGTGGAGACCGCGACGTTCTGGCAGAACTCCCCGGAGATCGAGTCCGGGGAGCTGCGCACGGAGGACATCGCGACCGAGGTGTTCCTGCTGCCGGCCGCCTCGCACGTCGAGAAGGACGGCACGTTCACCAACACCCAGCGGCTGCTGCAGTGGCGGCACAAGGCGGTGGAACCGCCCGGCGACGCCCGCAGCGACCTGTGGTTCTTCTACCACCTCGGGCGGATCGTCAAGGAGCGCCTGGCCGACTCCGACGACCCGCGCGACGCCCCGATCCAAGCCCTGACCTGGGACTACCCGACGCACGGGCCGAACGCCGAGCCGACGGCGGACGCCGTGCTGCGCGAGATCAACGGGTACGGGCGCGACGGCGAGCTGCTGACCTCCTACACCCAGCTCACCGACGACGGCTCGACCAGCTGCGGCTGCTGGATCTACTGCGGGGTGTACGCCGACGGCGTCAACCAGGCGGCGCGCCGGAAACCGGCGAGCGAGCAGGACTGGGTGGCCGCCGAGTGGGGCTGGGCGTGGCCGGCGAACCGGCGCCAGCTCTACAACCGCGCCTCCGCGGACCGCGACGGGAAGCCGTGGAGCGAGCGCAAGGCGCTGCTCTGGTGGGACGGCGAGCGCTGGACCGGCCACGACGTGCCGGACTTCCCGCCCGACACCGCTCCGGACTACGTGCCCCCCGACGACGCCAGGGCCGGCAAGGCGCTCGCGGGCGACGACCCGTTCATCATGCAGACCGACGGCAAGGCCTGGCTGTTCGCGCCGGCCGGGCTGACGGACGGGCCGCTGCCGACGCACTACGAACCCGTCGAGTCCCCGCACCGCAACCTGCTGCACCCCGACGTGCAGAGCAACCCCTCCGCGAAGGTCTACGACCAGCCGGGCAACCGGCTGAACCCGCCGCGGTCCGACGTCTTCCCCTTCGTGCTCACCACCTACCGGCTCACCGAGCACCACACCGGCGGCGGGATGACCCGGTTCGTGCCGTACCTGGCCGAGCTGCAGCCGGAGGCGTTCTGCGAGGTCTCCCCGGAGCTGGCGCGCGAGCGCGGGTTGACCCACCGCGGCTGGGCGACCGTCGTCACCGCGCGCAGCGCGATCGAGCTGCGCGTGCTCGTCACCGAACGGATGAAGCCGCTGCGGGTGGACGGCCGGGAGTCCCACCAGATCGGCGTGCCGTGGCACTTCGGGCACAACGGCCTCGCCACCGGGGACAGCGCGAACGACCTGCTGTCGATCTCGCTCGACCCCAACGTCCACATCCAGGAGTCCAAGGTGCTGACCTGCGACATCCGGCCGGGACGGCGTCCGCGCGGCCCGGCGCTGCGCGACCTCGTCGAGGACTACCAGCGACGCGCGGGGCTGCCGTCGTGAGCGCCGACGTCGAACCGGGCAGCCACGTCGCCCGCACGGAGCGGCCCGAGGCCGGCAGTACCGCGGACCCCACCGCGGGATTCGCGAGCAACGTGGGCACGGCGGTGACCACTCCGCTGGCCGGGCAGTCGGAGCGGGCCGCCTACCTGGGCATGCCGGGCGAGCGGCCGCCGCGGATGGGGTTCTTCACCGACACCTCGGTGTGCATCGGCTGCAAGGCCTGCGAGGTGGCGTGCAAGGAGTGGAACCTCGTGCCCGCCGACGCCGGCGCCTCGGGCAGCGGCCCCACCGGCAACGCCGCGCTGCGTGACATGGACCTGCTCGGGATGTCCTACGACAACACCGGTGACCTCGGCGCGAACACCTGGCGGCACGTGGCCTTCGTCGAGTCCCAGCACCGGTCGGGGCCGCAGAAGGGCGACGTGCGCTGGCTGATGTCGTCGGACGTGTGCAAGCACTGCACGCACGCCGCCTGCCTGGACGTCTGCCCGACCGGCGCGCTGTTCCGCACCGAGTTCGACACCGTCGTCGTGCAGGACGACGTCTGCAACGGCTGTGGCTACTGCGTGCCCGCCTGCCCGTACGGGGTCATCGACATCCGGCCCGGCGACGGCGGCGCGTTCAAGTGCACGCTCTGCTACGACCGCACGAAGGACGGGCTCACCCCGGCGTGCGCGCAGGCGTGCCCCACGGAGTCGATCCAGTACGGACCGCTCGACGAGCTGCGCGAGCGCGCCGACCGGCGGCTGGAGCAGCTGCACGAGCAGGGGGTGCCGGAGGCGCTGCTCTACGGCCGGGACCCGGGTGACGGCGTCGGCGGCGACGGCGCGTTCTTCCTGCTGCTCGACGAGCCCGAGGTGTACGGACTGCCGCCGGACCCGGTCGTCACCACCCGGGACCTGCCGGCGATGTGGAAGCGCGCCGCCCTGGCCGCGGCGGGCCTCGCCGTGGCGATCGCCGGCTCGTTCGTCGGAGCGCAGCGGTGACGGCCGAGCCGAACGGGGGCCCGCGCCGGCGACGCGGCCGCAAGCGCGAGAGCGGCTCGATGGTGCCCGAGGCCGAGTTCACCTCGTACTACGGCCGCCCGGTGGTGAAGGGCCCGGCCTGGAAGAGCCCCGACGTCCCGTTGTACCTCTGGGTGGGCGGCATGGCCGGGACGTCCTCGCTGCTGGCCGAGATCGCCGCCGCGACGGGGCGGCCGGCGCTGCGCCGGGGTGGCCGCCTGGTCGCCGCCGCCGGGGCGTCGGTGGGCACGGTGGCGCTGGTCCACGACCTCGCGCGGCCGCGCCGGTTCCTCAACATGCTGCGAGTGGTCAAGCCGACCTCGCCGCTGTCCGTGGGCAGCTGGATCCTCGCCCCGTACGGCACGTTCGCCGCGGCGGCCGCGGCCTCGGAGCTCACCGGGATCGCCCCGTTCCTGGGCCGGCTCGCGGGCTCGGCGGCCGCGGCGCTGGGCCCGCCGCTGGCGGCCTACACCGCCGTGCTGCTCGCCGACACGGCCGTGCCGGCGTGGCACGAGGCGTACCGGGAGCTGCCCGTGGTGTTCGTCGGTAGCGCCGCCGCCGCGGGCGGGGGCGCGGCGCTCGTGGTGTCCGGGCTGACCGGGCGGCTGGTGGAGAACGTGCCGGCGGCCCGCCTCGGCGCGCTCGGCGCCGCGGTCGAGCTGGCGGCCGAGCAGATGATGGAGCGCCGTCTCGCCCGCTTGCCCGGTGGGATCGAGACCTCGTACACGACCGGTAGGGCCGGGCGCTGGAACCGCGCGTCGCAGATGCTCACGGCGCTGGGCGGGCTCGGTGCGCTGCTGGGCCGCCGCAGCCGGGCGGGCGCGGTCGCGGCCGGCGTTGCCCTGGCGGCCGGCTCGCTGGCCACCCGGTTCGCGGTCTTCGAGGCCGGCCGCGCCTCCGCCCGGGACCCGGAGCAGACGATTGGCCCGCAGCGGGCGCGGCTCGCCCGCGGCGAGGCCGCCAGCGCCGACGGGTCCTGGCTCGCCGGTGAGAACGCCACCGCCCCGGTCCCCCGCTCCTGACCGAGTGCGGCGGAACCGCGCGCGGGTCGGGGCGCGACCGGGCGAATCCGGCCGACCAGGTCCTCACCCGGCCCTCAGCGGAGGTTCAGGTCCGGCGGGCACGGTGAACCCATGCCCACCGACCTGACGCTGCTGGACCTCCTGCTCGCCGCCGTCGTGCTGCTCGCCGCCGTCGCCGGTTTCCGCCGCGGCGGCGACGGCGCCGAGCGGACCGGCCGCCTGGTCGGCCTGCTGCTCGGCTGCGCGATCGCGCTCCCGCTCGCCGCGTGGCTCGCCCCCGCGGGGTCGGGTCCGGTCTCGACGGGCCTGCTCCGCCTGGGCGGGCTCGTGCTCGGCCTGGCGCTGGGGGCCTGGGCCGGCGGCGCGGTCGGCCGGCTCGCCTCGCGCGGGCTGTGGCGCGGCCGGCTCGGACTCCTCGACCGCCTGCTCGGCGCCCTCGCCGCGGCCGGGACGGGGGTGCTGGTCGTGTGGGCGCTGGCCACCGCGGTGCCGATGCTGGTGAGCCCGGCCGCGCTGGCCCCGGTCACGACCGTGCTCGAGCCCCTGGGTGGCAGCTCGACGCTCGTGCGGGCCGTCGACGGCGCGCTTCCGCTGCCGGCGCGGACGCTGGACGAGGCGGTGTCGGTCGCCGCGGGTCACTGAGCGAGCGCGGCGGCGACCCACCCTCGTCGTGCCCCGACTCCCGTCGTCGACCCGGCCGATCCGGACGCCGGCCCGCCCGCCGACGCTGTCCCGAAGGCTCCCCCGCTCGAGCGGGACGCGCGGTACCGCCCGCACGCGCAGTCCGTCCATGACGGCAGGACGGGTCGGCGACCGCCCCGGATCGCTCCGGAGCGGCCGCCGCCTGCTCACCCCGACATCAGCCCGCGGGCGGAGCCTCGGTCACCGCGGCCCGGCCGGTGCCCCGTCCGGACCGGTCTGGCCCGGCCGGCCGGGGTCGGCGCCACCCGGGCCGCCACCCGGACCCGGGTTCTCGCCCGGACCGCCACCACCGGGACCGCCACCGGGACCGCCGCCGCCCGGACCGGGGCCGCCCTGGCCGCCGCCCGGCGCACCCTGGCCGACCTCGAAGACGTAGAGGCCGAAGTCGCGGTCGCTGGCCAGCACGTACTTCTTGCCGGTCTCGTCCTTCCAGACCTCGACGCCCCAGAAGTTGCTGCCGCCCTCGTCGATGAACGAGCCGACCTCCTCGATGCCCCGGTTGCCGTACTGCACCACCCGGAACCCGGCCGCGTAGTAGGAGAGGTACGCCAGACCCTGCCGGTCGGGGTCCATCGCGACCTCGTGCACCGACAGGTCACCGAAGCCCGTCGCGAACGCCGGGTCCTGCGACTCCGGCACCGCGTAGGTGTCGACCTGCTCGATCGTGCCGGCCCGGCCGGGCTGCGGCGGGATACCGGTCCGGAACAGCCGCACGTAGCCCCAACCGTCGAAGGTCGCCTGGATCGTCGTCGACGCGCTGTCCACCGGCGGCGGGGGCGCCGCGGTCGTGCACGCGTTCTCCGCCGTCACGTCCGGGACCCCGAGCAGTTGCAGCCCGGTGAGCCGGTTCACGAACAGGAACGGCACGGTCTCGCTCGCGGCCGCCATGTTCACCAACGACAGGCAGGTGGCGTTCTGCGAGTTGAACACCAGCCCCGCCGCGTACCCCGCGGCGGTGATGTTGTCCAGCTTGACCTGGAAGGTGCACACCCCGCGCTCGACGAGCGCGGTACCGGTGCCGGGCGGCAGCGGCTCGCATCCGAGCCCGACATAGGTGGTGTCGCCGGTGACCGTCGTGTCGGCGTCGATCGCCGGCGTGCCCGCGGCCTGCGCGGCGGCGTACGTCGTGCCCGCGTACTGGCCGTCGTCGATCGTCGCGGTGACCCGGAACGGGTTGAAGTCCTCGTCGGTGCCGATCAGGAAGCGCCGGTTCGGCGAGAGCTCCGACTGGTGCGCGTTGCCCTCGGGCGAGATCTCCTGGCCTCGCTCGAGGCGCTGCTCGTCCAGCGCGGCGTAGTCGCTCTCGGCGACCAGCGTGACGTTCACCGGATCGGTGACGTCGAGCAGGACGTAGCCGCCGTCCCAGTAGTTCATGGTCATCACGTACCGCTCGCCGATCTTGTACACGTCGATGTCGTGGCTGAAGACCTGCGTCAGACCGGCCGGCTCCTCCTGGTCCACCCCGAACAGCTCGACGAGGTCGAGCGTGTCGTTGACCAGCACCGGGGCCCGCGGGTCGGTGATGTCCATGATGTCGACGTCGGTGAGTTCCTCGTTGTCGACCAGCACGACATAGGTGCGGCCGTCGATGTCGCTGGTCCACACCCGCATCGAGTGCACGGTGTTGGGCGCCGGGTCCTGCGCCCCGCCGGCGCCGGTGAAATCGCCCGTGTGCAGCGTCAGCGGCTGCGGCGAGCGGGGATCGGAGACGTCCCACAGCGAGATGCCGCCGACGTTCGGCGGCGGTGGGGCCTGCCCGGGGCACGTCTCGTTCTGGTGGACGAGCAGGTCGCCGGTGAACGACGAGTTCTCCATGCGGACGACCTGGATGCCCTCGCCGGCGTAGGACCCCACGCTGGTCGGGATGAACGCCCCGACCACCTCGACCGGATTCGCCGGATCGGAGATGTCCATGACGTGCACCCCGCCGCGCTCGCAGACGGGCTCGCGGAACGCGTTGAGGTAGGCGTAGTCGCCGAACGCGGTGACGTCGGCGACGCGGCCGGTGGTGCCGGCCTCGTTCTGCACCTCGCCCTTGCCGACCAGGGTGACGTTGCCGGTCCGCTGCGCCGGCAGGTGCCCCTCGTCGCCGTCGTGCTGCTTGTCCGCCTCGGGCAGCACACCCTCGCCCGGGAACAGCTCCCGGTCGCTGAACCCGCTGCCGTGGTCCGGATGCGCGTGCGCGACCCCCGCCGACGCCGCCACCAGGGCCAGCGCGGACGCCGCTGCCGTGATCGCGACGCGCGCCCCCCATCTCCTTCGTGTTCTCACAGTTCCTCCCCCGGCGAATGGTTCCACTCGACCGTGTGAACCTACGACGACGGAAGTGACGCAGCACAGATCACCGCAACGCCGCGGGGATTGCGGAAGCGGGGGAGCGGAAGATCCCGGACGATCACGGTCCGCGACACTGGTCGGCCGCCCGGGTGGTCGGGCCTCCCATCCCCGCCGCCGTCCGGGCACCGCGCCGTGCGAGGGTGTCCCGATGGACGCCCCCGATCTGACCGGCCTGCCGGCCGGGGACATCGCGGCCCGCGTCCGCGACGGTCGCTGCACAGCCGGGGACGTCGCCCGCGCCCACCTCGCCCGCATCGCCGAGCGCGACGGTGAGATCGGCGCGTTCGAGACGGTCGACCCGGCGCGGGTGCTCGCCGAGGCCGCCGGCGTGGACGCCCGCCCGGACCGGTTCGCGCTGCCCCTGGCCGGGGTGCCCGTCGCGGTGAAGGACAACACCGACGTGGCGGGCTACCCGACCCGCCACGGGTCGCGCGCGACCTCGGCCGAACCCGCACGGCGCGACGACGAGCTGGTCAAGCGCCTGCGCGCCGCCGGGGCCGTGGTCGCCGGTAAGGCCCGGATGCCGGAACTGGCGATCTGGGGGTTCACCCACTCCGCGCTGGGGGTGACCCGCAACCCGCTCGACCCCGCCCTCGACCCGGGCGGGTCCAGCGGTGGCGGCGCCGCCGCCGTCGCCGCGGGGATGGCCGCGCTCGCGCTCGGCACCGACGGCGGCGGTTCCATCCGCATCCCCGCCGCCTACTGCGGGCTCGTCGGGCTCAAACCGGGCCGCGACGTGGTCCCGCTGCCGGGCGGGGCGGCCGAGCACTGGTACGGGTTGTCGGTCGCCGGACCGATCGCGCGCACGGCGGCCGACGCCGGACTGCTGCTCGACGTGCTGGCCGCCGAGCCCGGCCCGCACCGCGCGGACCCGCCGGTGACCGCCGTCGCGCTGTCGCTGCGCCCGCCCGCGCCACACGCCCGGCCGGGCCCCGAGCACCGGGCCGCCGCGGCCGGCGCCGCCGCCCTGTTGCGCGCGGGCGGGGCCTGGGTGGCTCGCGCGGATCCGCCCTACCCGCTCGCGCTGATCCGCGCCTGGACGCGGCGGTGGCACGCGGGGATCGCCCGCGACGTCGCCGACCTCGGCCTGCGCCGGGGCGCGCTGGAGCGCCGCACCGCCGTGATCGCCCGCAAGGGACGCCGGGTGCTGCGGCTCGGGGGGCCCGGGCAGCGGGCCGCGCAGCGCTGGCGGGCCGCCGCGCTCGCCTGGTTCGACGCCGGCGGGCACGACGTCCTGGTCACCCCCGCCGTCGCCGGCCCGCCGTTCGCCGCGGGGTCGATGCAGGGGCGCGGCTACAGCGTCACGCTGCTCCGCTCGGCGGCGCGGGTGCCTTACACCCCGCCGTGGAACCTGGCCGGGTTGCCCGCGGTGGTCGCGCCGGTGCTGGTCGCGGGGCTGCCGGTCGGGGTCCAGCTCGTCGGGCGGCCGGGGTCGGAGCGGCGGCTGCTCGCCGCGGCCGCCCGGATCGAGGGCCGCGCCGTCCCGGAGGAGCTGGTCGCCGCGGTGGCGGCCTGACCCTCGCCCGCGCCGGGCCGGACGGCCTCGGCCGCCGGTACGCCTCGCCGAGGCGAAGCCTTCGCCTGAGCGACCTCCCCGCGCGTCACGACGCGGGGAGGTCGGTGTCAGTGCAGCTCGATACGGCCCGTGCCGGCGCGGACCGTCCCGACCACCGTCGCCGGGCCACCGAGCAGCGCGACGGCGGCGGCCGCCGCGGCCGGCTCGGCGCCGAACAGCAGCCCGCCGGAGGTCTGCGCGTCGGCGAGCAGCAGCACGTCGAGCTCGTCGCACCGGCCGGCGTCCAGCACCGGGTCCACCCAGTCCCGGTTGCGCCGCGACCCACCGGGCAGCACCCCGGCGGCGGCGAGCGCGCGGGTGCCCGGCAGGTACGGCACGGCGGCGACGTCGAGCACGGCGTCGACCCCCGACGCCGCCGCCATCTTGGCGAGGTGCCCGAGCAGCCCGAACCCGGTGACGTCGGTGGCGGCGGTGGCCCCCGCCGCGAGCGCCGCCGCCGACGCGGCCGCGTTGCTCGCCGTCATCGACGCGACGGCGGCCGCGACGAGCTCGTCCGGCGCCTCGCCCCGCTTGATCGCGGTGGTCGCGACGCCGACACCGAGCGCCTTGGTGAGCACCAGCGCGTCGCCGGGTCGCAGGCGCGAGTTCGTGAGGATCCGGTCCGGATGCACCTCGCCGACCACCGCGAGCCCGTACTTCGGCTCGGAATCGTCCACCGAGTGCCCGCCGACCACGGCGAACCCGCTCTCCGCACCGATGTCCGCACCCCCGGCGAGCACCTCGGCGAGCAGCTCGGCGGGCAGCTCCGACGACGGCCAGGCCACCAGGTTCAGCGCGAACAGCGGTCGCCCGCCCATCGCGTAGACGTCGGACACCGCGTTCTGCGCGGCGATGCGGCCCCAGGTGCGCGCGTCGTCGACGACGGGGGTGAGGAAGTCCGTGGTCGCCACCAGCGCGCGGCGGGCGTCGAGACGCCACACGGCCGCGTCGTCGCCGGTCTCGGTGCCGACGAGCAGGTCGGGATGGGTCTCGGGGGTGACGGGGGTGAGCATGCGCAGGACCTGCGCGAGCTCGCCGGGGGCGAGCTTGCACGCTCAACCGGCGCCGTGGCTGAACTGGGTCAGGCGGCGGGGGGCCGGTCGGTCGGTCACCCTGCCAGCCTAGGCCGTCGACCGAATACACCTGCCCGATCGGGTCGTGCGCAATCGAACCGCGGTGGCGCATACTTCCTGGGCAACCGATCACACGAGAGGGAGGTGTACGTGACAGCAGCAGCACCGGCGCCGGTCGGAACGATCAACATCGTCGATCCGTCGCCGCTCAACTGGCTCTTCATCACGTGGAACACCATGGAGGAGCCGATTCGCATCGACGAGGACGGACGCACCGTCTTCGCGCTCGCGGAGTCGGCCGACTGGCTCGACGAGAAGACCCTGGAACTCAAGCTCCGCAGGGGCGTCCGGTTCCAGGACGGCGAGCCGTTCACCGCGCACAACATCAAGCTCAACTTCGACGAGATGCAGCGCTGGGCGGCTCCCCACCCGCCCGGCACCTGGCTCAACTACCCGGCCCCCGAGTCGCGGGCGGAGGTGGTGGACGACCACACGATCCGCTTCCACTTCCCCGGCCCCGACGGGCTCGCGGTCGGCAAGATGCGTGGCTTCCACATCGCGTCCACCGCGTTCTGGAAGGGCCCCGACGCCCCCGGCTTCGGCTACAAGAAGTACGGCTCCGGCGAAGGCCATTGGTGAGTGATCGACGAGCCTGGTCCCTGGGGGACCGGCCCGTTCACCCTGGTTCAGGGTGCATCATCCATCCTCACCCGCAACGTCATCATGTCCGACGACCCGTACACGTGCGCGTGGCTGATCGAGTCCGAGGACCGCACGCCCGAACTGGTGCTCGAGGCCAACCTCGACCACTGGAACCGGGCCGAGCGCGGCCCGCGTATCCAGCGGGCCGTGTTCCGCAACGACCTGTCGCCGTCGGAGGCGCTGGAGCTGTGCATCTCCGGTGACGGCGAGGTGGACATCGTCACCGAGGTCAGCCCGGCCGACGCGGCCCGGGTCGAGGCGAGCGAGCACGCCCGCCTGATCGCGTCCGACGCCAACCGGGTGCTCACCTGCATCATCAACCGCGGCCGCACGGACGTCCCGCTCGACAGCGTCGACGTCCGCAGAGCGCTCAACCTCGCGGTCGACAAGCAGAAGATCATCTCGGACGGGCTGCTCGGCTACGCCAACGAGATGCCGGCCATGACGCCGTCGTGGTGCTCCGGGTTCCCGGAGGCCGCTTCGCCGTACCCGCACGACCCGGAGGAGGCCAAGCGGCTGTTCGAGAAGGGCGGGTGGCCCGCCGGGCGACCCATCCGGATCGCGGCGCCGGCTCCGTTCGCCGGGATCGCGCAACTGGTGGCCGGGAACCTGCGCCGGGCCCTGGACGTCGGCGTCGACGTCATCACGGTGCCCGACGAGGCCGCGCTCGCCGGGGCGCGCGCGCTGGTGGAGAAGAAGCTCGAGCTGCCGTGGGACCTGCTGGTCCACGCGTGGTTCGACCTCTCCTCCGAGGCGCCGCCGGCGGCGGTGCACCGCGAGTTCTTCGGCCGCGACGGCGCGTTCCGCGCCGGGCCGCGGGACGCGGGCTTCGACGAGCTGTTCGCCCGGATGGCCGTCGAGCTCGACGGCGCCAACCTGGTGCAGATCGCGGAGGAGATCGACCGGTACTGCTTCGACAACGCCCTCGCCGTCTTCCTGTGCGCGCCGCAGGCGCTGTACGCGGTGAACAACCACGTCAGCTTCGGGCCGTACCGGACGACCTTCGAGATCGCGGAGGTCACGGTCGACGAGGGCCACTGGTCGCGCCTGCCGGGCGCGGCGCAGAAGACCTCGGCGGCGACGAAGCCCGGGTTCTCGGGGGCGTCCGGCAACGCCTGCTGAGTCCCCGGGGTCGGCCGGCCCCGTCTCGCGCGGAACGGCACGTGAGCGCAGCAGGAGCGCGCGAGCGTGCCGTTCGGCGGCGGGTGCCGGTGGTCGTAGGGTGGCCGCCGTGACCACTGCACCGTCCGACCCGCGGCGGCGGGTCCCGCGCACGGACGTGCTGCTCGCCGAGCCGCGGATCGCCGCGGCCGCGGGCCGCCTGGGACGGGCACTGGTCAAGGACGTCGTCGCGGCGGCGCAGCAGCGGGCGCGGCTCGGCGAGATCGCGCCCGACGAGGTGGCCGGCGCAGCGCTGGCGGCGCTGCCCCGCACCGCCACCGGCCTGCGTCCGGTCCTGAACGCGACGGGCGTCCTGCTGCACACCAACCTCGGTCGGGCCCCGCTCTCGGTCGCGGCCCGCGAGGCGCTCGCCGTCGCGGCCGGCACCTGCGACGTCGAGCTCGACCTCACCACCGGCGGACGCGGTCAGCGCGGCAGCGCCGCGATCGACGCGCTGCTGGCAGCCGTGCCCGGTGCCGCCGCGGCGCACCTGGTGAACAACGGCGCGGCGGCGCTCGCCCTGCTGGCCACGGCGGTGGCGGCCGGGCGGGAGATCGTCGTCGCGCGCGGCGAGCTCGTCGAGATCGGCGACGGCTTCCGCATCCCCGATCTGCTGGCCGCCACCGGTGCGCGGCTGCGCGAGGTCGGCACCACCAACCGCGTGACCCGCGCCGACTACGCCGGCGCGATCGGCGAGGACACCGCGTTCGTGCTCAAGGTCCACCCCTCGAACTTCGTCGTCACCGGGTTCACCCGGGCCGCCGACGTCGCGGAACTGACCGGGCTGGGCGTGCCCGTCGTCGCCGACATCGGCTCGGGCCTGCTCGCCCCGCATCCGCTGCTGCCCGACGAGCCGGACGCCGCAACCGCGCTGGCCCGCGGCGCCGACCTCGTCACCGCCTCCGGCGACAAGCTGCTCGGCGGCCCGCAGGCGGGGCTGCTGCTCGGCGGACCCGGCCGGGGCGCCGAGCTCGTCCAGCGCCTGCGCCGGCACCCGATCGCGCGCGCGCTGCGCGTGGACAAGCTGACCCTCGCCGCGTTCGAGGCCACCCTGCGCGGGCCCGCCACGCCCACCGCCGCGGCCCTCGACGCCGACCCCGCGATCCTGCGCGCGCGGGCGCGGAACCTGGCCGACCGGCTCGCCGGCCGTGGCGTGCAGGCGTTCGCGGTGGACTCCGCCGCGACGGTCGGCGGCGGCGGCGCACCCGGGGTGACGCTGCCGAGCGCCGCCGTCAGCCTTCCCGAGCGGTTCGCCGCGGCGCTGCGCGCCGGCGACCCGGCGGTGCTGGGCCGCCTGGAGCACGGCCGCTGCCTGCTCGACGTGCGCGCCCTGCCGCCCGAGGCCGACGACGCGCTCGTCGCCGCCGTGCTCGCCACCGGCACGCGCCGTGCCGACGACGGAGACCCGATCCCGTGCAGGTGATCGCCACCGCCGGGCACGTCGACCACGGCAAGTCCACGCTCGTCCGCGCGCTCACCGGCATGGAGCCCGACCGCTGGGCCGAGGAGCGCCGGCGCGGCATGACGATCGACCTGGGCTTCGCCTGGACGGCGCTGCCGGCGCCGGACGGCGGCGAGGTCACCGTCGCGTTCGTCGACGTCCCGGGCCACGAACGCTTCGTGACGCAGATGCTGGCCGGCGTCGGACCCGTGCCGGCGGTGCTGCTCGTGGTCGCCGCCGACGAGGGTTGGATGCCCCAGTCCGCCGAGCACCTCGATGCGCTCACCGCCCTCGGCGTCGGCGACGGGCTGCTCGTCGTCACCCGCAGCGACCTGCTCGACCCGGAGCTCGCCCGCGAGGAGGCCCGCGCGCACCTCGCCGGCACCCCGCTCGCCGACGTCGACGCGGTGTGCGTCTCGGCCACCACCGGCGCCGGCATGGGCGAGCTGCGCACCGCGATCGGCGGCCTGGCCGCCGGCCTGCCCGTGCCCGACCCGCGGGCCGACGTCCGGTTCTGGGTCGACCGGTCCTTCACGATCCGCGGCGCCGGGACGGTGGTCACCGGCACCCTCGCGCAGGGCCGCCTGCGGGTCGGCGACGAGCTCGAGCTCGCCTCCGCCGACGGCGCCACCCGTGCGGTCACGGTGCGCGCGCTGCAGAGCCTGGGCCGGCCGGTGCAGCAGGTCCGCGGGGTGGCCCGGGTCGCGGTGAACCTGCGCGGCGTGCCCCGCGAGGCCGTCGCCCGTGGCGATGTCCTGCTCACCCCCCGGGCATGGCTGACCACGGACCTGATCGACGTGCGCCTGCACGGCCTGCGCCCCGACGCCGCCGCCGCGCCCGCCGCGGCCGAGCTGCCCGGGGAGCTGACCGCGCACATCGGTTCCGCGGCGCTGCCGGCCCGGGTCCGCCCGCTCGGCCCGGACACCGTGCGGTTGCGGCTGCGCCACCAGGCCCCGCTGCGGGTGGGCGACCGGATCGTCCTGCGGGATCCGGGGCGCCGCCGCGTCAGCGCCGGTGCGACCGTCCTGGACGTGCGCCCGCCGGAGTTCCGTCGGCGCGGGGCGGCCGTGCGCCGCGCGGAGGAGCTCGCGGCGATGGACGGGCTCCCGAGCGCGGAGGGCGAGCTGGCCCGACGCGCCGGACCACTG
>Ga0247713_1000791_pt1 | contig 17607 bp, 17 predicted proteins | sample 21E_NmetaG_FD_189936 | JGI IMG/M metagenome (GOLD analysis project Ga0247713, IMG submission 189936) | Soil microbial communities from hillslope of Landscape Evolution Observatory, University of Arizona, Oracle, AZ, United States - 2-1-E_N | ecosystem: Engineered > Artificial ecosystem >... | reverse complement strand
TCCTTGGCACGCTCGACCGCGGCCAGGAAGTCCCCGCGCGGCATGTTCGCCTCGGCGTCGTCGACGCGTGCCGCCGACGGTGGCGGTAGCACCCGGGAGCGGACCGGTTCGGACAGGCGGGCGACCAGCGCCTCGGACGCCGCCACCGCCGCGTCGTACGCCTCGGGGGTCGCCCCGCGGACGTTGGACACGACCAGCAGCCGCTGGCGTAGGTGGTCGAAGACCACGAGCTGACCCGGGAACAGCAGGTGCACGTCTGGCATGCCGAGGTCGTCCACGCCGGTCGCCGGCAGGTCCTCGATGAAGCGAACGGTGTCGTAGCCGATGTAGCCGACGGCACCCGAGAACAGCGGCGGCAGGCCCACCAGCTCCGGGGTGCCCAGTGCGTCGAGCAGCACCTCCAGCGTGGCGAGCGGATCGCCGCCGGCCGCGACCTGCGCGGCACCGTCGGGCACGTCGCCCGACAGCTCCACCGTCCCTTTGGCTGCGCGCATCTGCAGAAAGGGGTGAAGGCCGACGAACGACCACCGGCCCCACCGTTCACCGTGTTCGACGGACTCCAGCAGGAACGACGGGCCGTCGCCGCGCAGACGGTCGTAGACGCTGACCGGCGTCTGCAGGTCCGCGAGCACCTCGCGCCAGACCGGGACGACGCCGTGGTCGCGGGCGAGCGCGCAGAACTCGTCGCGCGTCGGACGGTACAGGTGGCTCACGACGCGAGCGGATGGTGGAAGCACGTCCGCGCGCCGGTGTGGCACGCCACACCGTCGCCGCCCTGGTCGACCCGGATCAGCAGCACGTCGCCGTCGCAGTCGGCCACCAGGTCGACGACGCGCTGGGTGTTGCCGGAGGTGGCCCCCTTGTGCCACAGCTCCTCGCGACTGCGTGACCAGAACACGGTCTCGTTCCGCTCGATGGTCTGAGCCAGCGCCTCCCGGTTCATCCAGGCGACCATCAGCACTTCCCCGGTGTCGTGCTGCTGGACGACCGCGGGAATGAGGCCGTGGGCGTCGAATCTGAGATCGTCGGGGGTCACGGCGGCGAAGGGTAGTCGCGGTCGTCACGACGGCGCACGGGGACGCCGGCGTCGGCCATCGCCTGCTTGACCTCGTTGATCCTGCACTGCCCGAAGTGGAAGATCGACGCCGCGAGAACGGCGGACGCGCCACCGCGCGTGACACCCTCGGCCATGTGCTCGGGGCGGCCAGCGCCGCCGGAGGCGATGACCGGGACGTTGACCGCGCCGGTGACTGCCTGCAGCAGGGCCAGGTCGAAGCCAGTCTTGGCGCCGTCGCGGTCCATCGAGGTCAGCAGCAGCTCGCCGGCGCCGCGGCGCTCACACTCCTGGGCCCATGCCAGCACGTCCACGGCCGTTGGCGTGCGACCGCCGTGGATGTACACCTCCCAGCCGGCGTGGGGGTCGTCAGGGTCGCGCCGGCGCGCGTCGATGGCCGCGACGACGCACTGGGCGCCGAACGCGTCGGCGGCCTCTGACAGCAGCGCCGGCCGCTGGACGGCGGCGGTGTTCAGCGACACCTTGTCGGCGCCGGCGCGCAGCAGCCGGCGGACGTCGTCGACGCTGCGGACCCCACCCCCGACGGTCAGAGGGATGAACACCTGCTCGGCGGTGGCGGCGACGACGTCGTCGATCGTCTGCCGGTCGTCGCTGGACGCCGTGATGTCGAGGAAGACCAGCTCGTCGGCCCCCTCGGCGTCGTAGGTGCGGGCGAGCTCGACCGGGTCGCCGGCGTCACGCAGATCCACGAACTGCACGCCCTTGACTACGCGCCCCGCGTCGACGTCGAGGCAGGGGATGACTCGGGCCGCGAGATCCCCGTTCACCGCACGGCGTCCAGCGCTTCGGACAGGGTGAAGCGGCCGGCGTACAGCGCCTTGCCGACGATGACGCCGTCCACCCGCTCGTGGGCGGTGCGCAGCGCACGCAGGTCATCCAGGGAGGACACGCCGCCGCTGGCGGTCACCCGCGCGACGGTCGCGTCGGCGACGTCGCCCAGCCGCTCGAGGTTGGGACCAGACAGCATCCCGTCGCGGGAGATGTCGGTGAAGACGAAACGCTGCACGCCCATGATCGTGAACCGGCGCAGCGCCTCGAACAGGTCCCCCGACTCCGTCGTCCAACCGCGTGCCTTGAGGGTGGTGCCCTCGGCGTCCAGGCCGACCGCGATCCGGCCATCGTGCGCCGCGACCGCGGCGGCCACGAACGACGGTTCCTCCAGCGCCATGGTGCCGATGACCACACGGCTGGCCCCGTACTCGACCGCATCGTTGAGATCGGCCATCGAGCGGATGCCGCCCGACGCCTGCACCGGGATGCCGGTCGCCTCGACGATGTCGGTGATCAGGTGCCGGTTTCGCGGTTCGCCCTCGAACGCGGCGTCGAGGTCGACGACGTGGAGCCACTCCGCGCCCGCCTCGGCGAAGGAGACGGCCACGGCGACGGGATCGTCGTCGTAGACGGTCTCGGCGTCGACGCGTCCTTGGGTCAGCCGCACGGCCTTCCCGCCGCGGATGTCCACTGCGGGGTAGACGGTGAAGGCCGCCGCGCCGTTCACGCGGCCGCCCTCGCGCCGTCGACCTCGCGGAGCCAGTTGGCCAGCAGCGTCGCGCCGACATCGCCGGACTTCTCGGGGTGGAACTGCGTCCCGACCACCGATCCCGAGCGCACCACGGCCGCGAAGCCAGGGCCGTAACGGCAGGTGGCGACGATGTGCGCGTCGGCGCCGGGCTCGGCGGCGTAGGAGTGGACGAAGTACACGTGCCGTCCCACAACCCCGTCGAGCAGCGGGTCTTCGCGCGCCGGCGTCAGCGTGTTCCACCCCATGTGGGGAACGGTGACCGAGCTCGGCAACCGGCGGACCTCCCCGTCGATCAGCCCGAGCCCCTGCTCGTCGGGATCTTCGTCGGAGCGTCGGTACAGGATCTGCATCCCGACGCAGATCCCCAGCACGGCGCCCCCGTCGTCGGCCCAGCGGCGCACCAGCTGGTCGAAGCCGGCGCTGCGGAACTGGCGCACGCACTGGCCGAAGTGGCCGACGCCCGGGACCACCAGCGCGTCTGCAGTGGCAGCCACCGCGGCGTCATCGGTGACCACCACGTCGGCGCCGGCGCGTTCCAGCGCGCGCTGGGCCGACCGCAGGTTGCCGGCGCCGTAATCCAGCACCGCGACCGTGGTCACAGCGTCCCCTTGGTCGACGGGATGCCCCGGCCCGTCACGGCGAGCGCGCGGCGCAACGCCACGGCGACCGCCTTGAACACGGCCTCCTGGATGTGGTGGCTGCCCTCCCCTGCCAGCTTCTGCACATGCAAGGTGATCCGGGCGTTCGCGACCAGTGCCTCGAAGAAGTGCTTCGTCAACGTTGTCTCATAGGTGCCGACCAGCTCCACGGGGGTGTCGGCGTCGTAGACCAGATAGGGGCGCCCCGACAGGTCGACGGCGCAACGCACCAGGGCCTCGTCGATGGGTACGGTCGCGTCACCGAAGCGTTCGACGCCGCTCTTGTCGTCCAGCGCCTCGGCCAGCGCCTGACCCAACGCGATGCCGGTGTCCTCGACGGTGTGGTGCGCGTCGATCTCCAGATCCCCTGCCGTCCGCACCGTCAGGTCGAGACGACCGTGCCGGCCGAGCTGGTCGAGCATGTGGTCGAAGAACGGCACGCCCGTGTGGATGTCGGTGCGTCCGGTCCCGTCGAGGTCGACGGTCACCTCGACCTTGGTCTCCTTGGTGTCACGGAGGATCCGTGCGGTGCGCGTCATTGCAGCGACTCTCGTAGGGCGGACAGGAATCGGTCGTTCTCGTCTGGTGTGCCGACGGACACGCGCAGGCACCCGCCCAGTTTGGGCCTGTCGGAGAAGTCGCGCACGAGCACGCCGCGGCGCAACAGCTGGTCGAACAGGCCGTCGACGTCCGAGCGCAACAGCAGGAAGTTGGCTGCCGACGGCCAGACGTGCACCCGAGGAAAAGCGGCAAGTGCCGAGTACAGCCGGTCCCGCTCGGCGGCGACGGCGCCGATGTGGGCGGTGACGGTGTCGGCGTGGTCGAGCGCCACCAGGCCTGCAGCCTGGGTGAGCGTGTCGAGGTGGTACGGCAGCCGCACCTTCCGCAGGTCGTTCACCACCCACTCGTGGGCCAGCAGGTACCCCAGCCGGACGCCGGCCAGCCGCCACGCCTTGGAGAAGGTGCGGCACACCACCAGCCGTGGCATGGCGTCGAGTAGATCCACGACGGAGGTGCTCGTGTCACCGGCGAACTCGACGTACGCCTCGTCGACGATGACCAGGGCGGCGCTGTGGTCGTGCAGCGCTCGCAACGCGTCGCGGCTCAGTGGCACGCCGGTGGGGTTGTTGGGGCTGGCGACGCACACGATGTCGGGACCGTGGCGCTCGACGGCCTCGGCGGCGGCTGCCGGGGACAGGCGGAACTCGCCGTCGAGCGCGACTGTGGCCGTGGCGGTTCCGCTGACCGTGGCGATCAGGGGGTGCGCGGAGTAGCCGGGCTCGGTCAGCAGGATGCGGCGCCCCGGGCCGCCGTAGGCCTGGAACAGCTGGAGGAGAACCTCGTTGCTGCCGTTGGCGGCCCACACCCGCTGGGGCGCCAGGGCGAAGCGCTCGGCGAGCGCGCAACGCAGCGCCCACGCGCGCCGGTCTGGGTAGCGGTGCAACGGCGCGTCCGCGATGCGGCGGGCCAGATCGGCGAAGAACTCCGGCGGCGGCGGGTACGGGGTCTCGTTGGTGTTCAGCCTGACGGGAACGTCCAACTGCGGCGCCCCGTACGGCACGACCGCGTCGAGGTCGGCGCGGACGGGCACGCGCTCCACTTAGTCCTCCAGCCGGGCCTGCACGGCACGGACGTGCGCCGGCAGGTTCTCCGCCGTCCCGATCGCGCGCACGACGCCGGCCAGGTCGGCGAGCGCATCACGGTTGTAGTGCACCCAGTTGACCGGCACGAAGAAGTCGTCGGTGCGCAAGCCGCCCGTGAACCGCGCGGTCCCCCCGGTGGGCAGGGTGTGGTTGGGACCCGCGGCGTAGTCGCCGAGGGACACGGGGCTGAACGGACCCACGAAGACCGCGCCGGCGCACCGCACGCGAGCCGCCACCGTCGCGGCATCGCGGGTCTGGATCTCGAGGTGCTCAGCGGCGAAGGTATCGGCCACCTCGACCGCGTGGTCGACGTCGTCGACCAGCACGACGGCGCTCTGGCCGCGCAACGCCTGCTCGACGCGCTCGCGATGGCGCGTGTCGGCCACCTCGCGCTGCAGGGCGGCGCCAACCGCCTCGGCGAGGTCGGCCGAGTCGGTGATCAGCAGGCAGGCGGCCAGCGGGTCGTGCTCGGCCTGTGCGACAAGGTCCGTCGCGACCAAGCGCGGGTCGGCGGTGTCGTCGGCGATGATCGCGACCTCGGTCACCCCCGCGAGCGCGTCGATCCCGCACACACCCTCGCCGGCGACCATCCGCTTGGCCTCGGCGACATAGACGTTGCCGGGGCCCACCACCTTGTCGCACCGCGGGACCGTCTCAGTGCCGTAGGCCATCGCAGCGACCGCCTGGGCGCCGCCGATGCGCAGGATTCGGTCGGCCCCGGCCAGCGCCGCCGCCGCGAGGATCGCCCGGTTCACCTGCCCGTCAGCGCCCGGGGGGGTGCACACAACGACCTCGTCCACGCCGGCGACACGCGCCGGCACGACGGTCATCAGCACGGTTGACGGGTAGGCCGCTCTGCCTCCCGGCACGTACACGCCGACGCGCCGCAGGGGGCGGTGCCGGACCCCGACCACGGCGCCACCACGCTCGGCGGTCCAGTCTCGGGGCCGGGCCTGCTCGTGGAACCAGCGGATCTGCTCGGCGGCTCGCTCCAGGGCCCCGCGCAACGCCGGGTCCAGCCCGTCCAACGCCGCCTTGGCCTCGTCCAGCCCGATGTCGAGCGCCCCGCCCTCCCAGCCGTCGTGATCACGGGTGAGGACGGCGACCGCCGCGTCGCCGTCGCGCTTGACGCGGTCGAGGATGTCACGCACGGCGGCGCGGGCCGCGTCGACGGTCTCGGCGTCGGCGCGGGGCAGGCGAGCGGACGCGTCGGACCGGTCGCCGCGCAAGTCCACGGTGGCGAGCATGGGCCGCACTGTAGCGAGTGTGGACGCGACGTAGCCTGGGCTGACATGGAGTTGCCGCTGTTCCCGCTCCACACCGTCCTGTTCCCGGGCCGTCCCCTTCCGCTGCACGTGTTCGAGCAGCGCTACCGCGACATGCTGCGCGACTGCCTGGCCTCTGACGGGCGTTTTGGCGTCGTTGCCATCCGGTCGGGACGCGAGGTGGGCGACGACGCCGAGCTGTTCGACGTCGGGACCATCGGCGAGGTCGAACAGGTCGAGCAGCTCGAGGACGGGCGCGCCAACGTCGTGATCCGGGGCGTCGAGCGGTTCCGCATCGGCCGTGTGCTGACCGACCGGTCGTATCTGCGTGCGCTCGCTGAGCCGCTCGCGGAGCGTCCCCTGTGCCGCCGGGACCTCAACCACGCCCAGGCACTGCGCAACCTTCTGGTGCGCTACCTCGGTGCCCTGGGAGCGCCCCGGCAGATGCTCGAGCAGCTGCCCACGGCGCCTCAGCGGCTCGTGTGGCTGGCGGCGTCCACCCTGCAGGTGGAGCTGCCCGAGCTCCAGCGGCTGCTCGAGATCGATGACACCGGTCAGCGGCTGGCCGCGACCCTGCAGATGCTGCGCCGCGAGAGCAGCATCGCGCGGCACTTCGGAACCGTGGCCTCCCTGCGTCCGGCCGGCCCGGGCGGCGCCGACCTCAACTGAGCGCCCGGTATGCGGCGGTGCTGGTGGTGCGGCGACGACCCGCTGTACGTGGCGTACCACGACGACGAGTGGGGACGGCCCGTCACCGATGACCGGGCGCTGTTCGAGAAGCTGTGTCTCGAGGGGTTCCAGGCCGGCTTGTCGTGGCTGACGATCCTGCGCAAGCGCGAGCGGTTCCGCGAGGTGTTCGCGAACTTCGACCCGCCGACGGTGGCGCGCTTCGACGATGCGGATGTCGAGCGGCTGATGACCGACGCCGGCATCGTGCGCAACCGCGCCAAGATCGAGGCGACGGTCACCAACGCCCGCGCCATGGCATCGGTCGACTCGCTGTCCGCACTGGTCTGGCGCTACGCGCCCTCGCCCCGGCCGGCGCCGCGGAGACCGTCCGACATCCCTGCGGTGACGCCGGAGTCGACGGCGCTGTCCAAGGAGCTCAAGCGGCACGGCTTCCGCTTCGTGGGACCCACCACGGTGTACGCCTTCATGCAGTCGATGGGCCTGGTCAACGACCACGTCGCAGACTGCGCGTTCCGCTGACCGTGGGAACGCGGGTCAGGAGACGGCGTCGGAGCCCAGCAGCGACTTCAGCTCGGCGTACAGCCCCGCGGTCCGTGTGACGCACAGGTTGTCGCTCAGCCGCAGGCGCGTGGTGCGCGCGTCGCCGTTGCGCAGCGCCAGGTGCACGGGGACGACACCGGGGTGCTCGGCCAGGACCGACTTCAGCCGGCTGATGACGTTGGGGGTGCACTGCTGCGGTGCCAGGGTCAACGTCACCGGCGCGCCGGTGGCGTCGGTGGTGTCGGGCACGGACACGTCCATGGCGATCAGCTTCGGCGGGTCGCCGTTGTCCAGACGGCCCCGCACGCACAGGATCGCGTCGTCGACCAGCAGGTCCGCCGCAGCCTGGAACACCGTGGGGAAGAACATGACCTCGACCCCGCCCTCGAGGTCCTCGAGGGTGCCGGTCACGTAGGGCTCACCTTTCTTGGTGAACTTCTTCTGCTTGCCGGTCAAGATCCCGGCGGCGGTGACACTCCCGCCGCCCGCGCCGGCGAGCAACTCGGGGATCGACCCGTCCGACACGTCCTTGAGCAGCCGCTCCAAACCGAACAGCGGGTGGTCGGACACGTACAGCCCGAGCATCTCCCGCTCGGCGGACAGCTTCTCGGAGCGGTCGTACTCCACGGTCGGGATCGCGACGGTCTCGATGATCTCCGACGACGGGTCCGCCCCGACCCCGTCGAACAGCGAGAACTGCCCCTCGGCCTCGGCGCGCTTGCGTGCCAGCGCCTGCTCGACGATGCCCTCGAAGGCCAGCAGCAGCCCCTTGCGGGGGTGGGGTCGGTCAGGTGTCGACAGCGACTCGAAGGCGCCGGCCTTGATCAGCGCCTCCAGCGTGCGCTTGTTCAGGCACGACGCGTCGACCTTGTCACAGAAGTCGGCGAAGTCGGTGAACGGCCCGTGCTTGCGCCGCGCCTCGAGGATGGACTCTACGACCGCCTCGCCGACCTGGCGAACCGCTGACAACCCGAACCTGATCGCTTTGGTGTCGTCGCCGGCCGACAGCGGCGCCGGCGCGAAGTCGAGCTCCGACGTGTTCACGTCCGGTGGCAGCACCGTCAGGCCCATGGTGCGGCAGGTGTGCAGGTACAGCGGCAGCCGGTCCTTGTGGTTCTTGACCGACGTCAGCAGCGCCGCCATGTACTCCACGGGGTAGTTCGCCTTCAGCCACCCGGTCTGATAGCTGACCAGTCCGTAGCCGGCGGAGTGCGACTTGTTAAACGCGTAGTCCGCGAAGCCCTCGATGAGGTCCCACAGCTTCTGGCCCAGTCGCGCCTCGTAGCCCTTGGCGACGCAGCCGTCCAGGAACTTGGACTTCTGCGCCTCCATCTCCTTGGCCTTCTTCTTGCCGATGGCGCGGCGCAGCATGTCGGCTTCGCCGAGGCTGAACCCGGCGATGCTCTTGGCGATCTCGAGCACCTGCTCCTGGTACACGAGGATCCCGTAGGTCGGCTCGAGGATCTCGGTCAGGTCCGGGTGCGGGTAGTCCACCACCTGTCGACCGTGCTTGCGCTCGGCGTAGGAGGTGTGCAGGTTCGCCGACATCGGCCCGGGTCGGTACAGCGCGAGCAGCGCGACGATGTCGTCGAAGCGGTCGGGCTTGAGCTGGCGGACCAGCGCCTTCATGCCGGGGCTGTCGAGCTGGAACACCCCGTCGGTGTCGCCCTCGGCGAGCATCGCGTAGGTCTTGGGGTCGTCCAGCCCGACGTCCTCGATGACGATGGACTGGCCGGTCGAGGCCTTGATGTGCTCCAGCGCGTCGCTGATCACCGTCAGGTTGCGCAGCCCCAGGAAGTCCATCTTCAGCAGGCCGATGTCCTCGACCATGCCGCCGTCGTACTGGGTGACGATCTCGCCGTCGGCCTCGACCCGCAGCACCGGGCAGTGCTCGGTGATCGGCTCCCCGGCGATCACCACGCCGGCGGCGTGGATGGAGTGCTGGCGTCGCAGCCCCTCAAGGGACAGCGCGGTGTCCAAGACCTTCTGGGCGTCCGGCTCGTTCTCCCAGGCTGCCCGCAGCTCACCCGACAGCTCGCGGGCCTTGGCCAGGGGGTAGTCCTTGCCCATCACCGGCGGCGGCATCATCTTCGTCAGCCGGTCGCCGAAGCCGTACGGATACCCAAGGACGCGGGCGGCGTCTTTGATGGCGGCCTTCGCCTTGATGGTCGAGAAGGTCACGATCTGGGCGACCCGGTCGTCGCCGTAGCGCTCGCGGGCGTAGCGGATCATCTCCCCGCGCCGGCGCTCGTCGAAGTCCAGGTCGATGTCGGGCATGGAGATGCGCTCGGGGTTGAGGAAGCGCTCGAAGATCAGCCCGTGCTCGATCGGGTCGAGGTCGGTGATGCCGGTGCAGTAGGCGACGGCGCAGCCGGCGGCCGAGCCACGCCCCGGGCCGAGGCGGATGCCGGTCTGCCGCGCGTGGTCGCACAGGTCGGCCACGATCAGGAAGTAGGCCGGGAAGCCCATCTGCTCGATGACGCCCAGCTCCATCTCGAGCCGGTCGCGGACGTCGGCGCCCAGCGGCGTGCCGTAGCGGCGCTCGGCGCCCTCGTAGACCTTGCGCCGCAGCTCCGACGCCTCCGTGGTGCCTGCGGGGACCGGGAACCGCGGAAGGTGGTGCTTACCGAACTCCAGGGTGACGTTGCACCGTTCGCCGATCTCCAGCGTGTTCCGCCAGGTCTCGGGGTGGTCGGGGAACAGTGCCTGCATCTCGGCGGCCGACTTCACGTAGAACTGGTCGCCCTTGAACTTGAACCGGTCCGGGTCCGACAGCTGGGATCCGGTCTGGATGCACAGCAGGACGTCGTGGGCCTCGGCGTCACCCTGATCGGTGTAGTGGCTGTCGTTGGTGACGACCATCGGCAGCGACAGCTCCTTGGCGATCGCGATCAGCTCGCCGTTGGTCGCGTGCTGCTCGTCGATGCCGTGGTCCTGCAGCTCGATGAAGTAGCCGCGGTCGCCGAAGACGTCGCGGTGCCACGCCGCTGCCTCGACCGCCGCCTGCCGGTTGCCCGCCAGCAGCTGCTGGTTGACCTCGGCGCCCAGACAGCCCGACAGTGCGATCAGTCCGTCGGCGTGCTCGGCGAGCAGCTCCCGGTCGGCGCGGGGCTTGTACCAGTAGCCCTCCAGGTACGCCCGCGAGACCAGCTTCATCAGGTTGCGGTAGCCGGTGTCGTTCTCCGCCAGCAGCGTCAGGTGGTAGTACGGCTCGTCGCCCTGGCGCCGGTTGCCCTTGGTGAAACGGCTGCCCGGGGCCATGTAGATCTCGCAGCCGATGATGGGCTTGACGCCGTGGCGCTGACCGGCCTTGTAGAAGTCCACGGCGCCGAACATGACCCCGTGGTCGGTCAGCGCCACCGCCGGCATCTCGAGCTCCGCCGCCCGCTGCATCAGCCCGTCCACCCGGCTCGCTCCGTCCAGCATCGAGTACTCGGTGTGGACGTGGAGGTGGACGAACGAGTCGGGCACGGTGAGACGGTCCTCGGCAGCGGGTTTTCGGGGCGGCTGCCGGGGAAGGTAACAGCCGTGTGATTCGTCCCGACGGTACTGCGTCGGGGCCGCGCAGTCTAGGTTCATTTCGCCGCGCGTAGGCAGGTCATCCGGGTGGGTAGGAGGCGGTCATGGAAGCAGACACCACACTTGGCTGGGTCGGCGACATCGAGCAGACGACCCTGGACAACTCCACCTTCCGGACCGTGGTCTACACCGGCGAGCAGATGCAGCTGACGGTGATGCGTCTGGCCCCCGGCGAGGAGATCGGGTTGGAGGCGCATCCGGGCCTGGACCAGTTCATCCGCGTCGAGTCGGGTCAGGCGGAGGTGCGCCTGGGCAAGGCCAAAGACGAGCCTGACGAGGTGCACCCCCTCCAACCCGACTGGGCCGTGATCGTCCGCGCGGGCACGTGGCACAACGTCGTCAACACCGGTGACGAAGAGCTCAAGCTGTACTCGCTGTACGCCCCGCCCGAGCACCCCGACGGGACAGTGCACCGCACGAAGGCCGAGGCGGACGCCGCCGAGGCCGAGCACCACAGCGACTAACCCCGCCCCTGCCGCGGCGTTCCGCCGTCTGTTTCCTGCCCGGGGCAGGAAGGACACGTGGGAAGGTCAGGGTGGGGTGTCGCGGCGCAGTCGGGCGAGCGCCCCGGCGAGGTCGTCGGGCAGCGGCTCGTCGATCTCGATGCGCCGGCCCGTGACGGGGTGGTCGAACCCGAGATGCGCCGCGTGCAGCGCCGGCCGCGTCAGCCCGAGACGGCGGGCGACCGACGGCGCTGCCCCGTACACCGCATCTCCCGAGACCGGGTGGCCCGTGGCCGCCATGTGCACGCGCACCTGATGCGTGCGGCCGGTCTCAAGCCGGACCTGCACGACCGCCGCGTCGCCGAACCCCTCGGTGACGTCGTAGTGGGTGACGGCCCGCCGGCCCTCGGGTGCGACGGTGAACTTCTTGCGATTGCGCGCCGACCGGGCGATGGGCGCGTCGATCGTGGCGCTGGCAGGGTCCGGGACGCCGTCCACGACGGCCCAGTAGCGGCGGTCGACGTCGTGACGCTGGAAGGTCTCGGCCAACGCCTGGCGGGCCGCGGCGGTCTTTGCGACCACAAGCACCCCCGACGTCCCGCGATCGAGGCGGTGCACGATGCCCGGCCGGTCAGGGTCGTCGCCGGCAGCCAGCGGCACTCCCATGGCCGTCAGCCCGTCGACGAGCGTCGTGCCGGGCGCGGTACCGGCGCCGGAGTGCACCACGAGGCCGGCCGGCTTGGCGACCACGGCGATGTGCTCGTCGTCGTAGCGGACCGGCACGGGGGGCGGCGGGTCTGAAGCGGCCGGCGGGGCAGGCGTCGCGACCGCCACCCGCTCCCCTGCCGAGACCCGGTGGGACTTGGCGACCGGCCGGCCGTCGACGGTGACGTCATTGTCGGTAACGCGCTGCTGCGCACGGCCGCGCGTCTCCCCCAGCCAGCCGGCGATCAGGACGTCGATGCGGGTGCCGCCCTCGCCCGGTGCGACGACCCGGTCCAGCACGGCGTCACCTACCGGGTGTGGATGTGTCCGGCCGGATCGACTCAGCGCGCTCCCGGCGCTCGGCGGCCTGCCGCTCCTCGCGATCCACGATCGTCATCAGTGCGGCGATGGCGATCGCCCCGGTGACGATGCCGATGTCCGCCAGGTTGAAGATCGGCCACCACCGCAGGTCGAGGAAGTCCACCACGGCCCCGGAGGGGAATCCGGGGTCGCGGAACAGCCGGTCGGCGACGTTGCCCAGCGCCCCGCCGCAGACCAGCCCGTACGCAACGGCCAGCGATAGCCGATCGGTGCGAGGAAGGGCCCGGACGACCAGCGTGACGACCACGACCGTCACGAGCACGAACAGCCCGGGGAGGCCCGGGATGCCGAAGGCACCGCCGTGGTTGCGGATGACGTTGAGGTCGATGAAGCCGAGGTCGATGACCCGCCCCTGCGCCTCGAGCAGCTCGACCGCCAGGATCTTGGTCGCCTGGTCCAGCAGCAGCCAGATGGCGGCCACCCCGACGGTGGTGACGGCGATCAGCGTGCGACCGGGGTGGGCGCGGACCGGTTCGACAGGTGCCTCGGTGGTGCTGGGGGCGCTCACCGCAGCCGCTCGGCCTTGCGGCGGCAGTCCAGGCAGTCCACGGCCTGCGGCAGCGCCTCGAGGCGCTCGGTGGGGATCACGTTGCCGCAGTTGATGCACAGCCCGTACGTCCCCGCGTCGATCCGCTCGAGCGCGCGTTCGACCTGGAGGATCGTCTGCCGCGCGTTACGGGCCAGGGACATGGTCCGCTCGCGCTCGAAGGTCGCGGTCCCCGTCTCCGCGTCGTCGTCCGAGCGCGGCTCCTTCCACGACTCGTCGGCGGCATCGGCCTCGAGCTGCTCGGCCTGGGCGCGCAGCTCGTCACGTTCGGCTTCCAGCTGCTTGCGCAGCTGGTTGACGAGCCTTTTGCCCGGCTTCTTCGGCTTTGTGGTCCGCTCTGCCATGGGCGGCCGAGTCTATATGGCAAGTAGCATTCGCCGCCGCCGACCGATACGAAACGAGGAAGCCCAGGTGGCGTTCAACCCCGTCGAGCAGCAGCCCGACTTCCCCGCGCTCGAGCAGCGCATCCTGACGCGGTGGCGCGAACGGGATGTCTTTGCCCGCAGCCTGGCCGCGCGGGCCGACGGGCCGCTGTTCAGCTTCTACGAGGGACCGCCCACCGCCAACGGCCGCCCGGGCGTCCACCACGTGGAGTCGCGCACCTTCAAAGACGTCTTCCCGCGCTACCGGACGATGAAGGGCTACCGGGTGCCGCGCAAGGCCGGCTGGGACTGCCACGGCATCCCGGTCGAGATCGAGGTCGAGAAGATGCTCGGCTTCACCCGTAAGTCCGACATCGAGGCGTACGGCGTCGCCGAGTTCAACGCGAAGTGCCGCGAGTCGGTGCAGCGCTACGTCGAGGACTGGAACCGGCTGACCGAGCGGATCGGCTTTTGGGTCGACCTCGACGACGCCTACTGGACGATGTCCCCCGACTACGTCGAGAGCGTGTGGTGGTCGCTGCAGCAGCTGTGGGAGCAGGGTCTGATCTACGAGGGACATCGCGTCGTCCCCTACTGCCCCCGCTGCGGCACGGCGCTGTCGGACCATGAGGTCGCCCAGGGCTACGCCCAGGCCACCGACCCGTCGGTGTACGTGCGGTTCCCGATCCTCGACGGCCACCTGGCCGACCGGGAGGCGTCGCTGCTGGTGTGGACGACCACGCCGTGGACGCTGATCTCCAACACGGCGGTGGCGGTCGGCGAGGACATCCGGTACGTCTTGGCACAGGCCGGCGACGAGCACGGCCTGGTGGTGATGGCCGCCGACCTGGTGGCGTCCGTCCTTGGCGAAGACGCGCAGATCATTGACGACGTACCGGTCGACGACCTCCGCGGGGTGCACTACATGGCCCCGTTCTCCTACGTCCTTCCTGACGAGCCAAACGAGGGCTGGCGCTCGGTCACCGTCGCGGACTTCGTCACCACCAGCGACGGGACGGGGATCGTGCACCTGGCGCCGGCGTTCGGCGAGGACGACATGCGCGTCGCCCGTGAGTACGACCTTCCGGTGGTCAATCCTGTGGACCTCGAGGGCAACTTCGACGAGCGGGTCACGCCTTTCGCAGGGCAGTTCGTCAAGGCGGCGGACGCGGGGATCATCGAGGCGCTGCGGACGTCCGGCCTGTTGCTGAAGGCCGGTGAGTACACGCACACGTATCCGTTCTGCTGGCGCTGCAAGACGCCGCTGCTGTACTACGCCAAGCCGTCGTGGTACATCGCGACGACCCAGCGCCGGGATGCGCTGCTGGCGGCCAACGAGCAGGTCCGGTGGTATCCGGCCCACATCCGCGACGGCCGCTACGGCGACTGGCTGGCCAACAACATCGACTGGTCGCTGTCCCGCGAGCGGTACTGGGGCACCCCGCTGCCGCTGTGGCGCTGTCCCGCCGGGCACGTCACCTGCATCGGTTCCCGCGCGGAGCTGGGCAAGCGCGCCAGCGCGGATCTATCCCAGCTGGACCCGCACCGCCCCGCCGTCGACGAGGTCACCTTCGACTGCCCGGACTGCGGGGCGCAAGCGCGGCGCGTTCCGGAGGTCATCGACGCCTGGTACGACTCGGGGTCCATGCCCTTCGCACAGTTCGGTTACCCCCACGCCACAGGCAGTGCGGAGCTGTTCGAGAACCGGTTCCCCGCCGACTTCATCGCCGAGGCGATCGACCAGACCCGCGGCTGGTTCTACTCACTGATGGCGGTCTCGACGCTGCTGTTCGAGGGGCGCAACAGCTACTCGACGGTGCTGTGCCTGGGCCACATCGTCGACAGCGACGGCCGCAAGATGTCGAAGTCGGTGGGCAACATCCTGGATCCCTGGGAGCTGGTCGACAGCCGGGGTGCCGATGCGTTGCGGTGGCTGCTGCTGACGGAAGGTTCGCCCTGGGTGTCCCGCCGCGTCGGCACCCAGCTGCTCGACGAGGTCGTGCGCAAGTTCCTGCTGACCGTGTGGAACACCTACTACTTCTTCGTCACCTACGCGCGCATCGACGGCTGGACGCCGCAGTCGTCGACCGCCCCGCCGGTGCGTGAGCGTCCGGTGATGGACCGCTGGATCCTCGCCGAGCTGGCCGAGACGGTCCGCTCGGTCGACGCGGCCCTGGACGACTTCGACTCCACCGGGGCAGGTCGCGCGATCAGCCGCTTCACCGACGACCTGTCCAACTGGTACGTCCGCCGCAGCCGCAGCCGCTTCTGGGCGGACGCGACCGATGCCGCGGTGGCGACCGACAAGGACGCCGCGTTCGCGACGCTGCACGAGTGCCTCGTGACGTTGTCGGCGCTGCTGGCGCCCTTCACGCCGTTCGTTGCCGACGAGCTGTACGGCAACCTCGTCCACGGCGTGGAGGACAACGCCCCCGACAGCGTGCACCTGTTGGACTTCCCACGGCCGGACGAGGCGGCGGTCGACGAACCGCTGCGCGCGGCGATGGCCGCGGCACGACGGATCGTCGAGCTGGGCCGCCGGGCCCGCAACGACGCCAAGGTCGGGGTCCGGCAACCCCTCGCCCGGGCGCTGGTCACGCTGGCCCAGCCCGACCGGGCGGCGTGGGAGGCTGTCGCCGACGTCGTCGCGCAGGAGCTCAACGTCAAGCAGATGGCGCTCGCAGAGGGGCGGCAGGACACCGTCACCTACCGCCTGAAGCCGAACTTCCGCGCGCTGGGCCCCACCTTCGGCAAGCGCACCCCCCTCGTGGCGAGGGCGATCGCGGCGGCCGACGGCGCGACGGTGGCGGCGGCCTTGGCTGACGCCGGCGAGGCAACCGTGACCGTCGACGGTGACGACGTGGTGGTGACCGCCGACCAGGTGCAGGTCATCGAGGAGTCGCAGACCGGTTGGCAGGCGGCCAGTGACGGCCCCTACGGCGTGGCGCTGGACCTCGCGATCGACGACGCACTGCGCCGTGAGGGGCTGGCCAGAGAAGCGGTGCGGGCGCTGAACGACCTGCGCAAGCGCCGCGACCTGGCGCTGTCGGACCGCGTGCGACTGCGCATCGGGGTGGGCGGCGACCTCGCGCAGGCGCTGCACGAGCATGCCTCGACCATCCGCAGCGAGGTGCTCGCCGTCGCGCTGGACGTCGGCGACCACGGCGGCGGCGACCACCTCGACCTGGGTGACGGCAAGGTGATGAACGTCACGATGGAGGTCCTGTCGGCTTGAGCACCGCCGCCGCCGCGGGGGCCGGCGTGGCGGTCGTCGCCGGGGCCCTGGCGCGCAGCCGCCGCCGCGCCCGGCAGGGGCTCGCCGGACCCGTCGGCCGCCGCTTGGCGGTCTGGGTACCCCCCGCGCCGCGGAGCGCCGTCGGAAAGATCGCCGTCCGCGTGTGGGCGGCCCCCATGACGCTGGCGGGACTCCTCGCCGGGGCCGGGACCGGCCACCTGCCGAAGGTCCGCGACGGCGTGGTCATGTTCGCGCCTGCCGAGGGCATCACCGGGTGGGTGCTGCGCCGGCGGGGGTTCTCCGCGGCGGGACTCGGTCACGTCGTGATCAGCCTGGAGCAACCACCGCCCCCGCTGCTCGTCCACGAGCTGACCCATGTCCGCCAGGCCGAGCGGCTGGGCCCGTTCATGGCGCCGGCCTACCTGGCCCTGCTCGCCGTCCACGGCTATGCGCGTCATCCGATGGAGCAGGCCGCGCGCCTGGCCGCGGCCACCGCGTGAACCAGGCGGCCTGGTCGCGCGCCGCTACGACCCTGAGATGCGGCGCGTCTCCTGGTGCTCGCGCAGCCCCCCGGGCGGGGCTCCCCACTTCGTGCGCTTCCATGCCCCCGCGGCAACGATCGCCGGCAGCATCAGGCCGAGCAGGTACACGAACACGAACTCTCGGGTCAGGCTGACCAGCGTCCCGACCACCACGACCGCGCACACGGCGATGACGAGCAGCCAGGCGATGTCGACCGGCCGTGTCCTCACCGGGCGGGGCTACTTGCCGTGCAGGGTGTTGTAGATGCGGTCGGCCAGCGTTCGTGAGATGCCGGGGACCGCAGCCAGCTTCTCCGGCGAGGCGGCGCGCAGCTTGCGGTACGTACCGAAGTGCTCCTGCAGCGCCTGACGCTTGGCGGGCCCGACGCCGGCGATCGGGGCGAGCACCTGCTCGAACCGGGCAGCGTCATCGGTGGAGCCGGACGCTGCCCGGTTCGAGC
>Ga0247713_1000790_pt1 | contig 17624 bp, 17 predicted proteins | sample 21E_NmetaG_FD_189936 | JGI IMG/M metagenome (GOLD analysis project Ga0247713, IMG submission 189936) | Soil microbial communities from hillslope of Landscape Evolution Observatory, University of Arizona, Oracle, AZ, United States - 2-1-E_N | ecosystem: Engineered > Artificial ecosystem >... | reverse complement strand
GCGACCTCGTCGGCCGTCAGGGCGTCACGTGTTCGCAGCGCGATCCGAGGGTCGTCACCGAGGCGGTGGAAGCGGATCCGGTACAGCTGCCCTTCCGCACGCAGCGCAGCGATGGCGTCCGCCGCTGACGCATGTCCCGCCAGCCGTGCTTCCTCGTCCGTCACCTCGTCGAGGGTTATCGGGGCCACCTCGTCGATCGCGAGGAGCCCCGCTCCCGTCTGGAGCGTGCCCCCGGCCTTCACCGATGGCCGCTTCCACCGCCGGAACGCGACGGTGACCGTGCCATCGCGGATCCCGTCCCACAGCGCAGCCGGGATCAGCACGCCGATCTCGAGGAGGGCTCTGACGTGCACGGGTTGGCGACGGCAACCACGTCGGTGGTGTAGCAGAAGGAGCGAATCAGGTCACGGTGACGGTGCCCGCCATCGCCGGGTGGATGTCGCAGATGTAGGAGAACGTTCCCGCTCGGTCGAAGGTGACGTCAGCCGAGCCGCCTCGCGCGAGGCGGCCGGTGTCCCAGCCGTCGCCGGTCGCGGTGTGGGGCGCTGCGTCGGCGTTGACCCAACGCACGACGGTGCCGCGTGCGACCCGTAGATCGCGCGGCAGGAACTCGAAGCCGCTGATCTCGACCGTCGCCTCGCCAGTACCCGCTCGAGCAGCATCCGTGGCAGGGGTGGCGGGCGCCGTCACCGGCGGAGCTCCGGCCCGCACCGTGAACGTGGTCTCCATGCCGAGGGCGTCGTGTTCACCATGGCCGTCCTCGATCGGGCAGTCGAGCTCGAACGTTCCTGCTGGCAGGTCGACGGTGAGCACTCCCTCCTCGCCCGGTTGCACGACGTTCGATCGCCACTCCAACCGGTTCTTGCCGGACCCCGCGCTGCGGATCCGGAGGGCGTGCGGCACGGCGCCCCGATTGCGGAAGCGGAACGTGACTGTTCCGGGTGGCGCCTGGTCGGTAGACGACATCAGCGCCCACTCGCCGAGCACGACGTCGACGAACGGCTCATCTGCCGGAGCGACGGGGGCCGCACCGCTGGCTCCGCTCCCCCCGCTGGCGACCTCACCCATCCCTCGTGCCGTGACTGGCGCGCCTCGATCGCCGCCGCGGGCGACCGCCACCTCCTCCTCCCACGCGAGCCTCGCTCCGCTGTGGCCTGCCATCGCGACTGCAATGGTTGCGCCCAGGGCGACCACCGCCACCGCGGCGCCTCCCGCGGTGACACGGGAGGCGAGGTGCCGGCCCCGCACACGTTCGAAGGCCACGAGAGCGACCGTCGCGATCGCGAGCACCACAGCGTATGCACGCGTGCGCTCGCCGAGGGCCTGGTGTGAGCGCAGCTCGTCGCCGCGTCGGAGCGCGCCGCCCAGCTGCTCGCCGCTCCACACGGCGACGATCGCGGCGCCCGCGCACACCACGGCCATCGCGGCGAGCACGATCCCGAGAGGACGGCGCCAGCGCGGACGAACGACGTACGCGGCCATCCCGGCCGCGACCGCAGGGATCAGAACGACCGGCAGATGGACCACGAGGGGGTGCAACGGCAGGCCGTCGACGAGCCACATGTCGCGAGCGTGGAGGCGACGGACCTAGCCGCGCCTCACGCCGCGGTTAAGGGAGGTTCAAGAGCGGCGCAGTTTGCATCCCCTTAACGAACGGCGGAGGTCGGGTTAGCCGCGGGGGCGGCATCGTGCGCCGCATCAGCCGTCCCGAAAGGACCGTTCATGCTCCTCCGCCGTCGTTCCTCCGTCCTCCCGATGGCCGCAGGCCTCGCTGCGGGTGCCGCGCTTCTCGGCGCCACCACGCTCGTCGCGTCACCGGCAGAGCACGGAGACACCGCACCAGCCGTCGAGTTCCGCGCAGCGACCACCGACGACGTCGCTTCCGGCGATGCCGCGGGCGATGTCAGCGGCCCGTGCGACGAAGCCGAGAACGTACACGACGCCCGCTGTGTCGGAGGCGCCGGCGGGAGCCGTGCGACGGATGCGACAGCTGCGGTCGCCCCCGACCCGTCGTCGTCGACCTCGACGACGACCCGAACGTCACCGACCTCCTCGGAGCCGGCGGCGCCGGCGGCGCCGGGCGCCAGCGGTTCCCGGTCGGTGGACGCCGCAGGCGCGGGAACGGTCGTCTACACGTTCTCCGGCACGACGTTCACCCTGGTCAGCGCGACGCCCGCTGCGGGGTGGGCCGTCGAGATCGAACGGGCCAGGGGCAACGAGATCGACCTCGACTTCCGATCAGGGACGCGACGGGTGCAGGTCGACATCGAGCTCGAGGACGGCCGGGTGCGCGAACGCGTCCGCTTCCGTGACGACGCAACTCGCGAGGAGACGCGAACGGAGGAGGACGACGACGACCGCTCCGGCGACGACGACTGAGTCAGGTCCGCAGCGCCGCCACGAACTCGTCGAGCGCGACCACGAGGCTCTCGTAGTACGGGCGGCCGGCGTCCGCGGCGATGGCGGCGACGAGGTGAGGACGGAAGTCGTCCCACCTCAGTCGTCGCTCCTGCAAGAGCGCGACGCACAGCCCGAACGCGCGTCCCTCCCACGGTTCGGCGAAGACGAGCTCGCCGTTGTTGCGGGGCGGGGCGTCGGCGCCTTCGTGAGGGACCGCGACCGGCAGAGCGCTCACAGCCGGGCCACGCCGATCATGGCGTCGCGGGTCACGAGATCCGCCAGCTCCTCCTCCGACATCGCCTCGGTGCCGGCCGGGCGCTCGGGCAGCACGAGGTACCTCGCCTCGGCGCTGGAGTCCCACACCCGGACCTCGACGCTGTCCGGCAGCTCGCATCCCATCTCGGCCAGCACCACCCGCGGCTCGCGCACGACGCGGCTCCGGTACGGCGGGCTCTTGTACCAGTTGGGTGGGAGGCCGAGCAGCGGCCACGGGTAGCACGAGCAGAGGGTGCACACGACGACGTTGTGCACATCCCCCGTGTTCTCCACGACCACCACGTGCCCGCCTTCCGGACCGCCGTAGCCGAGCTCGGCGATCGCGGCGGTGCCGTTGTCCAGCAGCCGCTCCCGGTACGCGGCGTCGGTCCACGCGCGGGCGACGACCCGGGCGCCGTTCATGGGGCCGATGTCGTGCTCGTACATCTCGACGATGCGGTCGATGGTCGAGCGGTCGACCAGGCCGGCCTCGACGAGCAGGTCTTCGAGCGCGGCCACTCGCTGCTCGATCGGCGACACCGCGCGAGGGTGGTGGTGGCCGTCGTGGTCGTCGTGGTCATCGTGGTCGTCGCTCATGCCGGCTCCAGGTAGCTCTGCCACAGGTCGACGTGCACGGCACCCGCCTCGTCGCTTCCCCACAGCTCGCGCAGGTCGAACCGGACGCAGTACTGCGGCTCGACCACACGCTCGTCCCCGTGGGCCTCGACGTCGGGCAGGGACACCGCAGGATCGACTCGCACGACGGTTCCTCTCGCCCGCCGCACGTACTGCGGGCAGCGGGTGTGACCGGAGGTCGCGACGTTCCGCACCCGCACCGCATCCCCCACTGCGAACTGCGCCTCGCTCGGCGAGGGAAGACGCGGATGCGCCGTCACCGGCTGCGACAGCGGGAAGTGCCCGCCTGCCCGCCGCTCGAGCTCGTCCCTCTCGACGATGCCGGCTTCCACCGCTCGGGTGGCGACGCCGGTGAGCCAGTGCTCGTAGTACGACGACATGAGGTAGTGGATCGGGTCCATGCGCTCGATCGCGTGGCGGAACTGACCGCCGTTGCTCAGCTGCGCGAGGAACGTGCCCATGGTGAGGCCGCATGCCCGCCGCTCCCAGTCGGTATGGAAGACCGGCTCGTCGCGCTCGGCCACCACACGGCCGAAACCCTCTGCGCCTCCCAGGTCGTGGATGCCGTCCACGAACCCGACGTTACGCCCTCAGCGCCACCCGCCGTACGGAACGGTCAGCGCCTCGAGCAGGTGGCCGTCGGGATCCTGGAAGTAGACGCCCCGCCCGCCGTCGTTGTGGTTGATCCCGGGACGAGATCGACCGGGATCCGCCCAATGGTCGAGCCCGCGCTCCTCGATGCGGCCCAGCACCTGGTCGAACTCGTCCTCCGTCACGAGGAACGCGTAGTGCTGGGGCACGATCCCGTCGCGCACGTCGAAGTCGAAAGACACGCCGTTCGCCACCTCGACGACACGGAACGGACCGAACGTCTCCGGTTCGCCCAAGCCGAACATCTCGGCCAGGAACCGGGCCGACCGGTCCTTGTCGGTGCAGGCGACGATCGTGTGGTTCAACTCGACGGCCATGCCGTCATGATCCCACCGGCGTCGACTCGTCCGACCGCGGCTCCATCGCGGCCAGCCGGTCGCGGGTGGCGCGCAGCTGGGTGATGCGACGGTCGGCGGTTGCGCCGAACCACACGAGCACGGCACCGACGATCGCGATCGTGAGCCAGCGCGGCAGGTCGCCGGCGATCGGCCCGAGCGTGTCGAGGCCCAGACCGACAACGCTTCCGACGCCGATGAGCAGCGGTGCCTGCAGCCGGAAGTGCGCCCCGAGCCATGCCACCGCGACCGCAGCGGCCCCCAGCGCCACCGCGCGGGCGAGCAGATCGTCGGCGACGACGAGGGCGAGCGAAGGGAGGAACGCGATGAGCAGTCCGGGCGCGTAGACGAGCCACGAGCTCGCATCTCGATGCCCGTGCGCCACGACCTGTCCGGCGACGAGGGCGCCGAGCGCCGCGGGGAGGGTGTAGGCCTCGAGCAACCGCACGTCGGCCGCGAGCAGCCACGCCCACGTGGCGAACACCGCCGCGAGCGAGGCGGCGACCAGGTAGCCGCGCCGACCGGCGCGTGTGCCGGCAACGGCGAACGCGGGGACGAGGAGCGTGCACGCGATGGCGCCGTGGGTGCGGTCGCCGACGGCGAGGGCCATCCCGACAAAGAGACCGGCGGAAGCCACGACTTCGGCCAACACGCCGTCGCCGTCGCGCTCGTCCGCCCAGAGCGTGGCCGCCGCCATCACGACGCCGGAGGCCACCACGGCAACGATCCCCGCTTCCGTCCACGCCGCGCCGGCACTCATCGCCGCGGAGACGCTCAGCGCGACGAACGAGACCCCGGCGCCCGCCCCTGCGAGTTGCCTGGCGACGGTTCGAGAGGGTGACAGCCACATCGCGGCGGCGGTGGCCGTGAGCAGACCCGCGCAGAGCAGCAGCGTCGTCGCCTCGGTGGCGAGGGACCATCCGGTCGCGGGTACGAGCAGCGCCGCAGCACTGATGGCCAGCCCCTCGACCGCCGCCCCACCACGCTGGCGCCGACGGGCGACTGGGCCGACCAGAGCGACCGCGCCCACCGCAGGAAGCGCCGTGACGGCCGACGCCGTCGCCAGGTTGGCATCGAACGTCAACGGAACGAGGGCCACGGCGATGGCGGCTGCGATCGCCGCGAGCAGGGGCGCACCCGTCACATGGGGCTCACGCGGTGCCTGCTGCTCGTCGCGGCTGCGGCTCGTGCGAAGTCGAGCCGAGCTCGACGGTGCAGCGGCGAGGAGCGCGACCGCGACAACGACGGCAATCGACACGAGCGCAGCGCGCGCCGCTCGCTGCTGCTCGGCCAGCGCGTCCAGCATCGACAGCGCAGACGCCGACGGCTCGTGTGCCCACGCATCGCCCAGCGACGCGAGTGGGCCGCCCACCGCCACCATCACCGCCTCGAAGGAGAAGGCAGCGGCCACGGCCAAGGCCACCGTGCTGCCGAAGAACGCTCCCCGGCGGACGGCGCGTGGACCGAACGTCGCCACCGCCGCGACACCTCCGGTCGTCGCCGCGACCACCGCGGCGAGCGACGGCCCGTCGACCTGGGTCGACAACGCAACGGCCGCACCCGCTACGACGGCGACCGTCGAGGTTGCGATCAACCCGTCGCGGGCGCGATTCGAGGTGGTCCGCAGCGCTGCGCCAGCTGCAGGCGTCGCGCCGACGAGGGCGGCGGCGAGGGCGAGGCCGATCGTGCCTCCCCGAGCGTCGACCAGGCCCGCCACCACCGCGATGCCCGCCGCGGTGACGGAAAGAATCGCGGCGACCACGAACGAGGCCGCCGAGCCGTACCAGCGGAAGTAGCGGGCCGCACGTGATGCTCCCACTGCGCCGACGCCGATGATCGAGAGCCCGCCCGAAGCGGTCGCCGCGGTGCCGGCCGTGGATGCGAGGGCGAGGAACGCCGCGGCCGAACCAGCGACCGCCATGAGCAGTCGGGTCGTGGCGAACCACCGTCCGAGCCCGAGCGATCCTGCGGCGGCGAGTGCCGCACCGATGGCCCACCAACTCGAGAGCTCCATCGACTCGCCGGCACCGGCGCGGCGCAGCGCGAGCCAGTCGACGAGGAACAGGACGACCCCCAGCGATGCGAAGACCTCGGCCGTCGCCGCGAGCCGGCGACGCAGCCCGAACGCACCGGCGACCGACGCGACGGTGGTGAAGACGAGGAGCGCGGCGCGTCCACCGTCGTCGAGGCGCTGCCAGGCGAAGGCGGCGAAGGTCAGGGCAGCGATCGCCAGAAGGAGCCCGCCCACCCAGAGCAGGACGTCGCGCACTGCCTCTGCGCGTACGTCGCCCGTTGGTGGAGCGGTGACCGTCGTGCCCGATGCCGGGGGTGGCAGGGTTGCGGCGCGGTAGGGCTGGCGAAGGTGCGGCGCGGCCGGTGACCACGGCCATCAGGTCTGCATGCTCACGGGCCAAGCGTTCCCGCTCAGTTTGCAGCCCCCGTTCGGCGACGCCGATCTCGTGGAAGCGATGGACGATCACCCGCAGCCGGTCGACGGCGTCGCCGGTGAGCGCCAGCCCGCAGCGCCCGCACGACTCGCCGCTCGCGGTTGCTCTAGGGGAGACGACGTCCGATGTCGTCAGGCACCGCGGACACCACTGCACCACCGCTGTCGCCATGGGATCCCCGCTTCCAGGCTCGTTGGTTCGTCGCACGCTCTCCATCTTCGACACCAGCCATCGCGATCGGTTACGGGACTCCCCTCATCTCGCCTTGGGGGATCGGTGGGTGGACCAGGGCACGACGGCGCCCATCGAGCGGATCGGCCCGGCAGGAGTTCACACCGCTCGGGTCGTACTTGAACAGATGACACCTCGGCGTCGCCGCAGTGTCGCATTCGTGGCCGCGCTTGCGATCAGCCTGGCGTTCGGCGCCGCAACGACCGGCGCGACCGCTGGCGTCACCGACCTCGCCTCCACCGTCGACGGTGCGCGCAGTGAGAAGAGCGACCGCGCGATCGCCTACGTCGGCACGATCGTCGACAAGCGCGACCTCTCCCGGCTCGCGATCGGCACGGACGGGTCGTGGTTCCCCTACTTCGCAGCCACCACGCCGGCGAGCGGCCAACCGACGGGCGCTGGCGTGCGCGACCGGCTGCCCACGTGGATCGGTGCGTTCAACCACACGACGAGTCCCGCGGATTTCGGCTGCGCCGAGCCTGGCGCGGTCGAGCGCGGCTGCCTCCCGACGTTCAACTTCCGCACGTTCTCGCAGGACGGACCTGCCCGCGCGGCCGGCGGCTTTCGCCATTGGGCGGCGCTGCGCATACCTGGCGGCGAGTGCGGGCGTGCCGGTGCCATCGTCGACCGGAAGACGTATTCCGCCGACCGGCCGATCCCGGATCCGACGGGCCTCGTCATTCCCCCCGAAGGCCCGCCGCGGCCGACGAACAACAACACGATGAATCGCATACAGCTCCAAGACGGCGCGCCGCAGACCTTCTACGTAGGAGTCGTGACGGACACCACAGGCGGCGACTACGACGCCGGCGTCGTCGAGATCCGCGGCAACGTCGGCCTCATCGACCAGCGTCCGGAAGTCGCGGACAGCCAGATCGAGGCGTCGAGCCGGCCGTCCGCGGCGGATCTGGCTGCGAACGGCGTGCCGGACATCCACGTCTTCCGGATCGACAACTTCCGCAGCGGCGACTACCTCAAGCTCCGGCTGAGAGGCATCGACGCACCCGCGAGCTTCAGCGGGCTGCTGTTCGACGTGTCGTTGCCGCGCCCGTCGACGGCAACGACCGGCACGCCGCGAGCCCCCGCCTCACCCTGCAAGCCGTAGCGTCCAGCCGATCGTCCGGAGCAGGTCCTCAGCGCGGCGACGCTCCCCATTGCGCGAATCGCACGAGGCGGCGCAGGGGTGGCCCGCCGAGCGGGCGAGGGAGCGCGACCCTCAGTGGTCGGGGTGAGGGACTTCGACGACCCGAAGTCCGTCGATGCCTGCGAAGTCGGACGGGTTGCAGGTGTGAACGGGCAGCCCGTTCGCGATCGCGATGGCCGCGATCATCGCGTCGTAAGCACGCGCAGCCGGCGTGCGGCCCGCGCGCCGAAGGGACGCTGCGACTTGCCCGAAGCTGCGGGCGGCCGGCGCGTCGAACGGCAGCGGGTCGAAGTCGTTCTCCGCCTGTTGGAGGTGGGCCTGGCGCGCAGCCCGCCCTGCTTCGGTGGCAGCGACGAGCGGTCCGACGGACAGTTCGGCGAGGGTGATCGCGGTGATGAGGGGTTCGGCAGGGAGTGCATCGACCGGGTCGATCCGTGCGAGCAGGATCAGCGTGCTCGTGTCGAGGACGCCCTCTGCCATCTCAGAGCCGCGCGTCGATGACGCCGTCGATGTCGTTGCGCAGGGCGCTCGGGTCGACAGCGGGCAGGCGCGACCAGCGCTTGCGCAGCTCGTCGAGTGGGACCGCGCGGCGGCGATCGCGGAACTCGGCCGGCGGATCAGCGCCGGCGAAGGTGGCGGCGGACGCGAACGAGCATGCGCACCATCTCCTCTGCGAACTCGGCGCTCGTCGCGCGCGGGTTGTTGTAGACGACGTACTCCTTGGCAACCAGCGTTGCGAGGTAGTCGAGAAGCGACGACTCCTCGTCCTTCACGAGCAGGTAATCGGGATGGCGATCGCTGTAGTACACGACGCCCTCGTCGGGGTCGAAGCGGCTGCGCGCGTCCCCCGGCTCCGGATCGACCGCGACCGTCGGGAGGCGAGACCCGCCGGGCCGCTGCGGCCGCGCCGGTGCGGGGGCAGGTTGCTCGTCGGGAATCGGGGTCGGCGCGAGATCGTCGAGGTTCGGCGCGTCATCCCCCGGCGGCTCCGGTGGCTCCGCGGAACCGCCCGATCGTTCGTCAGCAGGCCGTGGAGGCACCGGATCGTCCGGACCGCCGCCCTCGCCAGGCGCGGGGGCGAACAAGCCGCCGTGGCCTCGCTCGTGACCGACGGCCGAGCGCATCGGGTTGTCGAGATCGTCCAGCTCCTTGAGCACGCGGCCGAAGATGCGCCGCACTGCGTCGGACACCCGGTCGGCCGTCTGCTGATCGACCTCCTTGCGCACCTTCTCGAGCGCTGCGACCACGGTAGGTTCGACCGACCGCACGGCGAGGACGAACGCCGGGAAGGCGTCTCGATCACGAAGGATGGCGCGGCGTCCGGCCGACTGCTGCAGGCCCTCGAACGTGATCTCACCGGACACCTGGCCTGTCGACCAAGGTCCGTCCTCGAACTCGTCGAGCTCGACGAGGTCGTCGATGATCACCGTGCCCGCACGACCCACCACAGCGACACGGCGAGACGATCCCGACGCGGCCGACTGTGGAGCGACGTACAGGGCGAACTCGATGCGTCCCCAGAGTGTCGCCTGCGCTGGCAGCGCGACCCGGATGCCATCGGGACGGTCGGGCGTCACCGTCTCGACGGTTTTGCCCTCCTGGACCTCGATCACATAATCGCCGCGGGCGAGCGCAGGTCCGCGGCGACGGCGCAGGTAGTCGACGACCTTGCGCATCGTCAGCACGCGGAGGACGTCGGGATCCAACTCGGAGATGTAGACGGTCGTACCAGGCGTCGCTCGCGGCCGACGCCGCTCGTTTTCCTCGAGCTGTGCGATCGCCTTGCCGCGCTCGAGGCGGAGGGAGTGGCTGACGTCACTGCCCTCGGGGCGGGTGACGATGTCGAGGCGCCCGCCGAGTTGCTGGAACGCGAGGGTTCCGATCGCCTTCTCGCCGAGGGTGCGCAGATCGCCGGCCTTCTCCGACTCGAACAGGTTGCGAGCGACAGATCGCAGCTTGTCAACGGTCATTCCACGGCCGCTGTCGTCGATGGCGATGGTCGGGTAGCGGCCCTTTCGGCGCAGCACGACGCGGATCACCTCGCCGCGTCGTTCTGCCTCGGCGTACTCGTCAGCCGCGTTCGAGACGAACTCGTTCAGCGCATCCTTGGGGTCCTGATAGGCCTGCCCCGTCACGAGCACGGCCTTGGCCATGTTGCCGATCTTCAGGCGAACCTTCTCCACCGCCATGCTTCGACTCTACGAACGGACGACGTGATGGCGCGCGATCCCGCATCGCCATCGCCGTAACGTGCGCTATGGCCTCAGATGAGCAGCCGGCCTCCGTGGTGGCGGCGATGCACGTTGCCGAGGGGTTCCTCGCGACGGTCAACGCCGGCGACGCCCGAGCCCACGCCGAGACGCTCGGGTAGCCCCACGTCCGCCTAGCTAGCGGCCAGGTGCGGATCTGGAACGACGTCGACGAGGCGACCGCAGCAATGGAGGTCGGCATGGTCGCCATTCGGGAACGAACCGGGTGGGACCACAGCGAATCGGACCACAAGCGGGTCATCCACGACCTCGGCGACAAGGTGCACCTCGACGTGCCGTTCACCCGCTACCAGGCCGACGGCAGCGTGATCGGCGTTTATCCCGCCGTCTACCTCGTCGTGGAGACGCCCGAGGGCTCGGGCATCCAGTGCCGGTCGAGCGCTGCGCCATAGCTCGTCCGGCGTCTGTCACGCGAAGGCGCGTGAGACGATGGGTCTGTGCCGAAGACCGTGCGGGTCCGCGACATCGATGACGAGGTCTATGCCGCGCTCGCGAAACAGGCCGCCGAGGCCGGCATCACCGTGGCCGATCTCCTCCTGCGGGCTGCCGTTCGGGTGGCGAATCGACCCTCCGTCGATGGCTGGCTGGCCCGTACGCGCGGACGGCCATCGACGATCACCGCAGCCGAGGTGCAAGACGCGTTCGACGCGGTGCGGGGCGACTGGCCGCTTGCCGGCGGGTGAGGCACAGCGGGCGGCGGGCGGTTCCGCGGAACCGGAGCACCGTCCAGTCATGCGAGACGAGCTGCTGCGAACGCGAGTGCCGCAAGCACCGCGTTCGCAGCGAGCAGAGCGAAGACGACGTTCAGCAGGTCGTGGCCAGTCGTACGACCCGCCTCGGACACGCACGTGCCTGCCGACAGCTCCCGCAGCGGTTCCGTGGAACCGCCGATTTGGCTCAGGTCAGGTTCGCAGCGGCGACGAACAGGCCGAAGGCGGAGAGCTGCAGCGTCAGCATCCGTCAGACCCGGTCGACGTCGTGATCACCGACGACGAGCGCCGGCCCTCCGAGTTGTCGCCCACCATCATCGGGCTCCACCTCCCGCCGTTCGCCGACCACCTCCCGTGGGGACATCCGGCGACAGGTGACGTGATGCTCGCGGCGACGATGGGCGTGTCGCTCCGGCAGGCGTCGTTCGACGGCGGACCGGTCGATGCGATCGTCCCGGTGCTGGCGACCATCCATGGCGTGTGGGGTGCGTGCGGCGATCGCGGCGCTGTGGGAGGCCGAGCGCTCTGGTCAGGGTCAGCTCGTCACCGTCGGCGGCGTGCACGCGGCGATGATCGCCTCCGCTGCCGCGTTCAACTTCGACGACACGGTCGCTCCCCCGCCTCGCTCCACCGGCGGGCCCGGCGGGAGTCTCCCCTTCTACCGGAGTATCGCTGCGGCGACGGTCAGTGGTTCCTTGCTGCCCTCACGCCACGGTTCACCGACGTCGCCTTCGACGTCCTCGACGTGCGCGACATCTACGACGACCACCGGCCGCCACGCCCACTTCAGCCGTACGCAGCTCGATTGCGACCTCGTCGCGCCATCGCTCGGTGCGCACACCCGAGAGGTCCTCAGTGCAGCCGGCTACAGCGACTCAGACATCGACGAGCTCCTCGACGCAGGAGTCGTCGGAGCCGCCGCACTGCGACCACACCGGATCTAAGGAGTCGGGGGGCAGAAGTGAGGAACCCTCCCGATGCCGATCCGCGCGTACGGGCGCATCTTGTCTCCAGCGCCGACTGTCGGCGGGAACAGATACAGGAGAACCTGATGACGCTCATCCAGAAGACCTGCGCAGCGGCCGGCATCGTCGTGGCAGGGCTGATCGCCACCGCAGCGCCGGCCAGTGCCCACGCACCGCACCACGTGAAGCTCGGGAACGGAGGCCAGCAGGTACTCGCCAATGGTGTCAACCACGGCTTCGTCGATCAGACGGGCGCGTACGCGCTGTTCTGCGTGGATGCCGGTGAGGCGCCGAACTCCGGCCACACGCTCTCGGGCGCGATGTACGGGCTGGAGAACGCGCACCACGGCCCCGACGTCGGAACGGCGGGTCGGGCCGACGGGTGCTACGCGACGACGAAGCCGATCACCGACACGAACCCCGCCATCGACTGAGCTCGGTCGCGCCGGCCTCGGGAGCAACGAGGATCACCCGAGGCCGGCACGCTGGCCCACCTCTCCGGCTTCGATGCGACTCCCGACGGCGAGCTTCCGCAGCAGGTTCGACACGTGGACGCTCGCCGTCTTCTTGCTGATGAACAGCTCCTCGGCAATCTGGCGGTCGGAGCGGCCGCGAGCAAGACAACGAAGCACCTCGAGCTCCCGTCGGGTGATCCCGAGGTCACGGGCGACGGCCGCCTCTCTGTCTTCTGCAGGTCTGTCGACGTCGCTCAGCTCAACACCGGCTCGTTGCGCGAGCCGCGTCACCTGCTGCAGCAACGGGACGGCGCCGAGATCGACACAGATCTGGCGTGCCGTCGAGAGCACCTCGACCGCGCGCCGCCGATCGCGCCGTGAATCGAGCAGCGCCTCGGCCTCTCGCCACTGGCAATAGGCGCGGTGGTAGGGCTGCCCGAGGGCGTACCAGCGTTGGGCCGTCGCGCGCCACAGCTCAGGATCCGATCGCTCGAGGCGCGAGACCTCGGCCTGGCATTGGTCTGCAAAGGCGGCGGCTTCGGGTTGGACCGTTCCACCTCGACTCACAGGCGCGACAACCTCCACTGCAGCGGCGTCGGCCAGCTCACCGCAGAGGAGCCGGACCTTCTCTGGCTCGACGTCGGGCTTCGCGCCTCGCCCGCGCGCCAGCGCGAGGCTGTCGATCAGCGCGCGTATGCCAAGCGCTCGCATCTCCGGGCCGACGCTGTCGTCCTCCGTCGCCGCCTGGAGCGCGAGCCCCGCCTCGATGTGGTTCCAGGCGTCGAGCGGGCGACCCTCCTCGAGTGCCAGCTCCGCGGCGACGGTGTGGTACCAGCCGCGGACGATCACGTCTTGCAGGCCGGCCGAGCGCTCGTCGGCGATCGCCAGCGACACTGTCGCCTCGGCGAAGTCGCCTCTCCGGATGCTGACCGCGGCCAGCGACTGGTGTGCGCAGCCGCTGGTCCTCAGCGTGCCACCAGGGAACTCCTCGACCAGGGTCTGCGCGTCTTCCCACCGACCGAGGCGCACGAGCGCTCGCGCGGCGTTCGTCGCCGCAGTGCCCATCCATGCGCCATCTACATCGCGGGTCAACCGCAGACCCTCCTGCACGACGGCGACGGACTCCTCGAGCCGCCCGGCGTTCAGGGTCATTCCGGCGAGGTTGCCGAACGCGCGGTGGAGGGCTTCTGGGTTCCCCAGCTCGCGGGCGAGGTCGAGGCCGCGACGCACATGGTCGATGCCCTCGTCGATGAACCCGAGTCCGAACCGGCAACATCCGAACGTGACGAGCGCGTGAACCTCCTCGAGGCGCCCTCCGACGCTGCGGGCAAGCTCGAGCGCCTCCGTCGCGCGCAGCTGCGCGTCCGTGTAGCGGGACATCATCATCAAGACACGCGCTGCTTCCGCGACGACCCTCGCCCGTTCGCGCGACGGGGCATCAGCCGGCAGCAAATCGGCCGCCTCGTCGAACGCCTGCAAGGCACTAGTTGCGTCGCCCTCGTTGAACACGGCGCGGCCGTACCGCGCGAGCCAGCTTGCGACCGTCCTACCGTCTCCGCACGCCCGTGCTCGAGCCACGCCGAGCGTCGCCAGCTCCACCGCGCGAACGCCGCGCTCGGCCCACTGGGCTGCTTCGCACGCGCGCTCGAGGATCGCGAGGTCACTCACGCCCACACGAGCTTCGGCATCAGGTATCCGTGACCACGCCTCCAGCGCGCGTTCGAGGTGCGCGTGCGCCTCCGCGTTCGCGAGGAGCGACTCGGCCGTTGCCGCGGCAGCGAGGAGCGGCGGCACCGAGCGCTCCCACTCGTTCGCGTGCCACCAGTGATGAGCGAGCGCCGCGGTCTGCTGCTCATCGGTCATCCCGAGCGCAGCAGGCGTGCTGCACCCGATCGTGTCCGCAGCTCGACGGTGCAGGCGGCGCCGCTCACCCGGCCGGAGGTCGTCGTAGACCGCCTCCCGCAGCAGGGCGTGGCGAAAGACGTACCGGCTCGTGCGCGGCTCCACCCGGAGGAGCCGCGCCTCGATGAGCTCCGCGACCGCAGCGTCGAGCTCGTCCTCGTCCTGTCCGCACATGCAGCCGAGGAGATCGTGCTCGACGACGGCGCCTGCGACCGACGCGGCTCGAAGCACCACGGTCGCCGGCTTCGACAATCCCTCACTGCGAGCGAGCACGAGTTGCTGCAACCCTGCTGGCAGGTCATCTCCGGCCGCGAGCAGCTCCTCGACGAAGAGCGGAAGACCGCCGGACCGCTCGTGGAGCTCCGCGACCACATCCGGCGGCGGCTCCCGTCGGATGATCGCTGTCGCCATCAACGCGACGTCCGAAGGCGCCAGCGGCGCCAATGCCATCGTGCGGACACGATCGTGACGAGAGAGCTCCATCAAGACGCTGCGTCGCGCGTCACCGACGGCAACTTCGTCAGGTCGGAGCGTTCCGAGGACGAAGATCGACTCGTCCGTGAGGTTCCGGATCAGGAAGTCGAGGGCGGCGACGGTGGCCGAGTCGGCCCAGTGCAGATCCTCGATGACCAATGCCAACGGTATCTCGGACGCAGCGATCGCAAGTGCCGAGAGAAGCGCGTCGAACAAGCTGGCCTTTGTCGGGACGGAGTCGCCTACGTCGACGGCTACGAAGGCCGAAGGCGCGAGGAACGCCAGTTCCCGCACCGCCGCCGGCGGCACGTCGTGGAGCAGCCGTCCGTTCCCGGCGCGGATGAGGTCGCGCAGTACACCGGCTAGTGGTGCGTACGGAACACTGGCGAAGTCGAACGCGGTGCTGGCGCCTGCGGCGACGACGAAGCCGTCGGACCGCAGCGTGTTCACGAGCTCCTCGACGAGCCTGGACTTCCCGCTACCACCGTCGCCGGTGATGAGGGCGGCGCTGGCTCCTCTCGACGAGACGTCGCGCGCCGCGTCACGCAGTGCCTCCAACTCGCCGTCCCGCCCCACGAACCGAGGGCACGACCCCGCCCGTGCCATGGCACGAGTGAACCACATCGGGTCTCGCGCCGCGCCCGATGCCCGGCCGAGGGCCGAGCTCGAGCTCGACGCTGCGGGATGGCTCAGCAGGGCCCCGTCGAACCGAGGCGGCAGTCCGCGTCGGCAGACGCCTGCACAGTGACGATCCGCGGCGGCGCGTCGATGGTTGCGTCTGCGGTGAGCGCTGAGAGGCCGACCGCTGCAGCACCGGCAGCTGCGACGCCGGCGACGAACGTGGCGACGAAACGCCACGCGTTGTTGGTCGAGTGAGGGATGGCTTGGGTCGTGATGGTTGTCATGTCGTCGTTGTACGACGGCGATGGGTTCGCGCCATCGGGAGGTCTCCTCAAATCGAGCCTCGCGCGCCTTATCCGCGTGGCATGAGGATCGCGTCCCTGGAGATCCCGCGGGAAGTCGATCCTCCTGCCCGGGCGCCACGCCGCCGGGTTCCGAGTCCTCGGTACCCTTGGCTGCGGAGTGAAGGCGGAGACCGAGACACCGGACGGCGTGCGGACGGCGACCGTCCTGTTCGCGGATCTCGTCGGGTCGACGACGCTCGCTGAGCAGCTGGACCCGGAGGACTATCGCGATCTCGCCGGCGAAGCGGTGTCACGGGTGATCGCCGTCGTCGGGGAGGCGGGCGGTCGGGTCGTCGACGTCGCCGGCGACGGCGTCCTCGCGGTGTTCGACAGCCCCGCGGCCGGGGTCGCCGCGGGAGAACGCATCCCGACGGTCGTGGCGTCGCACGCCGCGACGTTCGCTGCGGACGGAGCGCCCGACGGTCCCCCACTCGGCGTACGCGTCGGCGTGGCGACAGGGGCGGTGCGCTTCAGCCACCTCGTCGTCAGCGGGCACCGGCGTCTGAGGATCACGGGACCGACGGTCGACCGCGCCGTCGAGCTCGAGGCAGGCGCAGCCCGCGGCACCGCGTCGATCGACGACGCGACGGCGACGCTCGCCGCCGCGTCGCAACGTCACATCCCGCCGACCATTCACCTACCCGAGGCCACAGCTACACGTCCGGCGGCAGACGGGCGGTCCGCCCGCGACGAGCGCCGAACGATCGTTGCCCTGTTCGTCGGTATCGATGCTCTCGACGCGGACGACGCCGTTGCGGCCGTCGCAGCCGCGGCGACGCCGATCGCTGATGTGGTCGAGCGCTTCGGCGGCACCGTGAAGGACGTCGCCGGCGGGTCCGTCGTCGCCATCTTCGGCGCACCGGTGGCGCATGAGGACGACGCTGCTCGTGCCGTCCACGCGGCGTCCGCTGCGTTGGAGATCGCCGAGGAGCACGGCGTCGCAGCGAAGGCAGGCGTCGCGTCGGGAACCGTCGTCGTCGGCATCATCGGCGGGCCCGAGCACGCGGAGTACGCAGCGCTCGGTGACGCCATGAACACTGCTGCGCGGCTTCATGTGGCCGCGCCCGCGGGGCGAGTAGTGGCCACGGCAGACGTCATCGCGATCACGAGCGATGCCTTCGACTGGTCCGGTGTCGAGCACCTGCAGGTGAAGGGCAAGCGGGCGCCGCTGGCCGCGCACACGCTGGTAGGTGTCAAGGCCTCCTCGCGCCTTGCGGGCCCGAACCTGCTCGTCGGTCGGGCCCACGAGATCGACGCTCTCGCCTCCCACCTCGCAGACACGAGGACTGGTGGATCACCCGTCGTGCTCGTGCAGGGTGCGCCCGGCACCGGCAAGACCGCTCTCGTGCGCCATGTCATGACGTCGCAGCACGGGACGGTGGCGCGGTGGGTGTCGGTCAAGGCCGCTCCGTGGGAGGCGCGTGACGATCTCCGGCTGGCGTCGGCCGTCGCTCGCGCGGTAGCCGATGTAGCGGGCACTCGCCGAGCCGGCGACGCGATCGCGTTCGCGCGATCGCGACGAAGCGCTCGACGCCATCACCACGGGGATCGTCGAAGCGCTCGCCGCGACCGCCCGACCTGATGATCCGGTCGGGGTGTTCGTCGATGACCTGCACGCCTGCGACTTGGCGAGCGTGGAGGTACTCGCTCGCCTCGCGGAGCGACGACTGCCAGGCGTCGCTCTCCTCGTCACGACGCGACCGGACGAACGAATCGACTCCGGCCTCGCGCGCGTACGCGATCAAGCGACCGTGACCGACGTCGACGCGCTCGCCGACGGCGCG
>Ga0247713_1000789_pt1 | contig 17659 bp, 16 predicted proteins | sample 21E_NmetaG_FD_189936 | JGI IMG/M metagenome (GOLD analysis project Ga0247713, IMG submission 189936) | Soil microbial communities from hillslope of Landscape Evolution Observatory, University of Arizona, Oracle, AZ, United States - 2-1-E_N | ecosystem: Engineered > Artificial ecosystem >... | reverse complement strand
TGATCTCCTCGGGCAGGGAGATGTTCATCGTGACTTCGGTCACGGCCAGGCCGAACTCGTTGTCGACCCGCTCCGTCACGAACTCCCGCAGCTTCTCCGACAGCTCGACCTGGCGGCCCTGGAGGTCGATGGCACCGAGGCCGGTGGCCATCACCATGTCGGAGAAGGCCAGGGAGATGACCCGGCGGAGCAGCTCGGTGACCTCCTCGGCCTCGACGGCGCTGTCGGTGCCGATGACCTCCCGCAGGAAGACCTCGACGTCGGCGATCTTGACCACGCAGAGCCCGTTGGCCCGAACCTGGACCATGCCGAAGTCGGGGTCCCGCACGGTCACCGGCTGGGGCGTCCCCCACCGGATATCGGTCACCGGGCGGGTGTTGAGGAAGTACACCTCGCTGCGGAACGGGCTGTTGAAGCCGTGCTTCCAGCCCTGCAGCGTGCTCAGGATCGGCAGGTTCTCGGTCGTGAGCTTGTGGGGGCCGGGGTCGAAGCTGTCGGCCAGCTGTCCCCGATAGACGAAGACCGCCCGCTGGCCCTCCCGCACGATGAGCTGGGCGCCGTTCTTGATCTCGTTGTTGTAGCGGGGGAATCGCCAGGCCAGCGTCGAGCGGGAGTCGTCGATCCACTCGATGATGTCGACCAGTTCGCCCTTGAGCTTGTCGATGAGTCCCATGCCCTACCCCCTACTTCTCCGGCTGCCCGTCCAGCGTACGGTGCAGAATGGCGCCGTGGGACTCCCCCTGGCGCGCACCGCCATCGCCGCCTTCGCACTGCTGGCCGTGGCCTGCGGCGGCGGGGGTTCGGAACCGGATGCCGTCGCCACGGGGACCTGGCAGCCGATGAGCGCAGCACCCATCGCCGGCCGCACCCCTGCAGCCACCCAGTGGACCGGCAAGGAGATGATCGTGTGGGCCGGCGGGTTCTGCAAGGCCAACCCTTGCCAGTTCGACAACGTCGAGCCCCTGGCCGACGGCGCCGCCTACGACCCTGCCGCCGACTCCTGGCGCAAGATCGCCCAGGGCCCCCTGGCGGCCCGGACCGGCACTGCCGACGCGTGGACGGGCAAGGAGCTGCTGGTGTGGGGCGGAGGCATCGGCACCACCACCGTGTTCGACGACGGCGCCGCCTACGACCCGGCCACCGACACCTGGCGGACCCTGCCTCCCTCCCCCCTCGGGGCTCGGCGGACGTCGGGCGTGTGGACCGGCAAGGAGTTCGTCCTGTGGGGCGGGCGCAACATCGTCGAGACCAGGTACTTCTCCGACGGGGCGGCCTACGACCCGGCTACCGACCGCTGGCGGATGCTCCCGCCGTTCCCCCTCCCGGCCCGGGACCGCGTCGACATGGCCTGGACCGGCAAGGAGGTCCTCGTCTGGGGCGGCGGCACCAGCGACGAGGCCTTCGCCGACGGGGCGGCCTACGACCCGGCTGCGGACCGGTGGCGCCCGATCTCCAAGTCCCCCCTCGGCCCCCGGTTCGTCCAGACGAACTGGACCGGCAAGGAGCTGGTCATGTGGGGCGGGGAGGACTGGGCCCAGGTCTTCGACGACGGCGCCGCCTACGACCCGGCAACGGACACGTGGCGGGATCTGGCCGCGGCGCCGATCAGCGCCAGGATCGGCACCGCGCAGCAGTGGACCGGCAAGGAGGTGCTGATCTGGGGCGGGAGCCCGGGCACCTACAACAACTTCTTCGCCGACGGGGCGGCGTATGACCCGGCCGCGGACAAGTGGCGGTTCATCCCCACGTGGACCGGCCGGCTGGTCGGTGCAGAGGTCTGGACCGGCAAGGAGATGGTGGTCTGGGGCGGCACCGTGCCGACCGGCGGGTCGAGCCGGACGGTGGAGATCAACAGCGCGGGCGACGGGCAGCGTTACACGCCGTAGCGGTTGACATGTGACCATATGGGGTAATTATCCCTTGTCTGTAGAACCAAGTCGTTATACAATGGCTACATGCCTCCGGTTGACAGGAACAATCCCAAGCGGGCCGAGTCGTCGGAATCGCTCTACTCCCTCATGGAGTTCATGCGCGATTTCCCCGATGACGCCACCTGCCTCAACTGGCTTTGGCGCACCCGCTACTCCGCCGATGGGCTGCACGCGCTCTGCCCGAAGTGCGAGATTGAGACGCCGTTCAAGCGGTACGGGACAGCTCAGCAGCGCCAGTCGTGGACTTGCACTATGTGCGGACACCATCTGCACCCGACGGCAGGAACGATCTTTCACAAGTCGTCCACGTCGCTGCACCTGTGGTTCTACGCCATGTACCTCATGACTAGCACTCGCTGCGGGATTTCCGCCAAGCAGCTTGAGCGAGAGTTGGGTGTCACGTACAAGACGGCATGGCGCATGTTCCACCTGATCCGCAATAGCCTGATGGAGCAGGTTGACGACGAGCCGCTGTCCGGAGACGTTGAGATGGACGAGACGTACGTTGGCGGCAAGCCGCGGGGTCGTGAGATTCGGGCCATGAGTAGAGCCGGACTCGGGCCGATGCAGGCGGGTCAGGCTGCGGGTCGTGCAAAGAAGACGACGGTGTTCGGCATGGTTCAGCGTGGCGGAAAGGTGTCGGCGCACGTCGTGCCGACTCAGTTCCAAGACGCAGCCTTCGAGCAGGTCGAAGCGCGGGTGCTGCCCGAGGCGAGCATCTACACCGATGAGGCTGCCGCCTACACCCCGCTTGAGGCGAAGGGCTACCACCACCGACGCATCCACCACGCGGCCAAGGTCTACGTCGTCGGTGATGTTCACACGAACACCATCGAAGGGTTCTGGTCGCTTGTGAAGCGGGGCATCGGCGGGACGCACCACGCCGTCTCCGCGAAGCACCTCCAGGGGTACCTGAACGAATACGTCTGGCGGTACAACCACCGCGACGACGGCCAGGCGCAGTTCCTCTCGCTACTGCTTCGGGCTTCGCTTCCCCTTTGACCGCTTGGGCCTTGCGGCCTTCTCCAAGTCACGGAGCACCTGTTCCCGAGTCGGGACCGGGATCGTCGCGCCCGTCTGCGTCTCCTGCGTCGGTTCTTGGCTCGGCTCCGTGTCGTCGTTCGACATCGGTCCCAGCGTAGTCATGCTGCACCCTGCTTTCGTGAAGGCCGAGGCTGAGCCCTTCATCCCTGGTGGACATCGCTGGCCTGCCAGCCCGCGTAGCCATGACTGGAAGTTGGTCCGGGCATATGAACATTTGGAAGCTCTCGATGACGAGATCGACCGATGGGTCCGTAGTGATGCCGTAGTACTGGTCGATGAACTCGATCCCCAATCCGGTGAGCATCGTAAGCGCGTGTTCATACGTGAGGAACCGCCCATTCGGGTCGGACTTCTCCTGGGCGACTGTCTCCAAAACCTCAGGAACGTCCTGGACCATCTGGCGTTCGCTCTCACTGAGTCCGCCCTCGGCGTGCCGCTTCCGAAGAAGATTGCCGATAACGTCTGTTTCCCGATCCTGGGCCAGCCCGACGCTGACAAAATCGAACGCTGTATAGGGAAGATCGATCCCACCGCTAAGGCAATCATCGAGGACTTGCAGCCTTACAGTGGAAGGGACCCTGATGCGTCTACGATGCTGGCTCTCTTGAACCGCCTCGCCAATGACGACAAGCACCGCCTTATGAACTTCCCACTTTTTGCGGGAGGTGGAGTCCGTATCGATTTCGGCCGACCACGGGTCATTACGGGTGCTGACATTAGCGGCGGGTCTAACCTTGACCCCAACAGCATCAAGGTCCTTGAGGGTCCGTTGGAAGGTGGCGCAGTAGTATTGCGATATATCCCCATCCCTCTTGATCCCTCCAAGGAAATGCAGATGGGCCACCACCCGATCTTTGGCATAGCGTTCCCCAAGGGAACGGTGGCGGAAGGTCAAGATGTCATCCGCACCATCCAACGCATTTGGGCCGAGGTCACGCGGCGTGTTATCCAACCCCTTCGCGGGTTCCTGACCTGACTCATTGGGTCCACGCCGTACGGTCACCGCTCGCCTCCGGCGAGCGCCCGACCAGCTCTTTCTACAGTGGGGGTATAGTTACCCCATATGGTCACTTATCTTGTTCCCGTGGACGAGGTGTTCAAAGCGCTCGCCGACCCGACCCGTCGAGCCTTGCTCGACGAGCTGTTCCGGTCCGACGGCCAGTCCCTGCACGCCCTCGAGACCCGGTTCTCCATGACCCGCTTCGGGGTCATGAAGCACCTGAAGCTGCTCGAGGAGGCGGGCCTGGTCGTCACCCGGAAGCAAGGGCGCGAGAAGTTGCACTACCTGAACCCCGTCCCCATCCGGCTCGTCCACGACCGGTGGGTGAGCAAGTACGCCGAGCCGTGGGCCGCCGCCTTGAGCGACCTCAAGCAGAGACTGGAGAGCACCATGGAAAAGGTCTTCGAGATCTACATCCGCACCACCCCGGAGCGCCTGTGGGAGGCGATCACCGACAGCGAGATCCGGGGCGAGTTCCACTTCGGGAACCGGGTGACGTCGGACTGGACGGTCGGCGGCCGCTTCGAGTTGGCCAACGGCGACTTCCTGCTGGGCGAGGGCGAGAACCTGGAGGTCGACCCGCCCCGCCGGCTCGTGCAGTCCATGCGATGCCTGTGGAGCGACGAGGCCAAGGCCGAGGGCACGTCCCGGGTCACGTGGGAGATCGAACCGGTCGGCGACTCCTGCCGCCTGCTCGTCACCCATGACGAGATGCGAGAGGGCGCCAGCGAGGAGATCTACGGCGGCTGGCCCATGATCCTGTCGGGCCTCAAGACGTGGCTGGAGACCGGTGAGCGCCTCACGACGCCGGGATCGTTGATGTACGGCTAACCGCCCGGTCGCGACTCCACCTGCGCCCTGAGGCGCTTCAGGCGGCGGTCCCAGCGGGCGCCGGCGTCGAGCATCCAGGCCACCGCCTCGGCCAGCGGCTCGGGCGTGGCCCGGTAGCGGACCTCGCGGCCGGCGCGCTCGGCGTCGACCAGGCCGGCGTCGCCCAGGGCCTGCAGGTGGTGGACCACGGCCTGGCGGGTGATGGGCATGTCGCGGGCCAGGTCGGTGGCGGTGTGCGGGCCCTCCCGGACAAGCCGGGAGACCAGTCCCCGCCGGGTCGGGTCGGAGAGGGCGGAGAAGACGGCGTCGAGGGCGTCGCCGGTCACCCGCAGGCGACGGTGGCCCGCAGCAGGACGCAGCCCAGCAGCAGGAAGCGCACGCCCCACCGGAAGTCGGCGCCGGCGGAGGCCGATGCGGTTGCGACCGTCTCGGTGACCACCACCCGGGTGCCGGACGGCGTCTCCTCCAGGTCGAGCTCCACCGTCGACGCCGGCCCGCTCCCGTCCTCCGGCCACCAGGACAGAGCGAGGCGGCGGGCCGGCTCGACCTCGTCGACCCTGGCCCGGCGGACGGCGCCGTCGGGCTCGACGACCAGGCCGTCGCCCCCCGGCCGTACGTCGAGCTCCACGACGTCCAGCCAGTCGGCCAGCAGCTCCGGCTCGGTGAGAGCACGCCAGACGTCGGCCGCCGGGGCGTCCAACTCGACCGACCGGGTGACACGGGCTGCATCCACGGGCTCACCTCTCTGCGAGAAACACGTGCAAGTCAATTCTTGCACGAGCTACGATGTGCAAACAACCACTTGCACAAAGGAGGGCGCATGACCATGCTGGTGCCGACCGTGATCGAGCAGACGTCGAGAGGCGAGCGGGCCTTCGACATCTACTCCCGCCTGCTGGCCGAGCGCATCGTCTTCCTCGGCTCGCCCATCGACGACAACGTGGCCAACCTCGTCGTCGCCCAGCTGCTCCACCTGCAGTCCGACGACCCCGACAAGGACATCTCGCTCTACATCAACTCACCGGGGGGCGACATGACCGCCTTGTTCGCCATCCACGACACCATGCAGTTCCTGGGCCTCGACGTCGCGACCTATTGCGTGGGCCAGGCGGCGTCGGCCGCCGCCGTGCTCCTCGCCGCCGGCGCGCCGGGGAAGCGGTTCCTGCTCGCCAACAGCCGCGTCCTCCTCCACCAGCCCCACGGCGGGGCCCAGGGCCAGTCGAGCGACATGGAGATCGCGGTGCGGGAGATGGTCGAGATGCGGCGGCTGATGATCGGCATCCTCGCCGGCGCCACCGGCCAGACCGTCGAGCGCATCACCGCCGACATCGACCGGGATTACATCCTGCGGGGCGAGGCGGCAGTGGCCTACGGCGTCGTGGACCACGTCGTCGAGCCCAGCCCCCGCCGGCGCCTCGCCTTGCCCGAACCGCTGGCCGTCCTGGAGCCGGCGCCCGTCTAGGGCGTCAGCCGTACCAGCCCGCCACGTCGGCGATGACATGGGCCCAGCCGGCGTTGTTGTAGAGGTTGACCTTGCCCCCTTCGCCCACCTTCACCACGACAAGGTTCGGCACGGTGAGGCCGGCCACATAGTTCAGGTTGGACGCCAGGGGCTGGGCGACGCCGGCGGGCCACCCCGTGAGGTAGCTGCCGGCGGTGGGCTCGGTGACGGTGACGTTCAGCACGACCGCGGACACCCCCGTCTCCGGCACGCCGGCGCGCCCGGTCACCTGCAGCTCCTGGACCGACGCCGGCCCCGGTTTGGCCGGACCGCTGCGGGTGTCGAGGATGCGCTCCGGTGGAAGGCTGGTGAACTCCGACTCCGCCTTGTCACCGAACCAGCCGGCGACGTCGGCGACGACGTGCGCCGTCCCTGCGTTGTTGTACAGGTTGACCCTGCCACCGTCACCGACCTTCACGATCACCAGGTTCGGCACCGTCTGGCCGGCAACGTGGTTCAGGTTCGACGTGGGAGGCCGGGTCACGCCTGCGGGCCAGGCGGTGAGGTAGCTCGTGGCCGTGGGATCGGTGACGGTCACGTTGAGGACCACGGCGGCGACACCCGCCGCCGGCACTCCACCCCGGCCGGTCACCTGGAGCGACAGCGTGGACGCCGGCCCAACGGCCGCCGCCGGCGCGCCGGCGCCGGCACGGGTGTCGAGGATGCGGCTCGGGGTCACCGGCGTGAAGGGAGAGCCGCCGGCGGCGCCGTACCAGCCGGTGACGTCGGCGACCACGTGGGTCGCCCCTGAGTTGTTGTAGAGACTGACCTTCCCGCCCTGGCCGACCTTGACCGTCACCAGGTTGGGCACCGTCTGGCCGGCGGTGTAGTTCAGGTTGGACGCCACGGGTCGGGCCATGCCGGCCGGCCAGGCGGTCAGGAAGCTGGTCGCCGTGGTCTCGGTGACGGTCACGTTCAGCACCACCGACGACACGCCGGCGGCGGGCACCCCGCTGCGGCCCGTGACCTGCAGGTCGAGCTTCCCTCCTGGGCCCAGGCGCTGCGCCGGCGCCCCCGAGCCGGAGCGCGTGTCGAGGAGCCGGGCCGGCGTCAGCGGCCGGAAGGTGTCGCGCACCACCTCCGGTACCGGCGGCTGAGCCTCGTAGGCGCCGATGTCGAGCGTCGCGACGCCGTCGCCGTTGGCGTCGACCACCCGCGGCGCACCGGCAACGTCCACCGCCGGGAGCCGCGGTGGCGTGGGACCGCCGGCGTCGATGGCGGGTGAGCCCCGTCCCAACCGGTAGTCGCCGGCGCCCGGGTCGACGAAGAACGGGTCGGCGGTGAGGGAGTCGTCCTGGCACCCGACCGAGGGCTGCCGGTCACCGTTGGCGACGATGTTCCCCCGGAACGCCGGCAGCTCCCGGTCGAGGTACCTCTCACAGACCACCACGCTGGTTCCGGGCCCGCCGGCGATCACGTTTCCGGTCACGGTCATGCCGGGCTCGCCGCCCGACGCGTCGAGGCCCGAGGCGCGGGGCGCGGCGTTGCCGGCGATCGTGTTGGCCAGGAGCGTGGGGCGGCCCGATGCGCTGACGCCGCCACCCGTGTCGCCCGCCGAGTTCTCGACGACGACGTTCTGCATGAACACGACTCCGGTGCCCCCGCCGATCCTCACTCCGCCTCCCTCGGCATGGGCGGTGTTGTGGCGGATCAGGTTGCCGGAGATCGTCATCGCCCCGTCGCTCCATGCCCCCAGGCCGCCGCCCAAGGAGGCGGAGTTGTGCTCGATGAGGTTGCCGACGATCTCGACCCCGGCGTCACCGCCGGCGGAGAGGGCGCCGCCCCAGATGCCGGTGTCGCCGGGCAGCGAGTGATTGTCACGCAGCCGGTTCCCGACGATGGCCGGTGCGCCACCCCTCACGTGGATGCCGCTGCCCCCCAGACCCCGGTTGCCGGTGACGACGTTGCCTGTGATGGTCGGCGACGCAGAGCGCACACCGATGCCGCCGCCCCACGGGGAGGCGACGCCGTTGCGGATGGTGAACCCCCGCAGGGTCGAGGCGCGGGTCTCGTGGGACTGGAACGCGACGACCGTGCTGAGGCCGTCACCGTCGATGATGGTGGCGTCGGGGCCGGAGGCGCTGCGGACCTCGACCGCATGCCCGTGGAAGTCGATGCGCTCGTGGTAGACGCCCGGCGCCACGACGACGACGTCGCCCGGGATCGACGCATCGATGGCCCGCTGGATGCTCAGATGGTCCTGCGGCACCCTGAGCGTCGTGGGAACGGTCCGGACCGGCGTCGGTGCGACCGGCACCACCGGCGGCGGAGTGGGGGCCGGGGGCGGGCTCTGGCGGGGGCTGAACGAGCGCAGCTCCGCAGCCTCAGGCACCCAGCCATGGGCCACGAGCCTGTTCACGACGTACACGCGCCCGTGGGCCACGACGGTGTCGCCCGCCGTCCACGTCTCGGCCGCCCACTGGTCGGCGCTGACGAGGGTGCTCCACGAGGGCAGGCAGACCGCGGCGCCGCAGCCGGCCGCGGGCCATGCGTACAGGTGCCCCTCGGTCTGGCCGAAGAGCAGCCCGTTGGCGACGGTCGCGCCACCGGTCGGCGTGGGCACCGGCCGCCCGTAGGGGGCGACCCCGCCTTCCAGAGCCGCTGGCCGGTCGCAGCGTCGATGGCGGCGTAGGTGCCGTCGGCGAGGCCCTGGTACAGCACGCCGCCGGCCACGGCCGCACTTCCCGACGGCGCCGGCGAGACGTCGGTCCTCCAGACCGGTTGGCACCGGCTCGCGCCGCAGCCGGCGACCCGGTAGGCGGACAACCGGCCCGAGGACCCGGCCTGGTCGTGGGCCACGATCACCAGCCCGGCGGTGACGACCGGCGTTCCGGAGCGGCCCTTGACTGCGTCCGAGGTCCACAGTGTCTCCCCGGTGGTCGCCCGCAAGGCGTGCAGCGTCGGCGTCGGGTCGCCCACGTCCCCGTCGGCCTAGACGTACACCACCCCGTTCACGACGGCGGGGACACCGCCGGCGAGCAGGGGCACCACCCAGCGCTGGATGCCCGTGGCTGCGTCCCACGCCAGGAGCGAGTCCTTCCATCGCTGGATCACCAGGCCCTCGGCGACGGTGATCGGCGTCGTCCCCCCGCAGCAACCGTTCATGATCAACGTCCTCCACAGCACCGCACCCGAGCCGGCGTCCAGCGCCAGCAGGACCGGGGAGTAGGCGTTTCCCTGGAACGAGCTGCCGTTCAGGTAGACGACACCGCCGGCCAGAGCGGCCCACCGGGCCGGCACCCCCACACCGACCTCGGTCTTCCACCGGGTCGAGCCGTTGGTGGCGTCGAGGGCGCAGAACCACCTGTCGTCGCAGCCGGCGTAGATGACCCCGCCGGAGACGAGCGGGGACTCCCGCGGGCTGATCCGCGACGTCCAGTCCAGAGCCAAGGATCCGACGTTGCCGGCGGACAACCACCGCTCCGAGGTGTTGAAGGCCGTGTTGGCGCCGTCGAACCGGACCTTCGACCATGCCGGCGCGACGTCAGCCGCTGCCTCCGGGGCCCGAACCGTGGCCAGGGTCGCCAGCAGCACCAGTCCGGCGACGCAGATGCGGGCTGTCCGCCCGGAGATCCCCGGTCGTGCGCCGTCCATGGTTGGCCCCTCTCCCGGCCGCGCCAAGGCGGCCACCGCGCGCCTATCGGCGCCCGGGGGATCGACCTTGAGCGCCTATCTGGCCACGAAGTACTTGGCCTTGGGGTGGTGGCAGATGATCGCCGAGGTGGTCTGCTCGGGGACGTACTGGAAGTCCTCGCTCACGGCCACGCCGATGCGTTCGGCCTCCAGCAGCTCGGCCACCTTGAGGTTGTCCTCCAGGTCCGGGCACGCCGGGTAGCCCCAGGAGTACCGGCCGCCCCGGTAGCCCTGGCGCACGAGCATGTCGACCAGCCGGCCGTCGTCCTCGGCGAAGCCCCACTCCTCCCGGATGCGCCGGTGCCAGTACTCGGCCAGCGCCTCGGCCATCTCCACCCCGAGACCGTGCAGCAGGAGGTACTCGGTGTAGCGGTCCTCGGCGAACAGCTCGGCCGTGGCTTCCGAGACCCTGGAGCCCATGGTGGCGATGGAGAAGGCGGCGTAGTCGATCTCGCCCGACTCGACGGGCCGGAAGAAGTCGGCGATGCAGCGGAACGGCTCGGTGCCCTCCCGGGGGAAGGAGAACCGCAGGTACTCCGAGGTCGCCGTCTCGTCCTTCCAGAGCACGAGGTCGTTCCCGTCGCCGTTGGCCGGGTAGTACCCGTAGACCACCTGGGGCACGAGCAGGCCGCCGGCGGTGGCCTTGGCCAGCTCCTCCCGCAGCGTGGGGCGGATGCGGGCCTTGAAGTCGGCGTCGTTCTCGCCCTTGTCGGGCCGGTACTGCCACTGGTTGCGGAACAGGGCGGTCTCGTTGATGTAGCCGGCGAGCTCGTCGAGGGCGATGCCCTTGACGACGCGCGAGCCGAGGAAGGGTGGGACGAAGACCTGGTTGTCGGTCTCCACCGCCGGCGAGCGCGCCGGCAGCTCGACCGCCTCCTTCTCCTCCTTCACCACGACGCGCCCCAGCGGCACCCGCCCGAAGTCGGGATCCTCGATTCCCGACTTCTTCAGCTCCATGAGCTTGTCGAGGGTGTGCAGGCCCTCGAAGGCGTCCTTGCCGTAGAACACCCGCCCGTCGTAGACCTCACGCAGGTCGCGCTCGACATACCGGCGGGTGAGGGCGGCGCCGCCGAGGATCACCGGGATCTCCTGGGCCAGGCCGCGGCTGTTCAGCTCCTCCAGGTTCTCCCGCATGATGAGCGTGCTCTTCACCAGCAGCCCGCTCATGCCGATGGCGTCGGCCTTGACCTCCTGGGCCTTGGCCAGCATCTCGGCCAGGGCGACCTTGATGCCGAGGTTGTGGACCTCGTAGCCGTTGTTGGTGAGGATGATGTCGACCAGGTTCTTGCCGATGTCGTGGACGTCGCCCTTCACCGTGGCCAGCACGATGCGGCCCTTGCCTCCCTGGTCCGACTTCTCCATGTGCGGCTCGAGGTACGCGACGGCCGCCTTCATGCACTCGGCGGACTGCAGCACGAACGGGAGCTGCATCTGGCCGGAACCGAAGAGGTCGCCCACGACCTTCATGCCGGCCAGCAGGTCGTCGTTGACGATCGACAGCGCCGGCTTGGCGGCCAGGGCCTCGTCGAGATCGGCCGTGAGGCCGTCGCGGTCGCCGTCGATGATGCGCTGCTTGAGCCGCTCCTCGACGGGCCAGCCGGTCCGGTCCTCCTTCACGATCGACGCCGACGTCACTCCTTCGAACAGCCCGAGCAGCTCCTGCAGCGGGTCGTAGGTCTCGGTGCGGCGGTCATAGATCAGGTCCAGGCACACCTCCACCTGGCGCTGGGGGATCTTGGCCAGCGGCATGATCCGGGCGGCGTGGACGATGGCCGCGTCGAGCCCGGCCTGCACGCACTCGTGGAGGAACACCGAGTTGAGGACGTGGCGAGCCGCCGGCGTGAGCCCGAACGACACGTTGGACAGCCCGAGGATGGTGTGCACCCCGGGCAGCTCGGCCTTGATGCGCCGGATGCCCTCGATGGTCTCGATGCCGTCCCGCCGGCTCTCCTCCATGCCGGTCGACAGCGGGAGGGCGAGGGTGTCGAACAGGAGATCCCCCGGCTCGAGGCCGTAGCGGTTGACGGCCAGGTCGTGGATGGCCTTGGCCGCCCGCACCTTCCAGTCGGCCGTTCGTGCCTGGCCCTCCTGGTCGATGCAGGTGCAGACCACGGCGGCGCCGTACTCCCGGGCCAGCGACAGGAAGCGGTCGAGGCGGGTCCCGGGCGCGTCGCCGTCCTCAAGGTTGACCGAGTTGAGCACGGCCTTCCCGCCGATCCACTGCAGCCCGGCCTCGATGACCTCGGGCTCGGTCGAGTCGAGCATCAGTGGCAGGCTGGCCTGGGTGGCGAACCGCAGGGCGATCTCGTCCATGTCCTCGACGCCGTTCTCGCCCGTGTAGTCGACGCAGACGTCGAGGACGTGGGCGCCCTCCTTCACCTGGTCCTTGGCCATGGCCACGCAGGTGTCCCAGTCGCTGGCCAGCATGGCCTCGCGGAACTTCTTCGACCCGTTGGCGTTGGTCCGCTCCCCCACCACGAGGAACGACGTGTCCTGGTGGAAGGGGACCGAGGAGTAGATCGACGACGCGCCGGCCTCGTGCATGGGGTTGCGGCGGGCCGGCTCGAGGTCCTTGCAGCGCTCGACGACGGCTTCGAGGTGCTCGGGGCCGGAGCCGCAGCAGCCGCCGATGACGTTCACGCCCAGCTCGGTGATGAACCGGGCGTGGTGCTCGGCCAGCTGGTCGGGCGTGAGGTCGTAGTGCATCTTCCCGTCGACGACCGACGGCAGGCCGGCGTTGGGAAGGCAGGAGATCGGCACCCGGCAGTGCTGCGACAGGTGGCGCAGGTGCTCGTGCATCTCGGTCGGGCCGGTGGCGCAGTTGATGCCGATGACGTCGGGTCGCAGTGCGTCGAGGGCGACGAGGGCGGCACCGATCTCGGTGCCCGGGAGCATACGGCCGGTGAGCTCGATGGTGACCTGGACCTGCAGCGGCACCTGGCGGCCGACCGCGGCCATCGCCCGCCGGCAGGCGACGATCGCCGCCTTGGCCTGGAGCAGGTCGAAGACGGTCTCGATGAGGAGCAGGTCGACGCCGCCCTCGAGCAGTCCTCGCGCTTGGACCTCGTAGGCGTCGCGGAACTCCCCGAATCGGATCTGCCCCAGGGAGGGGAACTTGGTGCCCGGGCCGATGGAGCCGGCGACCCAGCCGCCGTAGCCGGAGGCGACCTCCCTGGCCACCTGCGCGGCTTTGAGGTTCAGTTCGTGGGCCCGATCGGCGATCCCGTACTCGGCGAGGGTGTACGACAGCGACCCGAACGAGTCGGTCTCCACCACCTCACAGCCCACCTCGAAGAACGAGTTGTGGAGCTGGGCGATGGCATCGGGCCGGGTGGCGACGAGCAGCTCGTTGCAGCCCTCGAACTGCGGCCCGCCGAAGTCGTCGGCGGTGAGCTCCATTCGCTGGAGGTTGGTACCGGTTGCGCCGTCGAAGATGACGACCCTCTCGCGGACGGCCTCCAGATAGCTGCTCATGGCATCCAGGCTACCGGCGGCGCCCGACGGACCTACCCGGGATTCCGTGCCCGCCGTTAGGGTTCGTCGTCGTGGCCCGGTCCCGGTTCTCCTTCACCGCCGAGGTGTGGGAGCACGAGGGGCCGGCGGCGTGGCATTTCGTCAGCCTCCCGGGGGATGTGGCGGACGAGATCGACGCCACGTTCGGCCACCGGGCCAGGGGCTTCGGTTCCCAGCGCGTCGAGGTGACTATCGGCGGGACCCGCTGGTCGACGTCCATCTTCCCCGACCGCAAGCGGGGGACCTACCTCCTCCCGGTGAAGAAGGAAGTGCGCGCCGCGGAACAGCTGGCGGCGGGCGTCACGGCGACAATAGACCTCGCGGTGATTGACAAATAGATTCGGTTCCTCGCTCGAATTGTGTCGAATATGGCTGCATCCGGAGTCGACATGGGTACGATGGCTCGATGACCGTTTTCGAGCTTCAGTCCTTCGTCGGCGTGGCTCCGTAGGGGTCACCGGCCCGCCTTTCGAGGAAACCGCAGCGCGTCGAGGTTGTCGTTGGTAGTGACCAGCCGCAGGCGCCTCGTGCCCGTTTCACGCTCCACCGCATCCAGGAGCTGCGTGCCGACGCCGGCACCCTTCACGACGGTCTCCAGGTAGACGATCTCGACGCTGCCGGGTTCCTCGCGGTAGGTCACCAGCCCCGCTGGCCGGCCGTCCGACTCCGCCACGAGACCCGGGCACTCGAGCGCGTCCACCATCACCCCGTGGATGGCTTGGAGCCTCCCCCCGAACTCGGCGCCGATCACGCTCTCGGCCCAGGCGATGTCGCCGTCGCCCAGCGGGCGGATGATCAGGCCGTCCACCACGAGGGCTCAGGCGCTGTTGTCCGACGTAACGGACGCCCCGCCGGCGGGCTGCTCGCAGTTGTCGCCGAACGTGTGCGCAACCGACTGACCCCAGTTCGTCGAGTCGGCCTGCACCTGGAAGTGCAGGTGAGCGCCGGACGAGCGCCCGGTGTTCCCTGAGGTCGCGATGGCCTGTCCCTGGGTGACCACATCGCCGACGTTGACGAGCACCCCGTTGGCCTGGATGTGGAAGTACCAGCTGGTGAACCCGCCGGCGTGGCGGATTCGCACCGCATTCCCCCAGTTGTCGAGGCTCCCGTTCGGGAACGGCGTGTTACCGGGCCCCTCGTCCAGGTTCGGGTTGAACGTCGCCGTGAGGTTCTCCTGGAGCCACTCGACCGTGCCGCCTCGGGCGGCGCGAATGGTGGTGCCGGCGGGCAAGGAGAAGTCGAAGGCGAACGCCTGGCTCTCCCCCGGTTTATGCGACCCCGAGGGATTGTTGTTTCCCTGTCCCACGGTGTGGGACACCCCACCGGCCCACGGGTACCGGTAGGCACCGGCGGGGTCGTCCTGGAGCTCGAGGGTGGTCAATCTCAGCCCCCGCTGGAAGTAGGCGGTGTCCTCGGTGACGAAGTCCACGGCACCCCTCCTCGAGCTCCACCACTGCGACCCCGAGCCGGGACGCCACACCGCCGCATAGCGCCCACCGTCGATGGCGAGCGCGGTGATGCGCAGGCCCTGGGCGAAGTAGGTCCTGTCCCGGCCCACGAACTCGCCGTAGGTCATGCCGCCCCTGCACCACTGCGTCCCCGTCCCCGGCCGCCAGACCGCCGTGTACCTCCCGTTCTCCAGTTCCAGGGTGGTGACCCGCAGGCCCTGGGCGAAGTAAGCGGTGTCCTGAGCCCTGAAGTCGTCCCACGACATGCCCGACCGGCACCACTGGGTGCCGGTGCCCGGTCGCCAGACGGCGGCGTACCTCCCGCTCTCGATCGCCATCGAGGTGATGCGCAGACCCTGCCCGAAGTACGTGGTGTCCTGGGCCTTGAAGTCGTCCCACGACATGCCCGCCCGAACCCACTGCGTGCCGCTACCCGGACGCCAGACGGCGGCCATCCGGCCGCCACGAATCGCGAGCGACGTGATGCGGAGCCCCCGTCCGAAGTACGTGGTGTCCTGGGCCTTGAAGTCGTCCCAGGACATACCTGCGCGCCACCACTGGGTACCGCTCCCCGGCTGCCAAACCGCGGCGAAGGCGTCAGGTCCGCTCATCGCCCCACGTTACGTCCGGGCGGTGAACAACCACTCGCCGGCCCCCATCATCACGCCTCGACGACGGACAGCTCGTCGACATCGGCCACCGCAGATGGAAGCCAGGGCGTGCGACTCGAGGTCGCTGCCGGCGCGGGCGTCCTCCAGCAGCGCAACCCCGGGCGCCGGCGCCGGCCTGTTCCGGAGGCTGCGGGCCCGGCTCAGCCAGCCCTGGTGCACGGCCCAGTCGCCGGGCACCCAGCTCTTGGCCGTCCCCACTCACCTGACGATGATCCCATCGCCGGCGCCGGGTTGCCGTCCCCCGCCGGCGGGTAGCCCGTGACCGATGAGCCAGCCGACCGTCGCCCTCGGTCCGACCATCGGCATGCCGCTGCTGGGCTTGGGGACCTGGCAGATGCGCGGTCCCGAATGCCGGCGCGCCGTCCGGTACGCCATGGACGTCGGCTATCGCCACCTGGATACGGCGACGATGTACCGGAACGAGGGCGACATCGGGCGTGCGATACAGGAGAGCGGGGTCGCTCGGGAGGATCTGTTCATCACCACCAAGCTGGCGCCCGACGACGCCGGCCGCGAGCGGCGCACACTGGAGGCCAGTCTCCGGGCACTGGGGACCGACTACGTCGATCTGTGGCTCGTGCACTGGCCACCACGCGGTCGTGGCGGCACCGAGACGTGGAAGGAGTTCGTGGCCCTTCGAGACGAAGGCAAGGCCCGAGCCGTCGGCGTCAGCAACTACGGCATCGCCCAGATCGACGAGTTGGCGCGTGCTGGCGGCGTGACGCCGCAGGTGAACCAGGTCCGCTGGGGACCCTCCCTCTACGACGCCGCCAAGCTCGACGAGCACCGCCGCCGTGGCGTGGTGCTCGAGGGCTACAGCCCCTTCAAGACCACCGACCTGCGCCACCCCGTGCTGGTGAACATAGCGGACGACCACGGAGTCACAGCCGCGCAGGTCGTGATCCGGTGGCACATCGACCACCAGGTCGTCGTGATCCCGAAGTCGGCCGCGCCCGAGCGGATCGCCACGAACTTCGACGTGTTCGGATTCTCCCTCGACGCCTCGGAGCTCCGCCGTATCGACGGCCTCTCGTCGGCGTGGTGACGATCATGGCTGAACCCCCGCAGCCGCCTAACGAGCGTCTGCGAGGATGAGGCGATGGAGGTGCTCTCGAGTCGGGTGCTCTACCGGTCGGCCGACCTCGAGGGGCTTCGGCGGTTCTACGAGAAGACTCTGGGCCTGCACGTGTACCGCGAGTACGGCCAGGACGGCGACGTTCTCGGCGTTGTCTTCTTCCTCGGTGGCGGCTTCCTCGAGATCACGCGCGCCGCGACCTCGTCGCCATCGATCACGCTCTGGCTCCAGGTCAGAGCCGCGCAGGCGGAGGAGACCCGTCTCCGTGCCGCCGGCGTCGAGGTGTTGAAGGCCACCGAGAAGATGCCGTGGGGCTTGATCGAGGCCTGGGTACGCGATCCCGAAGGCAACGAGCTGTGCCTCGTCGAGATGCCCGATGACCATCCCATCCGCCGCCGCGTGTGATGGTGCGGTTCGCCGCGGCCCGGAGCAGGTGCATGGGCATCGTCACCGCCGACATCCCAGTCACGCTCGACGGGTAGGTCGGGACTGTTCGGTGCGGCCCCGATAAGACGCGAGACCGTGAGAATCAGGACGTGGCCGGGGTTGAACCCGAGGAGGTACCCGCCACCTCGTGACCGGCGAGGCCGTTGTGGTCAAGGTCCAGCGCACGCAGGTCGCCCTCTCTCGTCCGGCGGGGCCGGGCGGCCATGACCTGAATGGCGCCCATCCTCGTCGGGCGCATCCCTCACCGTCCTGGCCAACCCGCCGGCGCTGGTGGAGGCCCGTCGCCGGCGGCATGCGGCTAGTCCGAGTCGCATGCCGGGCAGGTTTCCACGAATAGGTCGTCGTACAGCTGCGCTAGTTGCAGCTCGACGGCCACGAGCTCCGCGGCAACCGTGTCGAGGAGCGATCGGAGTGGACTCGGCAAGCCCACCGGTTGAACCTGGAAACACCGATCGGCGCCGGGTGACGCCCCGTTAGCCTGAGAGAGCCAGTCAGCTCCCTTCCTGATCCTGTGTTCGTGGTCCAGGTGGACTCGGGCCGCGTCGGTCCAGAGCAGGGTGGCCAT
>Ga0247713_1000788_pt1 | contig 17662 bp, 17 predicted proteins | sample 21E_NmetaG_FD_189936 | JGI IMG/M metagenome (GOLD analysis project Ga0247713, IMG submission 189936) | Soil microbial communities from hillslope of Landscape Evolution Observatory, University of Arizona, Oracle, AZ, United States - 2-1-E_N | ecosystem: Engineered > Artificial ecosystem >... | reverse complement strand
GAATTCCTCACGTGAATCGCGTGGAACTCCTCACGTGAATGCCTGATCACCGCAGGACGTCCTGGCCGGATCTGGAAACCCTCGAGCGTGACGTCGTCGAGTGCCGCGCCTGCCCACGGCTGGTCGCGTGGCGGGAGCAGGTCGCGCGCGAGAAGCGGGCCGCGTTCGCCGACGAGGAGTACTGGGGGCGGCCGGTGCCGGGGTTCGGCGACCCGGCGGCACGCTTGGTCGTCGTCGGGCTCGCCCCCGCCGCCCACGGCGGAAACCGCACCGGGCGGGTCTTCACCGGCGACCGCTCCGCCGACTTCCTGTACGGCGCGCTGCACCGGGCCGGGTTCGCGAACCAGCCCGAGTCGACACATCGCGGCGACGGACTGGCTCTCACCGACTGCTGGGTCAGCGCCCCGGTCAAGTGCGCGCCGCCCGCCAACCGGCCCCTGACCTCCGAGCGCGACCGCTGTCTGCCCTACCTGTCCGCCGAGCTCGACCTGCTGCCCGCCCGGGTGCTGCTCGCCCTCGGCGGCTTCGCCTGGGACGCCGCGCTGCGTCTGCGGGGACCGGTCCGCCCGAAGCCCGCCTTCGGCCATGGGACGGAGGCGCGCATCGGGGAGCTGGCCCTGCTCGGCTCGTACCACGTGAGCCAGCAGAACACGTTCACCGGCCGGCTCACCCCGACGATGCTCGACGACGTCCTGGCTCGTGCCCGCCAGCTGCTCGCCGCGCGTCCTGATCCCCCCGGCTGATCAGCCGGGGGGCGCGAACTCCCCGCCAGGCGACTCGGGCGACTTCGGCGTGGGGGTCGGGGAGCTGGCCTGCACCTCCTGGCCGGCCGACGCCGGCGGGGGCACCGGCGGCGTCGATGAGCTGCTGGATCGCTCAGCCGCCGGCGGCGTCGGCGCGTCCCGGCCGCCGCGCTGCTGGTAGCGAGCGGCGGCGCAGCGAAGGAACAGCTCGGGGGACATCCCCGGAGGCGGGCGGTGGCCCACCCTGGCGGCGATCGGCCGCGCCAGGCGGCGCGCGAGATCCTCACGGACGTCGGGCGCGAGCTCGCCGGCGCGCAGGAGGAAGCCGCGCACCGCGGCGTAGTCGTCGACGCCAAGACCCGCGGGGTCGATCGTGGCGGCGTAGGACTCGGCGCCGGAGGGCACCCCGAACTGCACCGGGACCGCGGGACGGGCGCCCGTGCGCTGGTGCAGCACCAGGGTGCCCGCCACGAGGTCCCCGAGACGCTGATGCTCCCGGGTGACCAGCGCGCTCACGACGGCGACCCCCCCGACGGCGAGGTAGAAATCCACGAGGCCGAGCGCCGCCCGGATCGCCGCATGGCGAAAACCCACGGGGGCGCCCTCGCGGGTCACGACGCGCAGGCCCATCGCCGCCTTGCCGAGGGTGCGCCCCCGCCACAACGTCTCGAAGGCGACCGGGTAGCCCCAGAAGACCGCGAACGCCAGCAGCAGTGCGAGGGTGACACCGACCCAGTCAGGCAGTCCCAGACCCGTTCCCTCCATGACCAAGCCGAGGCCGAACAGCAGCACCCCCGCAACAAGAGCCTGCAGCAGCAGGTCGAGGAACAAGGCGATCGCCCGGGTGCCGATGCCAGCCGCCTCGAACTCCAGCCGGACGGCCTCGGGGGTGACGACACCGCTCACCGCCTGCACACTCCTGTCGTGGACATAGACCGCTTCATCAGCACCCACCAGCCTGCCTGGGACCGGCTCGGGGCGCTGACCCGAGCCGCGTCACGCCGTGTGGAGCGGTTGACGACCGACGAGCTGGACGAGCTCGTGAGCCTGTACCAGCGGGTGTCGACGCACCTGTCGGTGGCGCGAACGACCTACCGGGACCCCGGGTTGACCGCTCACCTCACCGGTCTCGTCGCCCAGGCCGGTGCGCTGATCTACGGTACCCGGCCGCGCACGTTGCGGGCCGCGGGGCGGTTCCTGGCGGACACGTTTCCGGCCGCGCTGTGGCATACGCGCGCCTTCGTCGGCGTCGCCACGCTGCTGTTCCTCCTGCCGGCCGCCGCGGTCGGCGTGTGGCTGTCGGGGTCGCCGGCAGCGCTGCAGGCAGCCGGTCCCGAGGCGGTGCGGGAGGCCTACGTCGAGGAGGACTTCGAGGCCTACTACTCGTCGAGCGCGTCGGCGCAGTTCGCCTCGGAGGTGACCACCAACAACGTGCAGGTCGGCCTCATGGCCTTCGCCGGCGGCATCTTGGCCTGCGTCCCGACCGCCTACATCCTGATCCTGAACGGCGCGGGCCTCGGGTCGGCCGCGGGACTGTTCGCCGCCGCCGGCGAGCTGCCGCGCTTCTGGGGGCTGATCCTGCCGCACGGCCTGCTCGAGCTGACCGCGGTCTTCGTGGCGGGCGCCACCGGGCTGCGCCTGGGTTGGACCCTCGTCGATCCCGGTGACCGCCCGAGAGGCGAAGCCCTCGTGGAGGAGGGCCGGCGAGCGGTCGTCGTCGTCATCGGCCTGGTCGGCGTGTTCGCCGTCGCCGGTCTGATCGAGGGGTTCGTGACGGGCTCGGCGCTGCCCACCTGGGCACGCGTCGGGATCGGCGTCGCCGCCGAGATCGCGTTCCTGTCCTACGTGGTGACCCGGGGCCGGTCCGCGGCGGACCGGGGACTGAGCGGATCGCTCGGTGAGGCCGACGAGCCGGCCTGGGCGTCGGCGTCGGCGTAACCGGTCGGCTGCTGGCGCACGGCGACGCTGCGGACCCACTCGAGGTCCTCGGCGAAGAGGTTCTGGGCCTCCGCGGCCTCCACGGCCATGCGCATCTGCCGCCAGAGCGCCGCGGACCGCTCGGAACGCCCGACCGCTTCCAGCTCGCGCGCCAGGCTCCCCAGCAGGTTGAGGGTCGCCACGGTGACGTCGGGAAAGGACGAGCCGGCGCGTCGCAGGCGGTCGAACGCTGCCCGGACGTAGTCGTTCCACTCGAACTCCCGAGGGCGCAGGACGAGCCGCTCGCACCCGTCGGTGTAGCTCTTGGGTGGCAGCCGGCGCCACGACAGCTCGGCGAACACCATCTCCACGTGCGCCAGGACCTCGTGCACGCTCGTGACGTCCGACAGCCCCTGCGACAGGGAACCCACGGCCAGATCGACCAGCTGCTGGATACCCGAGTCGATGTCGAGACCGGGGGTGGGGGTGCGTCCCAGGCGGATGTGCGAGCGGACCCGGGCGACGGTTGCTTGGTCGAGGTCGGCACCCCACACCGTGCAGAGGGGACGGCCACGGATCACGAACAGCCCGACGCGCACCTCCAGGCGCACGGTGACACGGGCGGGGAGGGCGGCGAGCATCTGCTCCCCGTCGAGGCGCTGCACCCAACCGCTGCTCGTCGCGCGAATCACCGTGCCGCGTCCCAGCGGCGGCGGGGGGGCCGAGGGCGGCGGGCGCTCGGCCGGCGACTCGGCGATGGGGTGCAGGCGGTGGATGCGCTCGACGGTCTCGTCGGTGATGCGGCGGGCGAGCTGATCGACCTGCATCGACTGCACGGCGTTGCGGATGGCGTGCAGGATCACGAGGACCGACCCACCGGCCAGCGCGATGGCGACGTTTACCGACAGCTGCGGAGGGTCGACCAGGCCGCCTTCGGGGAGCACCCGGAACACGCCGACGATGTAGGCGAAGATGCCGAGCAGCAGGCCCATGATGGACTGCTGGAACCAGTCCTCCAGGAATCCGTGCACCACCCGGGTCGAGTACTGTCCGGCGGCCAGCTGCACCGATGAGGCCCGGACCCAGAAGGTGATGCCGGCGAGGGTGAGCATGGCGCCGGCGAGGGTGCCGAGCAGCGCGCGTGAGGCTTCTGCCGAGAAGTGCAGGAAGGAGGGGACCAAGGCCCCGACGAGCTCGGCGTCGAGCGCCAGCGTGACGACGGACAAGCCGATCCCCGCCGCGACGAAGACGGCGGGACGGACGAACAGGCTTCGGCGCAGCATTCCGCCGATCGCCTTCGAGGACGACATGGACCACATCACCTTTACCGGAGGGCCTTCGGGACCGGTTCCGCTGCGCCCGCCAGGCGACGGCCGGGCATCCCCGAAACCGACCGTATCGTCGTGCCAGGCCCCACCTGAACTGTCCGATGTCAGGCTCGGCATGCACCTCTGGACAGGGTGCCGCAGCCGCCCGCGTCCGTGGATACTGTTGTACTGGTCTGGTATACCGGTGACGGTATGCAGTTGAAGACTCCACAGCGCGCGAGCGCCCCCGGGGAGTACGGGGATTTCCGCGGTGACCCAATCGCGCAGCCAAGCCCCACCAGAGAGGACTGACATGCAGGTCCAGCACGCATCCGCCGAGGAACGGGAAAGCCCCCGCCTCCCAGCGGGCCACACGGTCATCACGAAGCGGTTCACGTTCGACTCCGCCCACTACCTGCCCAACGTGCCGGACGGGCACAAGTGCGGACGGATGCACGGCCACACGTACACCGTGTGGCTGCACGTGTCGGGGCCGGTCGGGGAACGTGAGGGATGGGTGGTCGACTTCTCGGACCTCAAGACCGAGTGGAAGCCGCTGGAGGCCGAGCTCGACCACAAGACGCTGAACGACTTGCCCGGTCTGGAGAACCCGACGGCCGAGAACCTCGGCGCGTGGATCTGGCAGCGCATGACCGATCGGGAGGCGCTGCCCCCGGGCGTGCGGTTGGCGGCGGTGGAGATCGCCGAGACCCCCGACTCGAGGGCGCTGTTCGTGCCGGCCGGTCAGAACGCCTGGGTTCCCGGGCATCCCAGCGTGCCGGTGTCCGTGGACGAAGGTGGGGACCGCCGGCGGGGCAACGGCGCGCCGGAGGCGCCCCAGGGCTCCAGCTCGCCCGGGAACGGCAAGACCTCCTCATAGCACGCCCGTCGCCTTGACGTGCAGGTAGGCGTCGGCGAGCTCCGGGGCGAGCCGCCCCGGGGGGGCGTCGACGACCACCGCTCCGAGACCCCTCAGCCGCGCGACCGTGCGTCGACGAGCCTCCAGTGCCTGGACCGCTGCGGCCTTGCGGTAGGCGGCGCCCGCCTCCGCCGGGATCGCCCGTGCCCAACGCTCCACGTCAGGGTCCCGCACCGCTCCGATGATCACGACGTGGTCGCGGACGATGAGCGGCAGTGCGGGGAGCAGCCTCTCGGCAACGGGCTGCTCGGCCAGCTCGGTGAGGACCACGAACAGCGCCCGGCGCCGGAACCGCGCAAGCGCCTCGGCGAAGGCCGCGGTGTAGTCGCTCTCCGCCAGACGGGGTTCGAGGTCGTACAGCGCCGCCGTCACACGGCTCAGCTGGTCCCGCCGCCGGCCGGGAGCCACGACGCCGCGCACCGATTCGGCGAACGCCACCAGACCTGCCCGGTCGCCCAGGCGCGTGGCAACGGCGGTCAGCATCATGACCGCGTCCAGGGCATGGTCCAGCCGCGGCACGTCCTGCGCGGACCCCCTCCCAGTTGAATCCCCGCCCGCCGCGGTCCGCTGCGCGGACCCCCTCACCCTTGGGTCCCCGCCTGCCGGGGTCCGCTGCGCGGACCCCCTCACCCGGCCGGCCATGATCCGGCCGGTGTCGAGCAGGGTGAGCACCGTCTGGTTGCGCTCGGCGCGGTAGGTGCGAACGATCGCCTTTCCGGTGCGGGCGGTGGCCGCCCAGTCGATGCGCCCGAACTCGTCGTCCACGGTGTACTCCCGCAGCTGGTCGAACTCGGTGCCGCCGCCCCGGCCTGTCGCCGACCGCAGCCCCACGTCGAGGATCCGCGCCTTGGTGATCCGCAGCTCTGCTTCCTCACGGGACCGAAAGGGCGGGTAGACGCGCAGCTCGCCCTTCAGGCGCCGATCGCCCTGGCGGGCCACCAGTCCCCAGGGGCCCTCGACGCGGACGGTCAGCGTGGTGGGCGTGAACCGCCCTCGGCGTGAGGGGCGCAGCAGCGTGCGTGCCGTCGCGCGGCCACCGGCGGGCACCGACAGGCGTGCCCACCGGTCGCGGGCGCCGAGCGAAGGGGCCAGCTCGTCGGCCAGCCGCACCAGCAGGCGCCGGCCGGTCGGGTTGGTCACGGTCCACACCACCGGTGCCTCTCCATCGAGCGCCACCACCCCCGGCAGGTCACGGTCCACCTCGAGCCGGCCCGCAGCAGGCGCGCGCCACCAGTCCACACCCGCGGCGGCGAGGAGCACGACGTTCGCCGCGATCAGCGTCGGCGCCGGCCCCAGGGGCGCGAGCAGCACGATCGGCGCGGCCGCCGCCGCGAGCGCCGCCAGACGCCACGTGGGGACCGGCAGCCAGGTCACCGCGGGACGGGCACCGCGGCGAGGATCCGGTCGAGCACCCCGTCGGCGGTGACGCCCTCGAGCTCCACCTCCGGCCGCAGCTGGATGCGGTGGCGCAGCGTCGGCGCCGCGACGGTCTTGACCTCGTCGGGCGTGACGTAGGGCTTGTCGGCAAGCCACGCCCACGCCTTCGCCGCGTGCAGCAGCATCACCGAGCCGCGTGGGCTCACGCCGAGCGTCAGCGACGGCGACTCGCGGGTGGCTCGGGCGATGGCGACGATATAGCCCTGCACGGCGTCCTCGACGCGCACGCCGCCGACGGCCCGGCGGGCGGCGGCGAGCTGCTCCGGCCCGGCCACCGCGCGGATGCCGAGCGCGGCAAGGTCGTGGGGATCCATGCCCGCGTTGTGGCGGGCCACGACGGCCTGCTCCTGTTCGGCGGTCGGGTAGCCGACGAGCAGCTTGAACAGGAAGCGGTCGACCTGCGCCTCGGGCAGCGGGTACGTGCCCTCGTACTCGACGGGGTTTTGGGTCGCGATCACCGCGAACGGCTCCGGCAGCCGGTGAGCCTGGCCCTCCAGCGACACCTGATGCTCCTCCATCGCCTCGAGCAGGGCGGCCTGCGTCTTCGGCGGCGTGCGGTTGATCTCGTCGGCGAGCAGAAGGTTGGTGAACACCGGCCCCTGCCGGAAGCGGAACGTGGCTTCTTCTTCCCCATGGCTCGCGCCATGTGCTGTTCCATGGCTCGCGCCATGTGCTGTTCCATGGCTCGCGCCATGTGCTGTTCCATGGCTCGCGCCATGTGCTGTTCCATGGCTCGCGCCATGTGCTGTGCCTTGGCTCGCGCCATGTGCTGTGCCTTGGCTCGCGCCATCCGTCCCAGGCGAGTAGATGAGCTGGCCGAGGACGTCGGAGGGCATGAGGTCGGGGGTGAACTGGATCCGGCGCTGATCCAGCCGCAGCGCCGCGGCCAGGGCCTTCACCAGCAGGGTCTTGGCCGTGCCCGGCACCCCCTCGAGCAGGACATGGCCACGCACGAGCAGGGCGGCCAGCAGACCGGTGACGGCGCGGTCGTGACCGACGACGGCCTTGGCCACCTCGTCGCGGACTGCGACGATCGCCTCGCGCGTAGCGGTCGTCGAGGCGTCAGTGGACACGGGTCGGCTCCTTGTCGGGCATGGGGTGTCGGGTGGGGTCGAAGGTGGGGTCGAGGTTGGGATCGAGGGCGGCGTGGCGGGCCCGCTCGAGGTCGGCGGACAGGGCGACGAGCTCCCCGTCTGCTGCTGGGTCTCCCCCCGACAGCAGCGACGTCAGCGCGTCGGAGGGCCGCCCGGTGCGGCGAGCGGCCGCCGCGGCAACCACGTCAGGTGAGCTGTCCGCCGGCAACCCGAGCCGCTCGGCCAGCTGGCGGCGGAGGTCCTCGCGCAGCAGGCGGGCGGCCTGCCCCCGCGCACCGGTCCGCTGCAGCAGGTGGCCGACGGCCGTGACGAGCTCGGACCCCGCGACCTGCACTGGCTGGGCCTCGCGAACCGGCGCGCCGAGCCGCCGCGACCGCCAGGCGACGACCACGCCGAACGCGATGGCGAGCTGGACCAGCGCGAGCACCACCTCGTCGGGGATCAGCTCCCGCAGGCTTGCCTCGCCCTCCCCGGGCGCGCCGGGCCGCAGGAAGGTCAGAGAGCCGTCGTGGTCGGCGGCCAGCAGCGCGACAGCGAGCAGGGCGTTGTCGGCCTCGCGCAGCGCGGCGTTGGTGAGGGCGCCCGGGCCGCCGAGTGCGACGACGGTGCCGGCCTGCTCCTGCCTGGCCACCAGCCAATGGCCGGCTCCGCGGGGGAAGCAACCGACCGTGTCCGCGCCCGCCTGCTCGTAGACGACCCCACGGGGGGCGGTCACCCGCTGGACGTCGGCGAGTGCCGCGAGGGCGCACTCCCGCGGCAGCGAGGTCTCGAGCGGTCCGATGGCGGCCGCGCCGGCGATGTCGGGAGCGAACCGGCTGCCCGGGTCGGCGACGACGAGGGTGCCACCGGCGCGCACCCATTCCCGCAGGTCGGCGAAGGCCTCGTCCCCCAGGGCGTCGACGAGCAGCAGGGCGACGCCGTGGCCCGCGTCGACGGTGTCGGTGATGCGCACGTCGGTGCCGAGGATCTCGAGCACGTCGACCAGCGCTTTGGTGCCGTCGGGACCGGTGCCGGCGGGGTCCAGCGGCGGGCCGTCGCGCGTCGGACCCCCGGCGATCAGCACCGCGGCGAGCACGGCGGCGGTCAGCAGTGCCAGGGGCGCCGCGCGGCGCACCGAGCGCGGCACCTGGCGGCTCACCGCGTCTCCCCGGCGGCGGCGGAGGCCGGGTCGCGGGTGGTCGCGCTAGCCGCCGTGGCCGCCGCGAGGGCGGCTTGCGCGCGGCGGCGTGCCTCGTCCAACGTGGCGGTGTCGACCGGGTCGTGGCCGTACCAGGCGGCCTCGAACGCCGCGGTCACCGCGGCGACGTCGGCGGTTGCGGCCGGCCGGCGGGTGCGGACGTCGGTGAGGTACTCCCCTGTCGTCCGGCCGGGCGCCTCGTCGACGACGCCCGCGGCGGCGAGCCCCGCGACCAGCGCCCGGTAGCGGCAGCGCAGCGCGTCACGGCGACGGCCGGCGCGCTCGTGCTCCTCCGCCTCGGCCTCCCAGTCGGCGGGGGTCCGGCCAACCCCGTCGTCGGAGACACCGACCGCGGCGGGGTCACGTTGCAGTCTGCGCGCGAAGCGCGCGGTCAGGACGGCGGCTACCAGCACCAGCGCGACGATCAGCAGCGATCCGATCAGCGAGGCCTGGCCGGAGCCGACGACGGCCTCGAGCAGGCGCCCGAGCTGCTCGGCGACCCACGAACGGATCTGTGCTGCCAGGGACGGCGCCGCCTCGGCGTACTCCGGGCGGGACAAGACGTCGGCGAGGGCGCGGCGAACCTCGTCGGCGTCGGCTGCGGGACGCGGCAGCTCAACGGCCAGGGAGACCACCGGGGGTGTCCCATCGCGTGTGGTCACCGGACATGGCATCCGCGGCGAGCCTGAGGTCGAGAGCCTCGTGCCGCACCCGCCCGTCGAAGTACAGCAGGGTGACGACGATGGCGAGCAGGGGCGTGGTCACCAGGCCCGCCAGGATGGCACCGACGGCCACGAGCACCCACCCCAACCCGCCGACCATCATCCCCACGAACTGCGGGATGCCGCCGAGCGCCACGGAGAGCACCGAGACCAGCAGCATCGCCACCACCAGAGTTCCGATGACCGGCAGCAGACGTGGCCGCAGCAGCCGGGCGGAGCGTCGCAACCCTCGCAGCGGACCGAGGCGTTCGATCACGATCGCCGCCGGCGCGGCCGCGAACAGCGAGGCGATCGCCAACGACGCCGCCACACCGGCCAGAACGAGCAAGATGCCGGCAAGCACGACCGCCGGCACCGGAAGACCACCCACTGCGGCGAGCGCTATGACGGCTCCGGCGACCGCAAGCGGCAGCGTGGCGGCGATGATGAGCAGCAACCACGAGGCGATCAGCGCCCACCACCGGCGAAGGCCGGCGGACAGCGCCTCACCTGGCTGGATCGCCCCACCGAGGTAGGACGCCGCCGCGACCGCCGCGACGGTCCCGGTGATGAGGGGCTGGACCAGCACGCCCTGCAGGACGGTGAGTAGGAACGCCAGGTCCTCGCCGGCGCCCCCGGGTTGCATGAACAGCTCCGCCGAGGTGGGGTCGGTCATCATCTCCAGCAGGCCCCCGCCCAGCAGGTCGCGTTGCAGGTAGGCGGACAGCAGCTGGAGGGGCACGAGGAAGATCCCGACGACCACGACGATCGTGCGCCAGCTCGCGACGAACAGCTTGAAGGCCCCGTCGAGCACCTCTCCGAGGTTGAGGGCACGGATCGCGACGGGTGCCGGTGCCGGAGGCGGCCCTCCCGGAGGCATGCCCCCCGCTTGCGGGTGACCCGGCGGGGGCGGAAGTCCGGGCGGAGGCGGAAGTCCCATACCCGTCACCGACACCAGCTCCTCTTCTCACCGCGGGCCACGGCGCGTGGACGGCCTGCCCGGTCAGTATGCCTACCATGCCGACCATGCGACCCCCGCTCGGCATCCAGACGCTGAACCTCGACCGCCACGTCGCGGTCATGGCGATCGTCAACCGCACACCCGACTCGTTCTCCGACCAGGGGCGCACCTACCAGCTCGACGCGGCGGTCGACCATGCGCTGGCGCAGGTCGACGCAGGCGCCGATGTCGTCGACGTCGGCGGCGTGAAGGCCGGCCCGGGACCCGTCGTGGACGTCGACGAGGAGCGCCGGCGCGTGCTGCCGTTCGTCGAGGCGTTCCGTGCGCGCTGCGAGACCCCCCTGTCCGTGGACACCTTCCGGGCGACGGTGGCCGCAGAGGCGCTCGACGCGGGCGCGGACATCATCAACGACGTCAGCGGCATGTCCGAGCCCGAGATCGCCGACGTCGTGGCGGCCCGCCCCGGAGCCGCGCTGGTCATCATGCACGCCGGCGGGGCGCCCCGGACACGCCCGTTCCGCCCCACCTATTTTCCCGACGTCACCACGGTGGTGGTGCAGGAGCTCGCCCGCCTGGCCGAGGAAGCTCACCGCCGGGGGGTGGCCGCCCACCGCATCGTCGTCGACCCCGGTCATGACTTCGCCAAGAACACCGCCCACTCGCTCGAGCTGACCCGCCGACTGCCGGAGGTGCACGCGCTCGGCTACCCGGTGCTCGTCTCCCTGTCCAACAAGGACTTCCTCGGCGAGACCCTCGGGCTCCCCGTCGACCAGCGGGGGGAGGCGTCGCTGGCCGCAGCCGTGGCGGCGGTGCAGCTCGGCGCGAACCTGGTCCGTGTCCACGACACCCGCTCGAGCGTCCGCGCGATCCGCATCCTCGAGGCCATCCTGGGGCGGCGGCGGCCGCTGGTGTCGGCGCGCGGCCTGGACTGACCGCCGTCTTCCCGGGGTATGTCGGCGTTCGCTCCGTCAGTACTGTGGGAAGCGACGCGAGGAGCCACCATGCCCATGCCCCGCAAGTTCGTCTTCGTCTGCATCAACCAGCGTGACGAGGAGCACCCGAAGCCGAGCTGCAACGCCAACGGCGCCGCGCACGTCTTCAACGCGCTGCGGGAGGAGCAGGGGCGTCGTCTGCTCACCGACGTGAAGATCGTGGCCGGCGGGTGCATGGAGGCGTGCATGGTCGGCCCGGTCGTGGCTGTGTTCCCCGACAACGTCTGGTACGGCGGGGTCACCGAGTTCGATGTGCCGGCGATCATGGGCCACCTCGAAGGGGGGGAGCCGGTCGCGGAGCTGCGCATCGGAGATGCCGAATGGGACCTGCGGCCCCCGGAGCTGCAGGAGGGCTAGCCGTGGCGGACGTGATGGCGCTGCGGGGCTATCACCACCTCGAGTTCTTCGTCGGCAACGCCCGCCAGGCCGCCCACTACTACCGGACCGCGTTCGGGTTCCGCCCGCTGGCCTACGCCGGCCCGGAGACCGGCACCCGAGACCGCGCCTCCTACGTCCTGGAGCAGGGCGACATCCGCTTCGTGCTCACCGCCGGCCTGGATCCCGGCCACGAGGCGGTGGTGCATCAGGGCCTGCACGGCGACGGGGTGCGCGACGTCGCGTTCACCGTGCCCGACGCCGAGGCCGCGTTCCACAAGGCCGTGCGGGGCGGGGCCGAGGCGGCGCTGGCGCCCGAGGTCCGCGAGGACGAGCACGGCAAGGTGGTGATCGCCGCCATCCGCGCCTACGGCGACACCATCCACTCGTTCGTCGATCCGTCGAACTACTCGGGTCCCTTCCTCCCGGGCTATGAGGCCTGGACGGCACCGGGCGGCGGGGACGTGGGACTGCGCCACGTCGACCACGTCGTGGCCAACGTCGAGCGCGGGCACATGACCCGGTGGGCCCGTTTCTACGAGCAGACCATGGGCTTCTCGCAGCTGGTGCACTTCGACGACGAGGCGATCTCCACCGAGTACACCGCCCTCATGAGCAAGGTGCTGTGGGATGGCGACGGGCGCGTGAAGCTGCCCATCAACGAGCCCGCCCACGCGCGCAAGAAGTCCCAGATCGAGGAGTACCTGGAGTACTACCGGTCCCCGGGCGTGCAGCACATGGCCCTGGCCACCGACGACATCGTGACCACCGTCGCCGCGCTGCGGGCCAACGGGGTGGGGTTCCTGCGGGTGCCCGCCGCCTACTACGACGACCTGCGCGCGCGCCTCGACGTGTCACGCATCGACGAGGACCTCGACGTCTTGGCCGACCACGGCGTCCTGGTCGACGCCGACGACGAGGGCTATCTCCTCCAGCTGTTCACCCAGCCGGTCCAGGACCGCCCCACCGTCTTCTTCGAGATCATCGAGCGCCGCGGTTCCCCCGGGTTCGGCGTCGGCAACTTCAAGGCCCTGTTCGCGGCGATCGAACGCGAGCAGGCCGCCCGCGGCAACCTGTAGCGCCGGCCACGGACCGCCCCCTCGACGGGGACGGCGGACGGACGTACGCTGCTCCCCAGCCCGCGGCCCTGCCGCGCTTCCCCGGGCCCGCCGCCCTCCACGCGAAAGGCCCCGCCGTGCCCGACCGCCCCACCTTCGGCTTCGCGGCGTCCCATCACCGGCAGTCGTGGGACGAGTACTTCCTGGGGCTGGCCGCCGCCGCGGCCACCCGCTCCAACTGCGCGCGGCGCCGCGTCGGCGCCGTGATCACCCGCAACCGCCGGATCCAGTCGACCGGCTACAACGGCCCGCCGTCGGGCTACGGCCACTGCGACGCCGGGGCGTGCCCGCGGGCGGGTACCGACGCGGCGATGTGCGAGCCCTACGACAACTGCGTCGCCATCCACGCCGAGGCCAACGCGCTGCTGTTCGCCACGCCCGAAGAGCGGGAGGGGGCGACGCTGTACTGCACCGCGGCGCCCTGCTTCGCGTGCGCGAAGCTGGTCGCCAACTCCGGGATCGCCGAGATCGTCGCGGCGGGCGGCCGCTACGACGGCTGGGAGAGCACCCGCCGCTTCCTGCAGGACTGCAACGTGCGGGTGCGGGTGCTCGACGGTATGGAGCACGCGGTCCCCTTGCCCCTGTAGCAGCGGCTCAGCCTCTCCATGGCGGTCGCTACGTGACCGCCACACCCAGCACAGCGGGGAATCGCGTCATAGGGCGCTACCGCTTCACTACGTGAGCGCTTGGCTGTCGCTCGGGCGATCCACGTCTCAGCACGTCATGGGGACTGGCGTCCCCGCCCTGGGAGATGAGAATGAGTCCGCCTCCGGCGGCTGCCACCGGCGGCTGCGGCGCCTCCACCGCCCGCTGGCGGATCCGACAAGCGGACCCGTCACCTCCTGGGTGGTCAATCCGACAAGCGGACCCGCCGACGGATCCGACAAGCGCCTGGAACCCGCGTCTTTAAAGCCGTGAAACCGGTATCCCGCGGCGCCGGCGCGGTCCAGCCTGGCCACGGACCCCGCGGCGTGCACCGTGGTCGTATTCCGTGTTATTCACGGCTCAGCGGTCGAGGTGGGCGAGGAAGGCGTCGGCGAGCCGGGTCGCGCGCTCCTCCGCCCGGGCGCGGGCGGCGTCGATGTCGTGGCTGGTGACGGGCTCTACCGCCTCGAGGTAGCACTTCAGCAGCGGCTCGGTGCCGCTCGGGCGGGCGAGACAGCGCGAGCCGTCGGCCAGCATGAGCTCGAGGAGGTCGGCGGCCGGCGTGGGCAGCGGCTCGGCGGTGCCGTCGGTGTGCCGGCGCACGCCGGCGGCGTGATCGGCGACGGCGACCACGGGGACGCCGGCGACCTCTCGGGCCGGGCGTCGACGCAGCCCGTCCAGCATGCGCGCGATCTGCTCAGGATCGTCCACCCGGAGGGAACGCCCGAGGGTGGCGTGCACGCCGTGACGGACCGCGAGGTCGTCCAGGGCGCCGGCCACCGTGGCACCGCGCGCCTTCAGGCCGGCGGCGAACGTCGCGAACAGCAGCGCGGCGGTGATGCCGTCCTTGTCGCGGACGGCGTCACCGGCCATGACGCCGAGCGCCTGCTCGTAGGCGAGCACGAACCGCTGGCGTGCCGCCTGCGCCTGCTCGGCGACGGGCGCCAGCCACTTGAAGCCCGTGAGCGTCTCGGCGTAGGCGGCTCCGTGGGCGGCGGCGATGCGCGACAGCAGCCGTGAGGAGACCACGGTGGTGGCCACCAGCGGGCGGCCGGGCAGGTGCGCGTCGAGGGTGAGCAGGTGCTCGGCCAGCAGGCAGCCGACCTCGTCGCCGGTCAGCGTGCGCCAGCCGTCCTCGGGTATGGCCACCGCGATGCGGTCGCCGTCGGGATCGGTGGCGAGGACTAGGTCGGCGTCGCGCTCGGCGGCCAGGGCGCGGGCGAGGTCCAGCGCTCCCGGCTCCTCGGGGTTGGGGAACGCAACCGTAGGGAAGTCGGGGTCGGGGTCGAGCTGCTCGGCGACGGGGACGACGTCGGAGAACCCCGCGCCGTGGATGACGTCGAGGAGCAGGCGCCCCGCCACGCCGTGCAGCGGGGTGACGACCACCCGCAGCCGTTCGGGATGTGCCGCGCCGCCGGCAACGTTCCGGGCGGCCTGCAGGTAGTCGGCCTCCACGGAGGCGGCAAGGCGGCCGCGTTGGGGGTCGGCGGCGGCGGCGACGGGGACGTCGGCCAAGGGACCGACCGCGGCGATCGCGGCGGCGAGGGCGGCGTCGTCAGGGGGCGCCAGCGGCAACCCGCCCGGCACGTACACCTTGTACCCGTTGTCGCCGGCGGGGTTGTGGCTCGCGGTGATCTGCACCCCGGCCGCCGCCCCGAGCGACCGCACGGCGAAGGCGAGCAACGGGGTCGGCACCGGCTCGGCGAAGCGGCGCACGGCCAGGCCCGCTCCCGCCAGCACCGCGGCGGCCTCGTCGGCGAACTCGGAGGAGCCGTGCCGGGCGTCGCGGCCGAGCACCACCTCGCCGGGAGACCCGCGCTCGTGCAGCCACGCCGCCAGCCCGGCGGTGACCCGGCGCACCACCGCCCGGTTCATGCGGGCGGGACCGGCGCCCAGGGGTCCGCGGATGCCGGCGGTGCCAAAGGTGAGGGGGGCGGTGAAGCGCTCGGCCAGCCCCGCGGCGTCGCCCGCGGCCAGCAGCTGCGCCACCTCGTCGCGCGTGACCGGGTCGGGGTCGTCGGCCACCCACGCCTCGGCGGCCGCGCGCAGCTCCTGATCGATCCCCATGGCAGCGGAGAGCATAAGGGCGACCCGGGAGCAGCGTGCTTGCGATAGTGACACCACACGGGCGCGTCGTGCGTCTGTCGGGCATGGGCATGAGCACGAACGCCGGGAGGGCGGGTGCAGGAGCCAGCAGGGTTCGCCGAGTTCGCCCGCCGGGAGTACCCGCGGCTGGTGGGTGCGCTGAGCCTGCACTGCCGCCACCGCCAGGTGGCCGAGGAGCTCGCGCAGGAGGCGCTCGTGCGCGCCGCCGACCGCTGGCCGCGCGTCTCGGCGATGGCCGCCCCGGGGGCGTGGAGACACCGGGTCGCCATGAACCTCGCCACGTCGTGGCTACGGCGCCGCCAGGCCGAGCGCCGCGCGCACGCGCGGGCCACGCCGGAGGGGCAGGCCGACGCGGGCCCGGACCACACCGACACGATCGTCGTGCGCGAGGCCGTCCTGCGCCTGCCGTCCCGGCAGCGCACGGTCCTCGGCCTGCGCTACTACGCGGATCTGTCGGTCGCGGAGACCGCCGCGGCCATGGGCCTGTCCGAGGATGCGGTCAAGGCCCATACGCGCCGGGCCGTGGCGGCCCTGCGGGGTCACCTCCTGCCGCAGGGTGCGGCGGTCATGGAGGCCGACGATGAGTGACGACGTCCGGGAGCTCGTGCGCCGGGCCGTGCGCGAGGCCGAGGGCGAGCCGCCGATCGCCGACCTCGTGCGCCGGGCCGGTCGTCGCCGGCGGCATCGGCACGCGAGCCGGGGCCTGCTGTAGCTCCTGCTGATCGGGATGGTCGCGACGGTGGCGGCGGACCTCGGCGTCACCCGCGTCGACCTCGCCCCCGCCGGGCCGGCCCCCCAGTCGGGCGGCTGGCCGCTGGAGGCCCGCTTCGACATCATCGACCTCGACTACGGCGAGTTCGTCCAGCTGCCGCGGGCCCCGGTGCTCCGCACCATCGAGGAGCTCGCGGCCGAGAGCTGGGATACCTGGACCCACGTCCACGTCGCCATGTACGAGCTGCGGCCGGAGGGGGAGATCCTTGTGGGCGACAACAACCCCGTCCATGTCCACCGCATGACACCGGAATGGGAGGAGAACGGCACCCTGGACGTCCGTGATACCAGCGTGCCGTTCGCCGCGTTGGACGCCGCTCGCGCCGCGGTGGTCGGCGACCGCACCCCGCGTGACCCGAAGATCTTTCCCGTTTTCCCCGGGCGGCTGCCCGCACCCTTGCCCGCGCCACCAGGGACGCAACCGGGTGTGCGGGTCGTCGACGGCGACGTCACCGCCCTCCGCGACCGGGTGGCCGACGAGCTCGAACTCGCCGCCGCCGAGCTGCGGGCCGTGCTGACCGAGGAGGAGTACTGCGGCGCCGAAGGAGCCTTCGTCGACCGCTGCGCCGAGCCGGAGGTCCGCGTCGAGCGCACCTTCGTCATCCATGTGCCCACCGGCCTGCCCCTGTACCGGTCATGGCGGCCGGTCGAGGGCATGCCCGACGAGCTGGCCGCGCTCGGCCTCGACGAGCTCGTCGAGCTGCGTGCCACCCATGTCCGGCTGTCGACGGGCGAACACCCGACGCCTGATCAGGAAGCGGCCGTGCTGAACGTTCCACCCGTCGGCGAGGTCACGCCGACGTGGCTGCCCAATGGCGTCCCCGTGTTCGTCATTCACGCCCCCAGCGGCCAGGTATCCGTCGTCGACGCGGTGCATCCAGGACCCACCACGATCGTCCGGCCGATCCAATGGTGCCCCACCGCCGAGGTCCTCAACGATCCGGTGCACGGGGCCATCTACGCACCCGACGGCCGCCGGCTCGGCGGGCCGCCGGGCAGCGACCTGGTGCACTACCGCACCGCTCCGGGTCCCGCCCCGGACACCGTGGCCGTGCTCGACCGGGTCGTCCCGGTCGAGCGCAACCGGTCGTCCGACGACTCCGCCGGCCTGGGCGGCTGCGCTGTTGCACCGGTCTTCCACACCGATCACCCCGACCGCGGACGCGTGTACCGGCCGTCGGAGGCGGTCGCCGAACGCGCCGAGGGCTGGGTGCTGGTCGACGGCAGCATCGGCGTCGACGCGCAGGGGCGGGTGTGGGCCTGCGATGAGGCGGACACCACCGACCACGACGCCTGGCGCTGCGTCACCGGCCAGGTCCCCCTGACCGGTGTGGACGCCACGATGTTCTCCGACAGTCCCGTGTGGAGCGGCGTCATGTGGGCCGAGGTCGACGGGGAT
>Ga0247713_1000787_pt1 | contig 17670 bp, 17 predicted proteins | sample 21E_NmetaG_FD_189936 | JGI IMG/M metagenome (GOLD analysis project Ga0247713, IMG submission 189936) | Soil microbial communities from hillslope of Landscape Evolution Observatory, University of Arizona, Oracle, AZ, United States - 2-1-E_N | ecosystem: Engineered > Artificial ecosystem >... | reverse complement strand
GTTCAGCGATCCGCACCACCGCACGGCCCCGCACCGGCGTTCCCACGGCCCACCGCAACCCCCACCGGCGCCACCGCCGACCGGCCCGCACGACCCGGATCGCCGGCCGGGCCCGAACCCGGATCCCCTCCCGGACCGCCCCGCGGCCGGGCGGGCCGGCTGCGGCGCGGCGGACCGGTCGACCCGGCCGACGCGCCGACCGCGCCCCTGCGGCCCCCGCCGCCCGGGGCGGACGAGGTCACCATGCAGCTCGCGGCCGTCGGTCCGCCGCCCGGGGTTCCGGCGTACTCGCTCGGCCGATCGAGCAGCCTGATGGCGATCGCCAGCCTCGCCAGCCGCGTGACGGGGTTCCTGCGCCAGATCGCGCTGGTCGCGGTGCTCGGCTTCGGGCTGGTCAACAGCTCCTACACGGTGGCGAACACGCTGCCGAACATCGTCTACGAGCTCCTGCTCGGCGGCGTCCTCACCAGTGTGATGATCCCGCTGCTGGTACGGGCGCAGACCGAGGACGCCGACGGCGGCGAGGTCTACACCCGCCGGCTCATCACCCTCGCCGCCGCCGGCCTGACCGCCGCGACCGCCGTCGCCATGCTCGCCGCGCCGCTGCTCACCCGCCTCTACCTGGGCACGCAGACGTCCACCGGGGCGACCTCGGAGCTGGCGACCGCGTTCGCCTACCTGCTCCTGCCCCAGATCGTGTTCTACGGGCTGGGCGCACTCCTCGGCGCGATCCTCAACAGCCGCGGCGTCTTCGGGCCGTTCGCCTGGGCGCCGGTGCTCAACAACGTGGTCGTGCTCGGGGTGCTGGGCGTGTACGTTCTCGTCCCCGGTCCGATCAGCCTCGACCCGGTCCGCATGGGCGACACGAAGCTGCTCGTCCTGGGCCTGGGCACCACGCTGGGGATCGTCGTGCAGGCCGCCGTCCTGCTGCCCGCGATGCGGCGGATCGGCTTCCGCTACCGCCCGACGTGGGGCTGGGACCCCCGGCTCACGGCGGCGGGGGGCCTCGCGGTGTGGGTCGTCGCGTACGTGCTGATCGGCCAGGTCGGCTACGCGGTGACCAACCGGGTCGCCTTCGACGCGGACCCGGCCGGACCGGCGATCTACGCGAACGCCTGGCTGCTGCTGCAGGTGCCGTACGGGATCCTCGGGGTGTCGCTGCTCACCGCGCTGATGCCGCGGATGAGCCGGGCGGCAGCGCAGGGCCGCAGCGCCGACGTCGTCGCCGACCTGTCCCTGGGCACCCGGCTGTCCGCGCTCGTGCTGGTGCCGGTGAGCGTGCTGCTCACGCTGTTCGGCACCGAGGTCGGGCTGGCCCTGTTCGGCTGGCGCGACGGCAACGTCGAGGGTGCCGCGCGCCTGGGCACGGCCCTGGCCTTCTCGGCGTTCGGGCTGCTGCCGTTCGCGGTGATGATGTTGCAGCTGCGGGTGTTCTACGCCCTCACCGACAGCCGCACCCCGACGGTGATCCAGCTGACGGTCGTCGCGGTGAAGGTCCCGCTGCTCCTGGCGTGCCCGCTGGTGCTGCCGCCCGAGCAGGTCGTCGTCGGCCTGATGGCGGTCAACAGCGCGTCGTTCGTGTTCGGCGCCGTGCTCGGGCAGGTGCTGGTGCGCCGCCGGTTGGGGCCGCTGCGCACGGGCACCGTGCTCGGCTCGGTGGCGCGCACGGTGGCCGGCTCGGTCGCCGGCGGGCTCGCCGCCCTGGCGGTGCTGACCCCGCTCGCGCCCGTGGTCGACGGCTGGCCGATCGCCGCCGCCGCCTGGACGGTGCTGGGGCTGGCGGTGCTGGTGGCGGCGCCCGTGACGCTCGGCGCGCTCCGGCTGCTCCGATCGGCCGAGCTGGAGTCCCTCCGGAGCCGGATCCGCGGGCTCGCCCGGCGCGCCGGTGCCGGGCGCGGTCGTTCCCGCTGACGTAGTCTGGCCGACGAGGTCGAGGCACGTCCGCGGGCCGGCGGGGACGTACGGGAAGGCAGGCGTCGGTGAATGAGCGCGCGGGGCGGGACGACGGCGCGACGGTCGCCCTCGGATCCGCGGTCGGCCCCGATCCGGTCGTTCCGGCGCAGGTCAGAGCCGATTCGGCAGCCGAGTCGCGCGATGCCACGGGCGCGGGCGGTGTCCTGTGCGGACGCTACCGCCTGCGCACCCGCGTCGGCTCGGACCGCGCGGCCGGTACCGAGTTCTGGTGTGCCCAGGACACGGTTCTGCAACGTGACGTCGCGCTGACCCTCGTGCGACCCGCGCCGGGCGCGGACCTCGCGAAGGCCCGCTCCGCGGCCGGCGAGATGATCACCCGGGCACTGCGCTCCGGCAGCTTCGAGCACCCCGGCACCGCCCGCCTGCTCGACGTGCTGGCGCCGGGTGCGGCGGCGCTGCCGGCCGACGTGCTGGCCGGGGCGGTCAGCGAGTGGGTGCCGGGCCGCAGCCTGGCCGAGACCGTCGCCGACGGCGTCATCTCCCCCTCGCGGGTCGCCCGCGCGCTGCAGCCGCTGGCCGGTGCGGCCGAGGCCGCGCACCGGCACGGTTTCGTCCTGGGATGCGACCATCCCGAGCGGATCCGGGTGGCGCCGGACGGCCGTGCCCAGCTCTGCTTCGCGCTGCCCCGTCCCGACGTGCTGCCCTCCGACGACGTGCGCGGCCTCGGCGCGGTGCTGTTCGCCCTGCTCACCTCCCGCTGGCCGCTGTCGCCCGCGGACGCCGCACGCGCGGGCCTGGCCACGGCCCGGCGCGGCCCCGACGGGGCGCCCGCGCCACCGTCGGCGATGCGACCGGGCATCCCGGTCGAGTTGGACGCGCTCGCGGTCGGCACGCTCGCCACCGGCGACATCCCCGGTCGCGTGCACACGGCGGCCGCGGTGCGCCGGCTGGTGGACGAGGTCGTCGCCGAGGAGGAGCGGGTCGAGCTGTTACCACCCGCCCGCACCGGGGCGCCGCCGGAGCCCGGCGACGTCTGGCAGGACGAGGTGGACGACCGGCCGGACCCGCAGCGGCGGCGCAAGCTGCTCGTCGGGATGGGCGCGATGGCGGTCGCCGCGCTGGTCGCGGTCGGGTACGTCGGGTGGCAGGTCGGTGCGGTGTTCACCGACCCGGACGAGCCGACGATCGTCGTACAGCCCCAGCTGGCACCCGCCGGCGAGGCTCCGCCCGGCGGCGGTGCGCCGGCCGTCCCCGCGGCCGCCGCCGCGCCGGTGGCCGTCGCCACCGTCGACGTCGTCGACTTCGTCGGTGACAGCGACAACGCCGGGCAGGTCGCCCGGGTGATCGACGGCGATCCGGGCTCGACGTGGCGGACGTTCGCCTACCGCCAGCAGTTCCCGGCACTCAAGCCCGGCGTCGGGATCATGGTGTCGTTCGCCTCCGCGGTGCAGCTCTCCGGGGTGACGATCGACTCGCCGAGCCCCGGCACCCGGGTCGAGCTCCGCTCGGCCCCCGCCGCCGACGCCGCGCTCGACGAGACGGTGCTGATCGGCGGGAGCACCCTCGCGGAGGGCGGCACCACCGTGCCGCTGACCGACAGCCAGCCCGTCGAGCACGTGCTGCTGTGGATCACCGAGCTGGGCGGGGGCGGGGGCGAGTACCGCAGCGAGATCGGCGAGGTCGAGTTCCGCCGCGTCGTGGACTGAGATCCGTCGAACCGTCCCGGGGCCGGCGGGCCGCGACCTAGGCTGCGCGCCGTGTCCGTGTCCGCGCCCACCGACGCGGAGCTGGTGGCCGCGCACCGGGCGGGGGATCGCCACGCGTTCGCCCGGCTGGTGTCCCGGCACGCGGACCGGCTCTGGGGCACGGCCCTGCGTACCCTCGGCGACCCGCACGAGGCGGACGACGCGGTGCAGGAGGCGCTGTTGTCGGCGTACCGGGGCGCCCGGTCGTTCCGCGGCGAGGCTTCGGTGCGGACGTGGCTGCACCGGATCGTCGTCAACGCCTGCATCGACCGCATGCGCCAGGCCGACCTGCGCCCCACCGTGCCGTGGCCGGACCGGGAGCCGCCGGCCCGGTCCGGCGACCCGGCCGGCGAGCTCGCCACGCGGTTGGCGGTGGCGGAGGCGCTGGCGCTGCTGCCGGTCGACCAGCGGGTGGCGGTGGTGCTCGTCGACGTGCAGTGTTGCCCGGTGGCGGAGGTCGCGCAGATCCTGCAGGTCCCGGTCGGCACGGTGAAGAGCCGGTGCGCGCGGGGCCGGGCCCGGCTGGCCGCGCTGCTCGGCCACCTGCGGGAGGAGGTGCCGTGACCGCCGACCGCGAGCGCCTGCGCCGGCTCGCCGAGCTCGACGCCGGCCTGCCCGACGATGCCACCGCCGGCCGGGCGCGCGCGGAGGTGGCGGATCCACGCGACCGGGAGGTCCTCGACGCGCTCGCCGCCACCCGGGCGGAACTCGCCGCCATCGGGACGCCCCCGGCACCCCCGGGCGCAGCGAGCCGGTGGGTGGATGCGCTCGGCGCGGCTGCCGCGGCCCGGCACCCGCCGGAGGCCGCCGCGGCTTCGCCCGACCCGACCCCGGCCGGCCCCCGGCGCGCACCGACCGAACCCGCGGCACCCGTCGGGCCTCCGGCATCCGCCACCCCTCCGACGGTCGCCGCATCGCGGGCGGCCGTGGAGCCCGCAGTCCGTCCCGGATCCGCGGGCGCCGGTGGGCCACCGCCGGCCCCGCGCCGCCGGCCCGCGCTCGTCGCGGCCGCGGCGCTCGTCGCGCTCGCGGTGACGGCCCTGCTGCGGACCCCGCCGACCGGACGCGAGGTGCTCGTCGTCGAGCGCGTGGACCTCGCCGCCGCCGCGACCGCGACCACCGGGGTGCGCGACCTCGGACCGCTGGCCGACCCCGCCCGCCGCACCGGTTGCCTCACCGCCGCGGGTGTCGGCCCCGTCGCCCCGCAAGCCGTGCTCGGTGGTCGGCCGGTGCTGCTCGACGGCACTCCGGGCACGCTGCTGCTGCTCGCCACCGGCGAGCTGGGCCGGCTGCGGGTCGTCGTCGTCGACACCGGTTGCGGTCCGGACGGCGGCCGGGTGCTCGCCGACGACGTCGTCGGCCTGGTCGGCGGGTAAGGGTCCACCGCGGGACCCGACGGCCGTACCCCGGATGGCCCAGGGAATGGCGGGTGCTGGAATCGTGTTGCAGCGCTACGACGGCGACGCAGCACGAGGAGGACGCGACCAGTGACCACCGACGGGGTCCGCGAGCTGATCATCATCGGGTCCGGGCCCGCCGGGTACACCGCAGCGGTCTACGCCGCGCGCGCCCAGCTGCGGCCCCTGGTCTTCGAGGGCACCCAGTTCGGCGGTGCGTTGATGACCACCACCGAGGTCGAGAACTACCCCGGCTTCCGCGACGGCATCATGGGCCCCGCCCTGATGGAGGAGATGCGCGAGCAGGCCGGACGGTTCGGCGCCGAGTTGCGCTCCGAGGACGTCGAGGAGGTCTCGCTGACCGGGGACGTCAAGACCGTCACCGCCAACGGGGTCACCTACCGGTCGCGCGCGGTGATCCTCGCGATGGGCGCGGCCGCGCGTTACCTGCACGTGCCGGGGGAGCAGGCCCTGCTCGGGCGCGGGGTGAGCTCGTGCGCCACCTGCGACGGGTTCTTCTTCCGCGACCAGGACATCGCCGTGGTCGGCGGCGGCGACTCCGCGATGGAGGAGGCGACCTTCCTCACGCGGTTCGCCCGCTCGGTCACCGTGATCCATCGGCGCGAGGAGTTCCGGGCGTCCCGGATCATGCTCAAGCGCGCGCAGGACGACCCGAAGATGCGCTGGCGGCTCAACACCGAGGTCGTCGAGGTGCTCGGCGAGGGTTCGGTGTCGGCGTTGCGGCTGCGCGACACGGTGACCGGCGAGGAGTCCACGCTCGACGTCACCGGCATGTTCGTCGCGGTCGGGCACGACCCGCGCAGCGAGCTCGTCCGCGACGTCCTCGACACCGACGAGGCCGGCTACGTGAAGGTGGACGCACCGAGCACCCGCACGGCGGTCCCGGGCGTGTTCGCCGCGGGTGACCTGGTCGACCACACCTACCGCCAGGCGGTGACGGCGGCCGGTTCCGGCTGTGCGGCCGCGATCGACGCCGAGCGCTGGCTCGCCGGCGAGCCCCTTGCCACCGAGTTCGTCGGCGGGGGCTACGGCGCCGTCGACGTCGCCGCCGCCGTCCGCTGACCGACCCAGAAGGAAACGGAGATTTCATGGCCAACACGGTCGACATCACCGACGCCTCGTTCGAGGCCGACGTGCTCAACAGCAGCAAGCCCGTCCTCGTCGACTTCTGGGCGGCCTGGTGCGGCCCGTGCAAGATGGTCGCCCCGGTGCTCGACGAGATCGCCGGCGAGAACCAGGAGAAGATCACTGTCGCGAAGCTGGACATCGACCAGAACCCGCAGGCCGCGCGGAACTACAACGTCATGTCCATTCCCACCATGATCGTCTTCAAGGACGGCAGGCCGGTGAAGCAGATCGTCGGCGCCAAGCCGAAGGCCGCGCTGCTGTCCGACCTGGCCGACTACCTGGCCTGATCCCGTCTCGCGAGCCCTGCCACCCCGTCCCGGATCCCCGGGGCGGGGCAGTGCGGTATCGGGCGGGACACGCCGGGACCCGGCCTGCCGTCCCCCGGTCGTGGCACCGCAGGGCACAATGGGCCGCGCCCGGGATCTCCCGGGCGGCGGACGGCCAGGCCGCGCGTGCCGCGTGGAGATCGAGCGAGGGGTGCATGCAACTGCTGCGCCGTGGTGACAGCGGTCCGGCTGTCGTGGAGGTCCGAGCCGTGTTGCGGCGGTTCGGCCTGCTGCCGGACGCGGTCGACGGGCCTCGCGAGGCCGGCTTCGACGGCGAGGTCGAGCACGCGGTCCGGGCGTTCCAGCAGCATCGCGGCCTGATCACCGACGGGATCGTCGGCCCGGCAACGTACCGCGCGCTGCGCGAGGCGGGCTGGACGCTGGGCGACCGCATGCTGGCCCTGATGATCTCCGCGCCGATGAGCGGCGACGACGTCGTCACCCTGCAGGAGCGGCTGCTCGAGCTCGGCTACGACAGCGGGCGGCCGAGCGGGGTGTTCGACGAGCAGACCGAGAGCGCGCTGCGCGCCTTCCAGCGCGACTACTGCGAGGTGTCCGACGGCGTGTGCGGGCCCGCGACGCTGCGCGCGCTGCGCCAGCTGGGCCGCAAGGTCACCGGTGGACGCCCGCACCTGCTGCGCGAGCAGGAGCTGCTGCGGGAGGCGGGGCCGCGGCTGCGCGGCAAGAGGATCGTGGTCGATCCGGGTCACGGCGGGCCCGATCCCGGCGTCGTCGTCGGCGGCGTCACCGAGGCGGACCTGATGTGGGACCTCGCGCGCCGGATCGTCGGACGGATGTCGGCCACCGGGATGGAGGCGCTGCTCACCCGCCGGCAGGACACCTGCCCGCCGGAGGCCGAGCGCGCGGCGTTCGCCAACCAGACGGCCGCCGACCTGGTGCTGTCACTGCACACCGACGCCAACCCCGGCATGCACGCGCAGGGCCTCGCGACCTTCCACTTCGGCAACGGGTCGGGAGCCACCTCCACCGTCGGAGAGGTCCTCTCAGGCCTGCTGCACCGCGAGCTGCTCACCCGAACCGGCATGCTCGACTGCCGCACCCAGGAGCGGACGTGGGAGATCCTGCGGCTGACGCGGATGCCGACGGTGCGGGTCGAGATCGGCTACCTCACGCACGTGGGCGATCGGCGCAAGCTGCTCGACCCGGCGTTCCGCGACGTCGTGGCCGAGGGGGTGCTCGTCGGGGTGAAGCGGCTCTACCTGCTGGGCCAGGACGACCAGCCGACGGGCACGTTCACCTTCTCCGACGTGCTGGCGCGCGAACTCGAGCACCCGGACCACCGGGGCCGGGCCACCGCCATCTGATCAGAGCGCGCCGCGGGTCGGTACGGGCCGGCGCCGCTCGCCGCCGATGCCGCTGGTCTGCAGGGGGATCGTGATCGTGCCGAGCAGCTGCTCGAGCGCGGCCTCCACGTCCTCCTTCCACGTCATCGCCGAGCGCAGCTCCATGCGCAGCCGAGGGACCCGGGGGTGCGGGCGGACGGTCTTGAACCCGACGCGGCGGAGGAACTCGGCGGGCACCATGCACCCGGGGTCGTTTCCGGGCCGGGCGTCACCGAAAACCTCGACGGCGCGGACGCCGCGGCGGGTGAGATCCCGGGCGACCGTCTGGGCCAGCATCCGGCCCAGCCCCTCTCCGGCGAACTCCGGCACCACCTGCATCGTCGTGAGCAGCACCGCGTCGGCGCTCACCGGGCCGCTGGGCAGCTCCGCGGCCCGGGGGACGGCCGACGGCGGCGCGTACATGACGTAGCCGGCCGGCACGCCGCCGACCCGGACCACCCGACCGCAGGAACCCCATTCCAGGAGCACCTCGGACAGCCACGCCTCCTTCTCCAGCTCGACGGAGCCGAAGTCGGAGGCCTGCGCGGCGAGGTGTGGGGCGAGCTCCCAGAAGACGCAGCGGCGACACCGCTTGGGCAGATCGTCCAGATTGTCCAGGGTGAGCGAATCGACGTGCCAGGACAAGAGCAACCTCCGGCCGTCGCTGAAACCTCTGGAACCCGGTGCGGAAGAGGTAGGGCCCGACCCCGCATCGCACCGCGGTCCCACGGTAGATCGATCCAGCGGGCGGCGGAACCCCGACTGCTGTGACCGGTCCCTCACGCACGATGAACAGCAGGTGGACGCCGTCGTGGGCGGTGCGCGGCCGCTGCGGCCGCCCCGGGAGGCGCTCGCGCGGGTTGCACTGCCGGCGTCGAGCCGATCGCCGTCGGCAACCGCGCACCGGCCCGCCGGTCCTCGAGGTGAACGTCTCGCCCGGGGCTCACGGACACCTCCCTGCTTCCCACAGCGGCCGCGACGGCGGGGGAGGATATCGGTGTGCTCTGCACCGCGCTGGTGGAGCGGGCGCTCGACCGCTGACGCCTGTTTCATGTGAAACATCACGCCGTTGCCGGGCGGCCCATCAGCTTCGCGATCCGCTCCAGATCCTCCACCGAACCGAACTCCACCACGATCCGGCCCTTGCGCTGCCCCAGCTCGACCTTCACCCGCGTGTCGAAGGTGTCGGAGAGCTGCTCGGCCAGCTCCTGCAACCCGGGCGCCTGCATCGGCCGCCGGCGGACGGGCCGGTCGGGCGTGGGCTCGTCGCGCCGGGCGAGCAGCACCGCCTCCTCGGTGGCGCGTACGGACAGGCCCTCGGCGACGACCCGGGCGGCCAGCTCCTCCTGGCGGGCCGCGTCGTCGAGCCCCAGCAGCGCGCGGGCATGGCCGGCCGACAGCACCCCTGCGGCCACCCGGCGTTGCACGGCCACCGGCAGCCTCAGCAAGCGGATCGTGTTCGTGACCACCGGCCGGCTGCGGCCGATCCGGTCGGCGAGCTCGGCATGGGTGACCCCGAACTCCTCGAGGAGCTGCTCGTAGGCGGCGGCTTCCTCCAGCGGGTTGAGCTGCACCCGATGGATGTTCTCCAGCAGCGCATCACGCAGCATCGCGTCGTCGCCAGTGTTCCGCACGATGGCCGGGATCCGTGGGAGACCGGCCCGCTGCACGGCTCGCCAGCGGCGCTCTCCCATGACCAGCTGGTAGCGGCCGCCATCGATCTTCCGGACGACGACGGGCTGCAGGAGCCCGAACTCCCGCACGGAGTGCTCGAGCTCGGCCAGCGACTCCTCGTCGAACGCCGTCCGTGGCTGATCGGGGTTCGGCTCGATCAGCGAGACGTCGATCTCCAGGAACTCCGCTCCGGCCACCGGGGCCGGCGGAGGTGCGAGTGCGTCCGGCTGCAGGATCGACGACCGGCCGAGGGCCTCGCGGGACGGCGTGAGCGCCGACGGTCCGGTCGGGATCAGCGCGGCGAGCCCGCGCCCCAGTCCACCCTTGCGCTCGGCCACGACCGCTACCCCTCGTTCTCCTCGGCATGCTCGCCCGCGGCACCGCGCTCGGCGATCTCGCGAGCGGCGTCGACGTAGCTCATCGCACCACGCGATCCCGGATCGTAGGCGAGAACGGTCTGCGCGTAGCCGGGCGCTTCCGAGACCTTCACGCTTCGGGGGATCACCGTCCGGAGCACGACGTCGCCGAAGTGCTCCCGGACCTCGGTGGTGACCTGGTCGGCGAGCTTGGTGCGGGCGTCGTACATGGTCAGCAAGATGGTCGAGACATGCAGGCTGGTGTTGAGGTGCGCCCGGACGAGCTCGATGTTGCTCAGCAGCTGCCCCAGCCCTTCGAGCGCGTAGTACTCGCACTGAATCGGGATGAGCACCTCGGCGGCCGCCACCAGCGCGTTCACCGTGAGCAGGCCGAGCGAGGGCGGGCAGTCGATGAGGACGTAGTCGACGTCGAGGGCGTCCAGCGCCTCCGCGGTCAGTGCCTGGCGCAGCCGGTTCTCCCGGGCGACCATCCCGACGAGCTCGATCTCCGCCCCGGCGAGGTCGATCGTCGCCGGCACGCACAGCAGGTTGGGTGACGCCGTGCTGCCGACCGCGGTCTCGACCAGGTCCAGCTCGCCGATCAATGCCTCGTAGACCGACGGCGTGCCGGAGCGGTGTTCGACACCCAGGGCCGTGCTCGCGTTGCCCTGCGGATCGAGGTCCACCACCAGGACCCGGATCCCGTGCATCGCCAGCGCTGCGGCCAGATTCACGGCCGTGGTCGTCTTGCCGACCCCGCCCTTCTGGTTCGCCACGGTGAGCACCCGCCGGTGGCGGGGCCGCGGCATCCGGTGCCGGTCCGGATGCAGCACCCGGGCGGCGCGCTCGGCCTCCTCGGCGATCGGCGTCCAGCCGGATGTTTCACGTGGAACACCGACGCCGTACGTCATCTCGCACCCCTCCCCGCCCGCGCCCGGTCCGGCCGGCCGGTTCCCCGGATCCGCTCGACCACCAACACCGTGGTCGGCGTGTCCACGATCCCGGACCCGCAGCGGAGCATCCGCGGCGCGGCCCCCCCGGCCGCCCGCACGGCGACCCGGTCCCGCGCCGCCTCATCGGCGGCCGACGCACCCTTCATCGCGAGCAGCACGCCGCCCGGCCGGAGCAGGGGCACGCACCATCCGGCCAGTCGGGCCAGCGGCGCCACGGCGCGAGCGGTGACCACGTCGGCCCCCTCCCACCGCCGGCGGACGCGGGTGTCCTCCGCCCGGCCCCGCTCGACCGACACCGCGAGCCCGAGGTCCTCGATCACCTCGGTCAGCCACTCGACGCGGCGCGCGAGCGGCTCCAGCAGCACGACGTCGACGTCCGGCCGGGCGAGAGCCAACGGTATCCCGGGCAATCCCGCGCCGGAACCGACGTCGACCACCCGTGCGTCCGGCGGGACGAGCTCGGCGACGACCGCGCAGTTGAGCACGTGCCGGTCCCAGATCCGCGGTGCCTCCCGGGGCCCGAGCAACCCACGCTCGACCCCCGAGGTCACGAGGTGACCGACGAACCGCTCGGCGAGCTCCCGCCGGTCACCGAACACCGACCCGGCCTCCGGCGGCATCGCTGCCGCCGCCACGTCAGGCACCGCGGAAGATCACGACCTGGCGCCGCGGCTCCTCGCCCTCGCTCTCGCTGGAGACGCCCTTGACCCGGGCCACGGCATCGTGGACGACCTTGCGCTCGAAGGGCGTCATCGGGCGCAGCCGCACCGATTTGCCCGAGTCCAGCACCTCGTTGGCGGTGCGGGTGCCCAGATCGGTCAGCTCCTCGCGACGCGACTGCCGCCACCCGGCCACGTCGAGCATCAGCCGGCTGCGGTTGCCCGACACCTGCTGCACGGCCAGCCGGGTCAGCTCCTGCAGGGCCTCCAGCACCGTGCCGCGGTCGCCCACGAGCTTGTCGAGGTCCTCGCCGCCGTCGATGCTGACGATCGCGCGGCCGGCCTCCACATCGAGATCGATGTCGCCGTCGTAGTCGAGGACGTCGAGGAGGCGCTCGAGGTAGTCACCCGCGATGTCGCCCTCGCGCACCAGCTGGTCCTCGACCGAACCGTCCTGTGCAGCCTTCGACACGATGCGTCTCCCTTCCTGGAGGGTGCGGAGCGTCCGGATCGCTCCGGGCGCCGCCGCGCCGGTACCGGATCCGGCCGCCGGCGGTGGTCGTGGTGGGTCAGCGGCGCTTCTTGCCGCGACGCGCGGGGGCGCGACCGCGGCCGCCGGGCCGGCCGCCGGTGCCGTTGGTGCCCGAGCCGTGGCCATCGGAGCCGTTCCCGGCCGCGGCGCTCGACCCCGACGCCTTCGCGCCGTTCTGCGGGCCGCGTCGCGTCACCGGCTTGGCACCGGGCCGCTTGGCCGGGGTCGTACCCGCCGCCGCGTCCGCATCCGCCGACGCCGGCGCATCGGCCGGCTCCACCGCCGCACGCTCGTCGGACCGGACGGGCTTCTGCCCGGGGCGCGGCGCGCGGGCCTGTCGCTCGGTGGCGGCCTGCTCCCGCTTCTGCGCCTCCTCGGCGTCGATGCGCTTGTACACCACGTACTGCTGGCCGAGGGTCCACAGGTTGTTGGCGACCCAGTAGAACAGCACCGCCAGCGGGAGGAACGGCGCGCCGACGACCACACCGACGGGCAGCACGTAGAGCATCAGGCGGTTCATGATGGCCGTCTGCGGGTTGGCGGCCTGGGCCGCCTGCTGCCGGGCCACCGAGTGACGTGCCGTGATGTGCGTGAGGACGCCCGCGACGATCATCAGTGGGATCATCACGATGAGCATCTCGGTCAGCGTCGTGCCGAGTGTGGCCATGTCCGGTGCGCCCTGGAACGGCACCACGGAGGCTCCGAGCCGGGCGCCGAACAGGTCGGCCCGCAGGAACGAGTCGATCTCGCTCGCGCCGAAGACGTAGTTCTGCGTCTTGCCGGGCTTGAACTCGCGCAGGACGTGGAACAGGCCGATGAACACCGGGATCTGCACGAGGATCGGCAGGCAGCCGCCGAGCGGGTTGAACCCCTGCTCCTTGTTCAGCTTCTGCATCTCGACGCCGAGGCGCTGGCGGTCGTTGCCGTACTTCTTCTTCAGCCGCTGCATCTCCGGCTGCAGCTCCTGCATCTTGCGCATGGAGCGGACCTGACCGACGAAGGGCTTGTACAGCAACGCGCGCAGCGTGAACACCAGGAAGATGACCGCGAGGGTCCACGCCGCCGCGCTGGCCTCGCCGAAGACGTAGCCGAAGGCCTTGTGCCAGAACCAGAGGATGGCCGAGACGGGGTAGTAGATGAAGTCCAGTGACCAGAATTCCACGGCCGTTACTCCTTGTGGTGCTCGGTCGTCCGCCGCGGCGGCACCGGATCGATACCGCCAGGGTGCCACGGCGCGCAGCGGAGCAGCCGCCGGACGGTCAGCCAGATCCCGCGGAGGGCACCGTGCACCTGCAACGCCTCGACGGCGTACGCGCTGCACGAGGGATGGAAACGGCACATGGGCGGCAGCACGGGGGAGATCCACCGCTGGTAGCCGGTGAGGACGGCGATGAGCGGACGCGCCGCCGCACCGACCCGGGGGGGCCGGGTCACGACCGGCTCCGCCGGGCGGCAGCGTGCAGCGCACCGTCGAGGTCGTCACCGAGTTCGGCGGAGGAGGCCGCGGCCGCGGGCGGCAGCGCGCGCACCACCAGCCGGGAACCGGGCGGCAGGGCGCCGAGCCGGGCGGCCACGAGATGGCGCAGCCGGCGCGTCACCCGGTGCCGGACGACGGAGTTGCCGACGGCGCGGCTCACGACGAAGCCGGCGCGCGGGGCGTCGCCGTCGCCCCGGGCCAGGTGCACCACGAGACGCGAGCGACCCCCGCGGCGGCCGCCACGGACCGTCGCGGCGAACTCGTCCCGGCGCGTCAGCCGGGAGCCGGCCGGGAGCACCTGGGGACGGTCAGGCCGAGAGCCGCTCGCGGCCCTTGCGGCGCCGCAGGGCGACGATGGCGCGCCCGGCCCGGGTGCGCATCCGCAGCCGGAACCCGTGCGTGCGCGCGCGGCGGCGGTTGTTCGGCTGAAAGGTGCGCTTGCCCTTGCTCACGGTCGGCTCTCCCGGTGGACGGCGGGCCGGGGCCCACCGTCAGTGATCACGTGCTGCGGTGACTGGACGGTCGTACGGTGGTGCGTGCGTCCGGTGTGGGGCGGGCACCTGCGCTGCGCCCCGGACAGCCTCGCTGCCCGGACACGGTCGCGGTCAGGGTACGCAAGCGCGCGAAGGGGGGTCAAACCGCCCCGGGACGGCGCCCGTTTCGCCCCGCGTGCGCCTTGTGGTGGGACGCCGGCTGTTGTTAGCGTGCCTGCTTCACCGCCCGCTCCGGGTGGACGGCCCGCATGCTCGAGCACCTGGGCCGCGCGGCGCGCGATCCGCAGGGCCCGCGTAGCGTCCTGCGCACAGGTGTGGACACGTCTGGGGATCGGCCTGCGTGGTGGACGCCGCGGTGCGGCCCGCTGCGGGACGGCCGGAAGGGGGACGCCGCCGGTGGTCGACCAGCCAGGAGACCTCGGACAGGTGTGGCACCGGGTCATCGCCGACCTCTCCGGTTCCGCCGACGCCGGCACGCCGACGCTGTCGCACCAGCAGCGGGCCTTCCTCCGGCTCACCCGCCCGCTCGGGCTGATCGACGGCACCGCGCTGCTGGCCGCGCCCAGCGAGTTCGCGAAGGACGCGATCGAGCGCATCCTGCGGCTCCCGATCAGCGACGCGCTCGGCCGCCACCTCGGGGTACCGCTCAAGCTCGCCGTCGTCGTGGACGCCTCGGCGGCCTCCGGGGGCACCGAGGTCCCGGACCCCCTGCCCGCACCCGAGGAGTTCGCCCGCCATCCGGCCACCGAGGGCGACGGGTCGGCGGGCACCAACGGCGGCCATCCGGACCTGGGCCGCGACACCGAGGCGTGGCCCACCTACTCGGCGCCGGCGGCGACGTCACAGGTCACCCCGCGCTCGCACACCCGGCTCAACGAGAAGTACACCTTCGACACGTTCGTCATCGGCGCGTCGAACCGGTTCAGCCACGCCGCCGCCGTCGCCGTCGCGGAGGCGCCGGCGCGGGCCTACAACCCGCTGTTCATCTGGGGCGACTCGGGCCTGGGTAAGACACACCTGCTACACGCCGTCGGGCATTACGCGCAGCGGTTGTTCCCGGGCATGCGGGTGCGGTACGTGTCCACCGAGGAGTTCACCAACGACTTCATCAACAGCCTGCGCGACGACCGGAAGGTGGCGTTCCAGCGCCGCTACCGGGACGTCGACGTCCTGCTGGTGGACGACATCCAGTTCCTGGAGGGCAAGGAGGGCACCCAGGAGGAGTTCTTCCACACCTTCAACACCCTGCACAACGCGAACAAGCAGATCGTCGTGTCCTCGGACCGCCCGCCCAAGCGTCTGGAGACGCTCGAGGACCGGATGCGCACCCGCTTCGAGTGGGGGCTGATCACCGACATCCAGCCGCCGGAACTGGAGACGCGGATCGCGATCCTGCGCAAGAAGGCCGCCCAGGACCGCCTCGCCGTGCCCGGGGACGTGCTGGAGTTCATCGCGGAGCGGATCGAGCGCAACATCCGCGAGCTCGAGGGGGCCCTGATCCGGGTCACGGCGTTCGCCTCGCTCAACCGGCAGGCCGTCGACACCCAGCTCGCCGAGATCGTCCTGCGCGACCTGATCCCGGACTCGGCGACCTCGGAGATCACCGCCCCGACGATCATGGCGGTGACCGCTGACTTCTTCGGCGTCACGATGGACGAGCTGTGCGGCCCCGGGAAGACCAAGGCGCTCGCCCAGGCCCGGCAGATCGCGATGTACCTGTGCCGCGAGCTCACCGACCTGTCCCTGCCGAAGATCGGGCAGACGTTCGGCGGCCGTGACCACACCACCGTGATGCACGCCGACAAGAAGATCCGCAACGAGATCGCCCAGCGCCGGCGCACCTTCGAGCAGGTGCAGGAGCTCACCGCGCGGATCAAGCAGCGCGCCCGGCACTGAGCCGACGCGACGACCGCCACTCTCGTCGGACAGGTTCCGACGGGGGCCGTTCGTCGGCGTCCGGGGCCCGTCCGGCGCCCGCCGACCTGGTGACCACGAGCCGGACCGGAACGATCACGACGCGTTCGTGACGGACCGTTCGCGCCGTGTGCCGGGAGGGGAAAGTGTGGGTTGCGTATCCGTCGGGCACCGTCGTGGCGTCCGCCGTCGCGGTAGCACACAGTTCCGGATCGAGCACTGTCCACCCACATCTGGGGACAACTCTGTGGATGGCCGCCCGCGGCGGCGGTGGACGGGGCCGCCCGCACCGGTGGACAACCGGTGTCCGGGCGGTGGACGGCGGAGCACGCCGGGGTACCCGTCCACCGGTCACCCGAGCACCCACCGCCGGGCCCCGTCCGCCCTCCACAGGCCGCCACGCCGCCCCACCTGCGCCGTCGCCGCCCGTCCCCACCGTGCACAGGCCCTACTACTACTGCTGTTCTCCTCCTTTCAGAGATCCTGGGAAGGACAGCGGTGGTGGACGAGACCGCCCGGAGGCCCCCGTCCGGGTGCGCGGACGCCGGGATGACACCCGGCGCAGGGAAGCTCTACGGTGGATCCCGACCCGGTCCGCCGGGCCGCTCCCCGCCGTCCGGTCCGCCCGGGTGGTTCGCCCGGGCGGCCGACCCCGAGTCCGCCGATCACCGTTCGAGAACTGCACGTCCGAGTCCCGTCCGCCGAAGGTTCCCGTCGAGAGGTCCGTGCGATGAAGTTCCGGGTCGAACGCGACGTCCTCGCCGACGCCGCCGCCTGGGTGGCCCGCAGCCTGCCCGCGCGGCCGCCGGTCCCGGTGCTGGGCGGGGTCCTGGTCGAGGCGGAGACGGGCGGGGACGGCGACCGGCTCACCGTCTCCGGGTTCGACTACGAGACCTCCGCGCGGGTCGCGCTCGACGCGACGATCGGCGACCCGGGGCGCGTGCTCGTCTCCGGGCGGCTGCTCGCAGACATCACCCGCGCCCTGCCGTCCAAGCCGGTCGACCTCGTCGTCGACGGCGCCCGCGCCGCGATCACCTGCGGCAACAGCCGGTTCAGCCTGCCGACGATGCCGGTCGAGGACTACCCGCAGCTGCCCGCGATGCCGCAGGCCGCGGGCACTGTGCCCGGCGACCGGCTGGCCGAGGCGGTCGCCCAGGTCGCCGTGGCCGCCGGGCGCGACGACACGCTGCCGATGCTCACCGGCATCCGGATGGAGATCGACGGCCCTCGCCTGACGCTGGCCGCCACGGACCGGTTCCGCCTCGCCGTGCGCGACCTCGAGTGGTCCCCGCAGGACCCGGCGCAGGCCGGCGCGGTGCTCATCCCGGCGCGCACCCTCGCGGAGGTCGCGAAGACCCTCGCCGGCACGGGCATCGTCGAGCTCGCCCTGTCCGCGGGCGACGGGATGCTCGGCATCACCGGGGGTGGCCGCCGCGCCACCACCCGACTGCTCGACGCGGAGTTCCCGAGGTTCCGCCAGCTCATCCCGGCCGAGCACACGTCGGCGGCGGTCCTCGAGGTGGCGGGGCTGGTGGAGTCGATCAAGCGGGTCGCGCTGGTCACCGACCGGGTGGCCCAGGTCCGGATGGAGTTCTCCGAGCAGGGCCTGCGCCTGGTCGCCGGCGGCGACGACGTCGGCAGCGCGGAGGAGGAGCTCGGCTGCGAGATCGAGGGCGTGCCCCTGACCATCGCGTTCAACCCCGGCTACCTGCTCGACGCCCTCGGCGCGCTGCACAC
>Ga0247713_1000786_pt1 | contig 17673 bp, 18 predicted proteins | sample 21E_NmetaG_FD_189936 | JGI IMG/M metagenome (GOLD analysis project Ga0247713, IMG submission 189936) | Soil microbial communities from hillslope of Landscape Evolution Observatory, University of Arizona, Oracle, AZ, United States - 2-1-E_N | ecosystem: Engineered > Artificial ecosystem >... | reverse complement strand
ATCGCTCACGAGATGGCGCATGCCGCCAGTCGTCCCCGTTCGGGACCGCTCACACCTTTGTGGGTAGAGGAGGGTTTGGCCGAGCAGGTCAGGTTCGGCGGAAGCAACGCGGGGGGACCCCTCCCCGGTAGCGCCGCCACCGGGCGCCTACCACGCGACGCATCTTTCCAGTACGGAGCGGTGGGAACGATTCTCCAGTCCTACCAGGATGCGTATTCCGCGGTCGGCTTCTTCATCGACCGTTTCGGGCTGCGCAAGTTCCGCCGTTTCTATTTCAAGCTCGGACGTGCCGGTCGTGGATTCGGAACGCAGCGTTACCACCTCACCGAGACGCTTCGTTCGGTTGTTGGGATGTCGCTCCGGGAGTTCGAACGAGCGTGGGCGAGTAGCATCGGAGCATCATGAAAACTGTGGTCGCGAATGGGTCCCGAGATGGATTCGCCCTCGCCAAAGAACACGAGGTGGCGGGTCCGGTTGCGCTAATCGTGAACGGAGCGCAGCGCGACCTCGCATTTGTTCCCTCGGACGGCGACGAGGTGGCGGTCGTGCAGCAAAGTGACGAGCTCGGCCGGGAGATCCTGCGTCACTCCTGCGCCCACGTGATGGCCCAGGCGGTGCTGCGGCTCCGCCCGGAGGCCAAGTACAGCATCGGACCGCCTATCGAAGACGGCTTTTATTACGACTTCGAGACAGAGGCGCCGTTTACGCCCGATGACCTCGAGGCGATCGAGGCCGAGATGAAGAAGATCGTGAAGGAAAACCAGCGCTTCGAGCGGCGCGAAATCGATGCAGACGAAGGGCTCGATCTATTCGCGGATCAACCCTACAAACGCGAGATCATCGCAGGCGTGGCGGAAGGCGCCGACGCACTCGAGCAACAGGGTGTCGGCCCCGAGGTGATCTCCGTCTACCGCAACACCACCAGAAATGGAGATGTTGCATTCATCGATCTCTGTCGCGGTCCGCACATTCCCGGGACGGGGCGTATCAAAGCGTTCAAGCTTCTTCGCACGGCCGGCGCGTACTGGAGAGGCGACGAATCGAAGCCGATGTTGCAGCGCATCTACGGCACCGCATGGGAATCCAAGGACGCGCTGGAGGGCTACCTCCACCGTCTGGAGGAGGCCGAACGGCGGGATCACCGAAAGCTCGGGCGCGACCTCGAGCTGTATTCGTGGCCCGACGAGGTCGGAAGCGGAATCGCGGTCTGGCATCCACGCGGCGCCATGATTCGCAAGACGCTCGAAGATCTCTCCCGAGAGGTGCACCTCGAACGCGGCTACCAGCCCGTTTACACACCGCACATCGGGAAGGCGACCCTGTGGGAGACCTCGGGTCACCTCGACTTCTATAAAGACGGGATGTTCCCCCCGATGGAGTTGGACAACGCTACTTACTACGCGAAGCCGATGAACTGCCCGTTCCACGTCTTGATCTACCGAACCAAAACGCGGTCTTATCGCGAGTTGCCGCTCAGGCTCAGCGAGCTTGGTTCGGTTTATCGCTACGAGCGCTCGGGCGTGGTTCACGGGCTGCTGCGCGCGCGCGGCTTCACGCAGGACGATGCCCATATCTTCTGCCGCCCGGATCAGCTGGTGGACGAGCTCGTGGCCGCGATCGAGTTTTTCCGTGCCCTCTACGGAACGGTCGGGTTGGGCCCCGACAGGGTTCGGTTCTCCACCCGGCCCGACAAGGCGATCGGCAGCGATGAACAGTGGGAGCACGCCGAGAGCGCCCTCCCTGAAGCATTGGCCAAGGCCGGTGTCGAGTACCTCGTCGACGAGGGGGACGGCGCGTTCTACGGGCCCAAGATAGATATCGATGTGCGCGATGCCATCGGTCGGTTTTGGCAGATGGCCACCATCCAGGTGGACTTTCAGATTCCCGACCGGTTCGGACTCGAGTACACCGATGAGGAGGGAAACAGGCCGCGCCCGGTCATGGTTCACCGCGCCCTCTTCGGATCGGTGGAACGTTTCATCGGCGTCCTGGTCGAGCATTTTGCCGGGGCGTTCCCGACCTGGTTGGCGCCGGTGCAGGCCGTCGTCGTGCCGATTGCGGACCGCCACGTCGGCTACGGGCGCGAGGTAAACGCCCGTCTCCTCGAGGCCCGCGTACGGAGCGAGATCGACGATAGCGACAACACGATGGGGGCGAAGATCCGGAACCACCAGCTGCAGAAGGTGCCGTACATGCTCGTGGTGGGAGACAACGAGGCGGAGGTGGGACACGTCTCTGTTCGGCGCCGTTCGGGCGCAGAGACACGGGGCGTCCCGGTTGAGGACTTCATCGCAAAGATCGAGCTCGAGATACGAGAGCGACGCGTGGAGTTGTCGATTTGACATGGAGCGTCTGTGGTCGCCCTGGCGGATGCAGTACGTAACCACCGCCGACGGAGACGAGGGCTGCATCTTTTGCGATCATCTCGCCTCGGGCGACGATGTGGATGCACACGTTCTCTTTCGCAGCGAGCACTGCTTCGTCCTCTTGAACGCCTATCCCTACAACACGGGGCACTTGATGGTGGCGCCCTTTCGACATGTCGCGGAACTGGATGCCTTGAGTCCCGAGGAACGTACGGACATCATGGAGACCACCAATAGCGCGATCTCGATCATCCGCCGAACCATGGACGCCCATGGGTTCAACGTCGGATTGAACCTGGGGCGGGCGGCAGGGGCCGGTATCCCGGGCCACTGTCACGTTCACGTCGTTCCACGTTGGGGAGGCGATACCAACTTCATGACGACGGTGGGCGACACGAAGGTGCTTCCGGAACTGATTCGCGATACCGATCAGAAGCTAAGGCCGCACTTCGCGGCGCTCTCGGAGTAGGTCGTCCTCGCTCAGGCCGGCGGGATGACGTGGGAGTGGTGCCGGCAGATCTCGCGTAAGGAGGCGGCGTCCTCGGTCGCGAATGCATGAACCGGATACGAGCAGAAGAGACGGAACGGGAGGGTCTCGGCGAGACGATTCCACACTCGTTCAAGAGCGATTGCCCCGGTGACGTTGCCCTGCGCCCAGAGAACCGCGACCATTTCGCCGAACACCCTCACGTTGTTGCCGCGCTGCGCCGCTTGAACGAGAAGAGCCTCCAACGTCTCGACGCACACCGCTTCGTCGAGTTCACCGTCGAACATGAACCGGGACAGGGTTTCGTCCGCATCGAGCGACAGGTAACGCCCCTCGTTGACGGCGGCCTCGACGTCGATGCCGGACGCCGTCAATCGTTGGGCGATTGCCCGCCGGCGGGCAGGGGTGGCAACGACCAGCGCGGACTCGCCGGTCAAGAGGGCAGGAGACAAGAACGTTCGGATGAGCTCGACGAGCGAGTCGTCGTCTTCGTGAAACTCCACGAAGTGATCGCCGGCCCGCGGCGCTCGGCGCGCCGGCGCGAGGATGGAGAGATCGAGGTGGTCTGCGGCCATGGTGAACTCCCGCTCTGATAGTCCCCCGAATCGTAGCAGCAAATAGGTGTGCCCGGCATCTACCGGTGGGGAGTCGATGATTCAGCCACGTCAGTGCGGCGCGGCCTCGTCCGCTTTGCGAGCGTCGACGATCTTTTTTGCGAGGTCTCCCGGCACCTCTTGGTAGTGGGAGAATCCCCACGAGAACGCACCTTTGCCGCCGGTCATGGATCGAAGGTCGGTCGCGTAATGAGTCACCTCGGCGAACGGGACCTTCGCCTTCACCACCTGGCGCCCGGGTCCGGCCGGTTCGATTCCCTCGGGTATGCCCCGTCGCTTCTGGAGGTCGCCCATGATGTCGCCGGTGAATGCATCGGGCACCAGCACCTCGAGGTTCCAGATGGGCTCGAGAACGCTCACCCCGGCCTTTTCGACCGCGTCCCGCAACGCCTGCTGGCCCGCGAGCTGGAATGCCATGTCGGACGAGTCCACGGTGTGATATTTGCCGTCGTAGAGCTCGACTTTGATGTCGATCATCGGATAGCCGGTGCCACCGCCCCGTTCCATCGCCGCCCGCACCCCCTTTTCGACGCTGGGGATGAACTGGTTGGGGATAGAGCCACCGAAGATCTTGTCCTCGAACACCATGCCCTCTCCCCGCCCGAGCGGTTCCACGCGGACGTTGCAGATGCCGTACTGCCCGTGGCCCCCGGATTGCTTGACGTGGCGGCCCAGAGCCTCCACCGGCTTCTTGATCGTTGTGCGGTAGGGAACGACGAGCGGAACGTCTTCGACCTCGACCGAGAATTTGTCCTTCAGGCGGTGGAGCACGACGTCGAGGTGTGCGTCGCCCATGCCCCACAGGATCGTCTGATGAGTTTCGTCGTTGCGCTCGAGCTTGAGGGCGGGGTCCTCCTCGATGAGCTTGTGCAAGCCGATCATCAGTTTGTCCTCGTCGCCCTTCGTTTTCGGCTGCACCGCCTTTGGAAGCAGTGGCTCGGGCGGCTCGATGCGAGGGAAGACGACCGGACTGCTCTTGTCGGCGAGGGTGTCGCCGGTGCCGGTCTGGTTCAGCTTGGCCACGGCTCCGATATCGCCGGCGACGATCTCGGACATAGGTTCCTGAGTCTTGCCGCGCATCGTGAACACGCTCCCGACTCGTTCGTCGGTGTTCTTGGTCGCGTTGTGGATACTCCCGTCACCGCGCAGTGTTCCCGAGTAGACGCGGAAGAAGGAGACCCGTCCGACATATGGATCGCTCATCGTCTTGAAAACGAGCGCGGACATCGGCGCATCGGGCTTCGCTTCGCGCGCCTGTCCGTCGATGGCCTCGATCGGGGGTCGCTCGAGGGGGGAGGGCCCCGCCTTCACGATCACATCCAAGATGCGATCGATCCCGATCAGCTTGGTAGCGGCGCTGCAGAGGACGGGATAGATCCGCGCGTCGTCCACCCCCTCGTGGATTCCGGCGACGATCTCCTCGCGCGAAATCTCTCCACCTTCGAGATAGCGCTCGAGGAGGTCGTCGTCCGTCTCCGCAACCGAATCGAGAAGGTCCGTGCGGACTTCGTCGACCCGCGCTCGTCGTTCCGCCGGAACGTCCTGTTCGGTGAAGGTCCCGCTCGGGTCGTAGGCGAATGCGGCGACATCGATGACGGAGATCACGCCGTGGAAGTCGTGCTCGCGGCCGAGGGGGAGATTGAGGGGAGCGCACCCCTTTCCGAACGTGTCGCGCAGGGCGTCGAGCGTCGCGCGAAACGACGAGTTCTCACGATCGAGCTTGTTGACGACGATCATGCGAGGGAGGTCGAGCTCGTCCGCGTAACGCCACGCTTCCTGCGTTTGGACCTCGATGCCTTCGACGCCCGATACAACGAACAGGGCGAGGTCGGCCACCCTCATGGCCGCTCGCATCTCCCCGACGAAATCGGCATAACCGGGGGCATCAAGGATGTTGATTTTGCAACCGTCCCATTCGAGGGGGGCGAGAGCGGTCGAGACGGATACGCCTCGCCGGTGCTCTTCTTCGTCGAAATCGGTGACGGTGTTGCCGTCGGTGACCTTGCCCACTCTGGTGACGGCGCCGCTCCGGAAGAGCATCGCCTCCGCAAGCGAGGTCTTACCGGCTCCTCCATGACCGACGAGGACCACGTTCCGGATGTTTTCGGTCGGATAGCTCTTCACGAACCTCCCCCTCGTTCGACCATCCCGGGCCCGCCGCCTGCGCAGCGGTGCGCCAATCGTAGCGTCAGGCGGCGCCGGGGCGTATGCGAGAACATGGGCCCGTGATCAATGCGCTCATTCGCCGGCACTGGGACCGCGCGATGCGTCCGGTTGGGCGGGCCGTTGCCGGCAGCGGCATCTCGCCCGACGCGGTGACGGCACTCGGAGTGGCTCTGCAGGTAGTGGCCGCCTACTTCATCATCGAGGGCCGCCTGGGCTTCGCGGGCCTCTTTTCCGCGACCGGTGCCCTCATGGACGTCCTGGACGGAGCGGTAGCGCGGGCGCGCGGGCTTACCAACAAGTTCGGGGCGCTTCTCGATTCGACGACCGACAGAATCGCGGATGCGCTCGTTTTCATCCCGATCGCATGGCTCTACGGTGTCTCCCCGGATTTCCCGCGTCGTGATCAAGCATGGGTCGCCGCGGTTGCCTTGACTGCCCTCGTCGCCTCGTTCCTTGTTTCCTATGTCAAGGCGAGGGCCGAGGGGCTTGGTTACGAGTGCAACGTGGGATTTGCCGAACGCGCCGAGCGAATGATCTTGATGATCGTCGCTCTGTTGTTCGATTTTGTCCCGGTTGCGGTCTCCCTGGTTGCGGTCGCGGCGGTGATCACGTTCGTTCAACGCCTTCTGCACGTGAAGAAACAGGCCCTACGTGTCGAAAGATAGGCGTCCCCCCGACGAGGGGCGGCTCATTCAGCTCGTTTATTACGCTTACGTCGTTGCATCCGCGGTCGCGCGCATGCTGCCGGAACGCGTTGCCTACGGCGCTTCCGAATTGGGCGGCCGGGCCGCGGCGCGATTTTCGAAAAAGCGCGATCAGGTGAGGCGCAACCTCGTTCGCATTACTGGTGAGGAGCCCGCGTCGGAACGCATCGAGCACCTTCTGGTCGCGTCTTACGTTTCGTACGCCCGTTACTGGCTCGAGACGTTTCGTCTCGTGCGCGAGCAACGCGATTTCTTTCTCGAGCGTTTCCGATGCCGGGACGAGGAGTGGATCGACAAGGTTTGCGCGCGTGGGAAGGGCGCGATTGTCGTCATCGGCCACCTCGGTAACTGGGATGCCGCAGGGGCGTGGGTCGGGGCGCGCGGCCATCGGCTCGTGACCGTTGTCGAAATGCTGAAGCCGCGCCGCATGTTCGAGTTCTTTGCAGAGCATCGTGCGCGCCTCGGGATGGAGATCTACCCGGCGCGCCCGGGAGCAATCGAATATCTCTGCAACGCCGTCGAAGAGGGCGCGATCGTCGCCATCCTCGGAGATCGAGATCTGAAGGGACGGGGGCCCGAGGTCGACTTCTTCGGCGAGAAAACGACGTTCCCGGCCGGTCCTGCCTCGATCGCGCTGAGAACGGGAACACCGTTGCTGGTTGCCGGCGTCTACAGCGCGCGCCTCGATGATGGTCGCCGCGGCTGGCGCGCCGAGATCAGCCCTCCGATCGAGCTTCCGGAGGAGCGGGGGCCCCGCGCGGTGCAACGGCTGACTCAGGAGGTCGCCCGGCAACTGGAGCACTTCGTTGCACTTCATCCCGAGGAATGGCACGTCTTCCAGCCCTTCTGGCTGACGGATCGGAAGCCGAGGGCGCAGTCGTGAAGATCGTGCTCGTGTGTCCGTATGCATGGGATTTGGTGGGAGGAGTGCAAAGTCACGTTCGTGCGCTGGCCGGGATTCTCCGCCGCCGCGACCACGACGTGACGATCGTTGCTCCTCGGCGGCGCGCGTCGGCCGTCGCGGATGATCACGTGCGCTTGCTGGGACGCGCGGCGGGCATTCCGGCGAATGGATCGGTCGCTCCGGTCGCGTTCGGTCCCGTCGTCGCCGCCGACGTGCGGCGGACCCTTCGGGATCTCGCGCCGGAGGTCGTGCACCTGCACGAACCGCTGATCCCGTCGCTGTCGTTGCTTGCGCTGCGCAGCAGCGAGGCGCCGGCGGTCGGAACGTTCCACGCCGCCGCCGATTCCTCTCTCGGCTATCACGTCGCCAAGCCGCTCCTCGAGAAGGCGATCGCCCGGCTGTCGATCCGCACCGCGGTATCGGATGATGCTCGTGAGTTGATAGCGCGTTATTTCCCCGGCGACTATGTCCTCACCCCGAACGGCATCGATGTGTCACGGTTCTCCCGCGGGGGCGACGTCGATCTTGGACCCGGGCCGAACGTTTTGTTCTTGTCGCGTCTCGAACGCCGAAAGGGCCTCCACATCCTCATCCGGGCGTTCACGGAATTGCGAGACACCAACGTTCGCCTGATCGTCGCCGGGACCGGTCCGGAAGAAGCGCGCTGTCGGAAGCTTGCTGCGTCCCTCGGGGTGGACGCCAACTTCATCGGCCGCGTCGCGGAAGACGACCTGCCGGGGGTGTATCGCTCGGCCGACGTCGTATGTGCGCCGGCTCTCGGCGGCGAATCGTTCGGGATCGTCCTCATCGAGGCCATGGCCGCGGGGACGCCGGTCGTTTGCTCCGACCTGCGGGCCTTCCGCGCCGTCGCCGGAGGGGCAGCGACGCTCGTCCCCCCGGGTGATGCGCGCGCATTCGGGCGCGCCATCATCGACGTTTTGGCGGACGAGACGCGGCGTGCCGATATGCGCCGCGCCGGCGAACGAGTGGCCGCGATGTACGACTGGAGCCACCTAGTGACCGGGCTCGAAGGGTTGTACGAGAAGGCATGTACGGCCCGTCGTGCCGGAGAATATTCGGAATGAATCGTGCTCGGTCGGCCGTCCTCCTCGCGATCTTCGTCCTCACCTCGTGCGGCGGGGGAACTGTCGATGTTGGGACTTCGGAGGAACCGGCCGCCTACCTGGCGCAGATCGATGCGTCGACGCTCGGCGATCCTCCGCCGGCAGACGCGCTCTCGGGAATCTGGGTCCTGTCACTCGAGGGGGATTCGTACCGGCTCGAGCAGGAGTCGTTTCGCGTGGAGGAGGATTTCGTCCTCGAGGAAGACGAGTTCGTAGTCTCCGGTGTACCCGCCCCCAAGGGCGCGTTCAACTGCTACCTCGGCGGAGGCAAGCGCACCCTCGAACGAACGCGAGGGACGTATCGCGTCGACATGGAAGACGACGAGCTGACCCTGTCGTTGGTGGAAGATCCGTGCCCCCTGCGCGCGAGCATCCTCGCGCGCACGTGGCGGAAGTCGCGCTCTTGAGTCCGGCTGCGCTTTCTGTGCGTCAGGTTTTGCGGGGCGAAAGCTCAGGCACACAAAGCACGGCGCGGCGGCGCGCATAAGGTGATCGCGATGGCCGAGTCGAACCGGATACAGGATTGGAATCCCCCGGCGCGCCCCCGGCGGTTGCCGCCGGCCGTCGGACTCCCGCTCATCGCGGCGGCCGCCGTCGCCGCCGTCGTCTGGGCGCTGCTCGGGCCGGTTCCCGCCCTGCTTGCAGTGGGGGCGGTTGGGGTGGGGTTCGCCCTTTGGTGGGCATCGCAGGGCTCGAGGATGTTGCGGCGCCTGCACGCCCGTCCGGCGCGCGACGCGCGGCTTATGAACCTCGTCGCGGGGCTGGCGGGGAAGCTCGGGCGTCCGGTCCCCGATGTCTTCGAAGCGGGCGCGCCGCCGAACGCGTTTGCGGTGCCGCATTCGAAACGGGGCGCGATCGTGGTGAGCGACTCCCTTCTCGAGAGTGCCACGCGGACCGAGCTCGAGGCGGTCGTCGCGGCCTCGTTGGTGCGTCTCGACGATCCTTCGTTCGGGTGGATGCGGTGGCTGGCCGTCTTCGGCGCTTTCGCTGCGGGCGACGGGCCGGTGACGGGCTACGACCTCGATGTGCGAGCCGCCGCGCTTACTCGTTATCCGCCGGCCCTGGCGGCCTCTATCCAGAAGGCCGTGCCGGCGCGCGGGCCCGTGGCCCCTTTTTCATTCGTCGCCGGACCCCCATGGCAGCCGCCGCCGGCCGCGCGAGTCGCCGAGCTGCGGGACCTGTAGGGCTCTGCCTGGTCGTATCCGTAGCTGCCGGCCGGAGTTCCCGACGAAGTAAGATCGAAACGAACGCAATCTTTCGAAAGTTTCCGCCCAATCGGCGGCACGGAAGGGCTGATCATGTCCGACACCCAGCGCGACATCGGAGGAGTTCGCGTCAAGCGAGGACTTGCCGAAATGCTCAAGGGTGGCGTCATCATGGACGTCACCACGGTCGAGCAAGCGAAAATCGCAGAGGACGCGGGTGCGGTTGCCGTCATGGCGCTGGAGCGGGTTCCCGCCGACATTCGCGCCGAAGGCGGTGTGGCCCGCATGGCCGATCCCGAGAAGGTCGCGGAGATCATGGAGGCCGTTTCGATCCCGGTCATGGCAAAGTGCCGCATCGGCCATTTCGTCGAGGCGCAGGTTCTCCAGTCACTCGGCGTCGACTACATCGACGAGTCCGAGGTTCTCACGCCCGCCGACGAGCAGAATCACGTGAACAAGTGGGACTTCACCGTTCCGTTCGTCTGCGGGGCCACCAACCTGGGCGAGGCGCTACGGAGACTCGGAGAAGGCGCGGCAATGATCCGCTCCAAGGGCGAAGCCGGAACCGGCAACGTTGTGGAGGCGGTGCGCCACATGCGAGCGATCACCGGTGAGATGAAGCGTCTGACCACACTGTCCGGAGGCGAATTGATGGCCGCGGCCAAGGATCTGCGGGCGCCGTTCGATCTGGTGCGCGAGGTGGCCGAGACGGGCAAGCTGCCGGTCGTCTTGTTTACCGCCGGCGGGATCGCCTCCCCCGCGGATGCGGCGTTGATGATGCAACTGGGGGCCGACGGTGTGTTCGTCGGATCGGGCATATACAAGTCGGGTGATCCGGCTCTCCGTGCCCGCGCGATCGTCGAAGCGACCACCTTCTATAGCGATCCCGACATGATCGCAAAGGTGTCACGCGGCCTCGGCGAGGCCATGACGGGCATCAACGTGACCAACTTGCCCGAGGGCGAACGGCTGGCTCGCCGGGGCTGGTGATGTCATGAAAGTCGGCGTGCTCGCCCTTCAAGGCGACGTACGCGAGCATGCGCTCGCGCTCGATCGCGCAGGCGCTACGCCGGTGCCGGTCAAGACCGATGACGCAGTGGCGGCGGTAGATGCTCTGGTGCTGCCCGGCGGTGAGTCGACGACCATAGGCAAGCTGCTCGATCGCTTCAGATTGCTCGAGCCGGTGCGAGCTCGCGTCGAGGAGGGCATGCCCGTTCTCGGTACGTGCGCGGGACTCATTCTGATGGCGCGCGAGGTCGTCGGGCGGGAAGACACCCCGCATCGGCTGGGGTGTCTCGACGTCGCGGTCAGGCGCAACGCATACGGACGCCAGATCGCTTCGTTCGAGACCGAAGTGGAAGTTGCCGGGCTCGACCGCCCGTTCCGCGCCGTCTTCATCCGCGCACCCGAGATCGAACGGGTGGGCGAAGGGGTGGAGGTGCTCGCAGAGGTTTCGGGTTCGCCGGTGCTGGTTCGAAGCGGCCCTTTGCTGGGGGCAGCATTTCACCCGGAGATGACGACCGACACGCGCGTGCACGAGTTGTTCGTCACGATGATTCGGGGTTAGGGGGAACGGATGTCCGGTCACTCGAAATGGTCGACGATCAAGCGCAAGAAGGCGGCCAACGACTCGGCGCGCGCGAAGGTATGGAGCAAGCTGCTTCGCTTCGTCGAGGTGGCGGCGCGCGAAGGTGGGGGCGACCCCGATGCCAACCCGACACTTGCCACCGCCATCCAGAAGGCGAAGCAGGCGTCGGTGCCGAACGAAAATATCGACCGGGCGCTGAAGCGCGGAACCGGTGCGCTGCAGGGTGAAGCGTACGAGGAGGTGGCGTACGAAGGGTACGGACCCGGAGGCGTCGCAATCTACGTGCGTTGTCTGACGAATAACCGCAACCGCTCCTCGCAGGACGTCAGGAGTGCATTCAACTCGGCAGGAGGCAAGCTCGCGGAGCCCGGGGCGGTGGCGTGGATGTTCGAGCCAAAGGGCGTGGTGATCGTGGCTGCCGCATCCGCGAGCGAGGAGGACGTCTTTTTGGTTGCGGCGGAGGCGGGCGCTGAAGATGTGCGTGGCTCGGATGAGTCGATCGAGGTGGTGACGCCGACTCACGAAATGAAGCCGGTGCGCGACGCGCTCTCTGCGGCGGGAATCGCGGTGGAGTCGAGCGATCTCACGATGGTCCCAAAAACGACGGTGGCGCTCGAGGAATCCGACGCCAAGAAGGTCCTTGGGCTCATCGACGCCCTGGACGAGCTCGACGACGTGTCGGAGGTCTTTGCGAACTTCGACATCTCGGACGAGATCATGGCAACGGTGGCGTAGGCGCGCGGCCCGTGCAAACCTCGGTGCTTCCGGGCCCGCTTCGTTCGGTTGCCGATGCAGTCGAGGAGGCGCGCAGCGCGGCGATCCTGCTGGATCCCGAGTGGACTCTCCTGTGGACCTCGTCTGAGTTCGAGTGGGCGATGGAGACGGATGCCCGGACCCTGGGGGTGGGAAAACACCTCCTCGAGTGTTACCTGACCGATGCATGGTGCAGACGGATAGCGGCCGAAGGCAACGTGCTCGAGAGCTTTCTGCGGGAGTTGCCGTATATGGCGCACGACACACCGGGGGGCATCGAACGTTTAGCGCAGATCGTCGAGCGTAACGTCGATGGTCTTCTGCACTTGGCGGCCGGCGATCCCGGCGACCCCGATCAGCGGGCGGGTGCGAGAGCGGCCGCAGGAATGATCTTTACGCACGTCGATCCGTGCCCGCAACCACCGATGTGGAGTCACACGATCGACTGGTTACAAGGCGATCTTCCGCCGATGCCGATTCGCTCCACCGCATTCCGTCTTCACGATCCGGACGGAGCAACCATCGGAACACTTATCACCTACGACGCGGCCCTTCCGGGGCACGTTCTCGCGCTCGTCGCCAGAGGCGACGAAGGAATGTTCGAAAGGATGGCGCGTCTGTTCGAGCCCGGTCGACATCAAGCGGCGATTCTCTTTGCCGATCTGCAACTGTCGACGACGTTGTCGCGCCGCCTTCCAAGCGCCGTCTATTTCCGCTTGGTCAGGGCGATCACCTCGGCGGTCGACGACGTCGTCATCAGGCACCGCGGCATCGTGGGGAAACACGCGGGCGACGGCATCACGTCGTTCTTCCTGGCGGAGGATCTGGGATCGTCTTCAAGAGCTGCTCGCGCCGCCGTTGAAGCCGCGCGCGACATTGCGGTGGCGGTCCACGATGCCGCCAAAGGGATAGCGGAGAACACCGGCTTGATCGCGGGCGGTGAATGCCTCATCAATGTCGGCGTTCACTGGGGCGGGCACCTCTACATGGGTCAGCTCGTGACCGGCGGACGCCTCGAGGTGACCGCGCTCGGGGACCGCGTGAACGAGTGCGCTCGCATTCAGGAGTCCGCCCAGGACGGCCAGGTCCTCGCGTCGAAAAGCCTCGTGGAGAGGCTGGATGACGCCGACGCCGCCGCGCTCGCGCTCGACCCGGACGGCGTGCTGTATCGGGCGGTCGACGAGCTTCCGGGAGCAAGCGTCAAGGCGCGGCGGGACATACCCGGGATGCCGGTCACCGTTCTGTAGACGCCGCGAAAACCGCTGCGCCACGTCGATCTTCCGATACCCTGACGAACATGCGTTCGGGTCTGCGAGTGATCGGTATCGATCCCGGTCTTACGAGGATGGGCTATGGGGTCGTCGAACGTGAACGCGGCCGCTTCGTGTCGATCGAGCACGGCGTCTTTCGCACCAGCGCGGGCGACCCGCTCGAGCAGCGGCTCGCCGCACTGCACACAACGATTCTCACGTTCGTTCGCCGGCATCGGCCCGATGCGGCCGCGGTCGAGAGGGTCTTCTTCAATGCGAACGTGCGCACGGCCATATCGGTCGGCCAGGCGTCGGGCGTGGCCCTTGCCGCCCTCGCCGAGGCCGGGGTCGAGGTCGCTCATTACACCCCCACCGAGGTCAAACAATCCGCGTGCGGCTACGGGGGGGCCGACAAACGTCAGATGGGAGCGATGGTTGCATCGCTGTTGGGCCTGGAATCGCCGCCGCAACCGGCGGACGCCGCCGACGCATGTGCCCTGGCGATCTGCCACCTCAACCGGAGCGGTCTCAGCCGGAGGATCAAGGAGGCGCTCGCGTGATTGCCTTCCTCGACGGCATCATGGCCGGCAAGTCGCACGACGCGTGCTTGGTCGATGTGGGAGGAGTCGGTTATCGCGTCGTGTGCTCTGCGGCGACGGTGGCGCAACTCCCGGCCGAAGGCGATCGGGTCCGGATTTGGACTCACACCCACGTCCGCGAAGACACTCTCGCGTTATTCGGCTTCGCCTCCGAGGCGGAGCAGCGGCTGTTTGAACTATCGATGGTCGTGTCCGGGGTAGGTCCGAAGGTGGCGTTGCAGATCTGTTCCGCGTTTACCCCCGAGGGTTTTCGCCGGGCGATCGCAACCGACGACGTGGCCGCACTCTCGTCGGTCCCCGGGCTGGGCAAGAAGACCGCGCAGCGGCTGGTGCTCGAGCTCAAGGAGAAGCTGGCGCTGCCGGATCTTCAGGTGGTGGGGAGCGCGCCCGTCGCACTGTCTCAGGTGCGCTCGGCCCTCGAAAACCTCGGCTATTCGGCGCCGGAGATCCGAGCGGCACTGGGCGAGGTCGACCCCGCGCCGGATGCAAGCGTAGAAGACTTGGTGAAATCGGCCCTCAAGGTGCTGGCGTGACCGAAGAGCCGATCCTCACGCCGGTCGCCGGTGCAGTCGAGCGCGAGGAGGAGCGGTCTCTCCGTCCGAGGACGCTCGCTGAGTTCGTGGGCCAGCAGACCATCAAGGAACACCTCGGCATCGTGCTGCAGGCGGCGCGCGAACGAAACGAACCGGTCGGTCACCTGCTGCTGTCGGGCCCGCCGGGGCTCGGCAAGACGAGCCTGGCGCACGTGGTCGCCCTCGAGATGGGGGCATCCATCCGCCCGACTTCGGGGCCGGCGCTCGAGCGCGCCGGTGACCTCGCCGCCATCCTCACCAATCTGGAGGAGGGTGACGTCCTGTTCGTCGACGAGATCCATCGCCTGCCTCGCACGGTCGAGGAGGTTCTGTACCCCGCGATGGAAGACTTTCAGCTCGATCTGGTCATCGGGAAGGGCCCCAGTGCGCACTCGATCCGCCTCGACCTTCCCCGGTTCACGCTCGTCGGCGCCACGACGCGGGCGGGTTTGATCACCGGCCCGCTGCGCAGCCGGTTCGAGCTGGCGGAACGCCTCGATCTGTACCCCCCGCAGGACCTCGAGACGATAATCACCCGTTCCGCATCCATTCTCGACGTGCGGCTGGATGCAGAGGGAGCCGGTGAGATCGCCCGGCGGGCGCGCGGCACGCCCCGGATCGCGAACCGCCTTCTGCGCCGCGTGCGCGACTACGCACAGGTGCGGGCGGACGGGCGGATCGACGGTGATGTGGCGCGCGCCGGACTGTTGGTGTTCGAGGTCGACGAGCGGGGGCTCGACCGCGTCGACCTCGGATTGCTCGATGCGCTCGTCCGCCGCTTTGGCGGGGGGCCCGTCGGCTTGTCGACGCTCGCGGTATCGGTGGGGGAGGAGCCCGACACGATCGAGGACGTCTACGAGCCGTACCTCATGCAGCTGGGGTTCCTCCGCCGCACGGCACGGGGGCGAGTTGCAACCGCAGCCGCGTTCGACCATCTGGGTGTCGTGCCGCCCGACGGGGCGCGGGGGCAGCGGCTCTTCGACGCCTGACCTCCGCCTCTCGACGCCCGGCGCGGGGGGTAGGATTCGTCGGAGGAGCCGCCCGCGCGGCTCCGTTCGCGTGCCCCACCGCTCAGAGCCCGCTGTCGACGCCAGAAGGAAGTGACGGCCGTGGAAGGACTTGCAAACCTCGTTTTCCTCGCGTTTTTGATCGCGATCTTCTACTTCATGCTGATCCGGCCGCAAAAGCGGCGGGTCGAACAGCATCGGAGCCTGATCGAGAGCGTCGGCCTCGGTGACGAGGTCGTCACCATCGGCGGGATCTTTGGGACGGTGCAGGCGCTTCGGGACGATGAAATCGACCTGCAGATCGCAGAAGGCACCACGATCCGGATCGTCAAGTCGGCCATCGCGCGCCGGGTCACCGAGGATGTGGAGGAGGAGCTGGGAGCGTCGGGGGAGGAGACGGCGTGACCTCCCCGACCGGGGCCGACACCGGCCCTCCGGGCGTTCCCCCCACGACGAAGGAGGCCCGTCCGGTCGAGCCGGCTCCCGGACCGGAGCCCATCGATGCCGGCGGCGCCGTGACCCTCGCCGATGTGAAGGCTCATGAGGGCGTCCAGACGTTCATTTCGCTGGCCGACCGGTATCTCGGCGAGCTGGGCTACACCGAGCACGGGTTCCGGCACGCGGGCCTGGTCGCCAAGATCGCGTACAACACGCTTCATCGCCTCGGCTTCGACGATCGGATGGCCGAGCTGGCGGCCATCTCCGGCTACCTCCACGATCTCGGCAATTTCGTGAGCCGCACGATGCACTCGCAGACCGGAGCCGCGATCACTTACGACCTCTTGCGTGAGCTGCGCATGTCTTACGGAGAGGTAGGGGTTGTGATGGCGGCGATCGGCAATCACGAAGAGGAGTTCGGGCATCCGGTAAATCCGGCCGGAGCAGCGTTGATCGTGGCGGACAAGTCGGACGTGCATCGAAGCCGTGTCCGCGTGAAGGATCCGCAGATGTTCGACATCCACGATCGGGTGAACTACGCGGTCGAGCACTCCTTTCTGCGGGTCGACTCGGAAGCCCGTACGCTTACGCTCGAGCTGACGATCGACACCGAGCTGGCGGGCGTCATGGAGTACTTCGAGATCTTTCTGTCTCGCATGGTGATGTGTCGGCGCGCCGGGGAGTTTCTCGACTGTCAGTTCAAGATCGACATCAACGGAACAAAGCTGCTGTAACAGGGGGACTGGTGAAATCCACTCGGAGATACAAGTTCAATTTGGCGCTCGCGCTGGTGGTTGCCTTCGGCGGCCTCGCGGCGGTCTTGGCGACCGGGACGAGCCCGAACCTCGGGCTCGATCTTTCGGGCGGGACCAGCGTCATCTTGACCGCGTCGGCCGAGGGCGGAGTCGACGAGGAAGTGCTTCAGAAGACCGTCGAGATAATCCGTCGAAGGATCGACGCGCTCGGCGTGGCGGAACCGGAGGTAAGCGCGGCCGGTGGAGAGAACATCCTCATTCAACTTCCGGGCGTGAAAGACGAAGAACGGGCGCTCGAGATCATCGGCAGCACCGCACAGCTCACTTTCCGGCAGGTCCTCGAGATCCTTCCCCGCGACGGCGCGGAGGCGACGCCCACTCCGGGCGCATCCCCCACGGCAGCCGAAACTCCGGGCACCGGTTCCACTCCTGAAGAGACTTCGGCGGGTGACGATGAGACCCAGCAACGGAGCGCGACGCAGACAAAAAAAGACAAGAAGAAGGACGGCAAGAAGAAGGGTCGAGGCAACGGCAAGGATGCGGGGGAAGAGGGTGAACACGAGGACGACGGGCACCAGGAGGAAGAGGATCAGGGGCCGGTAGAGGTCACCGAGGAGAAAGGTCCGCGGGTGAACGACGAGGAGGTCGTCTACCCGGACGCGGCGGATCCGACGATCCTTTATCGCCTTGCCCCCGCCGGCCTTCTCACCGGCGATATCGTCTCGAGGGCGGAGGCGGTCGTCGACCAAGCCGGGAACTGGGCGGTGACGATCGACATGAACGACCAGGGGGCGAAGGCGTGGGCGGACCTCACCAGCGAACTCGCGTGCCTGCGGGACGAAGGCGAACAAATTCGCTCGCAGGTCGCGATCGTGCTCGACGGCAAGGTCGAGACCGCGACCGGCATGCGTGATCCGGCGGGCGCTGCGGCCGGCGGCGGCGTGGAGTGCGGGCGAGGCATCACCGGCGGGGAATCACAGATCGACGTCGGCACTCAACAGGAGGCGAAGGACCTGGCTCTCGTGCTCCAGACCGGGGCGCTTCCTCTTACGCTCACGCAATCCGAAGTAAATAAAGTCTCACCTACGCTGGGTCGCGATTCGCTTCGGGCCGGTTTGACCGCAGGGGCAATAGGTCTGGG
>Ga0247713_1000785_pt1 | contig 17681 bp, 10 predicted proteins | sample 21E_NmetaG_FD_189936 | JGI IMG/M metagenome (GOLD analysis project Ga0247713, IMG submission 189936) | Soil microbial communities from hillslope of Landscape Evolution Observatory, University of Arizona, Oracle, AZ, United States - 2-1-E_N | ecosystem: Engineered > Artificial ecosystem >... | reverse complement strand
CAGATCGCCCTCGCCTTCGTCGGACTCAGCGCGGTTCTCCTTCCTCCGGTATGGACGATCATGGTCGAACTGCTCGGCTCGCTCTATATGCCGATCCACCACTGGATTCAGTCAAGCATCAGGTATGGCAATGCCCTTGCGGTTGCGCTGCTGCTCGGCCTGACCGTAGCCATCTCGCTGGCATATTCCGACTCGCTCCTGCGCTTCCTCTTCTACTTTGCTCTAGGGGCGGCCCTTTACGCCGGCCGAGCGTCCTGGTTCCCAGTCCTAAGATCCCGACCCAGGCTGAGCCGGCGAGTGGCCCTCGCCTCGGTTCTGTTGCTCTTCGGGTTTCGGTCGCTTTGGTTTCTGGGATTCGATCAGCGCCTGGTGCCGGTACTGGTCGACTACTTCAACGTTTGGAGGGGGTTACTCGAAGGCCTCTTCGCCGCACTCCTCATCGCAAGCGTCGTGGCAATGAGCGGAGGGGTCCGCTGGCTGCGTGGCCGCGGAGCGACCTCGACCGGAGACTTGTCCTTTGGAATCTACCTTTTTCACTTTCCGGTCATGAGCGGTGTGGCCTGGGCTCTGTACCGGCTGTTCGGCACCACGGGAGCGTCACCGCTGGCCGATGCGACTCTTCTGCTGGGCCTGACGATGTTAATCGTCTACCCGCTGTCTTGGGCTGCGTACCGATGGGTGGAGCGTCCCGGAATCGAGTTTGCCAGGACAATTTCTCGAGCGCCGCAAATGGCAGAAGCGCCTGCGGTCTAAGCTGATCGAGCGAATCAGGCCTTGGGCTTCGGCCCTGATCTTCTGGTGGTCGACGACAACTCGCCGGACGGCACCTTCGAAATTGTGGAAATGGCGCGAACCGGGCCCAATCTGCACCTGATCCGGCGTGCCGCCAACCTCCCCGCGTTAGGGTCTTCGGATTGACGGCGCAGTCGCTGGCAAACCGGATGCTACGATCCGAATCGTGTTGAAGAGCAGCCTGGCAGCCACCGACAAGGGCCTTCGGGCTGCGATTCCCCGTCTCCGTCAGTCCCTGGACCAGCTGGTTCGGTCAGCGTTTTGGATTCCGATTGCGACGGCGGGCGTTTACGTCTTGGCGCTGGCCTACCAGCTTCCCCGGCTCCTGCAGAATTACTACCACTGGAGGCCTGACTTCGTTTGGGCCCCTCTGCTGGCCCGGGATCTTGCATCCGCCGGGCCCGGCGGCATCATCAACGTCGGGGACACACCCCACTACAGCACCATCTGGTTCCTGATCCTGACGGAGCGACTGCCCTTCAGCCGTCAGATCTGGGATTTCGCTCCCTTCATCATCACTCTCGGTGGGTTGGCGCTGATGGCTTGGGCCGCACGAAAGGTGGCTGGAACCTGGGCGGGGCTGATGGCGCCGGCAATCGGAGTCGCGGCCGGGACCGCAATCCTGGCGACCACGTTGACAGAGGGGATGCGCAGTCACACGTGGTTCGCGGTTGCCGCCACCTCTGCGTATCTGGTGTACCTGGCAACCCGACCCGCCGGCGGCAGATCCAGTACCACGATCATGGTGGCAGCGGTCCCGGCCGGCATCTTCGGGTCAGTGGCCCTGGCGTCCGATCCCCTGTTTGCCATCAGCGGGCTCGCCCCCCTGGCCGGCGCGGCCACCATCGGATGGCTCATTTTCCGAAATGACCGAAGCAGGGACCTGGTACTGTCGGCGTGGATCACGTCCATCCTGGCGGTGGGCCTTGCCTTGGCGATCGAAGCCATGATGCAGGCCGCCGGATATCGCAAGACCCTAATTCCCGCCTACAATTTCGTCACCCTGGACCAGTTCCTGGCTGCAACCAAAGGACTACTGCTCGATATCCTGACGCTGACGAACGGCAACTTCTTTGGTCGGCCGGTGGGCCGTGGATCCATCGCAGCCCTGGGCATGGCTGTCCTGACCGTGGGCGCGGTGGCCCTGCCGGTGTTGCTGCTGGCTCCTCGCCTGAAAGACAGGGATGCCCTAGGTGCCGGCCGGGCTCCCTGGTTGCTTTACCTGCTCTACTGGGCCCTGGTTCAGCTCGCCACCGCCGCGGCCTATCTCTTGAGCCCGATACCTTCGGCAGTCGGGCAGTCGCTCACCACTCGATACATCGTTCCCGTCTTTTACGGAATTGCGGCGACCGTCCCTATCTGGGCCGTTACATCAAACTGGAAAAGGGCAGTGGCGGCCGGTGGCACCACGGTCCTGTGCCTATTGAGCCTTGTTGGAATTAGGGACCACCTAAAAGAAGAGCAGCTTCCGATTCAACCCCAGGCTGCCGGCATCACGGCCTTCTTGGAGAAGGAAGGGCTTGAGCGAGGTTATGCCAGCTACCGGATAGCCCACACCTTCACCTACAACGCCGACCTGAGGCAACGAGCGTACCCGGTCTTTAACTGTGAGTTTCCTTCCCCCGAGCTATGTCCCTTTTCCGTTAACAGCCGGTCCGTCTGGTACCGCCCGGTGGAAGAAGAGAGAACCTTTCTAATCGTCGACCCTCCTGACTTTCTCTCCATCGTCCCCCCGCCGACCGAGGTATTTGGGGAACCGGCCAAGGTGCGCCGGTTCGGCGAATTATCGGTCCTGATATACGACTACGACATAGCGTCGAGATTCATCAACCCTGGGGAATAGCTGTATCGGCCTACCAGTTAGGCAACCTCGACGGTTGGCGCCAAGCGTCTAGTTGGTGTAGTAACCGGCTACGTCGGCCACCAGATGGCCGCCATTTAGCGTGTACAGGTTGACCGCTCCGGCAGAGCTTAGCGGCGAGGTGACGAGGTTGGGAATGACCTGGCCCTTTCGTTCGGGGTTGATGTTTGAGGCGGACGGACGTACCAGCCCCACCGGCCACACGGTTATGTGTCCGGCTGCGTCGGAGTCAACCGAGGTGACGTTCATCACCACCGAGGCGACGCCTGAATCGGGCAGGGGCGCCCGGCCCGCCAGCTGCAGCTTGGTTGTGCTGTCCGCGGTGGGCTTGGATCCCGAGTAACCCACGCCCGACCTGGTGTCCAGCAGCCGGGTGGGGATGGTGGGCACGAACAGTCCGGAGCCGGACTCCGGTGCACTGGCGTCGGTGTAGTAGCCGAAGACGTCGGAAACCAGGTGCGTGGATTTCACGGTGTAGAGCGACACCTGACCGTCGGGGCTGACCGGGACTATGACCGAATTGGCGATAGTTTGGTTCGCCGCGGTGAGGTTGAGGTTGGAGGCCAGCGGCCGGGACAGATGGCTGGGCCACACCGTGATCCAACCCGGATCGGCGGTTGCGGTGGCCGTGACGTTGAGGACTACCGCCGACACCCCGCTGGGGGGCACTCCGCCCCGACCGGTCACCTGCAGCTTGGTTGTGGAGCCGTCGCCGGGTTTGTCTCCCGTGTAACCGATTTTGTTGGCGGGACGGGTGTCAAGAAGGCGGGCGGGTGTTAGCGGTACCTGCCGGCCGGAACTGGCGGTGGCGGCCGGCTGGAAGTAACCGGCCACGTCGGCGATCAGATGGGTCCCGCCCTGGGTGAACAGAGAAACCTTGCCGTCCTGTCCGACAGGAACGGTCACCAGGTTGGGAATAGTCTGTCCGAGAAAGGCGAGGTTGAGGTTGGACGCTTGGGGCCGGGCCTGGCCGGTGGGCCAGGCCGTGACATATCCAGCTTTGGTGGCGTCGGTGGCGGTGACATTCATTATCACCGCCGAGACCCCGCTGGAGGGCACTCCTCCCCGACCGGTCACTTGCAGCTCGACGGTGGAGCCCGCCCCGGGCTTGTCGCCCATGTAACCGATTTGCTTGTCGGGACGGGTATCGAGAATGCGGGTGGGGACCCGCGGCTGAAACGACGACGTTGCGATGCTCACCTGCGGGCTGGCTACCGCCTCGAGCGAGCCGGCCATATCGAGCCGGCGGCCGGTCACGGTTTTGCCCTTCAGGGAGGAGATGGGGTCGCCGTGGTCGAGCAGCGCCGCCTTAAGCTCGGGGTGACCCATTCCCGGGAACAGCGACAGGATCTGAGCAGCGGCGCCGGCGACGTGCGGCGCCGCCATGGAGGTGCCGCTCATGTACTGGTAGCTGCCGGGCACTGTGGAGGCTATCGACACGCCGGGCGCCCCCAGATCCACCGAGACCTCCCCGTAGTTGGAAAAGGACGCGAGCTGGTCGTTGTTGTCGGTGGCGGCTACCGACACAACGTTGGCGTGGGTAAACGAGGCCGGGTAGTGGGGGTTCGATTCCAACGAACCCCCGCCGTTGCCGGCCGCCGCCACTACCAGGTGCCCCTTAGTGCCGGCCCAAGCGACGATGTCGGACAGGGATTTGCTGTAGCCGTTGGTCGCCCATGAGTGGTTACTCACCGCGGCGCCGTTTTTCACCGCGTAATCAATAGCCTTTATAGCCCCGGACATGGTGCCGCCGTCACCGTCTAAGAACTTAAGCACCATGATCTTTGCCTGGCTGACCCCGGCGACGCCTATCCCATTGCCACGCACCGCGCCGATGGTGCCCGCCACGTGGGTGCCGTGGGATATCTCGTTGGCGTCGAACACGGTGTTGTCGTTGTTTAAGAAGTCCCAGCCGTACCGATCGTCGACGTAGCCGTTGCCGTCGGTGTCGACGCCGTTGGCGGTCGCGGATTCTTCCCGGTTGATCCAAATGTTGGCCGCCAGGTCTGGGTGGCTGATGTCCACGCCCGAGTCGACTACCGCAACCACCGGCGTCGAGGTGCCGCCGAAGTTCCAAGCCTCCGGGCCGTTGACGTCGGCGTCGTCAAGGCCGATCACCCCGAGTATCGACTGGCCGCCGTTGTGCAGCCCCCAAAGGTGGGAGAAATAGGGGTCGTTGGGCACCTGGGCAGGGGTGGCGATGAAGTTGGGCTCGGCGTAGACAACGCTCTTTTCGGAAGCGACGGATCGGGCGACCTCCGGGATGCTTCGTGTCCCCGAAGTACGCACCAGCTCCAGCCCGGGAAGCGGCAGATCCTCGATCTTTTCGAGCCTCTGCCGTTGGCGGACCTGAGCACGCTCCGAGGGGTCGACGGAGCGGTCGAAGCGAACCATGAGCTCCCCCTCGGCGAACCCGCCTGGGGGACCGGTGAGCTCGCCGGTTCTCAAGATCGGCAGCAGCTCGCCGAGGTTGAGCAGCGGCGCTGCGCCGGCCGGGGCTGGGCTGAGAGGTATCAGCAGGGCGACGAAGCTCAGCAGCGCGACTGACAACCGCAGCTTGCTCTTGAGCGCTGCGCTACGGTTGTCCTGCGGGTTACCGCTAGAGGTAAAATACATTTTGCCCCTGTTCCCGTCGATCGATGAGGTCATCGTTTTACCTATCGGCCGAAAGTGTTGCTAATTACGGGATCTTTCGAAAACTTGGGCAATTCTTATTTGCCAACAGAGGGCGGTGAACCGTCCGCGAACCGGTCGATGTCGATGCTCGCGGGCTACGGGAGCCAGTCGGACCACCTAGACAGTTGGAGCTCCGTGGGGTTTCAGCTGCTTGATTTTTCAAGCGCTTTACACGGCCGTGCGTTCCCCTGGCGAAGCGGGCGACCATCATCGATGGTTCTTAGGGCGTCGCGAAGGAAGCTAGGACGCTGCGCGGCGCTGCGGTCCAGCCCCTCCGGCCGCAAACAAGGGGTCGATGATTCGTCGGTAGCTCTTGGTGCAGAAGAGCGCTATCCGTATCCCGTTAGGTCTTGCGGTGCTAGGGGACGAAGAGCCGACACTTCACCATGGTGTACCGGTGCAGGACGAATCGCGCCATCACTCCCAGGGTCATCAGCCCGTAGGAGATGTTCGCCGACATCGAGGTGGACGAGGCGTCGGAATGGTACCGGGTGTGAATCGGGACCTCCGTCACCCGCTGGTCGAAAGCAACCGCCTGGGCAATCACCTGGGTATCGAAAACGAAGTTATCCGAGTTGCGCATGAACGGCACGGTTTCCAAGAATGACCTGGAGTACGCGCGGTATCCGGTGTGCAACTCGCTGAACTGCCGGCGCATTGCCAGGTTCTCTATCGCCGTAAGGGCTTTGTTCGCCACATAGCGATAGCGGGGCATTCCACCCCTCAGCGCTCCACCGGGCAGAAGCATGCGGCTCCCGAGCACCAGGTCCGCCTCTCCATTAACGATGGGCGCAATGAGATCCGGCAAAAGGACTGGGTCGTACTGCCCGTCGGGGTGGAGCATGACCACTACGTCGGCGTTCATTCGAAGCGCCTCCAGGTAGCATGTCTTCTGATTGCCGCCGTAACCCACGTTGTGGGGCAGGAAGATAGCGTGAATGGGCAGCTTGCCTGCAATCTCAACCGTGTTGTCTACGCTGCCATCGTCCACCAGGAGCACCTCGTCCACGGTGTCCGCCGGAATAGCTTCCCAGGTGGATTCCAGCGTCTTAGCCGCGTTATAGGCTGGCATGACTACAAGGACCGAGTGCTGGCCGGGCATGGGACTCCAATGGGTTAGGTAGCTGCAAACTGAATCGATTCACAACCTGGGGGCTTGAACCGTAGATGAGAATAACCGGAGAGCGCATTGTTACCCCTGAGGGCGGCTTCAACGCAAGCTGGCAGCGCCACGCCGCCTGCTACTCGCTGACCGAGTCCTTCCTGGGCGAAGGCCCGGTTCTGGACCTAGGATGTGGGTCCGGGCACGCCCGCGTGCACCTGGCCCCCCGCCGGAGTGTCGGCGTGGATTTGGACCACGACTCCCTAGCCTGCCAGGATCGGGAAACACTCGTCGCCGACATTCGGCGAATCCCACTGGCCGACGCCAGCTTCGACTCGGTGCTGTGCGTCCACGCCATAGAGCACGTACCCGATCCGGAGCAGGTGCTGCAGGAGTCTGTCCGGGTATTACGTCAAGGTGGGACAGCGATATTCGTCACACCCAACCGACTCACCTTCGGTCGTCCGGACGAGATTATCGATCCTTACCACTACATCGAGTACGACGCGGCGCAACTTGCCGAGCTATGCGGCAGGTTCTTCGCAGAGGTCACCCCATACGGCGTCTTCGGCTCAAAGCGTTACATGGATTTTCACCATGCCGAACGGCGCCAGCTAGATGCCCTTTTGAGACTGGACCCGCTGGGGCTCCGCCGGCTCATACCGCGCAAGCCGCGCCAGTTTCTCTACGACTGGGCGCTGACCCGAGCCCGGCAAAACAAGGGCGGTCCGGCGGTCCAGTTTGAACTGGATGACTTCCACCTGGGCGCAGACGACCTGGAGAATTCACTGGACGTTCTCGTGGTCTGCAGATAGGACCCGTTATCCCGCCGGGTGGTCGGTTTCCGCGGCTTTCTCCAACCTGTCCATCCGCTCCTGCTGGAGCCGCAACTCTGCCCAGACGTCCGACTCCAACCGGTTCACCCGTTCTCCCATCCGTTCGACGAGCAGGCTCACCGGGTAGCCTCCGGCGATCTTGTTTCCGGTCTCCACCGGAGCCGTCGTCGCCGGTTGGGGTGCCTCGGTAGGCGGCCCGAGCACCTTTCGGGCGACACGCCGCAACCCTCGCTCAAGGTACCTGCGCCAGTCGGCCTTCGAGTGACCCAGGATCAGCCTGGGGGACGCATCTTGTGGCGCAGGAGCGGCGTGGGCGGGGGACACCGTGTTCCGAGTCATCTGGATCGGTTTGAGCTCCACATCGTCGGGGGGCCGTTCCAACATCACATAGTCCTGGAAGTTCGCGGAGGCCCGGGAGACGTAAGCCCTCACATCGAACAATCTGCCCCAGTGTTCGAAGATGTACCACGGGGCATGCAGCGTGGAGTGATAGAAATTCGGGAACGGACCGCCGACAAAAATGTCGTTGTCCAAAAAGCAGATGCCCTTGTCGTTGAGCTGACTACGCATGTTGCTCATGTCGCGATGGCCCGCCTGGACCTCGGCCTCGTCCAGCAACCCCGTTACGTACTCACCGTGCACGGTGAGCAGCAGGATGGATCCCGGCTTGGTTACACGCTTGAGCTCTGCCAGCCACTGGTCCTGGTAGTCCTCGTCGATATGCGTGAACACACTAGCCGAGTACACCAGGTCGAAGTATCCATCGGGAAAATCGAGCTTCGGCAGGGGCTTATTGACTGAAAGGGTGGCCCAGGGCACATTCTTTTGGCCCCAGGCAATCATCCGCTCGTCGATGTCCACGCCGAACAGTTCCGAGCTTTCGGCGACGTCCTCCATCCACAACAGCATCCGAGAACAGCCGCAGCCGAAGTCGAGAATCCTCTTGAAGTCGGCGATATTGTGCCCGGCGAGGGCAAGCATGACCTCCAGGTCGCGGACAGAGTGCTCGCCACTCTCCAGGAATTTGCGCCGGTTGGATTGATTGGAAACGCGAAAAACCATCTCCTCGCCCGGCCAAGGCATTGAGTCGATTCGGTCGGATTTGGTATCGGGGGCTTCCACGGACAGTAAAGTACTACATTGTGAGTAAGCCACCGACTCCCTCCAGCGCGCACGCCACCCCACGGAGAGGCTCGCTTCGATGACTGCCGGCGACGTCCAGGAGGACATTCACAAGAGGGTCGGCCTGGTAGGAAGGCTCTTCACTTTGTCAGGCAGCGCTCGTGACGAGTACTTCCGCGGACTTCCCGAAGGTGAATACCCGGACCCCGTGCTCTCAAGCCTACGTCCTTATGTAGACGATCGGGCAGTCTGCATCGACGTGGGAGCCAACATCGGTCTGTACAGTCTGGCCCTCTCCATACTGGCTCCCAACGGCCGGATCTACGCATTTGAACCCTCAAACGACGGATTTCACTTCCTGCAGAAAAATCTCGCGCAGAACCAGGTCAAAAACGTGATTGTGTCGCAGATGGCCCTGGGTAGCAGTAATCAAAGTCTGCGTTTCCACGAGATCCCCTTTTTTACCGCGGGTAGCTTCGCCACGGACGATTCCTGCTTTTTGACCAGCGAGATCCTCGGCTCTAACTACTTCGAGGCCCCCTGCACTACCCTCGACGAGTTCGTCCGAAGCTCGGGGATCGACCACATCGACCTGGTGAAGATCGACGTTGAGGGGGCCGAAATGGCGGTGATCGAGGGTGCGCTCGAGACGCTGGAGAAGTTCCAGCCGCTGGTGGTGCTGGAGTTCTCGAGCTTTGCCCTTACGCTTCACCTGAGCACCCTGCCCCAGGTGGCACTTGAGAAGCTGCAGAAGGTCTTCCCTTTCCTCTACGTGATCGGCCGGGAGGACGGCCGGCTGATGCGGCTGGAGACCGGCGTGCAGATGTACGATTTCCTCTACGACAACGGGATCTACGGCCCGGTGGACAACCTTTTAGGCAGCTTCACCGACCTCGACATCCCCCGGGGGTACGTTCGCCTGGCAGTACTGGCGGCTGAGGCCCGTGCGGCAGGGGAGGCCGCGGCGAAGGCGACGCTTGAGGCAGTCGAGCCGACCGCCGGCCTACGCCCGGCGATACCCCCACCGCTATCAGCTTCCCCCGCGCCAGTTGGGTTGATAATCGACGCTGCGAAGAAGACCGCCCGAAAGATTGGTCGCCGGCTGGCAACTGCGCTTCAGACCAGGAACTAGGCGCTCGAGGGCCGGAATCCCGTTCGCCAACGCTGGTTGGAAACGTCCAGGGGGCCGTACGGACGACCTCTGGTGCCGGCGTCGAGAGGTTTCAAATAGCCCATCGGGTACACCGGGGAGGTTATGCGGCGGTCCTAGGAACCCAGCTTCTCCAACCGGTCGAGAATCCGCTGGGCGCAGTGCTTCCAGGTGTACTTCGCCGCCACTGCTGCGGCGGCCTTGGCTCCCCTGGCCCGGGCCTCCTCGGGGTTTTCGTAGACCTGCCTCATCAGGGCTTTCAGGTGGTCGATATCGGGATCCGCCCACTGAAAACCCTGATAGTAGACACAGCGGGCCTCGGCGTCGATCATCGCCCGCACATTCAGAGGGTAGCCGGTGGATTCAGTCAAAAAGTCCGCGGGGCCACTCCAGTTGGTTGAAATCACCGGCATCCCGCACGCCATCGCCTCAAGGACCGGCATCCCCCATCCCTCACCCCGGCTGGGCAAAACGAAACAGTCGGCAGAGCGGTACAGCGAACCCATCTGGTAGGCAGGAAGGTGGGCGTTCTGCATAACCACCACCGGGGCCCCCGGCGGCAGTTCCATGGCGGCGATCTGAGCTTCGACATCCACCGTGGCATCCCGGTTGGTGATGGACAGCAGCAGCATTGCGTCGTCCCGGCGCCCGAACTCCTCGGTGAAAGCCCGCAGCAAAATCTCGGGAGCCTTGCGCTCCCCCCACTCGAAAACCGAAAGGAACACGAAGCGCTCGCTGGGACGGTAGCCGGCGATGTTCGGATTGTAGTAATCGATATCAATACCGAGCGGCATCACCTGGATGGGCACCTCCACCCCACTGGCGCGGAAGGTCTCGACGTTGAACGATGCGGGGACCCACACCTCGTCCATGGCGTTGCAGCCGGCCACCCAGGAGTCCGGAACTCCGGTCACCTCCAGCATGGTCCACCCGATCCTCGGGCCTGCGGGAAGGGCGGGGAAGGCATCGGCCTGGCAGAACCCGATCTGGGTGCTCGAAGTCAGATCGCGGGACATTATGTCGTTGATGAGCACGTCGTCGGTGGGGGTTTCGACCGCCCCGTAGGCGTTGCGGTAGGTCACCCGAAGTCCGGCAAAATGGAGAGCCCGCATGATCTGGTGACTCTGCACTGCGTACCCCATCGGCTGGTGAAGCACCGAGTTCCAGCCGATCTCCCCCGTGTAGCGCTCATGCTCCAGCCATTTCGCCCATTTGGACGAGAAGGTCTTTCGCGACTGCAGGTAAACGGTCCAGAAATCGATCTTATTCTCGCGGGTGCTGGTGCTCTGGTAGTGGGTCCCCTCTACTTCCCCTGCACACACCACCCCCCACCCGGCGCGCTCGGCGCGCAGGCAGTATTCGCTGTCCTCAAAGTAGGCAAACAGGTCCTCATCCAACAACCCCACCTCGTCCAGGCAATCCCGGCGCATGTAGGCCTGGGCGAAGACCACGCCCTCGACCGGCCGGTTGGCGGTCCCCTGGTTGACGTCCAGCTCCAGCCCGGCCAATTGCTGTCCATACATCTTTACCGGCGGCATGTAGCTGCCCAGGTGCAGTACCTTGCCCTGCCCGTCCACCAGACGGCTGCCCACGATTCCAGTCTTCGGCTCCGCGTAGGCTACCCGCTGCAAACGCGCCAGCCAGTCGGGGTCCCCCACCAACAGGTCATTGTTGAGCAGGACCACGTCGCTTCCCGGGACGGCAGCCCGGATCCCTTTGTTGGCGGCCCGGGCGAACCCCTCGTTGGTCGGGTTTTCGATAAGGGTTATCCAGTCCAGAGTCCTCAGCCACTGAGGGGTGCCGTCGGCACTGCCGTTGTCCACCACGACCAGGCGCCACTTGGGTTCCTCCCGCGTCGCGCGGATGGACTCCAGGGTTTGGGCTGTGAAGGTAAGCGCGTTCCAGGTGATGACCACCAGAGTGACCTCGGGGAGCGACTCCTGCTTGTTGAAGGAGTCGTGTTCCGGGGTCATTGGGTGCAGATGGTATCTCACCGAGAGGTCAGCCACCTTCTCACCTTGAGAGCCAGGCGGATGGCGAGGCGGGCGATATCGGCCACCCTGGGGAACCTGATGGCCAGCCCGCTCAGGCGCCTCGCCACCGCGACGGCCAGGGGCCCGGGGTCCCCGGCACGGGGCGCCGGAGCCTGCGCTGCTACCTCGTCCAGGCGCGCCCGCGTCTCGGCAAGTTGCCGGGCCAACTCCTCGGGAAGCGCCCGAGCGGCCTCGGTCTCCGCCGCCAATGCCTCTCGCAGCACCCGGCAGGCCGCCAGCTGGCGGGCGTAGTACTTCATCTGCCATAGGTACTCGTAAGGCTCGTACTCATCCAGGCAGCTCACCGGTACCCGGAACTGCTCGAGCAGCCGGGAATCCTCCTCGCGCACGTAGAAGCGATTGAGCCCGTCGAAGTAGGCGAATTGGTACCGGGCATCGGTCAGCAGCCCTTCCCATTTGTGGTGGGTTGGGATGGTGGTGGCCGGAACAGTGGCCTCTATGACACAGACCCGAGGACGCCAGCGCTGGAAGTCGGCGCCGGCCAGCACCTGCCGCTCCAGGCCCTCGACGTCGATGCTCAAAAAGTCGATATCCCCGATAACGTGCTCTTCGCAGATGGAGGCCAACGTGGTGACCGGGACCTCGCGCTCGGTGAAAGCAACACCGTCAACCTCAAGGTGGCGATCCGCCTCCTCCCGGGACACGGTGGCCCAGCCGGCGTACTCCGCGGGAAACTCGTAAAACACCGCCTTGCCCTCGGCATCGGAGACCGCCACGTTGAGGTTGACATCACGGGTCCGGTCCTTTTGGAGCTCGGTGAACGAGGCGGGCGCCGGTTCGACATTGATTCCGCGCCACCCCCGGTCGTAGAAGTGTTTGGTAACGGAAAACTGCAGTGGATGCCCGGCACCGACATCTATGTAGAAGCCGGTCGGCGTCTCAGGAAACAGCCGCCGGAGCATTACGTCTTCCCGGTTGCCGGCATACGAGACCATCTTCTTCACTGCGGCCCACCGCCTGTAACCAGGGTCCACCGAGGAACGGCGGGCGCCCGGCCCCTTACTGCCAGGCACTCGCAGACCGCCGGAGCGAGCCACTCGCCCGGCTCAAGTAGAGACAGAGTCCTATCCCCCACCCGGTAAAGATCGTAGTCGAGGTCGGCAAACCACTCCAACAGCCGGCGCTGGCTGCTGCCGGTAGAGCGCAGAGCCACCTCGTCGGCTTCGAAGAGCACCGCCGGAGGATGGGGACCCTGCAGCAGGTCCGTCATCCCCTCAAGGACTCTCAACTCCGACCCCTCTACGTCCATGCGGACCAAGCAAACCTTAGGGCCCCCCAACTCGGCGACGAGATCGTCAATGCGGATGGTGGGAACCGCCATCACCGGGGCGTCACCCTCCAGAGCGATTCGGCCGTAGAGCCCGGCGGGGAACATCTCTGCCATCCCGGCTTCCTCGGTGGCTGCCGCACGCAACACCTTGAGGTTTCCAAACCGGTTCCTGGCCGCGCTGTTGCGTAGCAGGTTACAGGCGTGATCCCATGGTTCTATCGCCACCACCTCCCGTCCGGAGGCAGCCGCCGGCAGCGAAATCCCACCGAAATAGGCTCCGATATCAAGGACCAGATCGCCGGGGCCCGCGAGCTTAAGGACCAGTTCCACCAATACGGCGTCCGCGAGGTGGCCCCGATCGGCTAGGAAGGCTGCCGTCTTCCAATCGTCCAGCTCGGGGTCCAGGACGACATCGAACTCAACCTGGTCCAGGTGAACCCGCTTTATCACCCGGCGGGAGCCGGCAGCGGCCAGGCTGGCTACCCCCGGGGGCAGAGCAGGCTTTAGAGCGGCGTCCTGGAGCGGTCCCCCCCGGGGGATGGCCAAGGCGGGGTCGGAGGCCAGAACCTCGGCCAGCCTGGCCCCCACCTCAGCCGCGTATTGGGGGATCTGGTATGGCCTGAGCTCGGTCTTCGGGTTAATCTCCGCCGGAAGGGGCGCTTCAACCGAAGGAGCCGGAGTGAACGATGCAACCAGCTCGGTGAACCCGGCCGCTACCTCCCGAGGGGCGTTATCGGGGCCCAGGGACGCCGACTGCGCCGCCAGGTCCCAAAAGCCCAGGCCGCCGGCTACCACCGCGTCGGCCAGACGGTCCGGCCACTCTGCCTCGCCGGTGCCAGAGGCCAGGGAGCCGCGCACATAGAAGGCGTTGGCCCAGAAAAGCTGACCGCCGCCTCCCTGAACCCGGGAAGGCTCGGAATGGTCGAAGTAGAGGGATTCGGTGGTCTTGAAGGTGGACAGGCCCCCGCCGAGCCCGTAATGGGTAAGTTCGCCCATCCGCCATAAAACGAAGCCGTGCTCGCGCAAAAAAATATCGATATCGGAAAAGAGGGGCTGGCCCAGGTAGATCGGATTGAACTCCACCTCCACCTCAACCGCCCGCACCGTACCCAGGATCTTCTCCGCCCCTTTAAGGACATCGAGTTCGGCGCCCTGGGTATCGATCTTCAGGAAGTCCACCCGCTCGACCTCGTTTGCGCTACACCAGGCGTCCAGGGTCTCGATAGTCACCTGTTCCTGCCCGACCTGTTTGATGAGACCGAGGCCGGGGCGGCGCTCGGCCAGCTCTTCGTCCGGCGGGTAAAGCGATGAACAGGCGGGTTCGGCGGCAAGGTGCAGCTTGGCCTCGCCCGGCGCAGCCCCCAGGGCGGCCGGCACATAGGTGACCCGCCGGTTGCCACCCGCCGCCCGGTTCAGGCGCTCGCACTCCTCGGGATCGGGGTCGAATCCGTACAGCCGGACGTTGGGCAGTTTGCTCCACTGCTCGGCTGGTCCCCACCGGCAGCCGACATCGACCACGGTCAGGGGAGCCGGAAGTCCTGCTGCCAGGCGGGCAATCAGCGATGGCTCGTTCATCGGTGGGTTCTCCGCGGGTAGAGGAGTTCAAAATGACGTGATAGGCCTTCCCGGCAGTCGGGGGGACCGGAGCCGGGCGCGCGGCGGTTCAGACCACGAAGACACAATGTTAGCGAATGCTAGCATTACCCCCATGTTGAAAAGCGGTCCCGACAACCGTTGCGGAGGCCGTTCGGTAGTCTTTGCCGCCGGTCTTTGATCGCCGGAATTACTCCGCAAGAGCTCCCCTCCTGCCGGAAACACTTTCGCCCTCCACTGCTAACCGCGGCTTGTCTGGGCTTCCTGGCTTTAGTCACCATCGCCGTATTCTGGCGCCACCTGTTCGCCGGCTTCACCTTTCCCTTCGACTACATCGCTACCTCCCGCTGGCCGGTCTTCCTTACCAACAACGTGCGGGGGGGCTTCTATTCGGAATGGATTCCGTTCGTGGGCGGAGGAATGGCGCTCCCCTACAACGCGGCGTCCGGCCTGTACTTCCCGCCCTGGTTGGTGATGGGGTGGTTGGGGGTCCCGGCCACCGTAACGGCGCAGAGCGCAGTCATGGCCGGCCACATCTTCCTGGGCGCCGCCGGCGTCTTCCTGCTGTCCCGGAGCATGGGACTGGACCGGCGGTGGGCGCTGCTGGCCGGGACCGCCTTCCTGCTGTTCGGCGGTCACTACAGCAACGGATACCTGGACATGATCATGCGGGGCCACACCTACGCCCCATGGCTCCTGTTCGCCCTGACGCCGCCCCGCGAGAACGAGGCCGAACGGGGGTGGCGTCGGGTGCTATCGCTCCCGTTTTGGGTCTGGATCCTGGCCGCCGGCTCCTACCCGGGACAGGCGATGGCCTTCCTGCAGGTCGCCGCGGTGTACACCGCAGTGCACCTGTGGATAGGGCGAGCCCGTCTCCGCCGATTACTGCCGTACCTGGTGCCGGCCGTTGTGGCGGCGCTGGCGGTCTTCGTGGCGCTATACCTCCCCTCACTCCTGGCCGCCCGGGCGGGCGAGCTGCACCGCCCCTTCCCGGCCTCCGCCCACTGGCGGGCGATCTTTGCTTTGAGTCCAGTGGATTTCTTCGGACTGTGGCTCAACCCGTTTGCCTGGAACGACATTCCCTCGATCATCACCGGGTGGTCGGTGGGGACGGTGGTACTTATCGGGCTCACCGGAGTGAGCCGGGCCGATCTACGCCGCCACCTTGCCCTTGCGGTGGCCGGGGGCGTTGCTTTTCTGCTGGCTTTCCTGCCGTGGTGGGGCCCCGCCGGGCGCCTCATGGAACGCCTTCCTCTGCTCTTCCCCTCCCGGCTGCCGGCATCCGACAGCAAAGCAATGATTGCGGTGGCGCTGGTATGCCTGAGTGGGGTCGGCTGGAGCCGGATCGCCGCCGGCCGCGGCGGAAGGGTACGCTTCGCCGCCCTCGCGCTGGGGCTAGTCCTCATTGCCGGAGTGGCACTGGCGCCCAGCCACAACTTCCCGGCGGCCGCCCTGCCCTGGCTGCTCGCCCTCATCGTGGCGGCGGCGGTGGCCCTGGTCTTCGTGCGCTCCCGCCTGAACTCCCGGGCGCTATTCGCGATTCTTTTGGTTCTGACCTTGGCCGAGGGCTCCCGCCTCATCTTCGAGATGGAGGTATTTCCGGGAGAAAGCTCCTGGGCACTGCCCCCGCAGGACTTCCCCGAGCGCGCGCTGCACGACACCCAGGCCCGCACTCTGTACCGCCAGCTTGCCCACCCACCCGAGCGGCGTCCGGCCCGGATCCTCGAGCACGATATGAAGTTGACCATCGAAGCACACGGATTCGTCGCCGATGCCTTCGGCTACCTGGGCACCGACTACCACCTCGGGGATTACGCCTCCGCGATCAGCATGGCCCGCCGCAAAATCACCCTGAACCCACACCTGCGGGAGATCATGCTGGAGCCGTGGACTGCCTGGGTGTGGCCCTGCGACGAACTGGACTGCACCGGGCAGGTCATCGAGATCCCGGAGTTTGCCGGCCGGGAATCCGATCAGGTGCGAACCACGTCATACGGACTGGATGAGATCCGCTACCAGGTCGATCTTCAAGAGCGGTCGCTGATGGTGGAGAACGAGACGTTCGCCCGTGGGTGGGAGGCCGACCGCGCGGACATTGTGGCGGTTTCGATTGACGACACGCTGCGGGGCTGGGTGATGCCGGCCGGCCGGTACACCTTCACCGCCACCTATGTACTGCCCGAACGCCGCGCGCAGATAGCCTTGGCGGCCCTGGCCCTGGTTGCCTGGGGAGCCGCCGTGCTGCTGCACCTGCTGCGGGGACGGCGGCTCCCCGGGGGGGCGGCCGGCACAGAGGATAGCGCGTGAGCAACAGCGTCGGCCGGCGGCCCGAGGCGAACGACCGGACGGACGGCCGCCGAGCCACGCTGGCCTGCATCGGAGTACTGGCGACGGTCGCTCTTGCGATCTACTGGCGGCACCTGTTCGGCGGGTACGGCTTTCCCCACGACTACCGGGCAACCTCCCGCTGGCCGGTTTTCATCACCAACACCCTGACCGGGGGCCACTTCACCGAGTGGATTCCCTTCGCCGGCGGGGGCCAGCCCCTGCCGTACAACGCAGCATCTGGAATGTACTTCCCAGTCTGGTGGGTGCTAGGGGCGCTCAACGTCCCCACCACGCTGCCGGTGGTGAACTTCGTCCAGGCCGCTCACGTCTTTCTGGGTGGGGCCGGCGTATTCGTGCTGGGGCGGACCCTCGGTCTTGGCCGGCGGTGGGCGCTTTTTGCCGGGCTAGCTTTTCTTTTCTTCGGTGGCCACTACAGCAACGGGTTTCACGACCTGATAGTCCGCAGCAACGCCTACGCCCCCTGGCTCCTTTACAGCCTCACGCCACCTGCAGGGAACCGGGGATGGATGCGGGTGCTCGGCTTGCCGTTTTGGATGTGGATGCTGGTGGGCGGTGGATACCCCGGGCAGGCGATGGCCTTCCTGCAGATGGGGGCGGTCTACCTGGTGATTCACCTGTGGTTTGCCCGAACCCGCCTGCGCGAGTTCCTGCCCTACCTGGTACCGGCATTCCTGGCGTCGCTGACGGTGTTCGTTACGGTCTATCTGCCCTCCCTGATGGCCACCCGGGCCGGGGAGCTGTACCGCCCCTTCCCCCCGACCGCCATCGAGCGCTCGATCTTCTCACTGCACGCCCGGGATATCTTCGGTCTCTACCTCAACCCATTTGCCTGGGACACCCCGGTGGCCCTGGTGACCGGGTGGGCGGTGGGGGTGG
>Ga0247713_1000783_pt1 | contig 17713 bp, 19 predicted proteins | sample 21E_NmetaG_FD_189936 | JGI IMG/M metagenome (GOLD analysis project Ga0247713, IMG submission 189936) | Soil microbial communities from hillslope of Landscape Evolution Observatory, University of Arizona, Oracle, AZ, United States - 2-1-E_N | ecosystem: Engineered > Artificial ecosystem >... | reverse complement strand
GGTTCATACGGGGAAGATACGCCCTGCAGAGTCGCTTGTCCTGCCTAATTCTGGTGCCGGCACGCCTTAGGCTGCAATCGGAGGGCTACGCTAATTGGCAAGCGGACGGTCTTGAAAACCGTTGTCCTAACGGACTTGTGGGTTCGAGTCCCACGCCCTCCGCTGTCCCTCACCTGCGTGTTTGCGTTTCTTCGCTAGTTCACGAAGTACGCGGACCTTCGCGTTTGACATCCTTTTGACATCCTGCGAGTCGGGCGAAGGGTCAGCTCTGCGCGGTTGGGGGATTCTTCTCGAGGAACTCTCGTACGGTGTCATTTAGGAACCCATCCCACCCCGCGTACCGGAACCCTTCTTGAGTCGCGGAGTGGTCGATCCATCGGATGACGATTGCGAGCTCTTGGTCGCTACGGTTGGGGAAGAGGGTTTGGCGGACCTCCGGGTCGGCGATTACGCGTTCCAGGACGGGCAGTGATCTGTGCTCGTAGAAGCGGGCGAAGTGAGGGTAGTAGTGATGGGAGTCGGCGCTCCCCCCGGCGCCCAGTGCCACGATCATCGCCACCATGTCGAACCGGCAGATAGCGTCTATCCGCGTCTCGTCGTCTGGTCCCGTGGCTTCCGCCAGAGTGGGACTACCATCCGCGACCTGCTTGGCCATCCACAAGAGGCTTACGTCGGAGCGCTTTCCGTCGACAATCTGGTCGTAGTGGCCGGCGCGTGACGCTTCCGTAGTGGCGTGGCGGATCCATGTGACGTAGGGATACTTCTTCTCTGTGAACTCGTATCCGCTACCCCGCTGGAGCACGAGAGCTCGTGCGAGGTGCCACCTCTCCTCCCGAATCAGTGCGGCCCCCACAACGAGAACACGCTTGATCACCTGAAGCCAGATCATCGCCGGACCTATGGCGAGATCGTGACGGGTCATCCCCCGCGAGTCGAACCCAAGGTTGTAGATGCGCACGAGAGCGGCGACCACCTGATCGAAGAGAGCCTCTTGATCGAGTGTCACGAAAGTGATCGCGAGGCAAGCCAACCGGTCGAGAATTAGTTCGAGATCTCCAAGACCGCCGGCCTCAATCGCCGTCATGGCGTCTTTGTCTGCCCTCCGCAGAAGAAGACGCAGTGGAATCTCGTCCCCCAACCGCAGTTGCTCGATGATCGTCGCGACGAAGGTCTCTTCGTCTAGCTGCCAGGTGAGCGCGGTTGCCGGGGCTCGCGCGAGATCGGAATGCGATTGAAGGTTCCGAGCGAGCTCTGCCAGCTCCTCGGCGCGCTCGGCCCGCAAACCCTCTTTCGCCTTGTCTAGCTGTGTCTGCAGGACCCGCTGGATGTCGATCTGCTCGCACGGGACGCTGGAGGTGCCATGCCGCGTGTAGATCTGGCCTTTCCTAAAGGCGTGAAGGGTTCGGCCACCCTCTTCGTAGGCTCCGTCCTCGGTAAACGGAACGAGCCCGTCCGGATGCGGGGCTACGTAGACGACGGCGAACGTGTCTCCATCGAGATCGTGGACGGCAGAGCGCACATCGATGGACGGAGGGAGGTATCGCAGGAGCTTTGCTCGAAGCGTTGCTTCGTCGAAGAGTGTCGCCCGCGCCTCCTCGAACTTGCCGGATGCACGACCAACACCGTCAGCGCCGATCACGATGTGCCCGCCCAGGCCCTGCATCGCGCCTACGTGCTTGGTGAGTTTCACCAGATCGCGCTTCTCGTTGAGGTCGCACGCCTCCTTGTAGTCAAGGGTGGAGGATTCGGCCTGCTCGTCGAGTAAGGCTCGGAGTCGCTCTCGGTTGACCTCGCTATCCATGCCACCCAGGTTAGCGGACGGGTGTGACGCACTAGGTGCTAAAGGCCCCTAGCTGTTCGGCGTAGGAGGTCAGAGATGTCGCGAGCCTGCGGATGGTCAAGGAGAGAGTCCCGAGCGATGATGAGTTGGCCGTTAACCCAATCGCTGTGCCGGCCGGAGCCTCGGATGAGCTCGGTGGGAATCATCGCTGCGCGCCACACCCTGTAGGAGGACTCGAACAACACCGCCACCAGATGGTCGAAACCCCATGACCGTATCGGCGAGAGCTGCCGCTGCTTGCTCCTGGACGGATCATCCAAAAGACGCGACTTCACCTGGAGCTTCTCGCCTTCGGGCGTTAGGACGTCCCAAGACTTCTCGGAGTTCGGGGCGAGTTCTCCGTTAAAAGCCACCTTCACCAACGTCTCTGCGTAATCGCCCGTGGGCGCGTTGCCGGTTCTTACGATCTCGCGCCGTCGGAGCTCGGCGAGTACCTCCCTGTAGGACGCAAGTAGTTCGCTCGTCGAGGTCGTTTCCAGGCCCATCTACTTCTTCGGTCCCTTAACTGAAGTGCCGAGGAAAGCATCGAGACTCGCGGCCGCGGCCTCATGTACTTCATCCGCTACATGGGTGTAGAGGTCGGCGGTGATTCCGATAGTCGAGTGACCGAGGCGTTCCGAGACAACCTTGAGGTGGACGCCGGCGGCAAGCATGAGCGAGGCGTGTCCGTGCCTCAGGCCATGGAAGGTGAGGTTGATCCCCTCCTTCTTCATCCGATCAGCGAAGCGGCCCGAAAGTGAGGACGTCCTGACGGGGAGCCCGTCGCCGCGCTCGATGACTAGGTCGAGGTCGTGCCACGCGGAACCGACGACCAAGCGTCTCTCTGACTGTTCCTTCTTGTGCTTGCGGAGTGCGTGAACGACGAATCCCGGAAGGCTCACGGTGCGGCGGGAGCGATGCGTCTTTGGAGGGACGAACACCACGCCCTCTTTCGTTTCTTGAACCGTCTGCGCGATACGGGCCGATCTCTTCTCGAGATCGATGTCCTTCCAGCGCAGACCGAGAACCTCGCCCAAGCGCATGCCGGTACCGAGGCCCATGAGGGTGGGCATCTCTAGGTCTGTGTCCGCCACCGTCTCCAAGATTCGGACTACCTCTCGAGAAGTCATCGGTTCGACCTCCCGGTGCTCGGGTCGGGGAGGGGTGACTGCCTCTGCGATGTTGCGCGGGATGAGCTGCCATGCGACCGCCTGCTTCAGAGCGGTGAAGATGACTCGGTGGATGTGCAGCACACTCTGCGCCGAGAGGCCGCGCTTACTCGCTTCCTCGTAGATTTTCTCGAGGTGGAGCGGTTTGAGCTTCAAAAGAGGGATGCTGCCGATGACCGGGACGACGTGCAAGCGCATCAGGTCGGAGTACCGCTGCATCGTCTTGGGACGGACGTTCTTCTCCTTGGACTTGAGCCAACGTTGTGCGTAGTCGCCGAAGGTGAGCTTCGTGGCGTTGAAGTCGATCCCCGTCTCTACCGAGTTGATGAGCTTGGCGAGAGCGAGTTCAGCTTCTTTCTTTGTTCCTCTGATCGTTCGCGCGATCCGCATCTTCTTTCCGCTAACCGGGTCCCGGCCGGCATAGACCTGGATCGTCCAGCTCCCTTTCGAGCGTTGTCGGATCGTCCCTCTCATCGCAACGTTCCTTCCTTCTCGAGCACCTCAAGAATTTTGAAGCGCATCCATCGCTCGTAGGGCTTGGTCGCTTTGGTGCGAACCGACTCGTCGCTCTCGTAGTCATCAATCGAGATGTTCCTCAGCGCGCGTTCGTCTCCGGAAACCGGCTTGAGCTTCACGGGTGTGTCGGGGAGGTTGTCTCCGATCACTTCTAGTCGTTCGTAGTGCTCGTTCTGAATCTCTAGAAGAAGCTGCCGCGTGACATGCCCACGAACAGCGCGGGCCTCTTTCCCCTCGGCTGCCTGTTCTCTGGCCCGTGCGTCTCTCTCCTCGGTCATGGGCCGATTCCAAAGTCGGATCGCGAGGGCGGTGATCAGAACAGCTGGCCACTTCAGGGTTTGAGCGGCCTTGCGTTCGGCTTCACCACGGGCACCCTCACGAACCTTCAGGTAGGAGAGCAGTGTCGGTTCCAATCCGCTATCGGAGATCGCTTCCTTGATCTTCGGATCGAGCTTCTCCTCGAGACCCGGCAGCATCGGAATCTGGTCGTCTCTGAGCTGGGGTCCTTTGGCCGAGACGAGATCGGCCACGGCCTCGGGATCGAGGATCGTGTTGAAGCCGAGCTTCACGGGCTGGTTCTCGTCCTCAACGGCGACGAGGTCACTGAGCTTGCAGCGCAGGATCAGAGGCAAGAGCAGGAACTCATCGAGGCTCAGCTGTCGGGTACCCGACTCGATCTGGGCAACCGTGGTGGACGACCACATGACCCCCACCCATCGTGCTGCCATCGCTACGTCTTCTTGAAGCACTTTTCGTTCGCGCCGGATGCGTCGCATGTTGCCCGTGATCACGGACTGCAACAGGACCGGCGGTACCTCCTTCGACATCCGACTTCACGCCTTTCGTGAAAATAAGGCTTGATTTTGTCCCGAATGGGGTGTATTCGTCAAGCCTATATCCCGCGAAGGCGTGAAAGGAGAGCTTCCCCATGGAGTCCACGCCGCTGTTGTTGAAGGTCACCGAGGCCGCCAAGCTCTTGCAGCTCGGCAGGGATCGGATCTACGAGCTCGTAGCCAGTGGTCGGCTGCCGGCACTCCACTTCGGTCGCACCATCCGTATCCCGCGGGATGCCCTCGCTCGCTTCATAGAAGCCGAGTGCGGCAAGAGCGATCAGTGGATTGCGTGATGGCGGGACACAAGACTCCGGCGAGCGACCCGCGAGTGGCCGCGTCCGGCCCGCGCTCACCGCTCAGGCCCCTCCATCGCCACCGGCTCCGTGTTCCCGTGCGTGCGTCCGGGTCAGAGGCCGCCCGCCCTCGTGTCGGCTTCGCCTCCACGTCCCCGACCACCCGCCCTCTTCGTGCGGATGGTCGGGGACCGGGCGGGCGGTTGGGTGGAGACGCACGCACGGGATGGGTTGGAAGAGGCGATGGAGTGAGCGGTGAGGGGGTTAAGAGGTGAAAGAGCTCGCAAGATTAGGTGTGGAGGTTGAGGGGATTGCTCGCAAGGAGAGGTCGGATAAGGGCTCGATCAAGATCACTGAGAGAGACCTGTCTGTCCTGCGCTTCATCGGTGAGCAGTACGCGGTCCGCCAGGATCAGCTTGCCCGCCTGCTGAAGCGTCCTGCTGAAGGTGCGCTATCGGAGTCGGCCACTCGTGCGGTGGTCAGCCGATGGGAGAGGGCCGGCCTCACTGACTCCCGCAAGGTCATCGCTGATGAGCCGAAGTTCATCTGGCTGACTCGCAGGGGTCTGGATGAGGTCGGGCTCAGCTTTAAGCCGTGGGCCCCGACCGCTGCATCGCTGGCCCACATCTTCTGGACGAACCAGGTCCGCGTGCACACCGAGGAGCGTCATCCGCATTCGTCATGGCGGTCCGAACGTGAACTGCGCAAGGGCCGCGTCATGCAGTCGATCAGCACGACTCAGACCCATGAGGTCGACGCCGAAATCCATCTGCCGGAGGGCATCGTCGCCGTCGAGGTCGAGCTCAGTCCCAAGAGTGTCGATCGTCGCCGCTCGATCATGGCGGAAGTCGCACAGCGATACCGCACGGTTTGGTACTTCGCGCCGAGCAACGTCGCTACCTTACTCGAGCAGACAGCGTCCTCGATCGTTGGACGGGAGAGGGTACGCATCTACGGATTGGAGCGGGTCGCATGATCTCTCGTCCTTATCCCCAAGCGCAACAGCCGATCCCGAGGCCGTACCCGCCGCAGGAAGACCTCTTGACCAAGGCCGCTCCGTGGATCGCGGCGGTTCCGCTGGTCGTCATGGTGGGCGCCATCGCGGTTCCCGCCGTCGCGGTTGCAGCCGTTGGCGTCTTCGTGGCCGCCCTCCTTCGGTTGCGGTGGTGGGCCCTGGTCGTCATGGCCGTGGTGGCACTGATCGTGGTGGTTTCACTCGGCATCAACCCCGTGAAGCGTGTGGAGAGGGTTGTGGAGCGCACCCGCGGCACGTGGATGAGCCCCAAAGCGGATATGTCGACCGACCTCAACATCGGCAAGAAGAAGCGGGTCCGAAAGAACCTGAAGCTATCGATGTTCGACCGGTTGGCTAACCGAGCACCTTCGCTCGCGAAGACCGGGCTACCCGCGTCGATCCCCATGGGCCTTCTCCTAGGAGCGATCGTCATCGCATGGACACAGCGGGAGAGGACGATCGATCCAGGTAGCAACAAGCAGCGCGCTTTCAGAACTAGCAAGGCACGGTCGCAGGCAAGGAGAAAGGTAGGGAAAACCCCCGAGACGATCCGGGGGCGGGCGGTCCTCGGCCCCTCGATCGGTGGCGACCTGCCGCGTGAGTGGCTGGCTCGCAAGCCCTTCGGAGGCGAGTTTGTCGTGGTCGACGAATCGAACCTCGGGCGCCACGTTGTTGTTATCGGCCAACCGGGCCTTGGGAAGACGGTAACGCTGATGCAGCTCGCCCATCTCGCCGCCAAGGTCTACGGATGGCGCGTTTTCTTCCTCGATGGCAAAGGCGACCCACCGACCCAGTTGGAGTTCACCGCGACGATGTTGCACGCGGGCATCCCGGAGGAACAAATCGGTGCGTTCCCATCGGAACCGTTCGACGGGTGGCGAGCCACGGGCATGTTGGATGACGGTTTCGCCCAGCTCCTCAACCGGCTGCTGAGCGTCGTGAAGTTCACTGAGCCCTACTACGAGGATGCAGCTCGCGCGTTCGTCTCACAGGCATTGATGCTCGAGGGCAGCTTGCCGAAGAGCTCAGGAGAGTTCCTCGAGCGGTTGGATTGCCTGATCAAGGCTTCTGCTGTCGAGCAGCGGCGAGAGGCGATGGGCACCCTCTTGCGTTACCGGGCATTCTTTGACTCCTTCCGCGGCAAGCTCGACGGGTCGTGGTCCTTCGCCGACAAGCGAGCTGCGTACGTACTGCTCGAAGGTCTGGAGAGAGGGGATGAAGCTCCCCGACTCGCCGCCTATCTATTCGAGTGCTTCAAGCATTTCGCTGCCCGAGGGAAGGGGATCCATGAGCGCGTTCTGCTGATCGTCGATGAGTTCCCTGCGCTGCAAGGGCACGCCGACGTCGCTGGGCTCATCGAGCGCTTGCGGTCCTTCGGATGCTCCGTCGCGCTCACCGCGCAGTCATACGACGGCCTGGGTGACGACCGAGATCGAATCATCAGCGCGGCTCGCTGTGTCATCGCCCACAGCTCGCCGAACGCCGAAGAAATTGTGAGGCTGGCTGGCACGCACGAGGCATACGCCATGACCCACCAGGTCGATTACCAGGTGGGACCTACGGGCCTCGGGAGCGCGAGGGCGGAGCAGCGGTTCCGCGTCGATCCCAACCTCCTCGGATCTCTTCACGAGGGTGAAGTCTTCATGATCTCACAACGCCGGGCCCAGCTAGTCAGAGTGACTCGACGACCGGTTACCGATGCAGCCCAACTGCGGGCCGCGGAGTTCTTACGACCAAAGACGCAGATAGAACGCTTGGAGTCCTGTCCCGTTACACCCCCCGAGCAGAGTGAACCTCAGCGGGCCATTGATTGGTGAACGGGGGACAAGGGCGGCAAGCCGAGGGATTGTTTCTGTGACGCCGGCCACCTCGCGGGATCCGCAGGTCCTGTTGGATAAGGGACTTATGGAACAAATCAAGAATGACCAGGTGGCCCCTGAGTGCTTGTGCGGCCACCCCCAGGAGGACCATCAAGGCAGAGACGGGTGTGGGGCGGAGTCCGAGTGCTCAGTGTGGGACTGCGAATGTGAGTTTTTCGCGGGCGACGGGGCAGCTCAGGAGGCCCCCCTCGATTCTGTCGGTGGAGGCCGGTAAACTGAATCACACGATTGTAGTTCTGAACCTAGGGAGGCGCTTCGCGGTGAATAGGCAGGGTCAAGGCGTCGATCCTGCTAGGCGTGAGCGCGGGGCTTTCTTCACGCCGCCGGCAATCGCGAATTATCTGGCGGCTTGGGCGGTGGGTGACAACCCTGATGCTCGCGTGCTTGACCCCACATGCGGAGAGGCCGTGTTTCTTCTCGCAGCGGGTAACCAGCTGAAGAGCCTCGGACGATCAACGGCCGATCTCGATAGCCAACTTTTCGGGGTGGACTTGCATAAGGACAGTCTTGAAGAGGCCTCGCTTCTTCTCGAGCGTGAAGGACTGGATGCCCGGCTGATTGCTCAGGACTTCTTCTCGGTTCCAACTCCGGATGAACTCGGTTGCCCTCTGCCAATGATGGATGCAGTGATCGGGAACCCTCCATTCATTAGGTATCAACTTCATTCGGGTGAGGCTCGCGCTAGGTCTCTGCGTGCCGCGATGGCTCAAGGAGTGCGGCTTTCCGGTCTCGCATCGTCGTGGGCGGCTTTAGTCGTTCATGCATCCGCCTTCCTGAAGCCTGAGGGCAGGCTTGCGATGGTGTTTCCCGCTGAGCTGCTAACCGTCCACTATGCAGAGCCAATTAGAAGATGGTTGCGCAGACGATTCGGTGCGGTGCACTTGGTCTTGTTCGAACGCTTGCAATTTGACGATGCACTGGAGAAGGTCGTGTTGGTTGTCGCAAGGGGCTCGGGCGGTTGTGATGCGTTCTCGCTGTACCACGTTGAGGATGCGGACGACTTAACAACCATCAAGCCATTCGACCAGTACGCGGTTGCTCCTTCGGACGAAGGCAAGTGGACGGATCTGCTTCTTCCGATCAAGCAGCGACAGCTGTTCCGTAGAGTCACAGACGAGCACTTCGTTTCGCTCGAGGAATATGGATCTCCTGAGCTGGGGACTGTTACTGGAGCGAACAGTTTCTTTGCGCTGTCCGAGGAAACGCGGAAGGAATTTTCACTTGGGGAGGAACTCCTCGAACCGATAAGCCCTCCAGGAACGCGTCATCTTCGTGGAGTGACGTTCAGTAAGAAGGATTGGGAGGCATTGAGGGACGCGGGTGAACGTGTGTGGTTGCTCCAACCAGATCCAGCGTCACGATCAAAGGGACTCAAAGAGTACGTCAAGCTAGGTGAAGAACAAGGAGTTCACGAGGCTTATAAGTGTGAGATTCGAACGCCATGGTGGCGACCGCCGATCGTTTCACCGCCAGATCTGTTCTTTACCTACATGAGTCATCGATTCCCTCGTTTGATCGCAAATACGGCGCGGGTTTCACTCGTTAATTCGATGCATGGTGTACGCCTGAAGAAGGGCATTCCCAAGGATGTCCGATCCTCTCTTCCGCTCCTAGCCTTGAACTCTGTAACGATGTTGGGTGCTGAGGTGTTCGGGCGCTCGTATGGCGGTGGGATCCTCAAGATGGAGCCTCGCGAGGCGGCCAACCTTCCTGTTCCGTCCCCGGCTAGCCGGGATCGAGCGTGGTCGCTGCTGAAGGGTGAGAAAGGGAAACTCGATCACCAGTTGCGCTCGGGTCGATGGACGTCGGTACTTGCACGCGTGGATGATGTGCTACTTCGCCAAACGCTGGGGCTTGATGGGACCGAGGTGGCACAGTTGCACGAAGCGGCCCGATTACTGAGAGAGCGCAGACTTGGGCGAGGAACGGGGACAAGTGACGAGAACGCACGAAGTCGAGAGTCGAGTCGGCCACCCTCGAACGAGGTGGCAGGAACTTCAACAACGCGTACAAGCTGAGGGCATCCAGCAATTCTCAGAAGTACAAGTGGAATGGCTGGAGCTGATGTGGGCGATCGACGCTTTCCGAATCGCTGGCGTTCTTCCCGAGGGGATGGACGCGGACTTCAAGACGGTTGATGCGTTCTACCGCAGCAAGGGCAACCTCTTCGCGGAACTCATCGCTTTGCTGTTGCAGAATCAGACGTCGCAAGAAATCGGTGCCCGAACCAAGGTACAGGGTTTTTCTCAGACGCATCAGATCGATGTCGCTTGGCCGAAGCGAGAAGAGGACGCGCTTATCTGCGCCGAGACGAAGGTCACGGGGGCTCCTCCGTACGGCACATATCCTGCTCGCGGCGCGTTCAGCGATTTCTCGAACCGACGTAAGGAGCTGAAGTTTGCTGCTACGGATCTCAAGCTATTTCGTCGGCAACAGGCTACGAGGATCGAGCATTGGGATGTCTGGCGAGTAAGCGCCGCGCCGAAGACGTACTTCCTGTGGGCCGCTCGGCTGAGTGTCGGTGGTGAGCGTCGACAGGATGACTCAATTGACAAGATGGTTAGTGAGGCTCAGGCCCTGATCAACACGTACCTCGACGGCGCCGGCATCTTCCCCTGGCGTGTTCGAGATGACAGTTCTGGGTACGAAGCGGTTCCGCTTCCGGCTACTGCCCGAGTCACGGATCTCGACGACGTGTTGTACCGAATTGCGAGCGAAGTCAACTCCTCGGTGGATGCCGGGACGGGGGAGCCTCCCGCACCGGAGATTCCTGACCGGCGCGCCGTGTCTCCCGAGGATCTCCCCGAGGAGTGACCTCGGTGGCTTGACCGCCTTCGAGAGGTCGGCATACGATGGCGTCCCCTAGATGGCTGCGCCACCACCCGATAAGCGGGTGCTGAGCCCAGCGGAAGGAGGTTCGGATGTCCTATCCCAACATGGAGGCCGTGGACAAGCTTGTCCATGAGGCCTGTGCCGCGAAAGGATTCGTGTATACGGACCGCTCCGGTGTAGAGCTGATCGACGATGAGGCGATCAAGGCCGCGGTCTACGACGTCATGACCCAAGATCACGTCGTCGACGACCCTCGCGACATGACTAAGGGAGCCATCACCCAGCACGAGCTGTATGGCGCAATCTTCCCGAGCGGTCCTGGCGCCAACCGGCAGCCTGCATCCGATGAGGAGGGTCTTGCTCGGGACCACCTGTCTCGGAAGGTTTGGGGCTGGACCAACACTGGCGTTTCCGGCTACGTCAACAAGAGGGTGGAAGCCGAGGGCATGACTCTGATCATGTGCGAGGCACCCGTAGCACGTACCTATCGGTCCGATGAGACCGGCCGCAAGAAGCCGACGACCGAACCGGGCCGTTTCCTGACGGACCACCCTGACCTCATCTCGGCTCACAGCACTTTGCCGCGAACGGCGAAGTTGATCAAGGCCGCCGAAGCGGTGGCTAAGCATGCGTCGATGGCTGTGCGCCGTCACCCGGAGCTGACCAGCACCGTGGCGACGCAGATCCGGGGCGCGCTGAAGCAGTCACAGGCCGCCCTCGCTAGCTCGACTGCGAAGGCACCAGCGCTCACCGAGAGCTCGCAGGACGAAGACGCCTAGTCAGGGCGTCGGACGACGTGGACGAGCGGTGGAATAGCTGGCTCGAGAGGGGGCGCGCGCTCCTAAGCGCGCCTCCTCTGAGTCGGAAAGACAAGGCCGAGCGCGGTCCGGAGGACCCCAAGTGGAGCCTGGGCGATCTCCTACTGGAGATGCCGGAACATCTTGTCGACAGGTTCGCTTTGATGCTCGGCGAGGAGAAGGGGACTTTCCACCGGCTGCGGGAGGTTGCGGAGAAGTGGCCAGCCGAGCATCGCGTTCGCGCGTCGTGGTCGGCTCACCGCGATCTGAAGGATCATCCCGAACGCTTCACATTGATTGTCCCGGGTATGTCCGTCCGCGCCGCGGCTGTAGCCGCAGGCAAGAAGCCGATCGATGCAAAACCGCGGGAGCGGATGACGCTTGAGGAGCGGGCTGCAGAGGTTATTGCCCTTCTGGCCGACAAGAAGGTCAACGATCTGGTTATTAGTGAGCTCACCGAGCGCAGGGAGACCAGGCGCAAGGTGCGTGCAGCACGCGCCGCCGCCGATGAACGCAGTGCGGAATACAAGGAAGCACTACGTCGGCTCCATGAGGCTCAGGCTGCCAAGTCTCCCGACCGTGCTTTTCTCGAAGTCGTGTTCAAGATGCAAGAGACGGCTGAGTACACGAGGGCGGTGGTGGACGCTGCCACTGACGAGGAAGCTCCACTGGTGCCACAACATCGAATCCCCGATCTCCTGGCGTCTATTACTGCCGTTCGTGATGCCGCTGATCGGGCAATTCAAGCTCTTAGCGGAAAAGGAACAGACGGAGACGCCGGCATGGTTATCGACGTTGAAGTGACCAATTCATCTCCAGCGGCCAACCTGCTCGAGTCGACTGCTACGTCGAACTCAGACCAGTAGCTGCTGGGAAGGCAGAGAGGGGCCCTCGCGGGTCCCTCTCTCGCTCCTTCCGTACTTATGGAGGGGCCTGGCTGAGACGTGAGGGTGATGAAACTGATTCCGTCGGAATCAAGCCTGATGAAAGCTCAGGATGCCCGAGCAGGCTTCCCGCGGACGCTATGCAAGTACATCGTCGTGGCTTCCTCGACGAGCTTGTTGAGGGTCGTTTCCTGTTCGATGGCTTCGATCTTCAATCGTTTGTACAGGCTCTTCGGAAGCCGGACGGCTGTAGTTACCCGGTCCTCGTTGTACTCGCGGGGACGTCCTGGCTTGCGTCGTTCGGACATGTTCCCTCCTCCTGGTTTTTCGCTGTCATCAATTTACGCGGAAAGGAGGTGGATGGACCGGATTTAGTGCTAGGTCGCGCGATCGCGCGCGGATATTTCTGCTGAGCACGTCGGCTAGTTCAGGATTTCAGCCGATCGCCATGCTGCAGGCTCTCCAGAAATGGCCGGGGATCTGTCGCACGGCTGTGGTACTGCTTTCCAGGAAGGGAGATTTGCCCGAGATGCACAGACCCCCGGCGAGCCGGGGGCCTGGCGAAGGAACCGGAGGTCCGGCCCCTTTAGCGAGGGCTCAGGCTAACACTGAGCCAACCGACGCCTCTAGGTCCTTCGCCCGCATCAGAAAGGAGGGGTGAAGCGGGCTGTTCGAAAGTCGGACAACGAGACCTAGGAGGTTAGCAATGAGGACCATCGCTCAGATTCTTGAGGCCGCTCGCAAACTTGTGGAGGTCACACGCGAGGAATTGCAGGAAGCGCGTCGGCGTCGTGGGCTTGTTCGAGATGCCCTGCAACGGGAGTTCCCCGGATGTCGTGTGTACTTCAACGGGTCTGTTGCTCACGGGGATGCCATCAATCCGCTGGCTGATTTCGATATCGGCGTCGTTATCCCTGATCCAGACGATGATTATGGGCCCGGTAGGAGAAGCGCGTCGGGACTCAAGGAACGAGCTCGCGAGGCCATTCGTTCCGCACTATGTGATGAGTTCCCCGATCTTAGGATAGAGATTGAGGGCAGAAAGCGGTCAGTCCTAATCCGGTTCTCGCGCGCAATCGCGGCGAACGCGAGTGACTTCACAGGTGACTTGATCTGCGCTGTGGACCATCCGGAGAAGGGCTTGTATATCCCTCGCTTTGACTCCTGGGACCGCTCCGACCCGGAGACCCATACGAGGCTTGTGCTCGACGCAATCGAAAGAACCGCGACCGTGTATGCGAAAACAATCCGACTTCTTAAGCACTGGAATAGCCATCACGGAGCGGCCTTCTGTTCGTGGCATTTGAAGGTTCTTGCATTCGAGGCGATCACTCAGCCGGTCCCCTTGATTGAGGCTCTTAGGTTGTTCTTTACGACTAGCAGGTCTGCGCTTCTTGATGGACCAACGGTCGATCCCGCGGGGGTCGGACCCGAAATCAAGACGAACACCTCGGTATCCGAAGCCATCAGCAAGCTGGAAACCGGGCTTGGTCATGTGAACCGAGCCATCGAAGCCGAGGAAGCCGGTCGGCCCCTCCGCGCTCAGGCGGAACTGGCCGCACTTCTGCCTGAGATTGTCGACGCACCAGCTGCCAGTGAGCTAGCCGACGAGGACCGCCGATTTGAGATCGACAAACTGAAGAAGGGTTCGCTAGCGGGCGTAGGCGCGGGCTCAAGCGTTGCCATTCCTCGAAGCCGGGCGTGGGGAGGCCGCCGGAACTAACGACGCACATGAAGATTGACTGGTACGGAGCAGATCCGTGTTTCTGGTATCCGCTAGAACGAGATGCCCGAACTCAGCTTCCAGAACGCTTTGCTGTTTCATACGGCCCGGGTGTGCTCCGTTACCAGATCTACCGCCTTGATGTGCCAGGAGACGAGTTGCAACACGACCTCACCATCGAATTTTGGAAGGTGCCGCCGTATCCCACTCTTGGGCTTCCCGCGGAGGACTATCCTCGAATCTTCACGTCGGTAAAGCGGCGCCGGAATCACGTATTCGACGACGGGTCACTTTGCGTCTGGCAACCGCGGGATCCTGAGGTTCGTCGATGGACGAGTCGGCTAGGGCTGCTGGTTCTAGTGGAGATGGTTCGTCGTCACTTGCTTCTGGAAATGGATTGGTTCGTGACAGGGGTGTGGGCCATTGAGGATGTGCCCCATTAGGTGGTGGACGTGAATCCCGTTCTTGTTTCAGCTACCGACTGGTCACAGAGCTTCTGGACCAACGTCTTCGTTCCCGTAGCCGCTGCGGGAGTGGCTGCCGCCGTCGTCGTGGCGGGATATCTCTACGAGCGCCGGAACAAGCGCCGCGATGACCTTCGTGCGTTGTTCAGTGACGCCATAGAGGCCATAGCTGAGTATCAGGAACTCCCCTACCTAGTTCGTCGACGAAGCGATAGCAGCCCCATGACGCCGGCGGAACTCTCGGCGCGGATTAGCTCTGTTCAAACAAGGCTGGACTTCTTTGCCGCTCGGCTGTCCCTTGAGAGGGAGGAAGTTGGGTCGAGCTTCAGGAATCTCCTCGGTGTCGTCCGGTCGGAGTCGGGTAGCCAGATCTCCGAAGCGTGGCGCTCGGAACGGTTAACGGAAGACTCTTCAATGCCCCTTGGTGCGTCCTACCCTCGCGTGAAGGGAGAACTCGCGAAGAAAGAAACCCTCGAAATCATGCAGGCCTACCTTCGCTAGCGAGGTGCGATCGGCTCCTCGTAACCAATCGGACTGAGTCCCGCCAGCGGAAGCTGGCGCCGCGTTCTACAGTCAGGATGAAATGATCATGGAGGCGACGACCAAATAGTCGAATCTTTATGAAACCCGGGGCAGTTCATCGTTGTTCTCTAGGCTCGTTGAACACTTAGGGAGGCGAGATTAAGGACAGGACCGTAAGGGATGCCGTGTATGACTATGTGGTCATACCAGCAAAACTGGCTCCAATAGTTGACTCGCCAATGTTCCAGCGTCTTAGACGTGTGGCGCAGACGTCCCTTACGAATGCTGTCTATCCGGGCTCAACGGGATCGAGGTTTGAACACAGTCTGGGCTCGATGCACTTGGCCGGCCTTGCTTGGGACGCGGCATGGGGAAACGCAGCACCTGAAGTCCAGGACGAGTTCATTACCGCGTTGTCTCAGGAGGTTCGAGAGCTACCTCTTGAGAGCAAGAGAGAGACAGTGCGCGAGTTGCGAACCGCGGTAATGGCGGTTGGGCTGCTCCACGATTTGGGTCACCCCCCCTTTTCCCATGCCCTGGAGGAGCTTTATCGGGTGTTCGCCGACCGACTGCTTGGAATGGATGCAGAGCTTCACGAGGCTCTTTCCAGCAGCGAGGCTCCTTTCCACGAATTTGCCGGAGAGTGGATTCTTAGTCATCATCTCTCACCGCTGCTCGAGGAAGACCCGACCTTAAAGAATGCGGTTCCAGCGATCTACTCTGCGCCACCCGAGGGAACATCTCCCACATCGGTGCTGCACGGAATTGTCGCAGGTGAACTTGACGTTGATCGTTTGGACTACCTGATGCGCGACGGTCGGAAGGCCGGAACCGAGTTCGCCGCGATTGATTGGAAGCGATTCGTAGAGGGGCTTCAATTGCGTCCGTATGGCGATGGTTACCGCATCGCTCCTAACGTAAGCGCGCGATCGGCCGCCGAGACAATCATGGTGCAAAGAACGCAGTCATACCGGTGGATGATTTTTCACCATCGCGTTGTAGCAAGCAATCTCGCCCTTACTTCAGCAGTCGAGTTGCTGCTGGAGTTGGAGGAGATGGAAACTCCGGTTGCGGTTGGCGACTTGATGGTAACTCCCGCACAATTGTTTCGTCCGCTGCTTGGGAACTTGGACTACCTCAGCCCTGGCGCAGGCGAATTCTCGAGTCTTAGCGATCGAGTCGTTCCCACTGGAGGAGCGGGCGATTCGGTGCTATTGGGGGAGCTCTTCTCCTCGTCGATAGCGAGGACGCGCCTCGCGCTGAGTGCGGGCGTGGATGATTCCCGCGTTGTCCGCACTCTTCTCGATGCCAGAGTCATAGCGGAAGCTTTTCGTGAGGAGAGCCAGATAGACGAAAGTGTTCGCCGCTTGCTCGATGAGTTGCTGGCTTATATCGACGCCAGCATGTTCAGGCGAAAGAACGTTGTGCCGGTGTGGAAGACGGAATCGCATTTTGCTCAGATCGCTGTGCGTTTGAAGGAGAAGCTTCGAAGAATTGTCTCGGACACTTTTCAAGTTCTGTCCGACGGGGGACTTGAGGTTGCGGAGTTTCAGGCAGCGTTGTCTGAGTCACTGAAAATTGACTTCGGCGCGGAGGTTAAGGACGCTCGCGCTGCGCCTTTGCTCAACTGGGTGATGAGTCATGTTCTTGAGTATCGACACCAACGTGATCGGTTTGAACAGCAACTTGATGATCATTGGAGCGGAGAGCTACGAGGTCTCTGGAGATGTGCCGAGACATCCTTTTCGGCTCTAGCCCGAGGCCCCAAGGCGGGAATCGTCTGGGACGAGAAGGGAAGACCAATGAAGCTTTCAGCGGCCTCGGCTCTAGTAGCTGGACTAGACGAGGTGGAGGCTCAACGAAACCAGTTCGGGCTTTTCTTCTTTCTTCGCTACCCCCAGACCATGAACGCCTGGGATTCAGCTAGCGTCCGGACTCTGCGCTACCTTCTAACGGGGCAATTTGTTGAGGATTTCCCGGGGTTTGCAGCTGAGGAATTGCCAGTGGTTCTTCGGCCCCAGCTGGAATAATGAATTGCAGCTCTGTTTTTTGTCGCAGGTTTCAGCTACCGTGAAGTCGGAGGTGATTCGTGGCAGAAGTTCGGGACCCAGCAGCGGTAGCAGCAGACACCAACCGGCTGGTAGCGCCTGATCCGGCTCTGGTGAGAACTGTGGTTGTTCAGATTCTGAAGGACCATGAGGCGGGCCTTACGGCAGCGGAACTTCAGAGTGAACTCTTGGAGAGATTGCACGCGCATTTTCAACCGCGAGTGCAGGTCGATCTCGAAAATCTGAGAACCCTAGGAATCGTTGCTGAGAGTCCGTCAGATGAGCGCAAGTACGTGGTTACCCGCCTTGCTGACGTTTTCTTACGTGGGGCAGAAACCTTGAGTCACGGCTAGCGAAATTGGTCTCCGGCAGCCATCCATGAGGCTGGCGAGCCGAACCACTTTTACTGATGTCGTTTGGTACATCAGACGTTCCAGAGCACTCTCCCCTCTCCTCGCAGGCGAAGTACACCCCGCGGGCCCGACCTTCTCGAACCCGACTTCGGTCAGCTCGGCTTAGGAGGGAGTCCGTCCCTCCTAGCTGCTAACCAGCACGGAGCGGGCGTCAGTCAAGGGGGAACTCTGCGGAGCAGACCGGAGGCCGGAGCGGCTAGAGCGGAGGCCGGAGGCCCTTGACGGGCGCAAGAGCGGAGTGCGATCCGGGGTTAGTCGTTTGACATCCTTTTGACACCCCTTTCGGTCGCCGACTTCGTTCAATGCCGATCAGATCCGAATGAAGAATGGCGATTTCACGCCTGGAACGGGCTTCATCGCTCGACGTCTGAGAAGGTAGAAGGTGGGCTTTGGAACTTGAAAACCGTTGTCCGAAAGGACTTGTGGGTTCGAGTCCCACGCCCTCCGCCAAGTAGGGATGAGAAGTGACGTCGAGGTACGACATCTTGTTCTTTAGATACAAGGT
>Ga0247713_1000782_pt1 | contig 17715 bp, 16 predicted proteins | sample 21E_NmetaG_FD_189936 | JGI IMG/M metagenome (GOLD analysis project Ga0247713, IMG submission 189936) | Soil microbial communities from hillslope of Landscape Evolution Observatory, University of Arizona, Oracle, AZ, United States - 2-1-E_N | ecosystem: Engineered > Artificial ecosystem >... | reverse complement strand
CGCGCGCGTCGTCGAGGTCGCGGAGGAGGAGCAGCGCCGCGTCCGCGCCCGCCTCGCGCGCCGTCCGCAGGTCGTCCTCGGTCGTGAAGAACCCCTTCGCGAGCAGCGGCAGCCGCGCGGCGGCGCGCGCCGCGCGCAGGTCGTCCCAGCTGCCGCCGAAGCGCTCGTCGACGAGGATCGACGCCGCCGCCGCGCCCGCGCGCTCGTACGCGGCCGCGAGGGCGCCGGGGTCGGCGTCGGGGCGGAGGTCGCCGGCCGAGGGGGAGCGCCGCTTCACCTCCGCGATCGCTCCGAGCCCCGGCGCGGCGAGTGCGTCGCGGAACCGGGTCACGCGTCCTCCTGCGAGTAGCGCGCGAGCTCGTCGAGCCGCTCGAGCGCCGCGCCCGAGTCGACGGCCCGGCGGGCGAGCTCGAGCCCCTCGCGCAGGTCCTCGGCGTGGCCGGCCGCCGCGATCGCCCCGGCCGCGTTCAGGAGCACGGCGCTGCGCGCGCCGCCGTCGGCGCCGCCGAGGACGCCGCGGAGCGCCGCCGCGTTCTGCTCCGCGCCGCCGCCGCGGAGCTCGTCCGGCGTGCACCGCTCGATCCCGAGGTCGAGCGGGTCGAGCGTCCGCTCCGTCACCTCGCCGTCGCGGACCTCGCAGACGAGGTTCGGCCCGGCCGGGGAGAGCTCGTCGATCCCGTACGCGCCGTGCACGACGAACGCGCGGCGCGCCCCGAGGAGCGCGAGCACCTCGGCGATGCGGCGGACGAGCCCCGGCGAGTAGACGCCGACGACCTGCGCGCGCGCGCCGGCGGGGTTCGTCAGCGGCCCGAGGACGTTGAACACGGTCCGCGTCGCGAGCTCGCGCCGGACGGCGGCGGCGTGGCGCATCGCCGGGTGGTGCAGCGGCGCGAACATGAACCCGAACCCGAGCTCGTCGATCGAGCGCGCGATCCGCTCCGGCGGCAGCTCGAGCCGGAAGCCGAGCGCCTCGAGCACGTCCGCCGAGCCGCATGCCGACGAGACGGCGCGGTTGCCGTGCTTCGCGACGGCGGCGCCGGCGGCGGCGGCGACGAGCGCGGCGGCGGTCGAGATGTTCAGCGTCTCCGCGCCGTCCCCGCCGGTCCCGGCGGTGTCGACGAGGTCCTCGCGCGTCGGGTGCACCGGCAGGACGTGGGCGCGCATCGCCTCGGCGCACCCGGCGATCTCGTCGACCGTCTCGCCCTTCGACCGCAGCGCGACGAGGAAGCCGCCGATCTGCGCCGGCGTCGCCTCGCCGCGCATGATCTCGCTCATGACGGCGCGCGCCTCCTCGCGCGACAGGTCGCCGCCGTCGAGCGCGCGCGCGATCGCGTCCTGGATCACCGTGCGCCCTCGAGGAAGTTGCGGCAGAGGTCGGCGCCGAGCGGCGTGAGCACGGACTCCGGGTGGAACTGCACGCCCTCGACGGGGAGCGTCCGGTGGCGCACGCCCATCACCTCGCCGTCCGGCGACGTCGCGGTCACCTCGAGCGCGTCGGGCACGGCCAGCGCGGCGAGCGAGTGGTAGCGGCCCGCCTCGAACTCCTGCGGCAGGCCCGCGTAGACGCCGCGGCCGTCGTGGCGGACGGTGCTCGGCTTGCCGTGCACGAGCTCGCGCGCCTGCCCCACCTCGCCGCCGTAGAGCTGGACGATCGCCTGGTGGCCGAGGCAGACGCCGAGCGTCGGCGTCGCCGGCGCGAGGCGCTCCAGGATCGCGAGCGTCGCGCCCGACTCCTCCGGCCGGCCGGGGCCGGGCGAGACGACGAGGTGCGACGGCGCGAGCCGTTCCGCCTCGTCCGGCGCGATCTCGTCGTTGCGGCGGACGAGCACGTCCGCGCCGAGCTCAGCGAACAGATGGACGAGGTTGTAGGTGAACGAGTCGTAGTTGTCGACGAGGAGGATCATTGCGCGCGCGCCTCCTCCTCGGCGAGGTCGATCGCGGCCTCGAGCGCGGCGAGCTTCCGCAGGCACTCCTCGTGCTCCGCGGCCGGGTCGGAGTCGACCACGATCCCCGCGCCCGCCTGCAGGTGCGCGACGCCGTCGGCGAGGACGACCGTCCGGATCGCGATGCACGTGTCGAGGTCGCCGCCGGGGAGCGCGTAGCCGACCGCGCCGGCGTACGGGCCGCGGCGGTGCCCCTCCAGCTCCGAGATCAGCTGCATCGCGCGGACCTTCGGCGCGCCCGAGACGGTGCCGGCCGGAAAGCAGGCGCGCAGCACGTCGAACGGCCCGACGCCGTCGCGCACCTCGCCCGCGACCTCGGAGACGAGGTGGGTGACGTGGGAGAAGCGCTCCGGCTCCATCATCCGCTCGACGCGCACCGTCCCCGGCACGCAGACGCGCGAGAGGTCGTTCCGGCCGAGGTCGACGAGCATCACGTGCTCGGCGCGGTCCTTGCTCGAGGCGAGCAGGCGCTCCGCGTCGCCGTCGCCCGGGTGCGTCGTCCCGGCGATCGGGTTCACGCTCGCGCGGCGGCCCTCGACCTTGACGAGCGTCTCGGGCGACGAGCCGACGAGCGCGAGGCCATCGAGCTCGAGCAGGAAGAGGTAGGGCGACGGGTTGACGCGGCGGAGCGCGCGGTAGAGGTCGAGCGCCGAGGCGGACGTGGGGCGGACGGCGCGCTGCGAGAGCACGATCTGGAACGCGTCGCCGCGGCGGATGTGCTCCTGCGCGGCGCGGACGGCGCGCTCGTAGTCGTCCCGCGGCGGCGAGCGGTGGAGCTGCCCGGCGGCGGTGGCGCGGCCGGCGGCGCGCGGGACGGGCGCCTCGAAGGCCGCCGCGACGGCCGCGCGGTCGCCGTGGAGGACGTCGGCGACGCCGCGCGTGTGGTCGAAGCGGACGAGGACGTCGGCGGCGAGGAAGCGCGTCTCCGGGAAGGCGGTGCCGGCGTCGGGGAGCGGCACGGTCGGCTCGAGCCGCGCGACGTGGTCGTACCCGACGTACCCGACGACCGGCTGCGTCGCGCGCTCCGCGGCGGCGAGGTCGCAGATCGTGGAGCCGCAGCCGACGAACGAGTAGCGGCCGAGGCGGCCGCGCTCGACCGACTCGAGCAGGAACGCGCCGCGGCCGTGCGCCCGCAGGCGGAGGTACGCGCCGAGCGGCGTGATCAGGTCGGTGGCGATGTCGGGTGCGATCGTCATGGGAACGAAAAAAGACCCTCCCTGGGGTCTCGATGAGCGAAACGGGCTGTCTCGGCGCCCGGATCAGACCAGGCGCGCGCTCCCGCTTCGCTCGCGGCGCCAGGCCCACCAGGTGCGAGGAGCGAGAGTCACTGGCGCCCAGGGTAGGCGCGGCCGTCCCCGGCGTCAAGCAGCCGCCGCGCCGTCGCACTTCCGTCACGCTTCCGTGACGGTCCCGTTCCGGGGTCAGCCCCTCGAACGGAAGCGTGACGCACCGTCCACAGGCGTCCCGGGGGGACAGACGCGGATCCCGCGCAACCATGCGCCTCCGTGACGGTCTCGTGACGCTTCCGTCACGCTCGCGTTCCGGGGTCAGACCCTGGAACTTTTCGTCCACAGCCGGCCGGCGCGGGCGCGGCCGCTGCGGACGGGCAGGAAGCTCCGCCTCGCTATGCTCGCTGCGTGAGCTCGAACGGCCGCCGGTCCGTGATCGTCTCCGCCGTCCGCACGCCGTTCGGCAAGCTCGGCGGCGCCCTCAAGGGCTACGAGGCGACCGACCTCGGCGCGGCCGTCATCCGCGCCGCGATGGAGCGGATCGGGCTCGAGCCGCACGAGCCGGAGTACGTGATCATGGGCCAGGTGCTCCAGGGCGGCGCCGGCCAGGCCCCCGCGCGCCAGGCCGCGATCGGCGCCGGGCTCCCGAAGGAGATCCCCGCGGACACGATCAACAAGGTCTGCGCCTCCTCGATCCGCGCGGTCGAGATCGCCGACACGATGATCCGGGCCGGCGACCACGACGTGATCGTCACCGGCGGGATGGAGTCGATGACGAACGCTCCGTACGCGCTGAAGGAGGCGCGCTTCGGCTACCGCCTCGGCGACGGCTCGCTGATCGACCTGATGGTGCACGACGGCCTCACGTCGAGCTTCGACCAGCGGCACATGGTGGAGCAGGCGTCGTTCGTCGCGCGCGAGCTCGGGATCTCCCGCGAGGAGCAGGACGGGTGGGCGCTCCGCTCGCACGAGCGCGCGACGCGCGCGCAGGACGACGGCTTCTTCGCGGACGAGATCGTTCCGGTCGGCGACTTCGCCGTCGACGAGAGCCCGCGCCGCGACACGTCGATCGAGAAGCTCGCGCAGCTGAAGCCGGTGTTCGACCCGGAGGGGACGACCACGGCCGGGAACGCGCCGGGCGTGAACGACGGCGCCGCCTGCGTGATCGTCACGAGCGAGGAGTTCGCGCGGAAGCGCGACCTGCCGATCCTCGCGACGATCGTGTCGCAGGCGTACGTCGCGGACGACTTCGCGTACCTCGCCCGCACGCCCGCCCGCGCCGGCGCCCGCGCGCTCGAGAAGGCCGGTAAGCGGATCGACGACGTCGAGCGCGTCGAGCTGAACGAAGCCTTCTCCTCCGTCGCGCTCAACTCGACGAAGATGCTCGGCGCCGACCCGGAGCGCGTCAACGTGAACGGCGGCGCGGTCGCGCTGGGGCACCCGATCGGCGCCTCCGGCGCGCGGATCGTCGGCACGATGGCGTACGAGCTCCGCCGGACCGGCGGCGGCCTCGGGCTCGCGGCGATCTGCTCGGGCGGCGGCCAGGGCGACGCGCTGCTGATCGAGGTCTAGTGCGCGCGCGACTCCTCCGCGTCGCGTAGCGTCGCCTCGTGACGCGCACACTGCTCCTCGCCTGCCTCGTCTCGGCGGGCGTGGCGGCGAGCGCGGCCGCCCCGGAGCGCGCGTGGGCGTGCTCGTGCGCGGGCGAGAGCCCCGCGGCGCTGCTCGCGCGCGCCGACGGCGCCTTCGTCGGCACGTTCCTCGACAGCCGACCGCTCGGGCCGCGCGGGCCGCTCCGGTCGAGCGCGGACCCGGCCGTCTACCGCTTCCGCGTCGCGCGGGCGCTGAAGGGAACGCTCCCGCCGGTGATCGAGGTCGTCAGCGCCGAGAGCGGCGCGTCGTGCGGGCTCGAGGTCGTGGAGGGCCGCGAGATCGGTCTGACGGTGAACCGCGACGGCGGCACCTGGCGCTCCTCGCTCTGCCAGCAGGCGGAGCCGGCGGCGCTGGCCGCGGTCGCGCCGGGCGGGCGGATCGCGGCGTCGCGCGAGGAGGTGGCGCGCGGGTTCGGCCGCGGCACGGCGCTCGCGGCGTGCACGCTCCTGGCGGTCGCCGCCGCCCTGCTCCTGATCCGCCGCCGCTACCGGCCCGACTGAGCGACGCGCGCCAGGAAGTCGAGCACGACGGCGTCGAACGCGGCGGGCTGCCGCAGCGGCACGAGGTGGTCGGCGCCGTCGACGACGACCTTGCGCGCCCGCGGGATCCGCGAGACGAGGACGTCGGCGATCTCGTCCATCGCGGAGACGTCCTCGGAGCCGGTGACGACGAGCGCCGGGACCTCGATCCGGTCGAGCCACTCGACTGCCGGCGTGTCCGGCCGCTCCGGCCGTCCGGTCATGACGTTCAGGCGCGCGTTGTCGAGCACCATCTCGCGCACGCCGCCGTCGCCTCCGAGAGGCGCCCACAGCTCCAGGTCGATCTCCGCCATGGCCTCGAGGTCGCCGCGCTCCTCCGCCTCCTCCCAGCGGCGCGCCTGCTCCGGCGTCGCGCCGTCGTCGAAGCCGTAGCCGCGCAGCGCCGAGGCGACGAGCACGAGGGCGTCGACGCGCTCCGGCCGCTCGATCGCGAAGTCGATCGCGACGAGCCCGCCGAGCGAGTTGCCGACGAGCGCCGCGCGCTCGATCCCCGCCGCGTCCATCACGGCTGCGAGGTCTCCCGTCTCCGACCACGGGCCGGTCGGACGGTCGGAGCGGCCGAAGCCGCGCAGGTCGTAGCGGAGGACCCGGTGCCGCGGCGCGAACGACCGCATCTGCGCGTCCCACATCCGCGCGTCGACGATCCCCGCGTGGAGGAGGACGACCGGCGGCCCCTCTCCCGCCGCCTCGTACCAGAGGCGGCCGCCTGCGACGTCGGCGTACGGCACGACGGCACCGTATAGCCTCCGCGCGATGCGGTTCGAGCACGTCCTCGTCGTCGGCGCCGGCCAGATGGGCTCGGGGATCGCGCAGGTCGTCGCCGCGTCCGGGCGCCGGGTCTCGCTGCACGACGCCGCGCCGGGGGCGGTCGAGCGCGGGCTCGACGGGATGCGGCGCAGCCTCGCCAGGCTCGCCGAGAAGGGCGGCCCCGACGCCGACGAGGTGCTCGCGCGCGTCGAGCCGGCCGGCGACCTCGTCCCGGCCGACCTGATGATCGAGGCGGTCGTCGAGGACGCGGAGGTGAAGCTGGACGTGTTCCGCCGCGCGGACGGGTTGCTCCCGCCGGAGGCGGTCCTCGCCTCGAACACCTCGTCGATCCCCATCACCTCGCTCGCCGCCGCGACGTCGCGGCCCGAGCGCGTGATCGGGATGCACTTCTTCAACCCCGTCCCCGTGCTGAGGCTCGTCGAGGTCATCCGCGGGCTCGAGACCTCGGACGAGACGGCGGCGGCCGTCGTCTCGCTCGCGGAGGAGCTGGGGAAGACGCCGGCGGAGGCGCGCGACCTGCCGGGGTTCGTCTCGAACCGGATCCTGATGCCGTTCATCAACGAGGCGGCGTACGCGCTGCTCGAGGGCGTCGCCGAGCCGGAGGCGATCGACACGATCGCGAAGCTCGGGTTCGCCCACCCGATGGGGCCGCTGGCGCTCGCCGACCTGATCGGCCTCGACACCTGCGTCGCGATCATGGAGGTCCTCCACGAGGGCCTCGGCGACCCGAAGTACGCGCCGTGCCCGCTGCTCCGCCAGTACGTGCAGGCCGGCCGCCTGGGCCGGAAGAGCGGGCGCGGCTTCTACGAGTACGCGTAGCGTCCGCGCAAGTTTCGCCTCCGTTCGTCGATCTACTAAAGGAGATCGGCGTTCGTGCCGACAGAAGTCACATCGACCCTCGGGAGGGAGGCGCACCGACGTGCACGTACTGCTCGTAGACGACGACGCGTCGCTGCGCTCGCTCCTGCGCGCGACCTTCGAGAGCTTCGACGTCGCCGTCGACGAGGCCGACAACGCCGCCGGCGCCGTCGACTGCGTGCGGCGGACGCGGCCGGACGTGATCGTCCTCGACGTCGTGATGCCGGGGATGAGCGGGATCGAGCTCTGCCGCCGGCTCAAGCGCGACCCCGAGACCGACGGGATCGGCGTGATCGTGCTCACCGGCTCCGAGGACGGGACGCGCGACGCGTTCGTCGCCGGGTGCGCCGACGCCGTGTTGACCAAGCCGTTCTCGCCGCTCGAGCTGCTCGCGGCGGCCGAGCGCCTCGCGGGCGGGCTCCACGCGGTCCCGTTCCGGGCGAGCCGGACGCGCGGGGAGGAGGAGCAGCTGCTGCTCTACGCGCGCGACCTGCGCCACCTGCTCGAGCTCGAGCGCGGGCAGCGGCGGCTGCTCGAGAACGCCTACCGCGAGACGGTGTCGGCGCTCGCGACGGCGCTCGAGACGAAGGACACCGGCACGCGCGCGCACTCGCAGCGCGTGCAGCAGTACGCGATCGAGCTGGCGCGCGGCCTCGGCGCGGGGATCGCGGGCGACCCGAGCGCCGAGTACGGCTACCTGCTCCACGACGTCGGCAAGATCGGGATCCCCGACAGCGTCCTGCTCAAGCCGGGCCCGCTGACGCGTGCCGAGCGCGACCTGATGCAGCGCCACACCGAGCTCGGCGAGCAGATGCTCTCGCAGGTCGCGTTCCTCCAGGGGGAGGGCCTGCGCATCGTGCGCTCGCACCACGAGCGCTGGGACGGCAAGGGCTACCCCGACCGGATGGGCGGCGACGAGATCCCGCTCGGCGCCCGGATCTTCGCCGTCGCCGACACGCTCGACGCGATCACGAGCGACCGTCCGTACCGCCAGGCGCGCGCCTGGGACGAGGCGCGCGACATCATCCTGCGCGAGGCGGGGCGGCAGTTCGATCCCGACGTCGTCCGCGTCTTCCGCGAGCGCGAGCCGGAGCTCCGCGCCGTCCGCCGCGAGCTCGTCGCGGCGTAGCCGCACGTTTCGCCCGCCCTGGCGCGGGAATATCGGAGCGCGATGGAGGGGCGGAGCCGGATGCAGCTGCTCGCCGCGGTCGTCGCGATCGCCGTCGCGGCGCTGCTCGCCGGGTGTGGCGGCGGCGACGACGCGGCGGCGCCGGTGACCGTCGAGACGGAGCGCGCGCAGCAGGAGCTCGAGGAGGCGGCCGAGGCCGCCCGCAACGACGTGGACGAGCTGGCGCAGGCGCTCGGCGAGGCGCGGTCGGAGGAGGACGCCGCGGCCGTGCTCGACGGCGCCGCGGAGCAGCTGCGCGAGCGGGCCGAGCAGGTCGAGGACGCCACGGCCGACGCCGAGCTCGAAGAGCCGCGGGACCGGCTCGCCGCCGGGCTGCGCACGCTCGCGGACGACGCGGAGGAGGCGCGCGACGCCGTCGAACGCGGGGAGTGGGAGGACGCCGCGCGGACCGTCGTCGCCGGCGAGGGGCTGCGCGAGGTGGAGGACGCGCTCCGCGAGCTCCGCGAGCGCGGGATCGACGTCGAGCCGCTCGCGGCGGCCGCGCCGGACGTGGACGCGGCCGAGCTGGAGCAGGCGGCGCGGGCGGCGCGCGACGACGTCGAGCAGACGCTCGCGGGGCTGACGGAGGCGCGCTCGGCCGACGACGTCGCCGGCCGGATGGAGGAGGGCGCGGAGCGGATCCGCTCCGCCGCGGACGACGTCGCGGCCGCCGAGGCCGACGCGGAGGTGCAGCCGGCGCAGCAGCGGCTCGCCGACGCGCTGGAGGACCTCGCGTCCGAGCTCGACCGCGCCGCGCCGGACGTGCGCGACGGCAACGTCGTCGAGGCCGTCCGCCGTGCGCAGGCGCTCGAGGCGGTCGACGAGGTGCGGCGCGCGCTCGACGACCTCCGCGCGCAGGGCGTCGACGTCCCCGAGCTGACGGCCGGCTGACCGCCGCCCCGCCGCCTACTTCGGCGTCGGGTCGAGCTTGTAGCCGACGCCGTACCGCGTCTGGACGAACGTGTGGCGCGGCGCGCGGACGTCGACCTTCTCCCGCAGCTTGCGGACGAAGACGTCGACGGTCCGGTCGCGGTGCGTCGCGCGCCGCCCCCAGACCTTCTGGAGCAGCTCGTCGCGCGTGAGCACGCGGCCGCGCTCGAGCGCGAGCGCGTACAGGAGGCGGAACTCCGTCGGCGTCAGCTCGGCGCTCTCGCCGTCGACGTAGGCCTGGACGTTGGCGGGATCGACCCGCAGCTCCTCGATCTCGATCGCGTCGCCGCGCGCCGGGCCGGCCGGCTGGACGCCGCGCCGCGGCGCGGCGGCGACGCGCGCGACGAGCTCCTTCATCGAGAACGGCTTCACGAGGTAGTCGTCGGCCCCGAGCTCGAGCGCGTGGACGCGGTCGTGCTCCGTCCCGCGCGCGCTGACGACGACGATCGGCGTGCCGATCCCCTCCCCGCGAGCCGTCTCGATCAGCTTCCAGCCGTCGGTCCCCGGCAGCATCAGGTCGAGGACGCAGACGTCGGGGCGCTCGTAGCGCAGGCGCGCGAGCCCGGTCTCGCCGTTCGCCACGGCGAGCGGGTCGAAGCCCGCGGCGGCGAGGTGGCGCGCCATCCCGCCGGCGATGACCTCGTCGTCCTCGATGATCAGGACCTTGGCCATACGCTCGTATAGTGATCGTCGCGGCGACGCCGCGGGTGACCTGGTGGTGAAGCGGCGGTGAACGGGTGGTGAGTCGCCCGGCGCGGGAGGTGGAGCTGCGTCTCGACGCCGAGCGGGGGCGCGTCCTGGTGGAGGAGAGCCGCGAGATCGTCGTCGTCCTCGACGAGCGCGACGTCGTCCTCGCCGCGAGCCGCCGTGCGCGCGAGTCGCTCGAGGGCCTGCGGGAGGGGCGACCGCTGCCGCGCGCGCTCCTGGAGCCCGCGGGAGGCGCGGGCGTGCTCGAGGTCCCGTACGAGGTCGGCGGTCGGCGCGAGCGGCTCGTCTACCTCGGCGCCGCCGGCGACCACAGCGCGTACGAGGAGCTGCGCTCCGGCTTCACCGCCGCCGTCTCGCACGAGCTGCGGACGCCGCTCGCGCGCCTGCTCGCGCTGCTCGAGACGGCGACGCTGCCCGGCGAGGACGTCGCCGAGCTCGTCGAGCGCGCGCGGGCCGAGGTGGGGCAGATCCGCGAGCTGATCGACGACGTGCTCTTCCTCAGCGAGCTCGAGACCGGGCGCGCCGTCGTCGCGCTCAGCTCGACGCCGGTGCTGCCCGTGCTCCGCGAGCTCGCCGCCGAGCTGGAGGAGAGCGCCGCCCGCGCGGGCGTGACGCTGCGGGTCGAGGGCGACGAGGACGCGGCGCTCGCGCTCCGGCCGAGGATGCTGCGCGTCGTCGCGCAGAACCTCGCGGAGAACGCGATCCGCTACGCGGGCCCCGGCGCGACGTGCGTGCTCAGCGTCGCGCGCGACGACGGCGCGACCGTGTTGACGGCGCGCGACGACGGCGTCGGCGTCTCCGAACGCGACCTGCCGCGGCTCTTCGAGCGGTTCTACCGCGCCGACCGCGTCCGCCGCTCGCGCGGCACCGGGCTCGGGCTCGCGATCGTGAAGCACGTCGTCGGAGCCGCCGGCGGGACGGTCGACGCGGCCGGCGCGCGCGGCTCCGGGCTCACCGTCCGCTGCGTGTTCCCCGGGTAGAAGAGGCGTCGCCGCGGGTACCCGACCGTCGTGCTGTCCGGACTCCGCTCGCGCTGGCACGACGTCCGCAGCGGCCTGTGGTTCCTGCCGGGCCTCGTCGCCGCGGCGTTCGCGGCCGTCGCGGTCGTGCTCGTGCAGGTCGACCGCGCCGCCGGCCCCTCGGGCGTCGAGGACCTGTTCGGCGGATCGGCCTCTGCGGCGCGCGCGATCCTGTCCACGGTCGCCGGGTCCGTGATCACGGTCGCCGGCCTCGCCTTCTCGATCACGATCATCACGCTCCAGCTCGTCTCGCAGCAGTTCAGCCCCCGCGCGACGCGCACGTTCCTCGGGAACCGCCCCACGCAGCTCGCCGCCGGCGTGTTCCTCGGGGTCTTCGTCTACTGCCTGATCGTGCTCCGGGCGGTGCGCGAGGAGGACTTCGGCGAGTTCGTCCCCGGCCTCAGCGTCGCGGTCGCGATCCTCCTCGGCGTCGTCGGCATCGGGGTGCTCCTCTTCTTCATCAACGACACCGCGCAGTCGATCAAGGTCTCGAGCATCGCGGCGCGGATCGCGCGCGAGACGCTCGCGTCGATCGACACGCTCTACCCGGAGCCCTACGGGGAGCCCGTCGACGCCTCGGTCGAGGAGACGGTCGCGGAGTGGCGCGGCGCCGGCGAGCCGGTCGCCGTCCGTGCGCCTCGCCCGGGGTTCGTGCAGCGCGTCGACCTCGACCTGCTCGCCGACCGCCTCCCGCGGGAGGTCGAGCGCGTCCACGTGCGCGTCTACCCGGGGGAGTTCGTCACCGAGGCGCAGGCGCTCGTCCACGCGTGGCCGGGCGAGGCCGACGCGGCCGCGGTCGAGCGCGCCGTCCGCGCCGGCGTCGTCGTCGCCGACGAGCGGGAGGTGCGGGAGGAGCCGCAGTACGGCGTCGAGCAGCTCGCAGACATCGCGCTCCGCGCGATCTCGCCGAGCGTGAACGACCCCGCGACGGCCGTGACGTCGATCGCCTACGTCGCCGCGTGCCTCGAGCGGCTCGCCGGCCGCGGGTTCCCGGCCTCGCGGCGGCGCTTCCGCGGCGACCGGCTCGAGGTGCTCGCCGAGCGGCCGCGCTTCGAGACGTTCGTGGAGCACGGGCTGGAGGACGTCGGGCGGTGGGCGGGCGAAGCGCGGCGCGTCGTCGAGGCGCTGCTCGCGGCCGCCGCGCGCGCCGCCGCGGTCGCCTCCGACGCCGGTGCCGATGACCGCGCGGACGCGCTGCTGGCCGCCGCCGAGCGCATCGCGGCGACGGCGCGCGACGCGGCGCGGCTGCCGGGCGACCGCGACGCCGTCGAGGGCGCGCTGGAGCGCGTCGCCGCGGCGGTCGAGGAGCGGCGGCCGGAGTCGGTGCGGCTCGCGTCCGGCGGGAGGCGCGTCACGTGACCTTCCTCGCGCGCCCGCAGCAGTCGACGGTGCGCCTCCTCGACGTGCTCGTCGTCCTCTGGGTCGCGCTCTGGGTCGCCGTCGGGATCGGCGTCGCCCGCGAGGTCGAGAGCCTGAACGAGCTGGCCGAGACGCTGGAGCTCGCCGCCGGGGCGATCGAGGAGACCGGCACCGTCCTCGAGACGATCGCCGACGTGCCGTTCGTCGGCGGCGGCGTGCAGGAGCTGGCGGAGCGGATCGAGCAGACGGGCGTGAGCGCGCGCCGCAGCGCGGCCGAGAGCCGCGAGTCGGTGCGCTCGCTGAGCAGGTTGCTCGGCGCGTCCGTCGCGGTGATGCCGAGCCTGCTCCTGCTCGGCATCTACCTGCCGCTGCGGCTCCTCTGGCGGCGGGAGGCGGAGGCGATCCGGGCCGCGCTCCGGCGCGACCCGCCCGACGAGCAGCTCGACGAGTACCTCGCCCGCCGCGCCACGGCCGCGCTCCCGTACGCGCGGCTGCGGGCCGTCAGCGACGACCCCTGGCGCGACCTCCGGGAGCGGCGGTTCCGCGCCCTCGCCGACGCGGAGCTCGCGCGCCTCGGGATCCGGCGGCCGCCCGCGTGAGCGCCCGCTACGGCGCCGCCGTCGTCGCGCTGCGACACGTGCTCGTCCTCGGCTGGATCGCGGCCGCCGTGGTCGCGCACCTGACGATGCCGGGCGCGGGCGAGGCGCGTGCCGGCGCGCTCGGCAGCCTCGTTCCGGAGGACGCCGCCGCGCTCGAGACGCACCGCCGCTCGGCGGAGCTGTTCGCGTTCCCCGTGCTGACGAACAGCGTCGTCGTCCAGCGCGACGAGGACGGGCTCTCGGCGGCGACGCAGGCGCGCGTGGTGCAGCGCGCGCGGTCGATCGTCCGGCGCGAGTACCCGGAGCTGCTCTCGATCCCGTTCGCGCTGCCGGTCACGAACGCGTTCGGGCTCTTCCCGGGCTCGGCCGAGTCGAACACGACCGCGCTCACGTTCCTCTACTTCGAGCCGGGCGTCGGCCTGAACGCGCGCGTGCGGCTCGCGAACTGGTTCATGGACATCCGCGTCGACCACCCCGAGGACGCGCTCGTCGGGAAGACGGGCATCGTCCCGGCGCGCGTCGAGCAGTCGCGCGTGATCAGCGACGCCCTCCCGCGCGTGCAGGCGGGGACGGTGCTGCTGATCGCGCTCGTGATCGGGTTGACCTTCCGCGGCTTCGCGGCGCCGCTCGTCATGCTCGCCGCCGTCGGGATCGCGCACCTCGTCTCGCTGCGGCTCGTCGCGGTCGCCGCCGGCGCCTTCGACTTCGCCGTCCCGCAGGAGGCGGAGCCGGTGATGCTCGTCCTCCTCCTCGGCCTCGTCACGAACTACTCGATCTTCCTGCTCGCGGGCCTGCGCCATCGGCTGCACGAGGGGGAGGAGCGGCTCGCGGCGGCGCGGCGCGCGTCGGCCGACACCGGGCCGATCGTGCTGATCGCCGGCCTGATCGTCGCCGCCGCGGCCGGCGCGCTCGTCGTCGCCGAGCTCGAGTTCTTCCGCGTCTTCGGCCCCGCGCTCGCGCTCGCGGTCGCGACCGGCGTGACGGTCGCGCTGACCTTCGTACCGGCTGCGCTCGCGCTCCTCGGCCGGTTCGCCTACTGGCCGGGGCGGCTCGCGCGCCGCGAGAGCGCCGCGGCCGCGGCGCCCACCGGCCGCGCCGTCGCGCGCTCGCGCGCCGTCAGCGCCGTCGTGGCGGTGCTCGCCGTCGTCGCGCTCGCAGCGGCCGCGTCGGGTCTCGCGCGGCTCGAGCTGGCGCTCACGCCGATCGGCAGCCTCCCGGACGACACCGAGCCGGCGCGCGCGGCGGCCGCCGCGGAGGCGGGGTTCGCGCCTGGGATCCTCTCGCCGACGCTCGTCCTCGTGGAGGGGAACGCGATCGGCGGCCAGCGCGAGGCGCTCGTGCGGCTCCAGCGGAGCCTCGAGCGCCTCCCCGGGGTCGCCGGGGCGATCGGCCCGGCCGACCTGCCGCGGGAGGCGCCGCTCGGGCTCGTCGTGTCGGAGCGCGGCGACGCCGCGCGGTACGTCCTCGTCCTCGACCAGCCGCCGCTCGCGTCGAACGCGATCGAGTGGCTCGGCGCGCTGCGGGCGACGCTGCCGCGGCTCCTCGACGACGCCGGCCTCGACGGCGCGGAGGCGTCGCTCGGCGGCAACACGGCGCTCGCGGCGGAGACGATCGACACGATCGTCGACGACCTGTTCCGGATCTCGCTCGCCGTCCTCGCGGTCGTGCTCGTGCTGCTCGTCCTCTTCCTGCGCTCGCTCGTCGCGCCGCTCTACCTGCTCGCCGCCGGCGTGCTCGCGATGGCGGCGACGCTCGGGCTGACCGTCTACGCGGTCGAGCTCCTGTTCGGCTACACGGACGTCACGTACTACGTCCCGTTCATGGCCGCCGTGCTGCTCGTCGCGCTCGGCTCGGACTACAACATCCTCCTCGTCGGGCGCGTGTGGCAGGAGGCGCGCGAGCGGCCGCTGCCGGAGGCGATCGCGGTGGCGGCGCCGCGGGCGGCGCGGACGATCAGCGTCGCCGCGGTCGCGCTCGCCTCCAGCTTCGGGCTGCTCGCGCTCGTGCCGCTCGCCTCCTTCCGCGAGTTCGCGCTCGCGATGGTGATCGGCGTCGCGCTCGACGCGTTCGTCGTCCGCACCTTCCTCGTGCCGGCGCTGCTCCGGCTGTTCGGCGAGGCGAGCGGGTGGCCCGGCGGATTCCGCTCGAGCCCCGCCGCCGAGCGCGTCTGACGCGTTCACCACTCCGTGACCACTTCTTCACCGGCGCGTTTCCCACGCGCGCGCGGGAGCCGGGAAGACTGGCCCCATGACATCCAGGACGATCATCACCGGTGCGGTCCTCGTCCTCGCGGTCGCGGCCGCCGGCTGCGGCGGCGGGCGCGACGCCGCTCCCCAGCGCGACGGCGGCGACGTGGGCACGTCGGGCGCCGACCTCTCCGGCCGCATCGTCGCCGACGGCTCGAGCACCGTCGGCCCGTTCACGACCGCAGCCGCGGAGCGGTTCCAGCGGCAGCATCCCGGCGTGCAGATCACCGTCGGCGTCTCGGGGACGGGCGGCGGCTTCAGCCGCTTCTGCCGCGGCGAGACGGACCTCTCGAACGCGTCCCGCCCGATCGACGACGAGGAGGCGCAGCAGTGCGTGGCGAACGGCGTCGACTTCGTCGAGTTCCAGATCGTGAACGACGGCCTCTCCGTCGTCGTCAACAACGAGAACGACTGGGCGACGTGCCTCACCACCGACGAGTTGAAGCGGATCTGGGAGCCCGGGTCGACGATCCGCAACTGGAGCCAGGTGCGCGACGGGTTCCCGGACGTCCCGCTGGTGCTCGCCGGCCCCGGCACCGACTCCGGCACCTTCGACTACTTCACCGACGAGATCGTCGGCGAGTCCGGCGCCAGCCGCTCGGACTTCACCGCGAGCGAGGACGACAACGTCGTCGTCCAGGCCGTCGCCGGCAACCGCGGCGGCCTCGGCTACTTCGGCCTCTCGTACCTCGAGGAGAACGAGGGACGCCTGCGCGGCGTCGCGATCGACGGAGGCGAGGGCTGCGTCGAGCCGAGCGTCGAGACGGTGCAGGACGGCAGCTACTCGCCGCTCGGGCGCCCGCTCTTCATCTACGCGAAGACCGCGGCGTTCGAGCGCCCGGAGGTGCAGGCGTTCGTCCGCACGATGATCGAGTCCAACGAGGAGATCGCCACGAGCGCGCTCTACGTCCCGCTCACCGACGAGCAGCGCGAGCGCGCCGAGGCGGCGCTCGCCGAGGCGGCCGCGGAGGCGGGGCCGTAGCCGCCCGCGGCGCGACCGTCGAGCGCCGGCACGCGCCGAGCATCCGCTCGACCGGCCGGCGCTGGGGCGAGGACGTCGTCAAGGGCGTCCTCGCCCTGTTCGCGCTCGTCTCCGTCGCGACGACCCTCGCGATCGTCGTCGCGCTCCTGCTCCCGGCGATCGACTTCTTCCGCGAGGTCTCGCTGCGGGAGTTCTTCACGACCGCGGACTGGGCGCCGCTCTTCACCCCGGCGCGGTTCGGCGTGCTCCCGCTCGTCGCCGGCACGCTCCTGATCACCGGCGTCGCGTGCCTCGTCGCGATCCCGTTCGGGCTCGGCGCGGCGATCTACCTCAGCGAGTACGCGCGCCCGCGGACGCGGCGGATCCTGAAGCCGGCGCTGGAGGTGCTCGCGGGGATCCCGACCGTCGTCTACGGCTACTTCGCGCTCACGTTCGTGACGCCGCTGCTCCAGTCGCTCGGCGTCCCTGTCGGCGTCTTCAACGCCCTCAGCGCGGCGCTCGTGATGGGAATCATGATCATCCCGACGATCGCGTCGCTGTCGGAGGACGCGATGACGGCGGTGCCGCAGGCGCTGCGGGACGGCGCCTACGGCCTCGGCTCGAACAAGCTGCAGGTCTCGACGCGGATCGTCGTGCCCGCGGCGATCTCGGGCATCGTGGCCAGCTTCGTGCTCGGGATCTCGCGCGCCGTCGGCGAGACGATGATCGTGCTGCTCGCCGCCGGCGGCATGCCGAACCTGACGCTGAACCCGCTCGAGCAGGTGCAGACGATGACGGCGTTCGTCGCCGCGGTCGGAGCCGGCGACGCGCCGCACGGGACGGTCGCCTACAACACGATCTTCGCCGTGGGGCTGACCCTCTTCGCGATCACGTTCGCGATGAACCTCGTCTCGATCCGGCTCGTCCGGAAGTACCGGGAGGTGTACGAGTGAGCAGCGTCGCGGGGCCGGCGCTCCGGCCGCGGCGGCCGCGCGGGCGCGTCGTCGGGTGGGCGTTCCTCGCCTACCTCGTCCTCTCGCTCGCGGTCGGGTTCGCCACGCTCGGCGCGCTCCTCTTCGACGTCTTCCGCCGCGGGCTGCCGTTCCTCGACCGGGCGCTGCTCTTCGAGGTGCCGTCGGTCGACCCGGACATCGCGGGTGCGCGGCCGGCGATCCTCGGGACGATCTACCTGATGGGGATCGTGTTCGCGCTCGCCGTGCCGCTCGGCGTCGGCGCCGCGCTCTACCTCGAGGAGTACGCGGACCGCGAGCGCTGGTGGAACCGGCTGCTCGAGGTGAACATCCAGAACCTCGCGGCGGTGCCGTCGATCATCTACGGGATCCTCGGCCTCGCGTTCATCGTCCGCGGCCCGGTGGGGCTCGGGTTCGTCCTCCTCTCGGGCGGGCTGATCCTCACGCTGCTCGTGCTCCCGGTCGTGATCATCGCGGCGCGCGAGGCGGTGCGCGCCGTGCCGAGCTCGATCCGCGAGGGCGGGCTCGCGCTCGGGGCGACGCAGTGGCAGGTGATCTGGCGCTCGGTGCTGCCGGCGGCGCTGCCCGGGATGGCGACCGGGACGATCCTCGCGCTCTCGCGCGCGATCGGCGAGACCGCGCCGCTGCTGCTGATCGGCGGCCTCACGTACGTCGCGTTCAACCCGACGCTGCTCGGCCCGTTCACGGCGCTCCCGATCCAGATCTTCAACTGGACGGCCCAGCCGCAGGAGCAGTTCCGGCTG
>Ga0247713_1000781_pt1 | contig 17731 bp, 15 predicted proteins | sample 21E_NmetaG_FD_189936 | JGI IMG/M metagenome (GOLD analysis project Ga0247713, IMG submission 189936) | Soil microbial communities from hillslope of Landscape Evolution Observatory, University of Arizona, Oracle, AZ, United States - 2-1-E_N | ecosystem: Engineered > Artificial ecosystem >... | reverse complement strand
CGCCGGCACTGCGCCGGGGAACGGCGCGCTGCCGCTCGTGCTGCCGAACGGAACCCTCGTCGTGCCGTACCGGACGTTCGGCGCGCTCATCGCCACCGCGATCTCCGCCGACGGCGGCGCGACGCTCACCCCCGGCACCGTCGTCGGGCCGGCCGTAGGCGGCGCGATCCCCGGCCTCCGGTCGCCGCCGCTCCCGTCCGGGGAAGTCGGCGGCGACGGCCGGATTCACCTCGCGTGGCACACGTGCGCGTTCCGCAGCGGGTGCACGGGCCAGAGCCCGTCCGCTGCGAACGACCTCGCACTCGCGTCGTCCGCGGACGGCGTCACGTGGACGCAGCCGCAGCGGCTCGAGCTCGGCTCGGGCGGCGCGAGCCGTCTCCTCCCCGGGCTGGGCGTCGACGCGACGAGCACCGGCACCGGCACGCGCCTCGGCCTCGTGCACTACGAGGTGACGCCGGTGGGATGCGCGGGCGACGCCTGCAGCATCCGGCCGCTCTTCACGTACTCGAGCGACGCGGGGGCGACGTGGAGCCGCCCGCTCGCGCTCGCGAGCCCGATGCGGCTCTCGTGGCTCGCCGCCACGTCGCAGGGGCGGATGCTCGGCGACTACTTCTCGACGTCGTTCGTCGGCGGCGGCGTCGCCGTTCCCGTCTTCACCGCGGCGCGCGCGCCGCAGGGGCCGCTCTTCCGGCAGGACCTCTACTCGGCGTCGATCGGGCCGCTGCCCGCCGCTCGACCGCTGACACTCTCGGCGAGGAGGCTCACCGTGTGGCCGCGAAGCGTGCGGGCCGACGCGGTGCTTCGCGCGACGCTCGGCGTGCGCAGGAGCGACCTCGGCGCGCGCCTCGACGGTCGCGCCACCTGCAGCGCGCGCATGCGCGGCCGCGCGCTCCCGGTTCTCACGAGCCGCACGCGCGGGCTCGTCGTCGAGTGCTCGTGGCGCATCCCGCGCGGCCGCGTCGGGCCGGTCGTCGCGACGATCGGCGTGCGCGTCGACGACGCGTCGGTCGCCCGCCGCTTCCGCGTCGCGTAGAGCGGTCGCGACCACCCGCCTCTACGCGATCGTGAACGAGTCCGTCTATCTCCGGCTCGTCGACGGCTGCGGCTGGACTCCTGACGAGTACCGCTCGTGGCTCGAGCGGACTTCGAAGAGCGCGCTTCTCGAACAGTGGCGCACCACGCGCCTCGGCGACACCGCGGCGTTGACCGCGCGCGCGACGTGAGGGCGTGGGCGAGCGCGCCGTGTCCCGCGAGAGCGCCCGCGGCGTCGCGGCAGTCTGCCCGCATCGCCGCGTGCCCCGCTCGCGGAGATCGGGGAGCTGCGGGTCGGTCGAGGCGGCGCTCTCGCCGAGCGCGATGACCCGTGCAGTCGCGCGCCATCACGTCCGCGCTCACCGGCCGGGCGGCCGCGCGCGCCTGACGCGAGGCGCCGAGGGACGAGGGTTCCCTTTTGGGCCAGCGACCCGCATACTGCGAGTGGGATGGGGGCGACTGACGAAGAGGGCGGGCGCGAAGCGTCCGCAGAGCGCGTGCCGTGGACGGGTGAGGAGCGCCGTGCAGGCGCGCGTGCCCGCGAGCGCGCGGCCGACGCGCGCGACGTCACCGCGGACGCGCGCAGCGCCAGCGCCGATGCGCGGGAGCTGGAGGCCGACGTGCGGCAGCTCGACACGGACGCGCAGCTCCTCGACGCCGAGACCCGCACCCGCGACGCGGACGATCGCGCCGTCGAAGCGGAGGTCCGCCTCGCCGAGGCGAACGTCCACATCCAGCTCGCGAAGGAGCACCTGGTCGCCGCTGCGGCCCAGGCGGCGCAGGCCGATCACAAGGCGGAGGACGCGGAGCGGCTGATGAGCTTCGCCGACGATCAGCTCGTCGTCGCCGCCGCGAAGCTCGCGGAGGCGACGAGCGACAGCGAGGAGTACCAGCGCGCGCTCTACCACTACACGCAGCTCGTCCGGCACCGGATCGTCAACCCGCTGCAGGTGATCGTCGGGGTCGCGCAGACCCTGCGCATGCGGCCCGACCTGCCCGCCGACGAGCGCCTCGCGATGCTCGATGCGGTCGTCGCTCAGGCCGACGTGCTGGAGCGTGTCTGCCTCGCGCCGAAGATCATGCACCCGAGCGAGCGCGGCCTCGACCCGGTGCCCGCTCTGCAGCAGCGCGCGGTGGCCTGAGCCGCCGTCGATCGTCTGCGCTTCCTCTAAGCGAATGAACGCGCGCGCCGGGCGCGGATTCGGCGCTCGCATGAGGGGTCGCCCGCCTTCCCGGCGACGGCGTCGGCCCGGAGGTCTACCTCGGCGTTCCGGGGCTCATCCGCAGGTACTTCGGATTCACCGACGACTCGGCGCCGCAGCGCCGTTTCGGAACGGGAGCGACGGGACTCGAACCCGCGACCTCCGGCGTGACAGGCCGGCACTCTAACCAACTGAGCTACGCCCCCAAGCGAAGCGGCGGCCATTGTACCGCGCGGCGCTGGGCGGCTGCGGGTGGCGCTCCGCGGGCGCGCGCGGCCGCCCGCCCGCTAGCGTGGCCGCGTGACCCGCGTCGACGCGCTCGTGCTCCTGCTCGTCGCGGTGGCGGCGGTCGCGGGCATGCGGAAGGGGCTCGTCGGCAGCGCGCTGTCGGCGCTCGGGATCTTCGCCGGCGCAGTCCTCGGCGCGCGCGCCGCGCCGCACCTGCTGCCGAACGGCGAGACGTCGGCGTACACGCCGATCGTCGGCCTGCTCGGGGCGGCGACGGGCGCGATCCTGCTCGAGACGATCGGGTCGCTGGTCGGCGCGAGCGTCCGCCGCGCGCTCCGGCTGACGCCGATCCGCGCGCTCGACACGCTCGGCGGGATGGCGTTCGGCGCCGCCGCGGGGCTCGTCGTCGCGTGGGTGGTCGGCGCCGTCGCGCTCCACCTGCCAGGGCAGACGGGGGTACGGGAGGCGGTGCAGCGCTCGCTCGTGCTCCGCGAGCTGAACCACGTCGTCCCTCCGGCTCGGCTGATGGACGCGATCGAGCGTGTCGACCCGCTCCCGACGATCGTCGGCCCGGCCGTTCCCACCGAGCCGCCCGACCCGGCGCTCCTCCGGCAGCGCGGCGTCGGCGAGGCGGCGCCGAGCGTCGTCCGCATCCTCGGTAGCGCGTGCGGCCTCGCCGTCACCGGGAGCGGCTGGGTCGCGCGTCCCGGTCTCGTCGTCACGTCGGCGCACGTCGTCGCGGGACAGCGGCGGACGACGGTCGAGACCGCCGCGGGCAGCGGCCGCCGCTTCCGCGCCGTCGTCTACGCGTTCGACGCGCGGAACGACGTCGCCGTGCTGCGCGTCGAGGGGCTCGACGCGCCGCCGCTCCGCATCGCCGAGCCGCGCGACGGCGAGCCGGTCGCGATCCTCGGCTACCCCGAGAGCGGCCCGTTCCACGCCGCGCCCGGCCGCCTCGGCCGCACGGCGACGGTGGTGACGCAGGACGCGTACGGCCGCGGACGCGTCAGCAGGCCGGTGACGGCGATCCGCGGGGTCGTCCGCCAGGGGAACTCCGGCGGGCCCGCCGTGTACGCGGACGGCAGCGTCGCCACGACGGTCTTCGCGGCGCGCGTCGAGGGCGGCGGCGGGTACGGCGTCCCGCCGGAGCCGGTCCGCGAGGCGCTCGCGCGCGCCGACGGCCCGGTATCGACCGGCTCCTGCGTCGGCTAGTCCAGGAGGTCGAGCACCGACAGCGGCTGCCGGTACGAGGCCGTCACGTAGACGCCCGCCGCGCGCTCGCGCGCCGCCTCGTACAGCTCGCGTGCGAACCGCATCCCGACCGCGGGCGCGTCCGTCCCCGCGCGCCGCATCGCCTCCTGCACGTGCTCCGGCACGACGACGCCGGGGAGCTCGTTGTGCAGCCGCAGCGCGAGCTGGTAGCTCCGCAGCGGCCAGATGCCGACGAGGACCGGGATCGGCCAGCTCCCCCCGAGCCGGTCGAGGAAGCGGTCGAGGTACTCGACGTCGAAGACGAGCTGCGTCATCGCGAACCGGGCGCCCGCCTCGACCTTCCGGTGGAACCGCTCGAGCTCGAGCTCCAGGTCGTCCGCGGTCGGGTTGACGGCGACGCCGGGGAAGAAGTTCGTCGGCGCGTCGATCGCGCGCCCGTTGAAGTCCTCGCCCCGGTTCAGCCGCGCGATCATCTCCGTCAGCCCGATCGCGTCGACCTCGTAGACGCCGCGCGAGCCGGGGTAGTCGCCGATCTCCGGCGGGTCGCCGGTGACGGCGAGCACGTTCCGGACGCCCTCCGCGTGCGCGCCGAGGAGCACGGCCTGCAGCCCCATGATCGTCGAGTCGCGCGGCGTCAGGTGCGGGATGGTCTCGATGCCGCACTCGCGCTCGATCGCCACGGACGTCATCAGCGCGTGGATCCCGACGCGCGCCGCGGCGTTGTCGTTCACGTCGACGAAGCCGACCCTGCCGGACTCCTTCAGCGCCCGCGCGACCTCGAGCAGGCCGCGGTTGTTGCCGCCGAGCGGCGGGTCGAGCTGCACCGACACCACCCACTCGCCCTCGCGGAGCGCCCGCGCGAGCCCCGTCTCCCGCTGCTCCTCGCCGAGGGAGACGACGAGCTCGCGCTCGCTGAAGTCGAGCGGCGCGCTCGGCCGGCGCTCCTCCTCGACGGCGGAGCGGATCGCGGCGATCTCGTTCGGCGTCGTTCCACAGCAGCCGCCGATCACGCGCGCGCCGAGGTCGCGTGCGTGCGCCGCGAACTCGGCGAAGTACTCCGGTGTCGCGTGCGGGTAGATGACGCGGCCGCCGGCGAGGCTCGCGAGCCCGATGTTCGGCAGCGCCGCGAGGACGCGCCCGTCGCCGCCCATCTCCTTCAGCGCCTCGAGCGCGACGAGCAGGCCCGCGCCGTGGTTCGCGCCGATCGCGGCGACGTCGAGGGACGCGAGCCGCTCCGCCGCCTCGCGCGCGGTCACGCCCGCGAGCGTCTCCGCGCCCTCGTCGAACGTCAGGAGCGCGACGATCGGGAGGCTCGACACGCTGCGCACCGCCTCGACCGCGTCCGTGAGCTCCTCGAGGTCGTAGAACGTCTCGACCATGAACAGGTCGGCGCCGCGGCCCTCGAGCACCGCCGCCTGCTCCGCGAAGAGCTCGCGCCGCACCCGCGAGGCCGCCGGCTCGCCGAGCGGCCCGATCGATCCGCCGACGAACACCTCGCGGCCGGTGATCTCCCGCGCCTCCCGCGCGAGCTTGACCGCGGCGGAGTTGATCGCCTCCAGCTGGTCGTCGAGGAAGTTCGCGGCGAGCTTGCGGCGATTCGCGCCGAACGTGTTCGTCTCGATCAGGTCCGCGCCGGCGTTGATGAAGCTCACGTGCAGCGAGACGACCGCCTGCGGCGCGCGCAGGTTCGCCTCCTCGGGGCACCGGAGCCGTGGCACCGCCGCCGACACGAGGGCGCCCATCCCGCCGTCGGCGACGATCGCCGGGCCGTTCCGGAGGCGCTCGAGGAACCTGCTCACCGCGGCCACTGTAGTCGCGCGCGGCCCCGGAAAGAGCTGGAGCGGAGCCGCCGCCCGGCTCCGCTCCTATGGGGTCTCATGCGAGACCGCTCTTCCGGAGCGGCCCCCGCCGCATCGGGGCCCCTCCGGTGTCTGCGCGCGGCCCCCGCCGCATCGGGGCCCCGCGAGATTGCGCACTGACTATGCGCCTCCCGCAGGCACTTGATCCATCACCCGATGGGCGGTTCACCGCGGCGCTTCACGGGTCTCGAGGGGTAAAGCCGCCGCGGATTCCTGCCGAAGAGAGGAGCGACTCCTCGCCGGGGGCTGACGGCAATCACCTGCGGCGAAGGGTTTGGGCGGCGGGCTCGGGCCCGCCGCTCGCGTTTCCGGCGTCAGTCGTCGTGGACGACGCGGCCCTCCATCCCGCCCGCGACGACGACGACCTGGCCGGTGACGTGCCCGCTCAGCTCGTCCGAGGCGAGGACGACCACCTGCCGGGCGACGTCCTCCGGCTGGGCGACCTTCCGCAGCGCCATCGTCCGCGACACCTTCCGCACCTGCTCCGGGTCGACGTGGCCGCGCGTCATCGGCGACTCCGTCCACCCGGGCGCGACGCAGTTGACGCGCCCGCGCGGCGCGATCCGCGTGATCTCGTTCTTCAGGCTCAGCGTCAGCCCGTACGCGAGCGCCGACTTCGCGGCGGCGTAGTCCGCGTGCCCCGCCTCGCCGACGAGGCCGGCCGTCGAGGAGACGAAGACGAGCGAGCCGTGCCCGTTCCGCTCCACTTCGCGCAGGAAGGCGCGCGCGGTGAGGAAGCTCGTGGTCAGGTTCGCGCGCAGCGTCTCCTCCCAGCGCTCGAGCGGCAGCTCCCACACCGGCAGGTCCTCCTGCGGCCACACGCCCGCCACCGCCGCGCAGACATCCACGCCGCCGAGCGCCGCGCGCGCCTCGGCGAAGAGCCGCTCCACGTCGTCCTCCCGCGTCAGGTCCGCGCCCGCGACCGGCGCGCCCCCGAGCTCCGCTGCGACCGCCTCCGCGCGCTCGCGGCCGCGGTGGTAGTGGACGAGGACGCGCGCCCCCTCCGCGGCGAACGCGCGCGCGCACGCCGCGCCGATCCCGCCTGAGGCGCCGGTGACGACCACGCGCTTCCCCGCGAGCCCCGTCTCCACGTCGCCTACGCTACCGCCGTGCGCGTCCACGTGATCAGCGACATGGAGGGCGTCGCGGGGATCGTGCGCTGGCAGCAGGTCTCGAGCGGCGAGGACATGTACGAGGAGGGCCGCCGCCTCTACACCGAGGAGATCAACGCCGCGGTCCGCGGCGCGAAGGCGGCCGGCGCGACCGAGGTCGTCGTCATGGACTGCCACGGCGCCGGCAAGGGCCACATGTTCAACAGCCTGATCCCGGACATGCTCCACGCCGACTGCGAGTACGTCGTGCAGGACGAGTGGACGGCGTACACGGAGTTCCTCGAGCGGGGCTGCGACGCCGCCGTCTTCATCGGGATGCACGCGCGCGCCGGGACGCTCGACGGCGTGATGAACCACACCGTCTCCGGCCGGTCGTGGAACAACCTCTCGTTCAACGGGACGCTCGTCGGCGAGACCGGGATCAACGCGGCGCTGTGCGGTACCTGGGGCTGCCCGGTCGTGCTCGTCACCGGCGACGAGGCGGTCTGCCGCGAGGCGCGGGAGCTGCTCGGCGACGGCCTGCGCACGGTCGCCGTCAAGCGCGGGCTCGGGGCGAAGAGCGCGCGGCACGTGGCGCCGCTGCGCGCGCGCGAGCTGATCGAGGAGGCGACGCGCGACGCGCTGATCGCGCGCCACGAGATGCAGCCGTACGACCCGGGCCGCCCGTGCGAGATCCGGGTGGAGTACAAGCTGACGGGCGTCGTCGAGAAGCTGCGTCGCGTCCCCGACGTCGAGATCGTCGACGCGCGCACCGTCGTCGCGCGCGGCGACGACTGGTGGAGCGCGTGGCAGAAGTTCTTCTTCTACGACTCCTGGATCGACGTCTGAGGGTCGCCGACGCGGTCGACGATCCCGAGGCCCTCGATCAGCGTGAAGTACGCGCGGGCGAAGGGCGACTCCTCCGTCCGCTCGCGCACGCGCTCCCAGTCGATCTGCTCCCGCAGCATGCGTCCCATCTCGAGGACGCTCGAGAAGTCGGGCTCCTGCTCGGTGAGCGCGAGCAGCTTCGTCGTCATCACGTCCTCGAGCGAGGCGACGCACATCCGCGCCGCGAGCACCTCCCGCTCCTCTGCCCGCTCGAACCAGTCGTCGGCGACGGGCCCGCCGGAGGGGCAGAAGATCAGGTCGATCAGGACGTCGCCGTCGTACGCCTTCAGGAGCCAGTCCTCCGCCGGGTACTCCTTCCGCATCCCCGCCTCCGCGAGCGCGTCGAGCGCGCGCTCCGCGTCCTCCGGCCTGACGAAGAAGTCGACGTCGTGATCCGTCTGCGGCCCGCCGCGCGCCCAGGCGGCGAGGCCGCCGCCGAGCATGAACGGCACCTCGGCGTGGCGGAGGACGCCGGCGGCGCGCTTCATGCTCTGCGTCAGCGCCTTGTGCTCCTCCTCCACGGCGGGTCGCTACCCGAGTCTCGGATCGTCGAATCCTGGGAAGGACGGGCCGCGTGAGCGCCATGGTCCGCATCGCCGCAGCCGGGGACGTGCACGCGTCGGAGATCCACCGCAGGCGGGTCGAGGAGGCGTTCGCCTCGCTCGGAGACACGGCCGACGTCGTCCTGCTCGCGGGCGACCTGACCGCGCACGGCGAGCCGGAGGAGGCGGAGATCCTCGTGCGCGCCTGCCGCCACGTCGACATCCCGGTGTACGCGGTGTTCGGGAACCACGACGTGCACGGCGACCGCGAGCGCGAGCTGCGGGAGGTGCTCGAGCGCGGCGGCGTGCACGTCCTCGACGCGGAGTCGGCGGTCTGCGAGGTCCGCGGCGTCCAGATCGGGATCGTCGGGACGAAGGGGTTCGTCGGCGGGTTCGCGGGCTCGTCGCTCCCGGACTTCGGCGAGCCGCTCCTGCGCCGCGTCTACGCCGCCACGACCGCGGAGGTCGCGGCGCTCGAGCGCGGGCTGCAGGAGGTGATCGAGGCCGACCTGCGCGTCGTGCTCCTCCACTACGCGCCGACGGACGAGACGCTGGAGGGGGAGCCCGTCGGCATCCACGCGTTCCTCGGGTCGGCGCGCCTCGGCATCCCGATCGCGGAGTACCAGCCCGACCTCGTCCTCCACGGCCACGCCCACGCGGGGACGTTCCAGGGCAGCATCGGCGCCACGCCGGTGTACAACGTGGCGATCCACGTGACGGGGCGCGACTTCTACGTGTTCGACCTCGAGGTCGAGGTGCGCGGGCGGAGCGGCGTCGAGGTCGCCGCGCCGCCGGAGCTCGGATGAGCGCGGTCACGCGCCTCGCGATCGCGCCGGTGAAGGGCCTCGGGCTCGCGCACCCCGAGGAGGTGCTCGTCGAGCCGCACGGCGTCACCGAGAACCGGCGGTTCCACCTGCTGGACGAGCGGGGGCGGTTCGTCAACCTGCTCCGCCGCAGCGACCTGGTGCGCGTCTCCGCCGCGTACGACGCGCGCGAGGAGCGGCTCCGGCTCGAGTTCCCGGACGGCGCCGTCGTCGAGGACGTGGTCGCGGTCGCCGACCCCGTCGTGACGGACTTCTACGGCCGCGACGTGCCGGGGCGCGTCGTCGTCGGCCCGTGGGCGGAGGCGCTGTCGCGCTACGCCGGGATGCAGCTCCGACTCGTCCGCTCCGACGAGCCGGGCGCCGCGGTCGACCGCAGCCGCGGTGCGGTCTCGCTCATGTCGGAGGCGTCGCTCGAGGAGCTCGGGAGGCACGCGGGGGCGGACGGGGCCGTCGACGGGCGGCGCTTCCGCATGCTCGTCACGGTCGGCGGCGTCGCCCCGCACGAGGAGGACGGATGGGTCGGCCGCCGCGTGCGGATCGGCGAGGCGCTCGTGCGCCCGCTCGGCCCCGTCGGCCGCTGCGCGATCACGACGCAGAACCCCGACACCGGCGACCGCGACCTCGACACGCTGCGGACGATCAAGGAGTACCGCGGGCTCGGCCCGCGCCGCGAGCTCGACTTCGGCGTCTACGGCGAGGTGCTCGAGCCCGGCCGCGTGCGGGTCGGCGACGCCGTGGAGGTGGAGTAGCGCCTGCCGAGCGCCGTCGCGCGGGGGATGACGCGCGCCGTCGGCCGGGGTAACGTCCCGTCGGATGGCGGCGGGCATCGTCACCACCGTCGACCGGGCGCTGGGCACGAGCGGCAACGGGAGCGCGACGACGCTCTCGACGGACGTGCTCGAGCAACGGGTCGACGTCGTCGCGCCGGGCGCGCGTGAAGCGCGCACGATCGAGCGGCGGAGCGAAGTCGTCTTCGTCGCCGGCGGCGCGGGCGTGCTGCGGGTGGCGGGCGAGGAGCATCCGGTCGCCGCCGGCACGGGCGCGTTCCTCGGCGTCGGCGACAGCGTCGAGCTGGAGGCGGGCGACGACGGGCTCCAGCTCGTCGTCGCGGTGACGCCGGGAACCGAGCCGCGGCGGCCGGACGCGCGGCCGACGGTGTCGATCGAGGAGCGCGAGGCGCGCGACGCGGGCATCGGTCGCGAGTTCCACCTGCTCGTCGGGCCGGAGCACGGATGCGGCTCCGTCACGCAGTTCCTCGGACTCATCCCGCCGGGACGCGCGAAGATGCACAATCATCCGTACGACGAGGTTGCCTACGTGGTCGAAGGAAGCGGCGTATTGCACTGGCACGAGGGGCCGAGCGTCCCCGTGGGGCGCGGCTCCTGCATCCACTTTCCGCGGCTCGTGTTCCACTCGCTCGAGAACGTGGGCGAGACACCGATCCGGATCATGGGCGTCTTCCATCCGGCCGGCAGCCCTGCCGACCGGGTGGAGGTGCTCGACTACTGACGAAAGGGTGAACGCATGAGGAGACGACAGATGGCGCTGCTGCTGGCGCTCGTCTTCGGCCTGTCGATCGTCGCTGCGGGCTGCGGCGGAGACGACGGGGGCGACGACGCGGCGCCGACGGCGACGGAGGAGCAGCCGGCGGAGACCGGCGGCGAGGCGACGGACTGCACCGGGACGGTCGGGATCATGGGGCCGTTCACGGGTGACGCCGCCTCGATCGGCCAGGAGCAGCTGAACTTCGCCAAGTTCGCCGTCAGCCGGTACAACGAGGAGAACGGCACGGACTTCCAGCTGGAGGAGGGCGACACGCAGCTCGACCCGTCGCAGGCCTCCACGGTCGCCCAGCGGTTCGTCTCGGACGACAACATCCTCGCGGTCGTCGGCCCCGCCGGCAGCCAGGAGGTCGAGGCGGTCGGGCCGGTGTTCACGCGCGCGAACCTCGGGTTCGTCTCGCCGTCCGCGACGCGCACGTCGCTGACGGAGAGCGGCGAGTTCCCGACGTTCTACCGCGTCGTCCCGAACGACGACGCCCAGGGCCCGACGATCGGCGAGTTCATCGCGAACGAGCTCGACGCCGACGAGGTCTTCATCATCGACGACCAGACCTCGTACTCGACGGGGCTCGCGGACAGCGCGACGCAGTCGCTCGAGGGCGCGAACATCACCGTCCGCCGCGACTCGGTCAGCCAGGACCAGAGCGACTTCTCGGCGCTCGTCTCGCGGGTCGGCGAAGCCGACGTCGTGTTCCTCCCGTGGCAGCTGGCCGCGAAGGCGCAGGTGTTCGGGCAGCAGCTCCGCGAGCAGGACAACGACGCCGTGATCTTCGGCTCGGACGGCCTGTTCTCGGAGGACTTCTCGCTCGAGGGCTCGTACGTCTCCTCGTTCGCTCCGGACATCAAGGCGATCGAGGAGAGCGCGGAGCTCGTCGAGGCCTACGAGGCGGAGTACGGCGAGTTCTCGAGCACGTTCGGCCCGCCGTCGTACGCGGCGACGTGGACGGTGCTGGAGGCGATCCAGCAGGCGTGCCAGGACGGCGAGGCGAGCCGCGAGGCCGTCGCCGAGGCGATCGGCGAGACGGATCAGGAGGAGTCGATCCTCGGCCAGCCGATCCGGTTCGACGACAACGGCGACGTCGAGGGCGCCCGGTTCTTCATCTTCCAGGTGCAGGGCAAGGGCGAGTACGAGCTCGTCGGCGACGACGAGTCGTAGTCCACTGCGGCCGCGCGCTCCCTCGCGGGGGGCGCGCGGCCGCTCCGTCTCTCCGTGCTCGCGCCGCTCGCCGCCCTCGTCGCCTCGCTCCTGCCGGCCGCGGGCGTCCCGGCGCGGGCGGTCGAGGCGCCGGTGCCGTGCCGGGGGGCGCAGGTCGTCCTGCTCGCGCCGCTGTCCGGCGCCGCGGCGCGCGTCGGCCGCGAGCACGAGGCGTGGGCGCGGGCCGCGCTGACGGCGTACCGGACGAGCCCGCGCGTCGCGGTCGAGCTCGTCGTCGCGGACACGGCGCAGGATCCGGCGCGCGCCGAGGCTGCGGCCGCGCGTGCGGCGGCGGCGCCGCGCACCGCCGCGGTGGTCGGGGCGCGGACGAGCGGCGAGGCGCTCGCGGCGGCAGTGCCGCTCGCGGCGGCGTCGCTCCCGCTCGTGTCGGCGACCGCGAGCGCGACGGCGCTCGCGGACGGACGGCTCGCGACGTTCTTCCGCGTCGTCCCGAACGACGACGCGCAGGCGCTGCGGATCGCCCGCCTGCTCGCCGAGACGGTGGGCGCGAGGCAGGTGCTCGTCGTCGACGATGGCACCGTCGACTCGCGGCCGCTCGCGGCGGCGCTCGCGCGGCGCCTGCAGGCGCTCGCGATCGGCGTCGAGCGGGCCACGGCCGGCGCGGAGGAGGCCGCCGCGCTCGCGGGGCCGCAGACCGACGCGGTCGTCGCCGCGTGGAAGGCGCCGGCGCGGGTGCAGGCGCTCGCCCGGCTGCTCCGCGAGCACGGGAAGCGCGCTGCCGTCGTCGGCGCGGCGGGCCTCGCGTCGCCCGGGGAGGTGACGGCGGAGGGCGCGTACCTCGTCGCGCCGGTGCCGGAGCCGCGCGCGCTCGCGGGCGTCCCCGGCGTCGAGGGGCCGGCCGTGTTCGCGGCGGTGCGCGCCGCCGTCAACGCCCTGGGGAACGCCTGCCGCGACGGCAGCGCGACCCGCGGCGAGATGGTCACGTGGGTGCGGCGGACGTACCTGCGGCCGACCCCGCTCGGGCGGCCGCTCGCGTTCGACGGGCGCGGCCAGCCGCGCGCCGCGGCGTGGAGCGTCCTGCAGGTGCGCGGCGGTCGGTACGCGCCGGTTCGCTAGTTCCGCCGCGCCGGCTATGTGAGAGGGTTCGCGCGCAGTGGTCGAGGTACCCCTCGCCGTCAACAGCGACTTCCTCCTGCTGCAGCTCGTCAACGGGCTGACGCTCGGGAGCGTCTACGCGCTGATCGCGCTCGGGTACTCGATGGTCTACGGGATCCTGAAGCTGCTCAACTTCGCGCACGGCGACGTGTACATGATGGGCGCGTTCATGGGCTACGGCGTCCTCGTCGCCTTCGGCGGGCCCGCGGCGCCGACGATCCCGATCGTGCTGCTGCTGACGCTGATGTTCCTCGCGGCGATGCTCGGCTCGGGGCTGCTCGGGGTGACGATCGAGCGGTTCGCGTACCGGCGGCTGCGCAACGCGCCGCGGATCGCGCCGCTGATCACCGCCCTCGGCGTCTCCTTCTTCCTCCAGAGCACGGCGCTGCTCCTGTTCGGGCCGCGCTTCCGCAGCTACGCGACGTTCGAGTTCCTCAGCGGCGGCGTGCAGGTCGCCGGGATCCGCGTCGCGTACACGCGCATCCTGGTGATCGTCTCGGCGTTCCTGCTGATGCTCGCGCTGACCTTCCTCGTCAACCGCACGAAGCTCGGGAAGGCGATGCGCGCCGTCTCGTACGACCGCGAGGCGGCCGCGATGATGGGGATCGACGTCGACCGTGTCATCGTCGCGACGTTCTTCATCGGCTCGATCCTCGCGGGGGCGGCCGGGGTCATGTTCGGGCTCGTCTTCTTCTCCGTCTTCCACCTGATGGGCTTCACCGCGGGGCTGAAGGGGTTCACCGCCGCGGTCGTCGGCGGGATCGGCCACATTCCGGGAGCGATGCTCGGAGGGCTCCTCATCGGGCTCGCCGAGGCGTTCTCGGCCGGCTACGTCTCGTCGACGTTCCAGGACCTGATCGTCTTCTCCATCCTCGTCGCCGTGATGCTGTTCCGGCCGACGGGGCTCCTCGGGAAGGCGGACATCCGCAAGGTATGAGCGAGCCGCAGAAGCCGCGCGAGGAACAGGGCCCCGGCGCGCCGCGCGTCGGCGTCGACGAGTGGGTCGCGACGCACGAGCAGCGACGGCAGCGCGCGGGCGGCGTCTGGGCGCGCCTCGGCGAGGCGTGGCACCGGCTCCCGCCGTGGGCGCAGCTCGCGGTCGTCGTCGTCCCGGCGGCGTTCTTCCCGTTCACGACGGAGTCCGACTACCTGATCCGCGTCGGGATCAACGCGCTGCTGTTCGCGCTGCTCGCGCTCGGGCTCAACATCGTCGTCGGCTACGCGGGCCTCCTCGACCTCGGCTACGTCGCGTTCTGGGGGTTCGGCGCGTACGCGTACGCGATGCTCTCGTCCGCGAAGTTCGACCTCCACCTGCCCACGGTCGTCTCGCTGCCGATCGTGATCGCGGCCTCGGCGCTCCTCGGCCTGCTGCTCGGACTGCCCTCGCGGCGGCTCCTCGGCGACTACCTCGCCATCGTCACGCTGTTCTTCGCCCAGATCTTCATCACGTTCACGACGAACGGGAACCGGCTGAACCTGCCGTGGCGCGACACGCCGGTCGACCTCACCGGGGGGCCGAACGGGATCCCGGGCGTCGACGCGTTCGACCTCTTCGGCTGGGAGGCGACGACGACGACGTCGTACTTCTACATCTCGCTGGTCACGTTCGCGCTCGTGCTGAGCGGGCTGCACTTCCTCAACCGCTCGAGGACGGGACGCGCGTGGCGGGCGCTGCGCGAGGACCCGCTCGCGGCCGAGGCGATGACGATCCCGGTCAACCGGCTGAAGCTGCTCGCGTTCATGTTCGGCGCCGCGACCGCCGGCCTCACCGGGAGCATCTTCGCGGCGGTCCAGATCGGCGTGTTCCCGCAGAACTTCGAGCTGCCGCTGCTGATCACGCTGTACGCGATGGTGATCCTCGGCGGCGCCGGGTCGCTGCCGGGCGTCGTCATCGGCGCGGTGACGATCACGGTCCTGCTCGAGATCCTGCGCAGCCCCGACGACGCGCGCCTGATCCTGTACGCCGTGATCCTCCTCGGGCTCGTCGGCTGGCTGCGGCCGTGGCGGAGCCTCGCCGCCGTCGTCGCCGGGACGGTCGTCTTCGGGTTCGCCGTGCACGCGCTCGCGTCGGCGGTCTGGCCGCGCGGCGTCGAGCGGACGGCGATCGGCGGCGAGGGCGCGCTCGGCTGGGCGATCGAGCACTGGGTGCTGCTGCCGACACAGCCGGGGACGCTGGCGAACGTCGGCTTCGTCGCGCTCGTCGCAGCGATCCTCGCGCTGACGCAGATGCCCCGCACGTGGCGGCTCGTCGCGCTCGTGCCGACGCTCTACCTGGCGGCGTTCGTCTGGGAGAACAAGCTCGTCTTCCAGCCGAGCGTGACGCGCCTGCTCCTCCTCGGGGCCCTCCTCGTCGCGCTGATGAACCTGCGCCCGCAGGGGCTGCTGGGGACGGCACGGGTGGAGATCGTCTGATGGAGGCGAGGCGGCCCCTGCTCGAGCTCCGCGGCGTGTCGCTCGCGTTCGGCGGGCTCACGGTGCTGAACGGGCTCGACCTCCACGTCGACGAGGGCGAGATCGTCAGCGTGATCGGGCCGAACGGCGCGGGGAAGACGACGCTCTTCAACGTCGTCACCGGGATCTACCGCCCGGACGAGGGCGACATCCTCCTCGACGGCGAGTCGATCGTCGGGCTCGAGCCGCACCGGATCGCCCAGAAGGGGGTCGCGCGGACGTTCCAGACGCTGCGGCTGTTCCTGAACATGAGCGTCAAGGAGAACGTGATGGCCGCGGCGTACGGCGGCACGAAGGCGACCGTGTTCGAGTCGATCCTGCGGCTCCCGCGCGCGCGCCGCGAGGAGCGCGAGGTCGAGGCGCTCGCCGAGGAGAAGCTCTCGTTCTTCGGCCAGCGCCTCGTCGGCTACCGCTGGGACCAGCCCGCGTACAGCCTCTCGTACGCGAACCGGCGGCGGCTCGAGATCGCGCGCGCGATGGCGACGCAGCCGCGGATCCTGCTCCTGGACGAGCCGGCCGCGGGGATGAACCCCGCCGAGACGCACGAGATCACGGAGCTGATCGGGAAGCTGCGCGAGGACGGCGGCTACACGATCCTCGTGATCGAGCACGACATGCACGTCGTCGAGGGCATCTCCGACCGCGTCGTCGCGCTCGACCACGGCGAGAAGATCGCCGAGGGCTCGTTCGACGCGGTCGCGACCGATCCGCGCGTCGTCGAGGCGTACCTGGGCCGGCGGGAGGCGACGACGAAGTGACGGACGCCTCCGGGAACGGCGGGCCGCTGCTGCGGCTCACCGGGATCGACACCTACTACGGGGAGATCCACATCCTCCAGGGGCTCGAGCTCGAGATCGCCCAGGGGGAGCTCGTCTGCCTGCTCGGCGGGAACGCGTCGGGCAAGTCGACGACGCTGAAGACGATCCTCGGCATCGTCCAGCCGCGCAACGGCACCGTCGAGTTCGCCGGCGAGGACGTCACCGGGCGGACGACGAGCTACCGCATCGCGCGCGGGATGGCGATCGTCCCCGAGAACCGCCGCCTCTTCGCGCCGATGACCGTGCTCGAGAACCTCGAGATGGGCGCGTACCTGCGCGGCGGCGACGACCTCCGCGAGGACTACGACCGCGTCTACGAGCTATTCCCCGTCCTCTACGAGCGCCGCTCGCAGCTCGCCGGCACCCTCTCCGGCGGCGAGCAGCAGATGGTGGCGATGGCGCGCGCGCTGATGTCGCGGCCGAAGCTCCTGCTGATGGACGAGCCGTCGATGGGGCTCGCGCCGATCCTCGTCGAGCGCAGCTTCGAGATCATCAGCCAGGTCCACGAGGCCGGCGTCGCGATCCTCGTCGTCGAGCAGAACGCGAACGTGTCGCTCTCGATCGCCGACCGCGGCTACGTCCTCTCGACCGGCCGCGTCGTCCTCCACGGGAAGGCCGGGGACCTGATCCAGGACGAGAACCTCCGCAAGGCCTACCTTGGACGCTAGGACGACGGCACCGCCCGCGGTCGCCGCGAACGGCCTCGGGCCCGCTCCGCACCGCGCCGATACCGTGGGAGCGATGCGCCCCGCCCACTCCGGCCCGCTGCCCGACCGGTGCCGCTCCCGCTTCCCGATCTTCGAGCGGCTCGTCTACGTCAACAGCTGCTCGCAGGGCGCGCTCTCGGACGACGTCCGCGCCGCCTACGACGCGTACCTGCGCGACTGGGACGAGCACGGCGCGCCGTGGGAGTACTGGGTCGAGCGCGCGGAGACCGCGCGCGGCGCGTTCGCGCGGCTGGTGAACGCGACGCCGGACGAGATCGCCGTGACGACGTCGCTGTCGGCGGGCGTCAGCGCGCTCGCGAGCGGGCTGCGCTACGCGCGGCGGTCGAAGCTCGTCCTCACCGACCTCGAGTTCCCGACCGTCGGCCAGATCTGGCACGCGCAGGAGGCGCGCGGGGCGCGCGTCGTCCACGTGCGACCGAACGAGAGCGGCATCGTCCCGCTCGACGAGTTCGCGCGCGTGATCGACGACGACACGCTGCTCGTTTCGATCACGCACGTCTCGTACCGCACCGGCGCGATGGTCGACGTCCCGGGCGTCGTGCGGCTGGCGCGGGAGGCGGGCGCGCTCGTGCTCCTGGACGCCTACCAGACGATCGGCTCGCTGCCGATCGACGTCCGCGAGCTCGACGTCGACTTCCTCGCCGCGGGGGTGCTGAAGTACCTGCTCGGCTCGGCCGGGCTCGGATTCCTCTACTGCCGCCGCGAGCTCGTCGAGCGCCTGTGGCCGACGACGACCGGCTGGTTCGCCGACCGCGACATCTTCGCGATGGACCACCGCGACTACTCGCCGTCGCCGACGGCGCGCCGGTTCGAGTCGGGCACGCCGCCGATCCCGGCGATCTACGCCGGCCTCGCGGGCGTCGAGCTGATGGAGGAGATCGGCATCGCCGAGACGCGCGCGCACGTGCAGGACCTCAATCACCGGCTGCTCGAGGGGCTCGACGAGCTCCGCGCGAGCGTGGTCACGCCGCGGCGGTCGCGCT
>Ga0247713_1000780_pt1 | contig 17740 bp, 15 predicted proteins | sample 21E_NmetaG_FD_189936 | JGI IMG/M metagenome (GOLD analysis project Ga0247713, IMG submission 189936) | Soil microbial communities from hillslope of Landscape Evolution Observatory, University of Arizona, Oracle, AZ, United States - 2-1-E_N | ecosystem: Engineered > Artificial ecosystem >... | reverse complement strand
CGGCGCGCGACCGGCGCCATCGGCAAGGCGGAACTGACCGCCGGTCGCGCGCCGATCTACCTGACCATCCCGGCTGGCATGCGGCCGGAGCGTTACCTGCGCGCCTACTTCACCGTGGGCACGGGGCCGCTGACTGCCGGGCAGTTCACGGTCGCGGTGGTGGAGGGCGAACAGGCCTCCCGCGCGTATCCGGGCGTGCTGTAAGCCATGAAGGTCAAGGCCACGGAACGCGGCTTTGACGGCATCAAGGTCCGGGAGCCGGGCGAAGTCTTCGACTACGAAGGCAAGCTCGGCACCTGGATGGAGCCGATCGAAGAAGAGACCGCACAAGAGCCCGCCGCCAAGGCGGAACCGAAGCTCGGCAAGCAGGCTGCGCCGAAGAAGTAAGGGCCGATCATGGCAGTGTCCGAAGTTCAAATCTGCAACGTGGCGCTGGGGCGCATCGGTCAGTCCATCTTCATCGATGCGCTGACCGAACGCTCCCAGGCGGCCAGCGTCTGCAATCTGTTTTTCGAGCCCTGCCGTGACCGCGCTCTCGCCGATGGTCTGTGGGACTTCGCGACTACCCGCGTTGTGCTCGCAGACCTCGGCGCCCATCCCGTGAACTGGTCGTATCGCTACGCGCTGCCGAGCGACTTCCTCGCGGCGCAGTATCTGGTCATCCCCGGCATACGCACACCACGCGCGGACCAGCGCATTCCCTATCGGCTGGCTACCGAAGGCGAGCAGCGCGTGCTCTACACTGATCTGCCGCAGGCCGAGCTGGTCTATACCCGGCGCGTGACCAATCCGAGCTTGTTTTCCCCGCAGTTCAATTCGGCGCTGTCCTGGCTCATCGCCTCGGAGATCGCGCTGCCGCTGTCGGCCACGCCCAAGCTTGCCGGCAATGCGGCGCAGATGTATCAGATCGAGATTGCACAGGCGCAGGCGGCCTCGCTGAACCAGCACCAGGACGACCGCGAGCCCGAGTCCGAATTCATCACGGGGCGCAACTGACATGGCCAGCCTGCTCCAGCCATCTATGACAGGTGGCGAGCTGTCGCCGTCCCTGCACAGCCGCGTCGACCTTGCCCGCTACCTGACCAGCCTGAAGACCTGCCGCAACTTCATCGTGCAGCAGTATGGCGGCGTGACCAACCGCGCCGGCACGCGCTTCATCCGCGAGGTCAAGAACTCGGCCTACTTCCACCGTCTGGTGCCGTTCGAGTTCTCCACCGTGCAGACCTACGTGCTGGAATTCGGCCATCTGACCATGCGCGTGATCAGGAATGGCGGCTATGTCGAATCCTCGCCCGGCGTGATCTACGAGGTGGCCACGCCGTACAGCTCGCACAACCTGCGCAGCCTGTCGAACCTGGACCTGATCAACTGGACGCAGTCGGCCGACGTGCTGACCGTGGTGCATCCGAGCTATCACCCGCGGCAGTTCGGCCGCACCGGGCATGCCGCCTGGACGGTGTCACTGTTCCCGAACAAGAACGGCCCGTTCCAGGACATCAATGTCAATGCAGGTGTCGTTGTCAGCGCCAGCGGCACCAGCGGATCGATCACGCTGACCGCCAATTCCGGCATCTTCACCGCCGCGCTGGTCGGCACGCAGTTCTATCTCGAGGATGACCATCTCGACGCCGTCAAGCCGTGGGGCCCGGGGCAGCCGAACCTGACGGTCGGCACCTTGCGCCGCTCCGACGGCAAGGTCTACCAACTGACCGCCGTGCCGGGCACGTCCGGGACCAAAGGCCACCGCGCCGGCGGCGTGCGCCCCACCCATGACGAGGGCGAAGCCTGGGACGGCGACGAATCGATCGAATCCTCGGGCAACTATGCCGAGGGCTACCGCTGGAAGTACCAGCATGCCGGTTTCGGCGTGGTGCAGATCACAGGCTTTACTTCGGCAACCAGTGTTTCGGCAACCGTCCTGCAGACCCTGCCGGCCAGCGTGGTGTCGCAAGGCACGCACAAGTGGGCCAAGGCTGCTTGGAGCAGCGAGCAGGGCTATCCAAGCGCAGTGACCTACTTCCAGAACCGTCAGGTCTTCGGCGGTACGGCCGCGCAGCCGCAGCGCAGCTGGATGAGCCGCATTGGCGACTATGTCGATTTCGGAGTCAGCCGGCCTATCCAGGCCGACGACGCGATCGATTTCCCGATTCCCGGACGCCAGGTCAATGCCGTGCGTCACTTGGTGCCGCTCAAGGATCTGGCGGTCTTCACCTCCGGTTCGGAATGGACGCTGTCCGGTGGGCAGAACAAGATCATCGCTCCGGACACGATCTCGGTGGGCAATGAAGGCTACCGCGGCAGCGCGCGCGTGCCGCCGGTCATCATCGGCAGCACCGCGCTCTACCTGCAGGACAAGGGCCGCGTGGTGCGCGAGTTCGCGTTCGACTTCGCCACCGATCGCTATGACGGGCGCGACCTGACGCAACTCGCCTCGCACCTGTTCGGCAGTCCGATCGTCGACTGGGCGTTCCAGCAGGTGCCGTTCCAGACGGTCTGGTGCGTGCGCGAGGATGGGGTGCTGCTCGGCCTGACCTACCTGAAGGATCAGGAGGTCGTCGGCTGGCACCGCCATGACACCGACGGGCAGTTCGAATCGGTCGCCTGCATCTCGGAGGGCGGGGAAGATGCGCTGTATTGCGTGGTCAAGCGCGCGGTCAACGGCGCGACCAAGCGGTATGTGGAGCGCATGAATACCCGCATGTTCAGCGACGCGCGCGACTGGTTCTTCGTGGACTCTGGCCTGACCTATGACGGGCGCAACAAGGAAACCACGACGGTCACGATCACGACTTCCACCGACTGGACCCACAAGGCCAGCGAGTTCACGCTCACCGCCTCGTCGGCCCTGTTTGCCGCCGGCGATGTCGGCGCCGAGGTGCATTTCCCGATCGGCTCGCAGGTCATCCGCATGGCGATCACCGGCTTTACCAGCGCCACGGTCGTGACCGCAACGGCGAACCGCGACGTGCCAGACGCGCTGCGGGGTGCTGCCACGACCGGCTGGGGAATGGCGCGCAAGGTGTTTTCCGGGCTGGGTCACCTGGAGGGTAAGGCATGCAATGTCCTCGCCGATGGAAATGTGCATCCACAAAGGACCGTGTCCACCGGTTCGATCGAGCTGCAATATGCCGCGGTTGTCGTGCATGTCGGCTTGCCGATCACCGCCGACGTCGAGACGCTGGGCATCACAATCCAGAACCAGGAAACGATCCTCGACAAGAAGAAGCTGATTACCGCGCTGCGCCTGATGGTCGAGAACACGCGCGGTCTCGAGGTCGGTCCCGATCCTGACCATCTGCTCGAGATCAAGCAGCGCTCCACCGAGAATTACGACGAACCGACGGCGGCAACTACCGGGATGATGGAAACCGCGATCCCGGCCGCATGGAGCAAGGACGGGCGCTGCTTCATCCGGCAAAGCGATCCGCTGCCGGCCACCATCCTCGGGATCATCCCGGATGCCATCGTCGGAGGTCCGTGATGGTCGCGATCGTCACGGCCACGCAGGCGCATGTGGAGCAGATGCTGCCACACGTGCGCCAGGCCGACCGCGATGAGGCAATGGCCGCCTATGGCTGGCCGGCGGAATCGATGCTCGGCGCCGCGGTGAAGAACTCCGACATCGCCTGGGCCGGCCTGGTTGACGATCAAGTCGCCTGCCTGTTCGGCGTGCAGGGGGCAACGATCCTGTCCGAGGTGGGATTCCCGTGGCTGATTGGCACCGATCTGGTCGACGCGCACGCCAAAGCTTTCCTGCGCCGCAACCGCAAGATGGTGGACGTGATGCTCGATCGTTACCCGCTGCTGGAGAACTACGTCGACGTGCGCAATACCAGGTCCATCGCCTGGCTGAAATGGCTGGGTTTCGAGATGGGCGAGCCGCAACCGTATGGCGTCTACCGGATGCCCTTCATCAAGTTTTGGAAAGCGAGGTAAGCATGTGCTTTGCCGCCCTGGCCGCGATTCCGGCCATGTTCTCCGGCATGGCGGGTGCCGGCGCCGCCGCCGCAGGTGCTGCCGGTGCCGCGACGGCCGCCGCCGGAACCGCGAGCGCGCTCAGCACCGCCATGACGGTGGGTGCCGGCGTGCTCAGCGCCGCCACCGCGCTCGGTCAGGCCAACTACCAGAACAAGGTCGCGCAGAACAATGCCTTGTCCGCTCAGTACGCAGCCGACGATGCAATCCAGCGCGGCGCGGTCGAGGAAGAGCAGACCCGCACCCGCACCCGGCAATTGATGGCGCAGCAAAAGGCGGTGATGGCGGCCAACGGGCTCGATTCGTCCACCGGTACCGGGGCGAGCCTGCTGGCCGATTCCGCAGCGCTCGGCGAATTCGATGCGCTCACGGTGCGCAACAACGCGATGAAGCAGGCCTATGGCCACAAGATCCAGGCCGACAACCTGATCGCCGAGGGCAGGGCTGCGAAGAAAGCCGGTACCGGCAGCGCGATCGGCTCGCTGCTGACGTCCGGCTCCAAGGCCTACGGCATGCTGAACCGGAGGTAATCGATGCGCGTGCCCACCTACCAACCGACTGCGCAGGCCGCCGCGGTCCCGGTCCCGCAGCAGAACCCGAACGTGCCGGTCGCCGGCCATGCGATCGCGCAGGGTCTGGCCAATGCCGCCTCGGTGTTCGAGCAGATCCAGGAGGATGCGGACAACCTGCGCGTGCAGGAGGCCTACAACCAGCTGCGCGAGCGCCAGCTCGATCTGGAGATCGGGCCGAAGGACGGCTATGCGAACGTCAAGGGGCGCGACGTGATCCTGCCGCGCGCCAACGGCAAGACGCTGGCCGACGATTACATGGAGCGCTTCACCGGCCTGGGCGCCGAGATCGAGGGCGGTTTGGTCAACGACCGCCAGCGCCAGCGCTTCCGAGAAAAGCTCGCCCAGTCGGCCCTGCAGTTCCGCGCCGGATTGCAGCGTCATGAGACGGCGCAGATCAATGAGTATGCGAAGACGGTGACCAACGCCACCGTGACGCTGGAAACCGAAGCTGCACTGAAGTCTTGGGATGATCCGAAGGTGGTGGCTGCCAGCATCACGAATATCACCGAAGCCCTGCAGGCACAGGGCTTGCGCGAGGGCGTGCCGGCCGATGCGCTGAAGGTGCTGATCGCCGATCGGGTCTCGAAGCTGCAGACGGGGGTGATCATCATGGCGGCCGATGCCGGCAACCTCGATTACGCGCGAGAGCGCTTTGAGCAGGTCAAGGACCAGCTGGACGCCGACGACCGCCTGCGCGTGAAAAAGGTAGTCGACGAGGGCGACTTCGAAGTGCGCACCCAGACCGGCGCCGAGCAGATGTGGAAACGGGCAGGGGGCGACGTGGTCAAGGCGCTCGAGCTCGCCAGGGAGAAGTTCAAGGGCAAGGAAGAAGACGCGGTCGTGCAGCGGATCAAGGCCCTCGATTCCGAGCGCGTGACCCTGCGCGAGCGCGCGCAGAAGGATGCGGCCGATGAGGGCTGGCGCCTGGTCGCTTCCGGCAAGCCGATCCCGCCATCGCTCTATGCCAGGATGGATGGGCGTGACGTGGCGGCGCTGCGTCGAGCTATTGTCGATGGCCCGCCGCAGAAGACCAATGTTGCCAAGTGGCTGGAGTTCACCAACATGAGCGCGGACCAGATGGTGGCCATGAGCCCGGGCGACCTGCTGCGCGATTACCGGCAGCACTTCTCCGATGCCGACCTGCGCAATGCCAACGAGATGATGCGCGCGGCCAAGGGGCTGAAGGGCGGGAAGAAGTCGGATGAAGGCCTGCAGCTGATGACGGTAGCCGATCTGACCAAGCGCGCGGCGCGCGAGCTGGGCATCCTGCCGGAGAAGGGGCAAGCCAAGCCCGAGCACGAAGCGGCGTTCGACGACTTCCGCAACGTGCTGCAGGGCCGCATCAACGCCTGGGAAGCATCCAATGGCAAGAAGGCCAGCCCGGAAGTGCTGCAGGAGATCATCCGGGAAGAGAAGCTGAACAAGGTCAAGGTCGACGAGTGGGGCCGCGATCCGGAGAAGCCGGTGATCTCCCTGACCGAGAAGGAACTGGCGAAAGCCTATGTCAATGTCGGCAACCGGGAGGTGAGACTGGCCTCGATCCCGGCCGACTACCGGCAAGATGCCATTCGCCGCATCCAGGCGCGCGGGCTGGCGGTGACCGAATCGCTGATCGCCCAGATGTGGGTGGCCGACCAAACCAAGTAAGGGGATTTCATGGCTGCATCCGACGATCTGCTGGGCCAGGTGGCCAGCTTGCGCGATCACACCGCACTGATCCCCGATGCCACGGCAAGGGTGCGCGGCTCCGACATGCTGCTCGATAAGATGGCGCAGGAGCAGAAGCGGCGTAGCGCAACGGTGCTGGACCTGGTGGCGCCGGTCGATCCGGATCGCGCGGCCAATGCCAAGAAGCTGGCCGATCGCTTCAAGCTGGCGCCGGAGACCATCGAATCGAAGTACGAAGACTTCGAGCGCGTGGCCCGCATCCAGGATGCGCAGAAGATACTCGAAGCTTCGCCATTTCTGCGCCGACAGATGAGCGACCCGGAGTTCGCCAAGCTCGCGCAGGATGATCTGGAAAGCCTGTCTCTGATCGAGGAAACGCTCGCATTCGGTGCCAATGCCGCGCGCTCGACGGCCGCCGGCCTGATCCCCGGTGTCAATGCTGGCCTATGGGGTGTGGCGCAGGCAGCGGCGGATGTCGCGGCCGGCGCGATCCAGCCTGCGGTTGGCAGGATCTTGCCGGGGAATCCGTTCCTGGCCATGTCCAACAAGTTTTCCGAGTTACGCAAGGAACAGGAAGGCGTAGCCGATCGCTGGCGCGGCGAACAGAAGGGCATGGGCTTCGTGCAGAAGTCGGCCCTGTCCGGCTTCGAATCGCTGGGCACGAGCGGGCCAATGATGGTGGCATCGGTCTTGAGCGCCAACCCGGCACCCATGCTCTACGGCCTGAGCGGCGTCACCGCCGGCAAGTCCTATGGCGAGGCGCGGGACAAGAACATTCCGGTGCTCACCTCGTTGGGGTTCGCCAGCTCCCAGGGCCTGATCGAATACGCGACCGAGAAAATCCCGGCCATCTACCTGCTGCGCGATGTCGGGCTGAAAAAATCCTTCGGCAAGGTGCTGGCGAACCAGCTGATGACCGAGATTCCGGGCGAGCAGGTGGCCACCATCCTGCAGGATCTCAACGATTGGGCGGTGCTCAATCCCGATCAGCCGTTCCAAGCCTATCTCGACGAGCGCCCCAGCGCGGCCGCCCAGACCCTGATTGCCACGATGGTCGCCACCGGCGGCCAGGTCTCGATCGCACGCGTGGCCGACCGTGCCGCCAACGGCCCGCGCGAGCAGCGCAACGTGGAACTGTTGACCGCCCTGAAGGATGGCGTGGCCAACTCCAAGACGATGGAACGGGCGCCGACGCAGGTCAAAGCCTTCATCGAGAAGCAGACCGCGAACGGCCCGATCGAGACCATCTTCATTCCGGCCGAGCAGTTCGCCCGCTATTTCCAGTCCGCCGGCATCGATCCGGCCGCCGCCGCCGCCGAGATGGGTGCCAAGAATTTCGGCGAGGCGATGACCGCCGGATCGGACGTGGTTATCCCGATGGCCGACTTCATCACCAGCGTGGCCAAGACCCCGCACTACGATGCACTCTTGCCCGACATCCGCTTCAGCCAGGGCGAGATGACGCAGCGCGAAGCCCAACTGTGGGAGGCGAACCATCCGGACGAAATGGCGCGGCTGATCGAGCAGGCGCGCGGCTTTGCGCCTGCCGCCCAGAATCCGGCCGTGGCCCAGATCGAAATCGACATTGCCGGGCAACTGGTGGCCTCGGGCATGGAGCAGGGCACGGCCGCCACCTATGCCCAGATGTACGCGAAGACGATCGCGAATCTCGCCGAACGGTCCGGGCGTGATCCGTTGGAGTTGCATCAGCAGTATGGCCTGACCATTGACCGCCCGCTGCCCGACATCCTGACCAGCCCGAACCGCTCGGACGTGCAGATCGATCCGTTCCTGGACCGCATGCGCGCCGGCGAACTGCCGACCGATGCGGAGATTTTCGGGCCGTCGCTGATCGAATTCATCCGCGAGCTCGGTGGGATGAAGGACGACGGCGGGGAACTGCGCCGGATGGAAGTCGACGCCGACCGCGCGCCGTTCGTGCGCAACCTGATCCAGGAGGGCGGCCGTGCCATCGACGAGATCTTGGACGCGGTCAAGCAAGCCGGCTATCAGGTCGACGACATCTTCGAAGCGATCGACAACGAGCTGCGCGGCAATCCGGTTTATTCCCCGGCGAACCAGGATGAATATCTGCTCGGCCTGCGCGAGACGGTCAACCAGCTCGGGGAGTACCTGCAGATCTTGGGCGTGGATCTCAATGCCATGAGCAACGAGGAAGTGCGCCAGGTGATGGAGCAGGCGGTCGGGAATCTGTACGACCAGGAGGGATTGCAAACTCTGTACCAGTCGGCCACCCGCTTCACTGACGCCCGCCTGCGCCCGGATCTGCCGCTGACCGACCAGACGGACGCGGTGCGCTACGCATTGCGCGGCGAGATCAAGCGCTTGCGCGCGGAAGCGTGGAACGCCAATGAGGCCGACCCGGACTATGCCCCGGAGCGCATGACCGGTGAACAACTGGTCGAACGCATCACTGAACGCCTGGGCAGCCGGGCCGAAGCATCGGCCTACCTGTCGGCACTGGGCGTGACGGAGGTGGAGGCGGAAGCGGTGCTGTATCAGGACCCGACTCGCCTGAACGACGACCGCAGCACCATGCGCGGCTACATCCAGTTCGGCGCCGACCGCAAGTTCAACATTGCCCTGCTTGAGCGCGCCGATCTTTCGACATTTCTCCATGAATCTGGGCATTTCTGGCTGGAGGTGCTGGGCGACCTGGCCGAAGACGCGAACGCGACCGAGCAGATCCGGGCCGACTACGCCGCCATCCTCAAATTCCTGGACGTGGAGTCGCGCGCCCAGATCGGCGTGGAGCAGCACGAACTGTTCGCACGCGCCAACGAAGCCTATCTCCGGGAAGGCAAAGCGCCGTCTCCTGAACTGCGCGGCATCTTCGCCAAGTTCAAGGCTTGGCTGGAAGTCGTCTACCGTGCACTGGAACAGCTCAATGTCACCCTGAACGACGAAGTGCGGGGCGTGTTCGACCGCATCTATGCGTCCGACGCCGAGATCGAGGCCGCGCAGAACGAGGCCGACTTGCCGCAACTGTTTGCCACCGCGGCAGACGCCGGGATGACCGAGCAGGAGTTCGCCGCCTACGCCAAGAGCGTGGCGACCTCGATGGACCGGGCCAAGGATGAGCTGCGGGCCAAGCTGATGCGCCAGTACATGCGCGAGAAAACAGCCTGGTGGAACGAGGAACTGGACAAGGTGCGGGCCGAAGTCGCCAAAGAGGTCGACGCCCAGCCGGTGTATCAGGCGTTCGATGCCCTTACCAAGGGCGAACTGCCGGACGGCACCCCGTTCAAGCTGGACCGCGCCAGCCTGTGGGAGCAGTTCGGCAAGTCCTACATCAAGCGCATTCCCCGCGGTTACGGGGAAGGGCGCGGCGCAGTCTACGCGACCGATGGCAAGGGCATCCACCACGACATGGCCGCCGAGATGCTGGGCTATTCGTCCGGTGCCGAGCTGGTCGAGGCGCTGGTGTCGATGCGGCCACGCAAGGACTTGATCGAGGCCGAGGCGAAGAAACGCATGGTCGAGCGCCACGGCGACCTGATGGTCGACGGGACGATCGCCGACGAAGCGATGGCTGCGCTGCACAACGAGGAACGCGCCAACATCCTGCGCACCGAACTGCAGGCGATCCGCCGCAAGCAGAACGAGGTGGCGCCGTTCGTGAAGGTCGAAGCGGAAAAAGCGAAAGCGCAGCGCCGGGAGGCGATCGCCGCCACCGACATTCCGCCGGCGGCTGTCTTCCGCGAAGCCGCGCGGGGGATGATCGGGCAGACCCAGGTGCGCGACATCCGCCCCTACGGCTACCTGCAGGCCGAGCGCCGTGCAGCCCGTGCCGCGTTCGAGGCGATGTCCAAGGGGAACTACCAGGAAGCCGCGATCCAGAAGCAGAGGGAGCTGTTGAACCACTACCTGTATCAGGAGGCCACGAAAGCGCTGGAGCAGGCTGAGAAGATTCTCGCCTACGCGCGCAAGTTCACGAAGGGCAAGAAGCGCACCAAGTTCGGCAAGGCCGGCGAGGTGTACCTGGAGCAGATCGATGACCTGCTGGACCAGTACGAATTCGCAGACGTGCCGAAGCGTGACCTGATCCGCCGTGAAAAGCTCCTGCAGTTCGTGCGCGACAAGGGCGAGGAAGGCGAGCCGGTGATGATCCCCGATTCGGTGCTGATCGACGCGCAGCGCCGCAACTACAAGACCCTGCCGTATGACCATCTGCAGGCGGTCTATGACGCCATCCGCAACATCGAACACCTAGTTGACCTGAAAACCAAGCTCCTGAAGGTGCAGGCGCAGCGCGCACTCGATGAGGTGGTGGCCGAGGCGGTGGCCACCATCGAGGAACACGCCGACAAGAAGGAAACCCCGGTCGGCACGCGCACCTGGCTGGATTCGGCGCGGGAGCTGCGCGACGGCTACTTCGCTGCGCACCGCAAGATTTCGTCCTTGCTGCGCGAGATGGACGGCTTCAAGGATGACGGCTTCATGTGGAACACGATCATGAAGCCGATCAACGACGCGGCCAACGAGAAGGCCGTGCGGATGGAAGAGGCGACCGAGAAGGTGGCCGCCCTGTTCGCCAAGCTGGAAAAGCCGGGCATCGCCAACAAGTTGAAGGGCATGGGGCTGCTGACCAAGCAGTATTACCCGAGCCTGGGCCGCTCCTTCTCCAAGGCCGACATCCTGGCGCTCGCCCTGAACTATGGCAATGAGGGCAACCGGCAACGGATCCGGGACGGCTACGGCTGGACCGATGAGCAGGTGCTTGCCGCGCTGGACCGGCTGGAGGCCAACGAATGGGCCTTCGTGCAAGGCATGTGGGACCTGATCGATTCCTACTGGGGTGAAATCTCAGCGCAGGACAAGCGCGTCAACGGCATCGCACCGGAAAAGGTGGAGCGCTCCGGCTTCATCCTCCCTTCTGGCCGACGGATCGAAGGGGGGTATTACCCGATCAAGTACGACGAACGCCATTCGGTGCGCTCCTACCAGGACCGTGCGAAGGAAGAGGCCGAACGGATCCTGAAGGGCGCTGTGGCGAGACCTGGCGTGGACACTGGCTTCACCAAGGACCGCGCGGCCAAGGTGGTCGACCGCAAGATCAAGCTCGATCTGGGCGTGGGGCTGGAGCACATCGACACGGTGCTGCAGACGCTGACCCATCGGGAGATGCTGATCGACGTGAACCGCATCCTGGGTGACTCCAAGGTCAACGGGGCGATTCTCGACCGCTACGGCATCGAAGTCTACAAGGCTCTGCAGGAGGGGATCGTCGACATCGCCGCCGGCGAGGTCGGTGCGCGGGATGCCTTCGAAGCCGGCATGGGGCATCTCCGGGCAGGGGTGACCGTGGTGGGCATGGGCCTGAACCTGACCACGGCCCTGATGCAGCCGCTGGGCATTACCCAGTCGATGGTGCGCATCGGGCCGAAGTGGGTAGGGCGGGGGATTGTCCGCTTTATCGGCGACGCGGTGCACATGGAAAACGCCACCCGGTTCGTCTACGAGAAAAGCCCGATGATGCGCCTGCGCGCGAAGACCCAGAACCGGGAAATTGCCGAGATCCGCAACAAGATCCACAAGGGCGGGGTGAAGCCGGCGCTGGATGCAAGCTATTTCTATGCGATCGTGAAGCTGCAGGCGGTGGTGGACGTGCCGACCTGGCTGGGCGCCTATGAAAAGTTCATGGAGCAGACCGGCAACGACGAAGCCAAGGCAATCGCCCTGGCCGACCAGGCGGTGATCGATGCGCAGGGTGGTGGCCAGGTGAAGGATCTGGCCAGCGTGCAGCGCGGCGGACCGCTGAAGAAACTGTTCACCACCTTCTATTCCTACTTCTCGGCCACCTGGAATCTCACGGTCGAATCCACCAAGCGCACGGATTTTAAGAAGATCGACGACGTCGGGCGCTTCATGGTTGACATGCTGCTGCTGTACTCGCTGCCGGTGGTGCTGACCGCCTTGCTCAAGCAGGCGGTGAAAGGGGGGGAGGGTCCGGACGACGATGAATCGTGGTGGGCGTGGCTGGCGCGCGAGCATCTTGGCTTTGCCCTCGGTGGTTTGGTCGGCCCGCGCGAGATCAGTTCGGTCATTGCCGGCGGCTTCGGCTACACCGGCCCGGCCGGCACGCGGTTCTTTGCCGAACTGGGCAAGTTCGCCCAGCAGGCCAGCCAGGGCGAGGTCGACGAAGCCTTGCTCCGGGCTGGCAACAACTCGCTGGGCATCCTGTTCCACTACCCGGCCGGTCAGCTGCAGAGAACGATCGAGGGCTTTCTCGCGCTGAAGGACGGCTCAACCTCGAACCCGGCGGTGCTGATTTTCGGTCCGAGACGGGACGAATAACAACAGGAAAAAGACGTATTGATTTCGCTCTAACTTTTCGCAAATGATTCGCGGAAATTTTCGGGAGCGAGTCGATGACCGTCACGACCAGAACCAACAAGGCCCAGCACTTGGGGAACGGGGCGACGACCGCATTCCCCTATCCCTTCCGGATCTTCTCTGCTGCCGACCTAATTGTTACGCGCACGGTGATTGCGACGGGCGCGGATACCCGACTAGCCCTCGGTACCGACTACACGGTAACAGGCGTGGGGCGTTTCAATGGTGGCGATGTCGTGTTCCCGTCTGCCCCATCGGCGGACGTCCGCATCACCATCCTGCGTAGATTGCTCATCACCCAAGAAACAGACCTGCGCAACCAGGGCGCCTACTTCGCTGAAACCCACGAGGATGTTTTCGACCGCGCAGTGATGATCGACCAGCAGCAGCAGGAAGAGTTGGACCGGGTCGTAAGGCTTCATCCCGCAGACATCCCGTCCGATCACACCTTGCCTCCCGCTTCGACCCGAGCGAACAAGGCGCTCGTATTCGACGGCGAAGGGAACCCTTCGGTATCGCAGGACGATTACGTCAATCAGACTGCCGCGACCGCAGCGAACCTGGCCCTCGCAACGGAACAGGCCGGCATTGCAACCGCGCAGGCGGGTATCGCGGCTGGTAACGCCACCCTCGCCATTAACGCTCAATCGGCGACCGAGACCGCCGCTGCACTCGCTTCCTCGTACATCCAGCAGGCGCTCGGCTTCACCGCCTCCACTGCCTATGATTTTGGCTCCGTGGCCGATCCGTTCGCTCTCTTCCCGACTGATTTTGGAGGTTTAACGTAATGGCTACGCAAGTTCAGCTCCGACGCGGCACGACCGCGCAGCACGCATCTTTCACCGGCGCGCCCGGCGAGATCACCGTCGACACGACTAAGAAGACTGTCATCGTTCACGATGGAGTCACGGAGGGTGGAAGTCCGTTGGCCAAAGAGGCCGACATGGTGCGCAAGAATGCCGAGGAACAGATCACAGCGGTATGGTCATTCCAGGGCGGTCTGATCACCTCGCACATCAACGGCGGACCGCTAGACGGGTCCCGGCAGAAGTTCATCGCCGGGAATTTCACGCAAAACCCCTGGCAGCGTGGCACAAGCTTCACCGTCACGACATCCGGCACCTACGTTGCCGACCGCTGGCGCGTGGACTTCGACGGCTCGGCCAACATCACTGTGGACCGCGTTGCACTCGCCACGCCGCAGGTCATCAACGGCGAGTGGTGCAGCCATGGCCTGCGCTTCACCGTCAACTCCAAGAGCAGCAACACCTTCATCCGCCTCTCGCAGCGTATCGAGTACGTGCGCACGCTGACGACGCTGCCGGCTACCTTGCAGACGGCGATTCAGGGATCGACATCGATCGCGGTTCCAGTGCAGGCGAGACAGCACTTCGGAACGGGCGGCTCGCCCTCGGCTGATGTCGTGACGCCGCTTGCGTCTTCGCTGTCGGTCACGACTGGCTTGCAGCTTCTGACGACTGGCCTGACCGTGCCAACCATCTCGGGCAAGACCCTCGGCACTGCCAGCAATGACTACCTTGGCATTGAGTACAGCCTGATCAATGTTCCGGTTGGCGGGCATGTCGTTATCCCGATTGCAGGAATTGAGCCTGGAGCGGTGGCTACGCCATTCGGCTTCCGGCTCCCGCAGCAGGAACTGGCGCTGTGTCAGCGGTATTTCGAAATCGCGCGCTTTGCTGGGTTCTACATGCCGGGCACCAATGCAACAGCCATTTATCAATCGGTCCCGCTGCAGGTTGAGAAACGGGCTGTGCCGTCCATAACCATGCCGTCTGCGACATCTGCTTGCTGGGACTCGGCGGGTGGCAATGTCACACCATCGACATGGACCACTCGCGCAATTGATACCAAGGCCTTCGGCATTCAGGCGGGTCATTCGTCCGCTTTGGGCGGCATCAAGGAGAATTCCTTCCCTGTCTCGGCGGAGCTGTGACCATGTACAAGCGCACCAACTCCGAACTGATCCTGCGCCCGTCTGATGGCACATTCATCCCGCCAGATCCGGCCAACACCGACTATGCCGCCTATCTCGCATGGGTGGCGGCAGGCAACGAGCCACTTCCTGCCGACCAGCCAGACCCGCGCGCCCTAATCCTCGCGCAGATCAACGCAATCGAAGACGCAACCGGCGTGCCGCGCGTGGTGCGCGAGTTCATGATCCTCTCCGCTCAGGATCTGGCACGCCGGGAAGCCGAGCGCCTGACCGCAGCGGGCGCGCCGACAACAGCAGAGGATCTGCTGGCGCGGAACATCGGCTACCAGAAGACCATGCAGGTAGAGGCGCAGATCGCCGCACTGAGGGAGCAGCTATGGCAACTCTAGTCGTGATCTGCCTCGCCTGCGTGTGGGCGCTGTGGGTGATGTACCTCGCCGTGATGAACCTGATGCGCGCTCGCGACCTCGGCATCCTTCCGCGCCCGGCCTTCTGGCTCGGGCAGACGGTGCTGTGGCCCGGCTACCTGCTCGATGTGCTCGTCAACCTCGCGATCATGACCGTGCTGCTGATCGAGGTGCCGCGCGAACTGACCGTCTCATCCCGCGTGGCCCGCCACTACAAGGCGGGCACCGGCTGGCGCTATCAGGTCTGCCGCTGGTTCCGCTACAACCTGCTCGCCCCGTTCGATCCGAGCGGCAAGCACGGCTAGCCAATCTCAAACCAAAGAAGGCCAAAAATGCCGCATATCGACCCGGAAGTGCAGAAGCAAGCCGTCAAAGAGGCGTTGCGCGAGTGGCTCAACGACCAGTTCGCGGCCTTCGGGCGGTGGACGTTCTATGGCCTGATGTCGGCCGCATTTGCGGGTGCCGTGTACCTGGCACTGGTGGCGGCAGGATGGAGTCGGGCATGACTTATCCCGTCGCCTTCGAGAAGTCTTTCTCGCGCCTGATCGCGCATGAGGGCGGATTCTCCGATGACCCGCGCGACCCGGGCAACTGGACCGGTGGGCGCGTCAACGTGGGCCAGCTGAAGGGCACGAAGTACGGCATTGCCGCGAACACCTACGGCGACCTCGACATCAAGAATCTGACTCTCGATCAGGCCAAGGCCATCTACTACCGGGACTGGTGGCTCAAGATAGGGGCCGACCAGATCGACGGCGCCATCGTGTTCCAGATGTGGGATTTTGCTGTCAACGCCGGTATGAGCACGGCGCGGCGCTGCCTACAGCGGGCGGCGCGGGTGGCGGATGACGGCATCATCGGCCCGCGCACCCTGGCCGCAGTCAAGGCCATGAGCGTCACCGACGTGCTGATGCGCTTCAATGCCCAGCGCCTGCGCTTCTACACCAGCCTGTCTACCTGGCCGACCTACGGCAAGGGCTGGGCCAACCGGGTGGCCGGGAACCTCGACTTTGCCGCGGAGGATGCGTAATGGACCCCCTGACCATTGGCCTGACCCTGGCATCCCAGTTCGCGCCTTCCGTCATCAAGTATTTCACCAACTCCGACACAGCCGCGAACGTGGCCGGGCATGTGGTGGACATCGCCAAGACCGTGACCGGCACGGCGACACCGGATGCTGCCTTGGCCGCCCTGCAGGCCGATCCCGCCCTGGCGCTGGAGTTCAAGCGGCTGGTGTTGGCACGGGAAACCGAGCTGCACAGGCTTTACCTGGATGACATGCAGGACGCGCGCGCGCGTGATGTGGAGCTGGCGCGCGCCGGGATCAAGAATCACCGCGCCAACGTGCTGGCCGGCGTGTCGGTAACCTTGGTCCTGCTGTGCCTGGTCGTGGTCGTGTGGAGCAGCGGGATGGATGAGTTCGCCAAGGCAACCATCACCCTGATCCTCGGCCGCGCGCTGGGCTGGGTGGAGCAGCTGTTCAGCTTCGAGTTTGGCACGACCCGCTCGAGCAAGATCAAGGATGACACCATTTCCCGGCTGACCGACCGGTGATCTACCTGACCCTGCATCCGGTGTTCTGGCTGGCCTACTGGCAAAAGGAGTGGGAACGATGGACGAAGCAGATCGCGCCGACCAGGAAATAGAGATGGCGATCGCCGAGCGCCGGCGCATTGCCCATGAGCAGGCTATCAAGGCGCCGGCATTCAGGCCGCGCGGGGCGTGCCACTTTTGCGATGAGCCGGTGGGAGCGGAAATGCTGTTCTGTGACCGGGCCTGCGCTGAAGATCAGGCGGCCGAGGAAGAGCAGTTGAAGCGGCTGGGGCGGCGCTGATCTTCCAAAAATTGGAATTCCATCTTCCAATGTTAGTGACCGCTACCGCCTAATGCCTTGAATTCTTTGGGGTGGCCGATGGGACTCGAACCCACGACGACAGGAATCACAATCCTGGACTCTACCAACTGAGCTACGGCCACCGTTGAAGCTGTTGCCCGACTCACATCGAGCAAGCCCGCAATTATACAAACTTCCTCGCGAGCTGGCAAATTTCGTCGCGACGTGCAACAGTGCGCCGCCTACGCAGTGCCTATAGACCGTACCTGCACTTCAAGACCCAGCAGGCGTTGCGATGCCGTGGCGACCGAGGCGGCGCTGCCGGTCGTATGGCACAGGACGCTGCCGCTGTCGGCTCTGCAAAGCAGGTCGCCGGCTTCCAGCAGTCGCGCCAGCTGCCGCGCGACCGCCACGCCGGTATCGACCACCTGAACCGGGGCGGCGCCGGAGCGCCGGCAGATGTCCTCGATCAGCGGAAGCAGGAAAGGGTAGTGGGTGCAGCCCAGCACCACGGTGTCCGCGCCTTCGGCCAGCAGCGGCCCCAGGTAACGCTGCAGCAGCCGCGCGGTGGCCGGCGATCCCAATTCGCCTTTCTCGACCTGGTCGGCCAGTCCGGGGCAGGCCTGGACATGGAAGCGCACGCCGCTTGCGGCCATGACCTGTTCACGCAGCAGGATGAAGCGCTCGCTCTCGACCGTGCGCTGCGTTGCCAGCACGCCGACCAGTCCGCTCCTCGTCATCGCGGCGGCTGGCTTCAGGCCCGGCTCCACGCCGACCACCGGCAGCCCGGGATGCCGCGCGCGCAGCGCAGCGATCGCCGCCGCTGTGGCCGTGTTGCAGGCCACAACCAGCGCCTTGGCGCCCTGATCGAGCAGAAAGTCGCCGATGGCCAGTGTGCGCGCGACGATTTCCGGCTCCGGTCGGCCGCCATACGGGGCAAAGCCGGAGTCGGCGAAGTACAGCAGGTGTTCGC
>Ga0247713_1000779_pt1 | contig 17747 bp, 5 predicted proteins | sample 21E_NmetaG_FD_189936 | JGI IMG/M metagenome (GOLD analysis project Ga0247713, IMG submission 189936) | Soil microbial communities from hillslope of Landscape Evolution Observatory, University of Arizona, Oracle, AZ, United States - 2-1-E_N | ecosystem: Engineered > Artificial ecosystem > Mesocosm... | reverse complement strand
CCATCTGTCGGCTTACAAGCAGGGGGTCCGCGGTTCGAGCCCGCGACCGCCCACTCGGATAAACGCTGGGATTCGCATGGATGTGAGGCTCAGTGCGGAACACGCACGCTGCTGACTGCGCCTTGCCGGCCGAGAGTGGTTGCCCGACGGGCCTCATGCTCCCAAGCCAAGCTGCAGGCGCTTCGATCCGACGCCGAGCTCGTCGGCACGGGTTGCGCCGCCTTCGCAGCACGTGCAGTATCGGTAGCAACGATGACAGCCGAGGATGCTGCGGATCGCGCCGGCTCGGTGCAGACCGAGTTCGAGCGCCTCGTTCGTCAGCTCGCGCGCGACCCGCGCACGCCGTGGGGTGACGCGTTCCCACCCGCCGACGGCGAGCGCGTCCATGATCCCGACGATCCGGTCTTCGATTCGTACTGTCGCGGGGCGGCCGCGCTCGTGCGCCGCGGTGAGGTCGACGCGATGGTGCTGCGCGCGATGCTCGACGAGTACGTCTGGATCTGCGGCAACAGCCTCGATGCCGAGGACTGGGTCACCGACCTGCTGCGGGCTGTCGCGGCGCAGGTCGGCGATCCCGACCTGCAGGAGCTAGCGGACCGCCGCCATCTCGACGCGCACGAACGCGAGATCCTCATCCACATCCATCGCGGCGAGGTTCGCGAGGCGCTGCGGGCGTCGCGCCGCGCGCTGGCGGTCATCGCCGCCGCGCGCGAGCGCCGGTGCGAGCTTGACCCTGCGGTGCAGGGCCCCGTGCTGGCAGCGATCGGACGCGCACACATCGCGAGCGCCCGGCAGGCCGCACCCGCCGGTTTTGAGATCCCGCCCGACGTCATGCGCGAGCTTGGCGTCGCCGCGGGCGCCGTCGCGCCGTTCGACGGCGGTCGCCTCGCCGAGGGCGTCGGATACCTCACGCGAGCGACGGAGCTTTTGGCGGTCACCGACCGCTTCCAGGAGTTTCTGCAGCTGTCAAGAGCGCTCGAGCACCACGGCTGGCAGCTCGCGCAGGCCGCGGCAGGCCTGACGGAGGCGGTCGGCGCGGGGCGCGCGATCGACTATCTCGAGACCGCGCTCGCCGCCGGACGCGCGGCGGGCGAGGCCGATCTCGAGGCCTTCGCCGCCATCGAGCTGGCGTCGCTGCTGAGCGCCGTGCGTCAGCCCGAGCGCGCCGAGGAGGTCCTCGTCGAGCTGCTGAGCCGGCCGGACATCAGCGCGGCGCACCGCGACGACGCGTCGATCCAGCTCGCCTCGACGTTGTCCGAGCAGCGGCGCTTCGCGGAGGCCGCCGAGCTGCAGCGCGCGCTGCTGGATCGCGACGAGCTTGACGGGCCGCGCGGTGCGACGCTGCTGTTCAACCTCGGCAACTCGCTTCGCATGCTCGGCGACGAGCGCGCCGCGATCGCCTCGTATCGCGATGCGCTCGAGCTCGTCGCGGCGCATCCTGAGCACGAGCGGCCCGTCGGTCTCGAAGGCCGCATCCATACGATGCTCGCCGAACTGCAGTTCGCCGCCGGCCGCGTCGCCGCAGCGGAGCGCGAGCTGGCGCTCGCCGAGCCGCATTTCACGGGCGGCGGCATCCCCGCGCTGGAGTTCAACGCGCGCGCGGCGCGCGGGCTCTTCGAGGCGGGCAGGCCGCGTAAGGCGCTTGCGCGCATCGCGCGCAGCGAGGAGCTGCTGACGGAGATCCTGCGGCGCGGGCCCGGCCCGTCGGTCTGGGAGAGCATGTTCGCGCACTGGCACGCGCTGCCCGCGCACGCGATCGAGATCCTGCTGACGCGCGAGCGCGGCGCGGCCGCGACGCGGCGCGCGCTCGTCGCCGCCGAGCGCGCGAAGGGCCGGCTGCTCGGCTGGTTGCGGTTCGGGCCGACGCAAGCGGGAGCCGAGCTTGCGCTCGAGGCCTCGCGCCACGAGCAGGTCGTCGATCGCCTGTGCGCTTGGGCAGCGGAGTCCCCGCGGCGCATCGCGATCTCGCTGTTCGGGACCGACCGTGGGCTCGCCGTGCTCGCCGTGCTACCGGGCGGGTCGATCCGCGGCCGGTGGCTCGACGAGGTCCGCTACGAGACGTTCATGGCCGACGTCTACGAGCCGTGGTCCGAGCTCCTCGACACGTCGATCGCATCCGAGCGGCTGGCGATCTGGGCGGGAACCGCGACGGATCTGTTGCTCGGGCGCGTCGGCGACTGGCTGTGGCGAGCGTGCCCGGAGCTCAGCGACGGCGGCTGCGAGCTCGTCATAAGCTCGCACCGGCTGTTTCGCAACCTGCCGCTCAGCCACTGCAAGCTGCCGGGCGGCCGGCGGCTCGGCGATCTGTTCGAGCGTGTGCTCGTGCTGTCGTCGTTTGCAGAGCTCGCCGAGTGCCTCGACGCGAGTGCGCCGCCGCTCGCTGGGGACGTGCGCGCCCTGTCGGATCCCGACGGCTCGTTGCCGTTCGCCCGCGTCGAGGGGCTGCTTGCGACCGGCGGCGACGGCATGCTTGCAGGCGCCGGCGTGACGGTGCAGGCGACACGGCAGGCGCTGGCCGCGCCCGGAACGGTGCTGCTGTCCTGCCATGGCGAGTTCGACCCGGCGAATCCGTGGCTGTCGCGGGTGCAGCTCGCCGACGGTGAGCTCGACGTCGCCGGCGTCTTTGAGTCGGCCGCCACCAGGCGGGGACTGCTCGTCGTCCTCGGCGCCTGCGAAACCGGTCGCAACCGGCGCTCGCTGTCCGACGAGCCGCTCGGCTTTCCGGCGGCACTCGTGCACGCCGGAGCCGACGCCGTGCTCGCGCCGATGTGGCCCGTCGACGACTTCTCGTCGTGCCTGTACCTCACGCACTTCACGTCGCTCGTCGCCAGCGGCGTCCACGCGGCGAGCGCCGTCCAGCAGACGTCTGCATGGCTGTGCGACGCGACGGCCGCGACCGCGCTCGAGCTTGCCGACCAGTGGCGGACGATGATCAGCACGCGCGACGAGGACGTTGCGTTGTGGCGCGCGGCGCTCGCGCGCCTCGACGACGTGGCGGCATGGCTGCGGGCGCTCGAGCCCGCCGCGCGCCCGTTTCGATCGGCGCGCGATTGGGCGGCCTTTCAACTCGTGGGCGTGCCGCCGGATCCCCCAACCAGGAAGAGGTGATCGATGCCCGAGCCCAGCACCGTGTGGGTCTTCGCGCAAGAGGAAGAAGCGAGCCGCTCGCCCGACGAGCGGCCGCTGCAGGCTCGCAGGCAGACGCGCGCGCCGGTGCAGAAGGTCGAGCTGCCGTTCGGAAGCCTGCAGGAGAGCATGCGCGACTTCCTCGACGCCGCCCACGGACTGCTGGCGCAGGAGTTCGACCGCGCGGGCGGCTTCGCGGTCGACAGCGTCGAGGTCGCCGCGCAGATCTCCGCGGACGGCAAGGTCGGCTTCCTGGGCACGAGCGTCGGTCTCGGCGGCCAGGCATCGCTGAAGTTCGTCTTCAAGCGAACGGCGTCCGCCGCGGCGGACGGCTGATCGGCGCGTCCTTGCCGGCCGCGGATGCGGACTTCGGCGCCGCCGTCGGAGGCCTCGTCGATGGAGACCCGCGCGCAGCCGGGCGCGTCCGCCTGCGTTTCGCTGAAGGCGTGCCCGAAGGTCCCTTCGCACGGCGGCGCCCGGACGCGTGCGGGCGTCGAGCGCGCGATCGGCCGGACGGCGCGAGGCTCGAGCCGTCACCGCGCCCGGTCGCCAGCGCGGGGCCGCTCACGGTCATCGGCGCACGCGGACTTCGCGGGCGGGCGCCGGCTCGATCCGAGGGCGAGAAGCACGAACGCGAACGCCGCCGAAGGCACCAGAAGGCGGGGCGCACCCCCCGCATCCTCCGGGCCGGCCCGCGGCAAGCGCGGGTCGTGGCCGAGTTTCCGGCTAGGAGCTGCGTTTGGGCGTGGTAGCGTGCGCCGAGGCCAGCGTGCACGACGAGGTAGGGACGTCGAGGTCGCTTGATCGGGCGCTCCGGCGATGAGCGCGGGATTCGTCGTTGCCGCGGTGGCGCGCCGCGATCAGTCGGAGTCCGACGGAATCAACGTCATGTGGACCCCGCCCGCGACCGCCGGCTGGTCCATCGACGGGTGGGACGTCGAGCGGCGCAAGGCGGAAGGCCGCAAGGAGCTGCGCTGCAGGCAGCTCACGGCCGCCGAGCTGCAGACGTTGCACCGCATCCTGCGCCTGAAGTTCGCCTTTGGCGAGATCCGGTTGCGCCAAGCGGACTGTCCGGGCGGCACGGCGGCGCTGCCCGACGAGCCGGCCGACCGGCCCCGGCCCAACAGCGCGGCCGCCTCCGCCACGCAGCCCCCCGAGCGGAAGGTCGCAGGGTCTCCCGCGGGCGCGGTCGCCAGCCGGGGTAAGCCCGGCGGGGAGCCGGCTGCGAACGCATTCGCCGCGTTCGGCATCTCGACGGGTCCGCGCAGGTGCGCGGTCTACGACGTCCTGCTGCCCGAGCGTCATCGCATCGTCCAGGTTCGCGCTGGCCTGCCGTCCGCGCTTGCGATCGCGCTGCGCGAGGGCAAGGCGGTCGACGCGCAGCTGATGACCGACTCGTCCGGCATGCAGACGGCCCGTTTCGAGAACCGCGACGTCGACCAGGTGCTCGTCTACTGCTCGGTCCTCGCGACGTCGCTGGACATCTGCCTCGAGGACCTGCGCGACCCCGCGGAGGAGGAGGCCGCGTGGGCGGGCGCGGAACTGGTCGCCAAGAACCTTCAGCTGCCGCTGCGCACCCTCGATGGGTCGCTCGGCTCGGCGCAGGAGGAGGCGGAGCTCGCGAAGTCGCGCCTGCTCTCCGACGAGGTCTTCGACGAGGAGGCGTTCGCAGCGCTCGCCGACCTCATGAACGGGGTCGCGGCCGATGCGAAGGAGGTCGCGCCGGTGTGGTCGAGCACGGTGACGCGCGAGGAGCCCGAAGACCCGTTCGTCGAGGTGCGCACGTGGTCCTATGCGCTGGCGCTGCTCATCGACCCCGCCTGGCGACGGATGCTCGGGTTCTCCGTGCGCGACAAGGACGTCGACCCGGGGATGATCTACGACTACCGCGTCACGGGGCGCTTCCTCCGCCGCGACGTCGAGGAGCGCGTGCACGGCTTTCACGCGGTCCCGCGCGGGACGCTCCTGCCGCGACGGTTCGCGCTCGGCGACATCGCGCTGCGCACGCCGTTCCCGGTGATCGTCGAGCAGCGTCCTGTGCCCGCGGCCGACAGCCTGCAGGTGTCCGGGCGCAAGGGCATCGCGATCGACGGCGACCCGGGCCTGACGATCACGTTCCCGTCGCCGGTCCGCAGCCTCGTGTTCGAGCACGACGGCGGCGCGGGGTTGCGCTGGCGCGCCACCACGACCGACTACTTCCCGGGCCTGCCCGTGCACACGTTCTCGGGCGCCGTCCCGCCGGACCGCCGCGTGCGACTCGAGTTCGCCGACCCGGTCCACGCGGTGCGGCTCGAAGGCAGCGGCTTCCTCTACGCGATCCGCGAGGTGCGCTCGCCGCCCGGAACCAAGCCCGACGACGTCGTCGCCCGCTCGGTGGTGCTCAGCGACGTCGCGTTCGTCGACGCGGGGCCGCCCAAGGCGCCGCTGGAGCTCGGCACCGTCAGCCTCCAGCAGCCGATCCTGCCGGGACCGCCGCAGACCGCGACGCCGCCGGCATCGCTCGGCTTCGCCCTGCACTGGACGCCGCCGCCGCCCACCGGCGTGCCCGCGCCGGTGCCGTGGCCCGCCGACGTGGAAGCGGCACCCCCGTTCGAAGCGCTCGGCTTCGACATCGAGCGCCGGCGTGTCGACACGAACGGCGCCTTCGAGCCGATCGACGACAAGGACGCTCGCACGCTCGCGTTCGGCTCGCGCGGCGCCGCCGCCGAGCCGCCGCCGCTCGGTGCGGGCGCCGACCTCGAGCTCGCGTTCCCCGAGAACGCCCCCGCACAAGCGCCCGTGCCGGCGTACATGTCGCTCGAGGACGTGCTCGTCGAGGCCGACGGTAGCGGGCCGCCGCCGGGCAGCCTGCACCAGTACCGGGTCTTCTCGCTCGACGCGCTCGGCCGGCGCTCGACGACGCCGTGCAACGGGTCGATCGTCCGGCTCGAGAAGCGCCAGCCGCCGCCGCAGCCCGTCGGGCCGCCGCGCGACCCGAACGCGGTGCTGCCGGCGGGCGTCCGCGCGCGGGTGCTCCAAGCGCTCGATCCCGACCTCCCGGCCGCCGATCGCACGCTGCTCGGCACATCCCGCGACGCGGTCGTGCTCGAGTGGGGCTGGACGCAGGCCGAGCGCGACCGCGACCCGCACGCGACCGAGTTTCGCGTCTACTGGCAGCCGCTTGCCCCGGACGTCGTCGAGGGCGCGGTGACCGGGCCGCCGACGCTTGCCGGCTCGCTCTTCGCGCTGCCGGCCACGCTGGACCGGCCGCTTGCGCAGGATGCGATGGCGGGTCGCTATGTCTCGCTGCCGGACTATCCCTTCAAGGTCGCGTCGCATACGGCGGGGCAGTCGATCGTCTTGCGCGTCGAGCGCAGCGTGCTCGAGCCCCAGCGCACGCCCGGCCCCGCGCCGTTCGCCTTTCGGCCGGCGCTCGACGGCTCGGAGCAGCGTCCCCCGGCGTGGGCGGAGCGCAGCGCCGTCGTCCCGATCACGGCCGCCGAGGCCTATCGCCACGTCTTTCGCGACCGCCTGACGATCGATGCCGCCCATCCCCGCGCCCGCGTCTGGGTGGGGGTCAGTGCCGCCGACGCGCAGTCCTACGTCGACGATGTGCTGCCACCTGCCGCGCCCAACGGCGGCCGGCCCGGCAACGAGAGCGCGATCGCGACGTCCGACGCGACCGCGCGGTTTCTCGGGCGCCCGCGGTTCGTCGTGCCGCCACCGCTGCCGAACGTGCCCGAGATCGTCGTCGACGAACCCGCCGGCGACGGCGTGCTCGCGCTCGTCGACCTGCCCGCGCTGCTGCCGGGAGTCGCGATCCCGGCGGGCCATCGCGTCCAGCTCGATCGGATCGCGCTCGATGAGATCGTCGGCTGCATGAGCGCCAACGCCGACGGGACGATCGGCGCGACGTTTCCCGGCGGGACGACGGCGAGCTACACGCTCGCCAACCCGACCGACCAGGCCGACCTCGTCGAGCAGATCCGCAGCGGGACGCCGGGACGGGTCGAGAACCGCTTCCTCATGGACTTCGTCCTGCGCTTCACCGGCCGCCTCGAGCCGCTGTGGCTGCAGGCGCTGCCCGCGCCCGTGGCGTTCGGCGCGCTGAGCGACACGTTGGCACCCAAGGCCGCGCGGTTCGTGCACCGCATCCGCATCGCCGACCAAGCCGGGCACCTGTCGGCCGGCGCCGCGATCGCGCCGCGGGTCGTGCGGATCCCGTCGCTGCGCTCGCCGTCGCCGCCGGAGCTCACGACGACCCCGGTCGATGGTGGCCGGCTGCGCGTCGAGGCCCGCGTTCGCGAGGCGTTCGACCTCGCGTGGGTGCTGCTGTTCTCGGTGGACGAGGACGCGACCGTCTCGGCCGACGGCAACCTGCGCGCCGCGGCGCAGCTCCTGCGGCTGCCCAACGCCCGCGACCGCGTCCCCGACGACGGCCTGCGCCTGCGCCTCGCCGATGCGACGCTGCTCGCGCCGTCGTTCGTGCTCGAGGCCGCAGCGGGGACCGCCGAGCCACCGGACCGCATCCTGCAAGCAACGCTCGAGGCCGCCCCCGACCGCCGCATCGCCCTGTGGGCCGTGACGATGACGCGCGACGGCATCACCTCGCGCTACGCGGGCCCGTACGTGGTGACGACGGGCCCGCCGCCGCTCGCGGTGCCCGCCCTTGCCGTCAAGCGCGTCGGTGACACCGATGTCACGCGCTGGCCGACGCCCCACCCGCCGGCGCTCGTCGCGCTCGAGCGCAGCCGCGACGGCGAGGCCAGCTTCGAGCAGGTCAGCCCGTGGCTGACGGCCGGGGTCGGCGAGTACGCCGTGCCCGCGGTCGGCGGGACCGTGCGCTACCGCTTGGCGCTGCGCGGCGACCGCGGGCGGAGCGCGACCGGTGAGGCGGAGAGGCCGAACTGATGGCTGCCTTCGCCGCCCCGCTCGACGTCGCGGACTGGACGCTGACCGCCGCGGCGCCGGTCGTCGTCCCGCGCGGGCTGCGCTACGCGGGAACGCCGCTCGCGGCGCTTCGCGCCCAGCGCGCGACGCCCGCCCAGGTGCGCGCGCCCGCGGCCGGCGTGCTGCGCTCGCTCGTGCCGGCCGCCGGCCCGCTCGCGGGCCGCACGGTCCTCGAGGTCCAGGCCAACCCGTTCGCGATGCGGCGGGTCGCGCAGACCATCGCGTTCGGGGCGCCGACGTTCTACCTCGCGCTCGACGCGGGCGCCACGCTCGCCCCGTTCGCCGCCGGCGACTTCGTCGCGGCGGGCGCGCCCGTCGCGACGGCGAGCGGCGTGACGATCCTGTGCGCGGGGCAGGACCGCATCGCACGCGACCCCGCGCTGTGGTCGGCGACGATCGCCGCGGCGATCGCGTCGGCCGGCGCCGACGCGGGGACGTGGCCGGCCTTCGCCGCCGCGGTCGCGACGCAGACGGCGAGCGGCCCGAACCCGCCGGTCCTCCTGCTCGACCACACCGGCGCCCCGCTCGGCGACGAGGACGTCGAGCTCAGCGCCGGCTCGCAGAGCGCCGTGGCGCGGCTCATCGCAGCCGACGGCGGCGACCTTCAGCGCGCCGTCGCCCGCCTGCATGCGCTTGACCCCGCGCAGATGCCGTTCGCCTCGGTCTTCGGCGCCGGTGCGCCGGTTCGGATCGGCGCGGTCCCCGCCTCGGGCGCCGACCTGGAGCTCACCCGCCTCGAGGACGGCGCCGGGGCGTCCGGGTCGATCGAGGTCACGCCGGCGCTGCGCCACGTCGCGCTGACGGATCTCGCGCGCTGGTTCGCGCCGCAGTACGCGAACGACGGGCTGCCCGCGACCTTCGCGCCGCTGGCCGACTACACGCGCGGCAACCGCGTGACGCCGTTCGTCAACGGCCTCGAGTACTACGCGGACCTCCTCGAGAAGCTCAAGCGGGCCGCGGACGCCGGCCCGGCGGGCGGGCTGCACCTCGTCGGCGGCTGGCAGACGGTCATCGATGCGAAGCTCGCCCGCCGCGACGACGACGAGACGGCCGCCGAGCGCCCCGTGACGCTGCTCGAGGCCGTGACGCTGCTCTCCGACGAGGGCGGCGCGGCGCGCGTCCTGTCGCCGCAGTTCTTTCAGTTCGACAGCCAGTCGACCCTCCAGCTGGCCGAGATCATCATCGTCTCCCTGCTCGTTATGGGGCTGCTGCGCGGCGCCAGCGTCGATGCGATCCGCTCCGACGCCGGCGGGATGGTCGTGCTCGCTGTCGTGTTCGTAGCCAACGCCGCGCTCGTGCCGTGGATCATCAGCGTCAACGGCCGCCCGGTTGAGCCGAACGTCGATGCCGTCGACGAGCTCGCAGCGCTGGACCGCGTCGAGAGCGAGTTCGGGCCGTTCCCGGCGCGCATCGAGGACAACCCGCTGAGCCCGCCGCTGGGCGGATTTCCGTGGGACACGCTGCTGACGCTCCAGCGCAGCTTCGGCTTCTATCACCAGAAGTTCGGGGTCGTGCGCGCCGGTTCGAACGTCTACGGCTACTGCGGCGGGATCGACATCAACCCCAACCGCCTCGACGACGCCCGCCACGTCGCGCACGGCCCGTACCACGACGTCCACGCGCGTGTCGAGGGCCCGGCCGCACGCGACATCGCGCTGTCCTTCGAGCAGCGCTGGGGCCGCGACGGCACGGGACCGGTCGCGTTCGCGACCCCGCAGGCAGCGGACCTCGGCACGCCCGGCGACGTCGCCGCGCAGGTCGCGCGGACGTACTACCGGCCCGCCGCTTCGACGCGCGCGCTGCCGTGGGCGCCCAACGGTGACCGCACGATCGCCGACACGCTGCTGCAGGCGATCGACGCCGCCCGCGAGTTCATCTACATCGAGGACCAGTACTTCACGGCCGCCCCCGAGTTCCAGGATCGCCTCGTCGCGAAGGTCGCCGGTCGCCAGATCGGGGCACTCGTCATCGTCCTGCCGGCGATCGGCGACCAGCCGTTCGGGGAGATGGTGCGCTCGGGCTTCATCGCCGACCTCAAGGCGGCCGACGCGGGCGCGGGCATCGTCCGAATCGGCTACCCGCGCCGCCACTACACCGTCCCCGCCAACGACACACGGGCATCGTCGGGGCGCCTCGTCCTGCAGACGCCGCTCCCGTCGTCGGCCGGGTTCGACCCGACCGTCGTGCTCGGGCCGAAGTCGCGCCTGCCCGGCCCGCCGTTCTGGGTCGCGATCGAGGGCGAGCTCATGTACGTCGTCAATGAGTCGACGGCGCCGAACCCCAGCCCGATGACCGCCCGGATCTTCGATGTCGTACGCGGCGCCGACACGCGCCTCGTCACGGGCGGCATCGCCCCGCTCGGCGCGCGGACGCGCGAGCACCTGCAGGGGGCCGCGGCGACCGTCGTCGACGTGGCGGGCATCTACGTCCACGCCAAGTCGACGATCGTCGACGACGTCTTCCTCGGGATCGGTTCGGCGAACATCAACCGCCGCGGGCACTACCACGACGGCGAGATCGCGGTCTACAGCGTGCCGCAGCGGTTGAAGGCGGCGCGATCGAACCCCGTCGCCGCGCTGCGCCGCCGGCTGTGGGCGGAGATGCTCGATCTCCCGCTCGCGACCGCCGAGCCGCTGCTCGAGGACCCGATCGCCGCCGGCCGGCTATTCGACCGCTCGCCGCTCCAGGGCAACCGCTTCACCGACATCGAGGCCTACCCGATCCACCTCATGCAGGACGTCACGGGCGGCGACGGCCTCGTTCTCACGCTCCTGAACACCGCGCTCGGCTTCCAGATCGCCGGCGACGTGCAGGACCTCTACGACGCCGTCATCGACCCCACAAGCGCACTGGAGCTCGACCCGTGAGCCAGTCGCTCTTCGACCTCTTCGGCGATCCGGGCGCGCTGTGGCCCGCCGACCGCGTGCACGAGCACCCCGGCCATGAGGCCGGCGACCCCAGCTCGGTCGCCGCCTGGCTCGGGCGCCTGAACGTGGCTGTCGCGGTTCGCAACGTCCGCACCGGTGCGGGCCCCGACCGCGTCTCGGTTGAGGCGGACCTCAACGCGACGACGTTCGCGGGCGACCCCGAGGGCTGGCCGTTCGTGATCGCCTCGATGCCGGACGTCGAGTTCCGGATCAAGCCCTTCACGGCCTCGGGTCCGGCGGCCAAGCTCTTCGCCTCGGCCGGCGACAGCGGCTTCGAGCTCGTGCTCGAGGCGCTGCCGGTCGAGATCCGCCTGCCGGCCGGGCTCATCGCGCCGCACCCCGACGAGCCGGGCGCGCCCGACGGGTCGCTAGCGATCACGATCGGGGAGTTCCAGCCTGGACGGATCGACGACCTCATGGTCACGCTGCGCCGCGGCGAGCCGACGTCGATCTTCGTCCACGTCCGCATCCTCATGACGGCGACCTACGAGTTCCACATCCAGCCCGCGGTGCCGGTCTCCTTCGGGGAGAGCGCGCTGTCGGGAATCCCGTGCACCGCGATCCACGACTTCCGCCTCATCCCGTCGCCCGCGATCGCGCCCGACCACGTCGAGTGGCTGCGCCATCCCGTCGAGCCGATCTCGACCGAGCTCACCGGACCGTACGACGGGCTCTTCTCCGTGCGCACGGTCGACATCGACGAGGAGGCCGAGGACATGGCGAGCGTCGTCGAGTGGCTCAACGGCCACGCGAAGGACCGCGAGCCGACCGCCGAGCTCGTGCTCGACGACCTCGTCGTGCCGTTCTTCAGCCCATTCGTCCTCCCCCTCCCCGTCCACCTGACGGCGGGCCTGCGCCGCAAGGTCATCGACGTGACGGACCCCGAGCAGGTCTTCAACTTCACGCGGGACCCGGTCCACATCGTCATCCGCGAGCAGCACAGGCTCGCGCTGAACGTCGCATCGTTCTTCTACCGCTCGACGCCCTACGCGCAGCTCGACGATCGCTTTCTGCCGACGAAGCCCGAGTTCCCGACGGCCGGCGGCTGGGACGACCCCGGCCTGACGTTCAGCGCCGCGCTCGTCTTCGGCGAGGAGTCGCCGGCGCCGTCGTTTGACTCCGACGGCCCGCAGCAGGCGATCACGTTCGGCATCGAGGAGAACCTCACGATCGTCCTGGGCTACAAGCGCAGCTTCGACTCCGACCTCGTGCCGACGCCCGGCACCGGCTGGCAGCAGTTCGTCAACGCGCTGCTGCACTGGGAGATCGCCGGCCTCGTGATCGTCGACATCATGGGCTTCAAGGCCGGCTTCTCGCCGGCGCACTACTTCGGCGAGGGCGCCTCGTTCCTCGACGGCTCGGTGCTGACCGGCGACCTCTTCGTCTCGATGCCGCCGACCGGCGGCGAGCGCTCGATGTTCAAGCTGCGCGGGCTGAACGGCGAGAAGGTCGCGTTCCCGATCGAGGGGATCGGATGGCGCCTCGGCGGCTTCCACATGGAGGGCGTCGCGCTGCCCGACGGCGTCGTCATCACGATCTTCCGGTTCTCGCTGATCATCTCCGAGCTCGGCATACGGGCCGAGGACGGCGCGAGCTACCTGAGCTTCTCGGGCGGCCTGGGCTTCGAGCAGCCGAGCGGCATCGAAGCCGCGATCACGGTCAAGGGGCTACGCTTCCGCGTCGCCGGCAACCCCGACGCGCCGTCGACGAAGCTCGACGGCTTCTTCCTCGTCGTGCGCGGCCCGTCGTTCGCCGGGGAGGGCGGCGGCTACTACCGCGAGCTCACCGTCGGCGGGGTCGAGGTCTCCGAGCTCGGCTTCAGCGTCGCCCTTGCGCTCACGCTCGCGCCCGGCAAGCGCTACGTCTTCGGCGTCGACGGCATCGTCGGCGACGCGAGCGGGCCGACCGGCGAGTTCGACTACTTCATGTTCCAGGCCTTCTACGTCGGGGCGATCGGGCCGCTCGCAGCATTCGAGCTCACCGGCGCGCGGGCGCTGTACGCGCGCAACATGCTGCCGGCGCTGCGCGAGGTCGACCGCGAGGCGCGCGAGCTGCGCTACCTGAAGTGGTACCAGGACACGAACCCGCTGACGGTGCCCGGCGACCGGCGGCTGGCTGCCTGGCGACCGGATAAGGGCTCCTGGGCGCTGGGCGTCGGCGCGTCGGCGTCGCTGCCGTATCTGGCCAAGGTCGTCGAGCTGACGGTCTTCGCGCTGCTCGTGCGCGGCGGGTCGGAGAAGGGCCTGCTCGTTGTCGCCGAGGTCCGCGCGCTCGCCAACAACCGGCCGTTCGGCTACGCCGCGATCGAGATCGACGAGCGCAACGACCGCATGAGCGCGGTCGTCGGCGTCGACGTCCGGCTCTCCACCTTCGTCAAGCAGGCGCCGGCCTGGATGGACGGCGTGGGGGCGCTGACGGGAACGCTGTTTCTCTCCAACGACCCGTCGACGTTCGCGATCGGCCGCCTTGCCGACCAGAGCACGTGGCTCGGGGTGCGCTTCGGGGTCGACCTCTGGCTCGAGTCGGCGGTCGTCATCGGCTTCTGCTTCGAGCGCGTGGAGGGCGGGCCGAATGGGTTCGCGTTGACGGTCCGCGTCGAGGGCGGGATCGGCAAGAAGGGGGTCGTGCGTCTGTCCTACAACGTCGGCTGGTCAGTGCTTGTCGTCGTCTTCTCGACGGGCTCGACGGACTACGCGATGGTCATCGGGATCGAGGCGGGGATCCGCTTCACGCTGTTCGGCTTCCTGAAGATCGGTGTGAGCGCGTCGATGGTGTTCCGGGTCGTCGGCGGCCGTCCGGCGCGCGGCGAGCTGACGGCCGAGATCCGCCTGGAGACACCCTGGTTCCTGCCCGACGTGACGTGGCGCCTGGACTGCCAGTTCGGCGAGCTGCGCCCGGAGCGGCTCTCCACCGCGGTTCAGCCGTTGCGCGGCGCGGGTGCGCTGGAGCCCGCCACACGCGCCCAGCTGCCGACGCACCTCGAGCGCTTCGACCCGTCGTGGAACGGCGAGGGCGTCGCGCCGGTGCACAGCGTCAGCGAGCTGCGCGCGCCCACGCGGCCAGAGGCGCAGCGGCTGGCGAACCTCGCGGCGAACACCGCGCTGCGGCCGATCGCCACCGACTCGACGATCGCGGTCACCTGGGCCGTCCCGATCAACGACAAGCTCGGCCTCGGCGGCGGCGTCGCCAACGGGCGCGGCGACCAGGAATCCGGCGACCTGTCGCTGACCTACGACCTCGTCGGGATCGCGGTACGCCGCCGGGCTCGCTTCGGCGACGCCGCGTGGAAGCCGCTCGAGCAGAAGACCGAGCTGGACCCGGACTTCAGCGATCCCAACGGGCCCGTGCTGCACGGCACGTTCGCGCCCCAGGTGCTCAACAAGGTCTGGGACGTCGACGTGCGCATCGAGGGGCAGCCGGCGGCGAAGAAGCTGCTGCTCAACGCGGTCGCCCCGTACGAGTTCACGGCGTCCGATCCAGAGGGCGACGAGGCGATCGTGCGCAACCAGCCCGGCTGGCCGTGCTGCCACGAGCCCGACGACAAGGACCTCGAGCAGCTCTTTCACCGCATCCAATGGCGCTCCGCCGACGCGGGCGCATGGCTGGCCGCGCCCGCGGTCGGTCGCTTCAGCGACAGAATTTCGACGCTGCGGTTCCTGCGCCCCGCGTGGACGCACCCGGCCGGCTTCGGCGGCTTGCCGCCGGCGACGGTCGTCGCGTCGATCGCGATGGGCGAGCCGGGCCCGATCGCGCGGGCGGACTTCGACGAGGACGCGGCGGTGTGCAGCATCCGGTTGGCGTGGCCGCGGGCGGGGGTTGTCACGCTCGTCATGTTCGATGACGAGGGCGAGGAGGTCGGGCGCCGTGAGCTCGGGACCGCGACGACCCCGAACTTCCAGACGCTGCTGTTCGCTGCGAAGGGCCCGATCCGCAGCTTCGAGGTGCGCGCGGCGATGCCCACCGGCGCGGCGCCCGGGTCGATCGCCGACGCGCCCGCGGGGGCGCTCGTGGAGGTCGACGAGATCGCCTACGTCGGGCTGCGCGACTACCTCGACATCCTGATCGCCGAAGAGGCGTGCGACGGGGGGACGCCAGGCGGGCCGGGCGGCTTCGAGGGCAAGGGCAAGCTCGCGCTGCTGCCCAACCACGAGTACGAGATCGCGCTGACGACGCGGGTCACGGTCGCGCACCCGTCGACGCCCGCGGCGTCCGCCGACGTCGCCGAGTTCGTCTACGTCCGGACGAAGGGGCTGCCGGGGCTCAACGCCGTCAAGCGGGTCGGAGAGGAGATCGAGGGCTACGTCCGCTCGGCGTACGCGGGCGGGCGCGGCGGGCTCGTCTACCGCGAGGAGCCGGTGGCGCTCGCGTTCGCGGAGGGCTTCCACGTTGCGGTGCCGCTGGCCGTGCGCCCGCCGGGCGCGGCCGAGGAGCAGACCGTCCTGCTGCGCATGCAGCTGCTCGTGACGCCCGACCTCGCGGGCCCTTCCGGGAGCACGCTGACGACGACAGCAGAGGACTGGGTCGTGACGCATCGCGGGACGGGCCTGCCGTCGCCGGTGCTCGACGGCGGGATCGTGTGGCATCCGGTGCTCAGCGAAGCGACGACGCGGTCGAGCGCGATGCGCTCGGCCGACCCGTTCAAGGCGCGGCTCGCGGTCATGACGCAGCGGGCGGCGGTGACGTGCGACCTCACGGATCCGCTCCGAGTGATCGGGACGGTGCTCGTCGCGCCGCCGGTGGGTGGGGGCCCGGATCCGGGGGCGACGTTGCCGGCCGAGCTGTGGTCGGCGGGCGAGCGGTACACCGCGCACGTGCGCGTGGAGGGGGCGCCGTTCGTCGACCGGCGGCCGTTCGTCGAGGGCGACGAGACGGCGCTCACGCCGGCGCTGCTGAACGGCGCCGGCAGCTTGGCGAGCTGGGGCGTCGTGCAGGGCCAGCTTCGTGTAACCGGCTCCGGGCGGCGCTTCGGGATCTTCGGCGAGCCCGTCTGGGACCACGTCACGGTGCTCGTCGGGATCATCCCGGGCACATTGTCGGCGGGCGTCGGCTTCGGGCTTGCGCCCGGGCCTTCCGCGTCGCGGGGCCTGTTCGCGCTCGTCGAAGCGGGCGCCGGCGGCGGCGCGGCGCGGCTGGTCATCCGCCGCCGCCGCCAGGCAAGCGAGGGGCTTGTGGAGATCGCGGCGGTGGCGTTGCCGGCCGGCGAGAACGGCGACCCGATCCCGCTGGAGGTGACGTCCTTCGACGACCGCCTGCGCGCGAGCGTCGGGGAGGCTGTCGTCGAGGTGGATCGCGGCGAACTTCGCGCCGGCCGGCTGTGCCTGACCTCTGACGGGCCCGCGGCGTTCGCGTCCCTGCAGGTCCACGGCCTCGACATGTACGCGTATCGCTTCGGGGTCAGCCGCTACCGCTCCTTCGAGGAGCACATCGGTTCGTGGAGCGGGCGGATCGACTCGCTCGGGCCGGACGCGCTCGGTCCCGGCACCACGACCGCGAGCGTCGCCGAGCTGTGGACCGACACGCGGACGGAGGTCATCGCGGCGATGGCCCCGGGCGCGGCGGACGCCGACCGCGAGCGGGTGTTCGCCGCGTGGTCCCGGGCGCTCGGGCTCGCGTTGAAGGACGACGTCACGGCGCTCGAGGTCAGCCGCTGGGTCGAGGGCGCGGTCGCGCGCGCGCTGCTCATCGAGTCGCCTGAGCCGCTGGACTTCACGCAGGAGATCGCGGCGACGCTTACGGCGCGCGTACCCGGTGGGCCCGGCCAGCCGGTCGCACCGCAGTCGCAGCCGCTCTCGCCAGCCATGGTCGGCAGCGCGCGGCCGCGGCCCGGGAGGCCACCTGGCAGCGGCGGCGCGCGGCCGCTGATCGGCCGCCTCCAGCAGGTCGCGAGCGAGACCGCGACGCCGCTCGTCCCGCTGCCCGGGTTGCCGCCGGTCGACCAGACGATCCTCGACGTCGAGCTCGTCGACGGCGACGTGCGCCTCTGGCTGCACCCGGCCCTGGCGAACGCGGGCCGCCTCGCCATCGTCGTCGTCGACGCCGGCGGCCAGGCCGACCTCTTCCGCGGCCTCGTCCGCCCGCCGTTCCTCTCCGGCAACCCTGCGATCCTCCAGGCGGACCCGGTCGGCCCACTCGGCCAGCTGCCGGCGGGCAGCGACCTCGCCGCCGAGCTCGCAAGCGCACAGCCGGGCGCGGTCCTGCTCGCGAGCAACGACCTCGTCGACCTGCTCGGCCGCTGGGGCGGCCAGCCGCTCGAGGTCGACGTCGAGATCGACGTCCAGATCATCCAGAACGGCGACGGCCGCCGCGCGCTCGTCATCCCGGTCATCGGGATCGCGACGCCGGGCTTCGCCAACGCCCCGCACCGCCTCACGCTCTCGCTCGCGCGCGAGCGGTGGGAGACCACCGACGCGCCCGACGAGCTCAACACCTACGCCCGCTCGGCCACCCTCTCGCTCGACCTCTAGCTCAGCGCGCGAGCGGAGAAACGTGCCGCCCGTGGCGGATGAGCGGCGGCCGGCGGCGGGCGCGCGCCACCAGCCCGGCGATGTCCAAACTGAGCCGGGCGGCCGCGGAGCGCACAAGGTTTCGCTTCCCGCGGGAGGAGCGCTCGCGGACAGTGCTCCTCTCGCGCGAGGGAGCGCTCTCGCCGGCGCGGGCGTCGGCTGCCCCGTCTCGTCTCTATGAAGAAGGGCTGGTTGTCAACGGGGTCGGTGGGTGGTGTGCGGGTTCCTCGGTCGGCGGAAGTGGGAGCGGCGCTCATCTCTC